>Ga0102872_1000061_pt1 | contig 35048 bp, 28 predicted proteins | sample Colrivmeta1547A3_FD_78438 | JGI IMG/M metagenome (GOLD analysis project Ga0102872, IMG submission 78438) | Estuarine microbial communities from the Columbia River estuary - metaG 1547A-3 | ecosystem: Environmental > Aquatic > Marine > Intertidal zone > Estuary | place: USA: Columbia River...
GAGAGTCTTTTGAATCCATTCAACATGAGCTCACTGGATTCTTTGCGCCATTTCGCTTTAGTGGCTAATTTTTCCTCGAGTGCGGAAATGTATGGGTTGATGTAAAATCGATTTATTCCATTGCGAAAAGCCGTGTCGGAAGTTAAGGGGATTTCCAAGGCAAAGGAAAAAGCGAAGTTGAAGAGTTCTTCGTCTTTTTTCTTCAAATCCATGAAAAGCGCATCGCGTTGGGTCCAATTCGCATGCAAAGCCAAGGAATCTAAATTCACAAAATCGATGTTTAATGGAACTTCATCCACGTTTACTTCGTAGGTGTTCGAAGAACAGGAAGCAAAGATGAAAATCACTAATCCAAAAAGCAGTGTTACGAAGCGAAAGGGTTTCACGATAATTCTTATTTTTGTTCAAAATTAACACTTAAAACAGAATCACATGAAATCAATGTCAATCAAACGAGTATCAAGCGTTATTTTTTCAACTTTCATCGCTGTTGGAGTGCAGTCTCAAACGGTTGGAGATAAATCCTTACAAGCAGGATTAGTTGGTGGAGTTGGCATCAGTATGTTGAAAATGGGAACGAACAACCTTTCTGCGAATGGTGTAGGTGCAACATTTACTATGGGAACCAATTTCACCAAGGCATTTAAGGAAACCAAAAACCTGGCGTATACCTTTGGTTTGGAATTTGACATTGAAAACTTGAAATATAAAGCTGATGGTCCCAATGATGTATATTACCGCTATACCGATAAGGTAATTAAAAGAGAGTTGGAAACAGTTTCTACTACAGATAAATTCTTTAATCTTTCTGAAAGAACATACAATCCAATTTATATTAGTTTGCCTATTTATTTGAATTTTAGAACGGAGTTTATTGGCGATTTTCGCTACTTCGCTAATTTTGGATTGCGCAATCGCTTCTTGGTTTCAAATAAAATTAATGACATTGGATATTCAACGGATAATTTAGCAGTTCCGGGAAATAACACCGAAAATGTAGACATGACTTCCAAAGGTGAATTATTCGTTTTTAATTCTAACATTGGATTTTCAGGTGGAGCGGAATGGAATTTCGCAGGGACAACGGTGTTAAAAGCAGAACTAGGGTATTATTATGGATTTGTTCCACTATTCATCGATAAAACGAAAAATGAAAAGTCTTCCTTATTTACAAGCGGTTTAAATAATGGGACTGGAAACGATGTTTATTTTTCTAATAAATCAACTCAAAACCAAGTGGTGTTGAAAGTCTCAATCCTTTTCTAATTGAATCCAATTGCCTCTCATATTGTCGCTTGGTTAAAATCCTACCAAGAAAAAGCACACGTTGATGGTTTCATCATCGGTGTTTCTGGTGGTGTTGATTCGGCCTTAACTTCTACTTTGTGTGCCTTGACTGGTGCAAAAGTAATTTTGTTGAATATGCCGATTCGTCAAACCAGTGCGGAATACAATCGTGCTCAAGAACATATTCAAGATTTGAAAAGTCGGTTTCCAAATGTGCAAGCCTTCGAAATTCCTTTGACAGAAATATTTTCTTCTTTCGAATCCGTGATGCCTTTTGAAATTTCATCTCAAGCATTAGCGATGGCGAATTCTCGTTCGCGTTTGCGCATGATGACCTTGTACGCAGTCGGACAAGCGAATCGTTGTTTGGTCGCTGGCACGGGAAATCGAGTAGAGGACTTTGGCGTTGGCTTCTTTACGAAATACGGTGATGGTGGTGTAGATGTGAGTCCAATCGCTGATTTAACCAAAACGGAGGTGTTTCAACTGGCGGAATCGTTAAACGTTGTAAATTCCATTTTAACAGCGGCGCCAACAGATGGACTTTGGGAAGATGGTCGAAGTGATGAAGATCAAATCGGTGCTACGTATCCAGAATTGGAGTGGGCGATGGATTATCGAGGTGATTCGACTGAATTATCTGTTAGAGAAAAAGAAGTACTGCGTATTTACCAAGGATTCCATTCAGCAAATAAGCACAAAATGGAACCGATTCCCGTTTGCCTCATTCCAAGAGAATTGAAAAATGCAGAATAAAAGGAATTTTATGGCCTTTGACATGAACAGAAACGGTGTATTTCTCTGCTTCTTTTTATGTTCACTTTTTTCAATGAACACGTTCGGACAAAAATCCATCGAAAAAGGATTTACCGATTTACAAGAAAAAAACTTCGGATTAGCGAATGAACATTTTCGTTCTGGGCTGAAAAAAAGTGGAAGCATTGCGTGTTTCGGATTATCGAAATTATTCATCACACAGGATTACCGAAACCTGGATAGTGCCTATGTTTATATCTTAAAGGCGGATTCCTTGTGGACTTCTGTATCTGAAAAAGTCAAAGTCAAGTGGAAAAGTGATTTTTCGTTTGATAAAATGGCGATTGAAGCGCAACAACAGTCGGTGAGTCAGTTGATTTTTGATCAAATTCAAGCGAATCCAACAGTATATGCTTGGAATCAGTTTATTCAGCATCATGCTCAATTCCTCTCCAGAAATACAGCGATTTATCTGCGTGATCAATTAGCCTTTGAGTTGGCAAAAGAGAAGAAAACTTCTGTAGCCTTAAAAATGTACACGGATTCCTTACCGGAATCATCCTTTGCGCAAGAAGCCAAACATCTTTATTTTGATTTGGAATATGCTGAAATGACCAACGATGGACAATTAGCTTCCTATGTTCGGTTTTACGAAAATTGTCCGACAAACACCCATTTGATGGAAGCTGCGAAAGAAATTTACCGTTTGGCAACACTACATCATTCACTGGAAGAATATGTCCATTTTGTCCGAACCTATCAGTCTAGTCCTTTTGTGAATGAAGCTTGGAGAAACGTCTACAAAATATACTTGAAAGAGTATTCAGTAGAAAAGTACGCAGCCTTTCAGCAGGAATTTCCCGATTATCCGTTTATGCAAGAACTGGCGGTAGATATTGATTTGTTTCAAATGAAGTTGTATCCAGTGATCTCTGGAGGGAAATACGGCTTTATAAATACGCAAGGAAAATTGATGATTCCTGCGATGTATAATGAGGTTGGTCCATTCCAAGAAGGATTAGCTGTTGTTTCCAAGGATGATAAATTTGGCATCATTGACAAGAAAAATCAAATGATCGTTGATTTTCAATTCGATGAAATACTCGAGTTTGTTCAAAATAGAGCGATTGTAAGGAAAGGTGAGAAGTACGGTGTCATTGATCGACTCGGAAAAATAATTTTCCCGGTTGTTTTTGACGACATTAGTTTTACCGGAAGCTTTTACGATACTGAAAAAGACGAAAAGATTCAATTGTATGATTTGAATTTTCAAGAAGTGGCAAATGTCTTGGAGGTAGCTTTAGTACCTAGTTATTTTCAGTCGATGTCAAAGCAGCACCCAGAATACGAATTCATCGGCGATCTAGATCGAACTTCCAATAGGGCAGTAGTCAAAGTTGCCGGACAATTAAATTACATTGATTCAACGGGGAAATTGATGTTGACGAATTCATTGGAATGGTTTCCAGATGCTTTAAGTGTCGCTAAATACAACAGTGGTTTTGCTGTCTACCGCAAAAAAGATAAATATGGTTTGATTGACATCAGCGGGAAAGTTGTTCAGAAAAATGTCTACGAGTCGAGCGGTCCGTTTACTGGATTTTGGCCGGTGAAGGACAAAGGAAATTGGGCACTTTTGGATGTGAAAGGAAAGGTAATCTTGCCATTTGAATATGATTTCATTCGGTTCATGCCAGATTTAGGGTATTTAATCGAGCGAGAAGAACAGTTTGGATTGCTGAATTCGATGGGCAATATGATTTTACCTGTTTCTTTTTCAACGATTAAACGTTTTGAAGACGCGTATTACTTGGTATCCATAGAAGAAAAGTTTGGTTTGTTTTTGAAAGATGGAAGGGAAATACTTCCAATTCAATATGAGCGAATTCAACGATTTGATGCAGAATCATTTGTTTTGACACTAGATGGTCGCTTAACGTATTTCTTCCCTGAAACACGTGCGTTTATAAGCTTGACAGAATGAAAAGAATACTGAAAAATCCAGAGCAGTTCTTTAAAATCCTCATGGGAATCATGACCATCTACGTCGGTGTTTTCGTTTATTTGGAATTGACAACCGTTCGAAAGGAGACAGCGATTGAAGCGGATGAGTTTTCTGTTGCCATTCAAGAAGTTCCGGAAGAAGTAGAATTGACCCTTCAACAAGATCCAGCATTTCAGGCTGGGGGAGATGTTCGCAATGTCGTTCGGGATGCATCAGATTCACGTCAACGTTCCAATCAAGATTGGTCGCAAAATGCAGCAAGTTCCACGCGTTCGGGAAATCCAGAACAAAGCGCTCGGGATTTTGAACGTAGCTTGTACGATGAATTCGGTGGAGCGAAAGAACGGGAACGCATTCAAGCGGAGTCGGCGGAACGTATCAAAAACAACAACACTGGCTCCAGTGGAAAATTGAATCCAACAACGACTCAAAGTGGGAGTCAAAACCAATATGCGGGAAGTGTCATGGTTGATTTTTCTCTTCCCGGAAGGACCGCCTTTGAAAACAAGAAGTGGTACATCCGAAATCCAGGCTACACATGTGGATACAATTCAGCTGGAACCGTTGTGGTCACGATTACGGTGAATAATGCGGGGAGAGTAATTTCTAAGTCCGTAGATAATAACCGCAGTACAGCTGCCACTCCATGCATGATTGAGCAAGCGTTGAAATATGCAGGAATCTCACGTTTTAATGCCGGTTCAGGCAATGTCACGGGATACATCAGTTACCGTTTCGTTTCTCAATGATGATATTTTAATCAAAATAATGATTAGTTATTTGGATTTTGTTATTTTTGTAGTCTAAAAGACACAAAATATGTTCATTGCGGCTAATTTAAAATTACTCAGAAAGCGTTCAGGAAAATCACAAGAAGAATTAGCGCAAGCACTTGGATTAAACCGTTCAACCTACAGTGGATATGAAAACGAAGTGGCACAACCCAGTTTGGAGATGTTGCTTTCCATTTCTCAATACCACAAAGTCACGTTGGATGATTTAATCGCAAAGGACTTTTCTACATACGTAGATTCCGATTGGAATTCTTTGGAGAATCATTGGAAAACAGGAGCACAAGGGACGAATTTGCGTATTTTGACAACGGTGGTAAACTCCGACAACGAAGAGGAAGTGGAGTTGATACCAGAGAAGGTTCGTGCAGGTTACGTTGCTGGATATGCGGATCCTGAATTCATGAGAGATTTGCCGACTCTGAAATTGCCTTTTTTATCCAAAAATAGAAAGTACCGAGCATTTCCAATTTCCGGAGACTCCATGCCACCGGTTTCTCATGGATCCTATGTCGTGGGGGAATTTGTGCAAGATTGGTTGAGTTTGCCTTCTAATTCACCTTGTGTGATTGTCACAAATAACGACGGAATTGTTTTCAAATATGTGTTTAATCAATTGAAAGAAGCGCAGCAATTACTGTTGGTTTCCTCGAATCCAAGTTATGAACCTTATACCGTTTCGGTAGAAAATGTTTTGGAGGTTTGGCGCTTTGTTTCGTACATTTCCAAAGAGATTCCTGATGTCCAATTGGATGCCGAAGGAATGGGAGCTTCCTTCAGAAATTTACAAAAGGACATCCAGCAAATTCTGATTCACTTATCGGATCCAAATAGTAAGGCTTGATTCCTTCCTAAATCCCACGGATATTATTATCTTTGCACTTCAAAATACGATAAGAACAGATGATTCAGGTTACTTTTCCAGATGGAACAATCAGGGAATATGAGAAGGGGACTTCTGCATTGCAAATCGCAATGTCTATTTCCGAAGGATTGGCGCGTAATGTACTAGCAGCACGTGTCAACGGTCAAGTGAAGGATGCGGTCCTTCCAATCAACGAAAATTGTGAATTGCAATTGTTGACCTGGAATGATACGGATGGGAAATCAACCATGTGGCATTCATCTGCCCATTTAATGGCTGAAGCCTTAGAGTTTCATTTTCCAGGTGTCAAACTTGCGATAGGTCCACCAGTAAACAGTGGGTTCTATTACGATGTAGACTTTATGGATTATTCGATTTCCGAAAAGGATTTGGAGAAAATCGAGCAAAAAATGAAGGAGCTAGCGAAAGCGAAGAATCCATTTATTCGTCAAGAAATTTCAAAAGCCGACGCAATTGCTTACTTCACGGAGAAACAAGATCCTTATAAATTGGAATTGCTTTCTGAATTAGAAGATGGCACGATTACCTTCTATACCCAAGGGAATTTTACTGATTTATGCCGTGGCCCACACATTCCGGACACTGGCTTCATTAAAGCAGTGAAGTTGACAGCTATTGCTGGAGCCTATTGGAGAGGGGATGAGAAAAACAAACAATTAACACGTATTTACGGAGTTACGTTCCCGAAGCAAGCTGAATTAACGGAGCATTTAGAGAAGTTAGAAGAAGCAAAACGTCGCGATCACCGAAAATTAGGGAAAGAATTGGAGTTGTTTACCTTCTCACAAAAGGTTGGACAAGGATTGCCAATGTGGTTGCCGAAAGGAGCAGCGTTGAGAGAACGTTTGGAGAATTTCTTGAAGAAAGCACAGAAAAAAGCTGGATACCAGCAGGTGATTACTCCGCATATTGGAAATAAAGAGTTGTATGTGACCTCTGGACATTACGAAAAGTATGGTGCGGATTCATTTCAGCCCATTCGTACGCCAGATCCAAATGAAGAGTTCTATTTAAAACCAATGAATTGTCCGCATCACTGTGAGATTTTCAGAGCGAAGCCGAGGTCTTACAAGGACTTACCTGCACGTTTTGCAGAGTTTGGAACAGTGTATCGTTATGAGCAATCGGGCGAGTTACACGGACTGACAAGAGTACGTGGATTTACGCAAGATGATGCGCATATTTTCTGTACGCAAGAACAGGTGAAAGATGAATTCAAAAATGTGATTGACATTGTACTTTACGTTTTGAAAACCTTGAACTTCCATAATTTCAAGGCGCAGATTTCTTTGCGTGATAAAGTTAATCGTGAAAAATACATCGGTTCTGAAGAAAACTGGGTAAAAGCGGAGCAAGCAATTATTGAAGCTGCTGCGGAAAAAGAATTACCAACGGTTGTTGAATACGGCGAGGCGGCATTCTACGGTCCAAAATTGGATTTCATGGTTCAAGACGCACTTGGTAGAGAGTGGCAACTTGGAACGATTCAAGTAGATTACAATTTACCGGAACGATTTGACTTGGAGTACGTTGGTGCGGATAATCAAAAACATCGTCCAGTAATGATTCACCGTGCGCCTTTTGGTTCCATGGAAAGATTCGTTGCGGTATTGTTAGAACATTGCGCTGGAGACTTCCCACTTTGGTTGTCAACAGAGCAATTTATTGTCCTTCCAATTTCAGATAAATACAACGAGTACGCAGAAAAAGTTTTAGAATTCCTAAATAATTACGATATTCGCGGACTTGTTGACGACCGAAATGAAAAAATTGGTAAGAAAATACGTGATGCCGAGTTGGCGAAAGTGCCATTTATGCTCATAGTTGGAGAGAAAGAGTTTGATTCAAACCAAGTATCAGTAAGACAAAGAGGGCACGGAGATCACGGTTCAGTTACCCAAGAAGCGTTTGTTGCAATGGTGCAAGAAGCAATCGCTGCGGAATTGTCATAAGTATTTAAATTATTGAATGAGAAGAAATTCGAGACCGTTTGTAAAAAGAGAAGTTGAAGCGCAACACAGAATTAACGACAAAATTGTTGCTGCTGAGATTCGTTTAGTGATTGAAGGTGAAGAGCCTCAAGTTATGTCTGTTTCTAGGGGAATTGCCTTAGCGGAAGAACAAGAACTTGATTTAGTGGAGATTTCTCCAAATGCGAAACCACCGGTTTGTAAAATTTTGGACTATAAAAAGTTCCTTTACAATCAAAAACGTAAACAAAAAGAGTTAAAAGCAAAACAAAGCAAAATCGTCGTAAAAGAGATTCGCTTTGGACCTAATACAGATGACCATGATTTCCAATTTAAATTGGCTCACGCTAAGAAGTTTTTGGAAGAGGGTAGTAAGGTAAAGGCATATGTGTTTTTTAGAGGAAGAACCATCGTTTTTAAAGACCGTGGAGAAATTCTTTTATTGAAATTCGCACAAGAACTTGCTGATTTTGGTGTTATTGAACAGCTGCCAAAATTAGAAGGTAAAAAGATGATCTTAATGATCAATTCGAAAAAGAAGTAATGAAGCTGATATAGATGTTTAACTTTTAAAAAAAGTAGTAATGCCTAAAATGAAAACAAAATCCAGTGCAAAGAAGAGATTCACCATCACTGGAAGTGGAAAAATCAAGCGTAAACACGCTTTCAAAAGCCACATTTTAACTAAGAAGGCTAAGAAACGTAAACGTAACTTGACACATGCTGGTTTGGTACATAGTGCCGATCTATCAAACATCAAGTTGCAATTATGTATGAAATAGTCCTTAGTTGGTTTGTAAATTGTTTAACCCGGTAACGAGTAACTAAGTCTTCACTGTTGAAGCACTCTTTATCAAAAAACTTAAAATTATGCCAAGATCAGTAAATCACGTTGCGTCAAGAGCAAGAAGAAAAAACTTGATGAAACTAGCCAAAGGTTACTTTGGAAGAAGAAAAAACGTTTGGACCGTAGCTAAAAATGCTATTGAAAAAGGTATGCTTTACGCATATTCAGGTCGTAAACAAAAGAAAAGAAATTTCCGTTCATTGTGGATTACACGTATCAATGCAGGTGCACGCCTTCATGGTATGAGTTATTCTCAATTTATGGGAGCAGTACACAAAAGTGGAATCGAATTAAATCGTAAAGTACTTGCAGATTTAGCGATGAACCACCCAGATGCTTTTAAAGCGGTTGTTGATTCTGTAAAAAAATAAAATTAATTTATATCAGCTTAAAGCCATTAGTCCTTCGATTAATGGCTTTTTTTTAATCTGTTCGTTTGCACTATGTTGAAAATCGGTCTCGTTGGAACTGGTCACCTTGGTAAAATTCATTTACGTAATTTACTGGAATTGCCGGTGGACTTTGAAGTAGTTGGGTTTTACGATACGGATGATCCGACAGTACAGGAAATTCAACGTGAATTTCAAACAACATCCTTCTCAGATTTAGAGGACTTGATGAATGCGTCAGAGGCACTTTTGATTGCTAGTCCAACGCTATCCCATTTTCCCATTGCCGTTCAAGCCCTCAAAAAAGGCAAACATATTTTCATTGAAAAACCGGTTTGTTTCACGGTTGAAGAATCCAAGAAACTGTTGCTTTATGCACAAGAAGCAGGTGTGGTTGTGCAGGTTGGACACGTGGAACGTTTCAATCCAGCATTGATCGCAGCAAATCCCTTCGTTCAGAATCCGTTGTTTATTGAATCACGAAGAACCGCGCCATTTCAAAAAAGAGGGACGGATGTTTCTGTAGTATACGATTTAATGATTCATGATATTGATATCGCCTTGAACATTGCCAATTCGAATGTAAAAAAAATCTCCGCATTTGGAATGAATGTACTGAGTGACTCAATCGATGTTGCCTCCGCACATTTATCCTTCGAAAATGGATGTACGGCATACTTAAGTGCTTCTAGGGTTTCTGATCAACGTGAGCGAAAATCTTGTTTCTTTATGCAGGACGCGCATGTCAATGTTGATTTTTTGAACAAAACAGTGGATCGACATGAGCTGATGCAAGAGTCAGTGGAAGACCGTCAACTTGTTCAAACAGTCATTCATGTTGAGGATTCAAATGCCATCAAAATGGAACTACTGTCATTTGCATCTTCCATTCGAGAGGAGAGTATTCCAGCAGTTAGCCTAACAGATGGACACCGTGCATTGCAGATTGCAGAACTTATTTTAGATCAAATTCACGAGTCCAATCAATTTTATCAAATAAAAACCGAAATAACACGTTAACGAAGTGATGAGAGTTTTATTGTACATTGTTTTAATAGGCGTGCTAAGCGCATGTATTAAAAATAATCCCGATCCATCATGGATTGAAGTGAATCCATTCGTCCTTGTTTCTAATCCATCACTTTCAGGTTCTGAAGGACAGTTGACAAAGGATTTTAGAGATGTTTGGTTGTACATCGATGATCAAATGATTGGATGTTTCCAAACACCCTTTAAAATTCCCGTTTTGAAAGAGGGCAACGTCAACATCAAAATCTATCCCGCAGTTAGAAATAACGGAATTGCTACCGATAAAAAGATTTATCCCTTCATGAATGTCTACGAGATCAATTCGAAATTGGTAAAGAATCAAACCTTAACCGTTAATCCCGTTACGAGTTACGTGAATAATTCCAATTTTTGGATTGAAGATTTTGAGGATGCTTCCATCAAAATTCAAGATGATCCAAATACAAGCTTGGCAAGTTTATTTATTTCCAGTGATAACCTGACTCCGTTCAATGGATTCAACTATGGAAAAGTGGTTTTAACTGAACTCGATTCGGTTTGGGTAGCGAATACGACAGAACAGTTATCCATCGCTAAGAATAAACCATGTTTCATGGAGGTGGATTACTACAATACCAATTCATTTGTTCAAGGATTCTTGGCACTGAACACGAATGGTAATATTTATCAAGATAATACTGGATTCAATGAACAACCGGTGAGCACAGTAAAGTGGAAGAAAATGTACATCGAACTGACAGAATTAATTGGAAATTCAACAAACGGTTCAAATTTCATCCAAACATTTAAAGCGAAGTTAGACTCGTTACAAACGGAAACGTTTATTTGCATCGATAACATTAAAATCGTTTATAAGTAACATGAAAGATCGTTTTTGGGCTTCTTGTTTAGTACTCATCGATTACCTTTTCGCTGCATTGGCGTGGGGTGTGTTTTTCTACATTCGAAAAACACAGATTGAAGGACAAGCATTTATTCCAGATTCACAATTTTATTTAGGTCTTTCCCTTGTGCCGTTATTTTGGGTGTTCTTTTATTTCATTCAGGGAACCTACCACGACATCCGAAGAATGTTTCGCTTGCAAATGGTGAATCTCACCTTGATTGCATCGTTTTTAGGGACAATTATTTTATTTTTCACCTTACTTATTGACGACGATGTTAAGTCCTATCAAAATTTCTACCGCTCTATTTTCTTTCTCTTTGGACTTCATTTTTTCATTGTTCTGATTCCAAGATTGATTTTTAACACTTTGCTCATTCGTTTTATCCGCAGTAACGGTCATGGATTTAAAACCATTATTATTGGCGGGAATGAAAAAGCAGTAGAAATTTACAACGAACTCATTCAACAAGAACAAAACACGAATTTCTTTATTGGTTACGTCAACGTAAATGGTAAGGATACTTTATTGGATGGAGTCGTTCCGTATTTAGGTCACGCCAATAACTTGGAAGAAGTGATGAGTCAACATGAAGCGGAAGAAGTGATTCTTGCGGTGGAGAGCTCCGATCACAACCGTTTAAAAGACATGATTTCTCGCGTGGACAACGGAAGAATTCGCATCAAGTTATTGCCAGACATGTACGCCATCCTTTCTGGTTCCGTTGAAATGACCAATATTTATGGTGCATTGTTGATTGAAATCATTCCGGACGCCATGCCGTTTTGGCAACAAGCAATCAAGCGTTTGATGGACATCGTGATTTCTCTTGTGGCGGTTGTTTGCTTGATTCCTTTTTACCTGTTTTCAGCTTTGGCGGTTAAACTTTCATCTCCTGGACCAATTTTCTTTTTACAGGATAGAGTAGGGATCAACGGGAAGGTTTTTCGCATCATCAAATTCAGAACGATGTACGTGAATTCTGAACAGCAAGGACCACAACTTTCTTCGGAAGGAGACCCACGTATTACGCCGATTGGACGTTTCATGCGTAAGACAAGACTGGATGAATTCCCACAGTTTTTCAATGTCCTACTTGGACAAATGTCCTTGGTTGGTCCGAGACCAGAGCGACAGTTTTACATTGATCAAATTGTTCAGGTGGAGCCACAGTACATTCATTTAACTAAGGTACGACCTGGCATTACATCTTGGGGACAAGTGAAATATGGCTATGCCGAAAATGTCGATCAAATGCTGCAGCGCATGAAGTTCGATTTAATTTACCTCAAAAACAGAAGTCTTGCGCTGGACATAAAAATCATGTTTTACACCGTGATTATTGTCATAAAAGCCAAAGGGAAATAGAATCTTCTCTTAGAAGTGTTAGAATTCAAAAAACCTTTGTATCTTTGCACCTTCAAATTCATTTATAAACGCAGGTTTCGTACCTCAAATTGTAAACATTATGGCAACAAGAATCAGATTACAGAGACACGGTAAAAAAGGCAAACCATTTTTTCATTTGGTTGCAGCAGATAGTCGTGCAAAAAGAGATGGTAAATTCATCGAAAAATTAGGAACGTATAATCCAACTGCTAATCCAGCGGTAATTAACATCAATTTCGAGGCGACTTTGAATTGGGTTCAAACTGGAGCAGAAATGTCGGATACGGCTCGTGCAATTTTATCTTATAAAGGAGTTTTGTACAAAAACCACCTTTTGAATGGAGTTAAAAAAGGCGCATTAACAGTTGAGCAAGTAGAAGAGAAATTTGCTCAGTGGTTAGCTGATAAAGATTCAAAAGTTCAGAACAAAGTTGATGGATTAGTGAAAAATGCAGCTCAAGAGAAAATCGCCCGTCAACAAGCAGAAGTAGCAGCAAATGCAGCGAAAGCAGCAGCAGTTGCAGCGAAAAACGCACCAGTTGTTGAAGAAGTAGCAGAAGAAGTTGCAGTGGAAGAAACAACAGAAGAAGTTGTAGCAGAAGAAGCTCCAACAACAGAAGAAGTTGTAGCAGAAGAGGCTCCAATAGCTGAAGAAGCTCCAGTAGTGGAAGAGGCTCCAGCAACAGAAGAAGTTGTAGCAGAAGAAGCTCCAGTAGTTGAAGAGGCTCCAGCAACAGAAGAAGTTGTAGCTGAAGAAGCTCCTGCAGCAGAAGAAGCATCAGAAGAAGCTGCGGCTGAATAAGCTTTATGCAAAAAAAAGATTGTTTTTATTTAGGAATAATAGCGAAACTTCACGGATTTAAAGGTGAAGTTTCGTTGTTTTTGGACGTTTCTAATCCAGCTGATTACGCAACGTTAGATGCTGTATTTGTAGAAATTGATGGTGGACTTATTCCATTTTTCGTTCAAAACATCAAGATTAAGACCAAGGGTTTCGTGGCTGTGAAATTCCAAGGTGTCGATAGTGAAAAAGATGCGCAACGCATTTTGAAAAAGCCAGTTTACCTTCCTGAAACATTTTTACAAGAGTTAGATCAGACTTCATTCTATGATCACGAAATTATTGGTTACACCGTAATCGATGAAGTTCATGGCGATGTAGGAATTGTTGAAAATGTGATTGATATGGCTGCAAATCCATTGTTGCAGTTAGATAAAGATGGAGTAGAGGTATTGCTTCCGATTTTTGATGGACTCGTTCAAAAAGTTCAGCGCAAAAAAAAGGAGCTTCATGTAAAAGCTCCTGAAGGATTAATCGATTTGTATTTAGGTTAATTCACCTTTAACAAGCCCATGGCAATTTTCATGCGAATTACTTTTTTCGCAGCTTCATCCACTTTCTTTTTGAATTCTTTATTCGTGCGGTAAGCAGTCAAAATCTCTTGATGCGCTTTCTTTGCATCCAATGGCATTAATACGATGTCACATCCCGCATTGATTGCTTTATACGCAGCCTGTGGGACATTCACGACGCCTCCCATGTTCATGGCATCCGTAACGATCAGTCCTTTGAATCCAAGACTGTCTTTCAGTAACTCCGTCACAATTTTCTCTGAACAGGTAGATGGCAATCCTTTTGTGTCGTATTTCGCGTTGTTCTGAACGGCAATGTGCGCAACCATAATCGATAAAACGCCATTCGCAATCAATGTTGGGTAATTACCGATTTCTTTCATCTCTCCATCAATCACCTGTAACGCTTTGTGCGTATCTCCAGTCACAAGTCCGTGTCCTGGGAAATGTTTTGCTGTAGCGATGATGTTATTGCGTTGTGTTTCTTGAATAAAGGCATCGGACCATGGAATGATATTCGCCGGAACAGCACCAAAACTTCTAAATCCAACCGTTGTGTTTGGTGACATATCTACAACTGGAGAAAAGTTATAGTTGATTCCAATTGCATTCAAATCGCCAGAAATGGTTTTTGCACAAGTAATTACTTCATCTACATTCTTTAATTCGTTTGCTTTTTTAACGATGGTTGAACCAGCAATTTTACGGTTCACTAAACTCGGTTCCGCATCTGCGCTATATAAAAAGGGAAGATTGCCAAGTTTCGCATTGTTGGACTCAAAATCTTTGATCCATGAACTAAATTCTTCTTTGGTACCGTTCAACATCAATACACCACCAATCACTCGGTCTTTGATGTGTTGATCAATGGTTGCTTTTGTTTGACCCAAGCGTCCAACAGCTGGCATGATCAATTGTGCAACAATGGCAGTGTCATCCATTTGTTTAAAAACGCGCTCAACTTCTTTGTCTAATGCAGGATTATCTTTTAAGAAATCAGCCAATTCAAAACTGATTTCCGTTTTAGGTTGAATAACCTTCGCTTGTTTTGTCGATTCATTTGATTGCGCACATCCTTGAAATAGGAGTCCGGCTAGAAATAATGGGGTGATGATTTTTTTCATAGTATAAATTGTCAGTTTCAAATTTAAGGATATCCCTTTTAGACAGATGAGTTATTTGTTGAAGAAATAACCAAGGTCTTGTCAATAACTATGCCTAAGCTTCCAATCAAGACCTGTCCTAAAAAAAAAGCTTAACTTTAATTTAATATTGCTTAAAATTTGCGCAATTAATACAATGAAGTGTCATCAAAGCAATAAACACAAACGTTATTTATGAAAAACCTCCTTTTATTTCTCTCCCTTTTTTCGTGCTTTGTCACCTTTTCACAGGTTCAAAACTTCTATGATCGTGCCACAATTCAAACCATAGAGGTGTTTTTTAGTTTTTCGAATTGGGATGCACAACTTGACGCTGCAGTTGCTTCCGAAGCATATATCATTGCGGATTCTGTTCGAATCAATGGCGTTTCCTTTGATAGTTGTGGTGTGAAATACAAGGGGAATAGTTCTTACAGTCCTACGAATCAAAAGAATCCTTTACACATCGAACTCGATCACATTAAAGGAAATCAAGATTACCAGGGATATACCGATATTAAATTGCAAAATGGATACAAAGATCCATCCATGATTCGCGAGGTACTTTCCTATGCGATTCTCGAGCAATACATGGATTGTCCAAAAGGGAATTTTGCCAACGTGTATGTCAACGGTGTCTATCGCGGCCTGTATTCCAGTGCGCAGAGTATCAATAAAACGTTTAATGCGAATCACTATTATCAAAGTGGGGACACTTACTTTAAATGCAATCCAGTTGGTGGGGCTGGACCGGGAAGCACGGTGAGTCCGGATTTGAAGTACATCAGTATGGATAGCAGTGCTTACGCAAATGGATATGAATTACGCAGCACTTATGGTTGGAATCGTTTAGTAGATCTCATCAACACCTTGAATAATGACTTTACGAATATTGAGTCAAAATTGGATATTGATCGCGCGATTTGGATGTTAGCGTTCAATAATGTTCTTGTTAATTTGGATTCATACAGTGGGGCGTTCAGACAAAACTATTATTTGACTTGGGATAACAATGCACGATTCGTTCCGACCGTATGGGATTTAAACATGAGTTTTGCCGGGTTCCCTGGTGGAACAGGTTCAAGTTCAAGTACCACAACGTTAGATCCAATGTCCAACAGTACTTCGACGATTCATCCGCTCATTGTGAAAATCTTGGGCAATCCGATGTATAAACGCATGTATATGGCACATGTCCGTACGATGGTGCAGGAAATGTTTGCCAACGATTATTATTTAACTGTTGCGAACCAATTACGCACGACGATTGATGCAACGGTTAATTCAGATCCATATAAATTCTACACGTATACACAGTTTCAAAATAGTTTAACAACCGCAGTAACTGGAACCGGTGGTCCAGGTGGTGGTGCCAGCATACCAGGGATACAAGCCCTCATGAGTGCACGTGTTTCTTACTTCAATACAAATGCCAATTATGTTTTGGTTGCTCCTACGATTTCCAGTTTTTCTTCGTCTGTTGCCAGTCCTGTGTATAACCAAATGATTACGATCAATGCCACTTGCGCCAATGAAACGTCTGTCTTTTTGGGCTACCGCACGAATCACCAATTGAAATTCAATCGTGTGGCGATGTTCGACGATGGCGCACACAATGACGGTGCAGCAGGAGATCACGTGTACGGTGTTGATGCGCTCGTGAATGGCGTTGTTTTCGAATATTACATTTATACGGAAAATGCGAGTGCTGGATTGTTTAGTCCACAGCGAGCGGAACATGAATACCATTCTTTAACGGTTTCCGTTCCTTTTCCAACAGTTGGATCGGTTTTAATCAACGAAGTAATGGCATCAAATGCGACTACCGCTTTGGATCAAAATGGTGAAAATGATGACTGGATTGAATTGTACAATACGACTTCGAATCCAATTGATCTTTCCGGTATGTATTTAACGGATGACGCACTGGATTTAATGCTTTGGTCTTTTCCGGTTCCAACCACCATTCCAGCAAATGGATACTTAACGGTTTGGGCTGATAATGACGTGTTTCAATCAGGCTTGCACGCATCTTTCAAGTTGAATGCTTCTGGTGAATTGGTCATATTGAGCAACGGTGCAACCTTTCATGATCAAGTTGGATTTGGTGTTCAAACAACGGATGTTGCTTATGCGCGTTGTCCAGATGGAGGGGCAACATTTGCCTATGTAGTGCCAACGTATATGGCTTCTAACAATTGTAACGCTTCTATCGATCAGATGAATTTTGATGTGAAAATTTACCCAAATCCATTTAATGAACAGATTACCATTCAGCTTGATGAACAATTGACGTCTCAAGTAACGATCAGCGATGTGAATGGAAAAGTGTTGTTAAACGAGGAATATTCATCTCCTGAAAATGTCATCTCCACTACAAATTGGTCCAATGGAATGTACATTGTAACCATACAAAATGAACGTGGTATGAAAACGCTCAAATTAATTAAGTAAGGATGCTCCAAAACTATTGGACAAAAATAAAGCCCTGACAATATTTGTCAGGGCTTTATTTTTGATAGAGGATTATCTTGATTAGTCGTTACGTTGTTCTGTAGCTGATTTTTCTAGTTTCGCAAATTGTTCAGCGGTTAAAATGTTTTTTAACATCGCTTTTCTCGCTTCTTCGTTTGATTTGATGATGGCTTTCTTTTGCTCTTCAGAATAGTTCGACATCAAAATCCCTTGATTTTTTTGTGCAATACCTAAATGCACGGTGTACACTTCTTCTTGTTGAGCTGCAGTCAATTTCAACATGGTCGTTTGACTTTGAGTTAATGCTTGCGCATTTTGTTCAGGAGATTGTGCTTGTTGTGCAACAGCAGTTAATCCTAAGAAAAATGAAAAACATAAAATTTTAATTGCCTTCATGGATATTGTTTTTTGTAATTAGTTCAAATTTACGAAACGAAGTTAAGAAAAAAGAGAAAGTTCCCTATTCTTTATTCCTAGAAGAGACTAAAACTGAATTTATTCCGTTAATTTCGTTTAAAATTCACAATTGAAACTTCTTACCTCGCAACATATAGACAAACGAAAATGGGATCAAATGGTTGCTTCGGATGAGCAATTGGATTTTTTTTCTTTGTCCTGGGTGCAAGATATTTTGCATAAAGATTGGGAAATGCTCTGTGATGAAGAGGGGAATTACCTTCTGAATATTCCCAAAGGATCAAAACTTGGTTTTTCTTATCGCCTACAACCTTTCTTCATTCGATCCCTGCATGTTTCATCCAAACATCAAGGTGATTTAAAAGAGATTGTCCAATTTTTAAAGGAATCAGCGAGCTATGTTCAGTTAAATGTGGATTCCGAAAATCAAGATCTGTTTCACTCCTTTGGTAAATTTCAACTGCTCAATTTATCGAGTGATCTTGAAGGAATCAAAGCGAATTATGCAACGAATGCAAAGCGGATTTTAAAGAAAATTCCTGCTGACTTTATTCTTGGAGAGTCAACAGATGTTTCTGAATTCATTTCTTTTTTCAGAAAACAAAAAGGGGAGGAATTACGTGGTTTCACTCCAGCGGTTTGGCAACGCTTAACAAACTTATTGGAAGAAACACAACTTCGTGACATGTTAAGGATACGAACCATTCATCTGAATGGCCTTCTTATTGCTTCTGGAGCGTTCATTTCTCATAAAGGCACATCTTACTTTTTAAAAGGAACGGCAACGACAGAGGGGAAAAAGTTGGGCGGGATGTACGCCTTGATTGATCAGGAAATTTCTTCTATTCAAGGAACACACCACACCTTGGATTTTGTTGGTTCAAACAACGAAGCGATCGCCCAATTTTACCGAAAGTTTGGTGCTATCGACAAACCATACGGGATACTAAAGCAGAATAACCTTCCAGCTATTCTGCGTTTATTCAAGGCTTAATTGAAGATTAGCTCGTCAATAAATAACCAAGTTGGATTTCCTGCTCCAAGATGCCAATCAGGACAATTCCCTGGATTCACAATCGTGTAACGAATGCTTTTGATTTTTCGTGTTTTATCCGTTTCAAGAATTTGAGTGAATTTCTGGTTGTGTGGATTTTTATCCATGTTCGTAGCGGATGGAAGGGAAATAATTTGCGGATTTTGAAAGGTGATGCCGTCATATGAAATTTCATAACGAATTTCCTTTGGAAGAAAAATCCATGCCTTTTGATCACGAATACATGAAATACCAAATTCATGAATAGCCATCGGTTCTTTAAAGGTAACAGTTGCAACAATGTCTTTTCCATAATAGCCTTGATAATCACCAGTTCTGAACTCACCGCCTCCAAAAAGTCCGTCAATAAGTGCATTTTCTCCAGATGCTGCGTATTGATTTGAATACTTGGTACCTAATGTCAATTGAACATTTGGATTTTTACGGATGAATTGACTGGAAACAATCGCACTTTCAGCACTTATTCCAGCGGCATTTTTTCGGAGCAATTGTAAGTCAATAGTCGTTGTTTCTTTGATTTTAATCGGTTGCGTATAATTATTCCAAGGACCATTGTTCAAACGGAATTTCAATTCATAAGTGTCTGTTGGGGTCAAAACCACATGTCCCAATTCTAAATACAGCTCTTGATCGAAAATACGCTGTTCTGTTTTAACGAAAGGCGCAGGAACCAAATCTGCAGGAAGATCCACGGTATTCATTTGTGGATAGTTCGATTTCGCTGGTTTTTTATCGGTCATTTCAAACTCCAATTTTCCTCCAAGCATCAATATTTTGTGGTCAATTTGAAAGTCTGGAATCAATTTTCCATTCCATTTAACCGAAGCCACATAACAATTCGCTGCGCTCTGATTGTTGCAAATGATGTCAATTTTTGTGTTGCTTTGATTGTCCACATTTATCGTCGCTTTACTGAACAAAGGTCTTCCAATTTGATACAGGGTATTTCCTGGAGCAATGGGATAAAGTCCGAGTGAACTTAATACATACCAAGCGCTCATTTGTCCACAGTCCTCGTTTCCGGAAAGTCCATCTGGTTTCGCGTGATACATTTCCTTTAAAATACGATCGACGTAATACTGTGTTTTGTACGGAGCATTGGTAAAATTGTACAAATAAGCCATGTGATGTGACGGTTCGTTTCCATGTGCGTATTGACCGATTAATCCGGTAATGTCCGCTTGTTCGCGTCCTGACAATTTCATTTCTGTCGTAAACAAGCGATCTAACCACGCTTCCAAGGAGTCGCGTCCACCCAATAAATTTGTTAAGACTTCAATTTCATGCGGTGCATACAAGGAATATTGCCAGCTATTCGCTTCGGTGTAGTTGAAATTAACCTCTGATGGATCAAAGGGTCCGTACCATTGTGCGCCGCGACGTGCACGCATGAATTTCGTGTTTGGATCGAATAAATTCACGAAGGAAAAGCTACGTTTGCGGTACGTTTTCGCCATTTCCTCATTTCCCATGGCTACTGCCATTTCGGCAATGCAAAAATCGTCATAGGCATACTCCAAGGTTTTAGAAACGGATTCTGGTTCATCACTTGAACTCAAATATCCATTGTTAGCATAGGTTTGTTTTCCAAGTTCGTTGATGTTAGCGGTAAAATGCATGTCGTTTAACGCTTTTTTAGCGTCGTAGGACATTCCGGCAACTTTTGTTTTACCATCCAATCCTTTCATGTAGGCGTCAGATATGACACTAACACTGTGATAACCGATCATACATTCCGTTTCGCAGGCTGCTAATTCCCATACTGGAAGATCTCCGCCTTCATCAAATTGGCGCAAGAAAGTACGGATGAATTGAGTCGTTCGTTCTTGTTGAATCAAGGTAAATAAGGGATGATTCCCTCTGTATGTATCCCAAAGTGAAAACACCGTGTATTGATTGTCCTTTACCAATTGATGAATTTTCTGATCGCGTCCGCGGTAACGTCCGTCTAGATCACTCATCAAATTTGGAGCAACCATGCAATGATACAAACTCGTATAGAAAATGATGGCATCTTCGAAATTCAATGCATCCACTTTGATTTTACTTAATTCCTTGTTCCATTTTTCAACATTACGGGAATACACTTGCATAAAATCAAAACCCGGTATTTCAAGTTGTAAATTATGTGCAGCTCCTTTTTGATCCACATGTGACATACCCACCTTGACATACAGCACTTTGGTATCCTTCGGAAATTCGAGCAATAATTTATGTGTCCCAGCGATTTTCACTGGTTTGGCAGAACTGAATGGGGTGGAAGTTTCTAAATGAAAATAAAAGTGTTGTTCGTTTGCCCATGCTTCTGAAACTCTTTTTCCAGAGATGCTTGTGTTATTGATGATCTCAAATCCTGCGTCAAGAACTTTGTCGCGGTAATCTAAATCCAACAGAATGTACTTTTTTCCTTTGGCATTCGTAAATGTATATTCGTGAATACCACAACGTTCACTAGTAGTTAAGCGTACATTGATTTGCTCATCTTCCAGATAAACTTCATAGAATCCAGCGCGCGCTTTTTCTTTGTTGTGTGAGAATTTTGAGCCATAACCATTTTTCGCATCTTGGAATTTCGGAAGTAATTTTGCCTTTTTTCCAGATTGTGGCGAGATCAATAAATCCGCATAATCTGGAACTCCTGTTCCGCTCAAGTGCGTATGACTAAAACCATAAATGAGGGAATCGGAGTAATGGTATCCACCACAACCATCCCAACCATCGTGACGTGTGTCCGGACTCAATTGCATCATTCCGAAAGGTGCGCAAACTCCTGGGAACGTATGTCCGTGTCCACCGGTGCCTATCGTTGGCATGACGTAAACGTATGGATTAAACGTTTCCGCAGGTTTTCCAACTAACTTTTGTGCTTTGTCACTTGCCTCCATCACATTTGTCACTTGTGCAAAGTAAAAGAAACCAAGTGTACAGAAAAGGGTGCTGAATATCGTTTTCATTAGTTGAATTTTCGTTTGTTTAATTGAGAATAAACGGTGTTTTTCAAAAAGTAATAATCCCAAATAATTCGTCCATTGTAGCGGTAGAATTTTCTAGCTTTGGTATTGATTTGACGACGTTTTTTATAAAATCGTCCGAATTGAGCATACACATTCATGTGCGCTAAAAACACCATCCATGTCAATTGAAATTTACCGGAAAGTAGAAATTTAACTCCAGCAATTCCATCTAAACACATGCGGATAAATAAACTGGGGAATAAAAGTCCGGCGTGGTTTTTAATCAACATGAAAAGACTGTTTCGGAAGTTTAAATAGACTTTCTTTGGCGAATCATAATCAAGTGTTCCACCACCTAAATGATACACGGTACTTTCTGGAACACAATGAAAATCAAAACCCAGGTTTCCAAGTCTTATGCACAGATCAATTTCTTCCATATGGGCAAAGAAATCGGAGTCAAATCCCTTTACTTGATGAAATAAGTTGGAACGAATGAGCATCGCTGCGCCTGATGTCCAGGTTACAGGAACGTCATAGTCATACTGTTGATCATCGTTTTCTAATGAATCGAAAATACGTCCGCGGCAAAAAGGGAAATAGTGTAGATCGACAAATCCGCCTGCTGCTCCTGCATGTTCAAACGTATGTTTGTTTTGCCAGGACATGATTTTAGGTTGACAAGCCGCTGTGTTTTCATGTGTATCCATGAATTCTTTCAATGGTTCAATCCAATGTTCTGTAACTTCCACATCGCTATTGAGCAGAAGGTAATAATCGAATTGACCTTTGATTTGTTCTAAAGCGACATTGTATCCTCCAGCAAATCCAAAATTTCGCTTTTGTTGAAGTAGGTGAACTTGTGGGAATTGTTTTTGAATAAACGAAACGGAATTGTCCGTGCTGGCATTATCAGCAATAAAAACGGGTGTTTCCTTTGAATAGGCAAGGACACTTGGTAAATACGTTTCAAGGTGATTTTTTCCGTTGAAATTGAGAATGACAATTGCTAAAGAAGTATCCATTTCTTAGTATTGACGAAATAAATCGTTGCTGTCACCACCCCAATGATTGACATTGTTTTGGTTGGGATTGTCCACATTTCCATTGTATGTGTTGCGTTTAGCAAGAATTTGCGGCCATGCTGGATTCTTCAATTCTCCAATCATGTCTGAATGCAGTAGGCGGTAGGCATTGTTTACGAGGTCAGGATTGTAAAATACAAAGCGCTTGTTGCTGTAAACACCTATTTTATTGTACGTCCAAATCTCGTACGGATATTCGGAAGGAGAGGATTCTCGTGCGTTCACTTGATTTGGCGCACCATACTTCAGGTAAACACGTCCACGGTCCGTTTCAAATCCTTCTTGAAAGTTATTCCCGTAGATTTTCTGAACGAAGACGACTTGTGCTTTGTATTTCAACCAAGATTCATAAGGATTGGTTGGTGTGGATACTGCCCAATATCCTTGAATGTGTTTGCGTGCTTCATCGTTGTTTTTAGATTTCAGGGTTTCAATGATGTTTTTAATCTCCGCAGGTTTTGAAATCGGAATTAAACTTTCAAGGTAATACAAGACGGAGTCTGAAGGAATAGAGGATTGAAATGCAGGATCCAGCATCATGTTTTCCATGGTGAACATGTAATTATTCTCATTGCTACGCTCGAAATCATAGGTTTGAATCGAAAGTATTTCATTTGAGTTGCTGGTCAAACGGTATTCGATTTGATAGTTTCCTGAATTCAATTCTTCGATGTTTATCGTTTCAAAAACGGGAACAACGCTTGATTTAAACAAAGTGCTCGTGCGTGTGAATCCAGGCATTTCACTGGCGTCTTTCATGTTGATGATGCGATGTGATAATTGAAAGGTGCTGTCTTTTATTTTCTCTGTCCCATATAATTCCAAATAAACGGGTAACGTTTTTGAATCCGTCCCATAAAAACTGGAAAGCATGGGGATAATGTGGTAGCCTGATTTGTCAAAATTCGTTTGCTGATCACTTGGGTAAGCATATTCCGCAACAAGTACATCAGAGATTTTCGTATTTGTAGAGAAATCTTCAATAGAAATAGGCAAAACTCCGGAAATTTCAGAGTCTTCCTTGTTGATGTCCAGTAAATTGATTTTCAAAGAATACTTGCCAGGATTCAACTGGACACGAAGGATTTCGTAAAAATCATCTTGCACGCTATCAATTGCTTCCGGAGATTCCAGCACATACCGATCGGTAAAAACTGTTTTAGAGCTATCAGCGATTTCAACGGAAATCAGGACTTTCGCTCTCAATCCATTTCCTTCGTTTTTGTACACGACGGAATAGGAAACGAACTGCATGTATAATTCTAGGTAATTACCAACGTTGGGAGCATAAAATTGCTTGGTGTCGAGGAAGGTCTTTAATTTCGCTCCTTGCGCAAAGGAGATGCTTTGTAAAAGACAAAAACAGATTAGAATGATTTTTTTCATGTGCATTTAAAATTACAGAAAAAGCATCAATCTTCGATATTCAATCTGATTTTTTGTGCTAATTGACGATTATACGTTTCTAAAAGATACTTGAAATAGTTGTCCGTGCTTTTGGAAATACATTTCGTGTAATGCTTTAAGCGATGCTCGATGTGATCTTGGATAACCTGCATTAAATCAAGCGCATGGTCCAAGTTTTTTGCAGCAGACTCAATCGCTTTAAAATGGTTTTCAATGGACAGGTCAATCGCAGCTTTTCCTTTTTCACCACGGTCTAAACATTCGTAATAACAATCCTTGATATTGAATTCCTCCAATATGGCCGATGGCATGTATTTGTCAAATCCTTTTGGAAACTCAAATTCCACCTCAAATTCCATGTCTTCCAATTCGGAGATGCGGGATTCCAAAAAGCGATCTGGAAATTTAAATGCATCCTGCCAATTGATGTAATCTTGCCAATAGCCGAAACGACGAACATTGTTTCCTAAATCGATGATTTGGAATTCACTTTTGTTGGGAAGTTTTCTGGATCCACGTCCAATCATCTGGTGATACAACGTCAATGAACGCGTTGCACGGTTAATGATAATGGATTCAACCGTTGGCTCATCAAATCCTGTTGTCAAGATTCCCACGGATGTCAAAATGGCTCCCGGAGTCACTTTAAACCAGTGAATAACATCCTTACGATCTTTATCGCTAAAAGTAGAGTCAAGGTGACGAATGTTGTATTTCAATTTCTTGAATGAATCTTCTACACGACGTGAAGTTTCGATTCCCGCATTGAAAATCAGTGTTTTTTTGTTTAAGCTTACTTCTTCATAGGCAAAAATCAATTTTTCTTGCATAAAGAAGTTGCTGTAAAGTAAATCGGAACTACTCACGGTAAAATCTCCGTTTGTTCCAATTTTCAATCCATGCAGATTTACATCGTATTGGTACGTTTCTGCATTGGACAAATAAGCTCCTTCAATAAGATTCGAAATGGATTCGCCCACCAATAGCTTGTTGTAATTATCTTTTAGTGGTAGATTTCTATTCGAACTTAAAGGTGTTGCGGTTACACCTAGGATATTTGCATCCTCGTAAAACTGGAAGATTTTTCTGAAACTATTGTAATGTGCCTCATCCACAATGACCAATCCAACATCAGCAATGAAATTATCATTTTCATTCAAACGATTATTCAAGGTTTCCACCATGGCGATGAAACATTGATATTCGTCTTGATCATCCAAAAGCTTCACTTCTGAATTAATAACCTTATTGGCAACCTTAATGGCTGAAAGTTGTTGGGATGTTTGAACGGAAAGTTCGATTCTATGCGTTAAAATGAGCACTTTTTTACCCCATTGTTCGATGAATCGACGAGCAATTTCAGAGAAAATAACCGTTTTACCACCTCCAGTTGGAAGTTGGTAAAGCAAATTAAAATTCGTGCCGTTCTTACGAAGTTCTTCTAAAACTTGGTTGACGGTTTGTTCCTGAAAAGGGTAAAGCTTCTTTGCTTCGTATAAATCGAAATCAATCATTTTCGCAGTTGGGATTTGCAAAAATACAGTCTTTTCTTTGAATTAAGACACTATGATTTCAATTGAGACCAATGATGAAGGAAAATACCTGTCGCAATCGAGACATTTAAGGATTCTGCTTGTCCGTATCCGGGTATGGTAACTGCTTGATTGATATGTTTTTGAAGGGATGGTGAAATGCCCTTTCCTTCATTTCCCATGACGAGAATTTTTATTTCATTGGGATCTACATTTTCTAGATTTTCACCATTTAAAAGCGCTCCGTGTATGGTGGAATTCAATTTTGGTAGAAAATCAGTCAAGTTTTCATAAAAAACAGGAATTCGGAATGCGCTGCCCATCGACGATTGAATGACTTTCGAGTTGAAACAATTGACGGTATCCTCTGAGCAAAGAATTTGTTTAATTCCAAACCAATCTGCTGTCCGAATAATGGTACCGAGATTCCCAGGGTCTTGAATGCTTTCTAAAACAAGAATGCGTTCGCTTGGATTGAATTTTTTTTCAACTGGCTCATGAAAAAGTCCAATCATGGTGGACGGACTATTAAACTGTGAAATGCGCTCCATCTCATTGTTGTTACAGGCGTAACAATCAACATGATTCAACAGCGAAGTATCCAGATCTCCACTTGTATAAATGGAATGGACAAGCTTTGGAAATTGAATGCATAATTCGCTGACCAATTTTAAGCCTTCAACCACAACTAATTTTTCTTTGTCCCGATTTTTCTTCAGGTGAAGACTTTTAATCCATTTTATCTTTTGTAGCGAAATTTTTTCCAACTTGATTATTGTTATTTTTGTACTTGGAGATGAAACATCGAGCGAATTTACTAAATATTGCGATTATCCTTCTGTTTGTTTTAACAGCATGTGATTTAACGCGAAATGTTCCTGCGGGTAAATACCTTCTTCGTGACAATTCGATCGAACTGAAGGATAATTCATCCATCGATAAGTATGACCTTGGATTGATCGTTCGTCAACAACCAAACCAGCGAAATTTTTACATCAATTTTAAATTGCGCATCTACAATGCCATTGATTCTGCTCGTGTTGCGCATAAAAGGGAAGTGAAATTTCAAAAATTCGATAGGAAACAAAAAAGAAAAAAGGAAAAAGTGGATCGAATCAATGCGAAGCGTAATGAAAAGGCTTTCGAGCGAGGAGATTCCACATTTTTCCCAAAAGAATACCATCAAGCAACGTTTACAAAGGTATTGTGGAAGGAAAAAGTTAAATATAAATTTGGACAGAAACCCATTGTTTTTGACACCATTTTATATCAAAAGAGTATTGAGCAACTAGGATTTTATTTGCGTAAAAAAGGTCATTACTATGGAAATGTAACAGGTGGATTGGTCCTTAATGAAAAAAAACGTTTTGCTTATCCAAGTTACGTTATTCAAGCAGGTCCCCAATATTTCATTGATTCCGTTCAATACCTCGGTGCAAAACTGCTACGCGATAAGCACGCTGCGTTTGTGAGAAAACACATCGAAAAAACAGGTGAGCATCCGCTACTCGGAATGCCTTTTGATACGGATTACTTGAATGATTACCGAGAACTTGTAGCGAAGTATTTAAGGGACGATCAAATATACAAATTCTCTTCCAGCAGTATTTCTTTTTCAGCGGACACGAACCGTCAAACCATGAAGGTTCGCTTAGTGGTTCAATTTGATGATCGTTATGTTCCTTCAGAAGTTAAAAAGGATAGTTTGATTCGAGTTCCATACGTTGAGATGACCGTCTCTAATGTGTATTTCCATCTTTCGGATACGTCGAATGTGGATGCTAGTTTTGCACAGCTCATGAAGGATCAACAATTGAGCTTGTATGATCCCATTGCTCCACAATTTTTAAGGACGACTAATTCGTTTGTTTACGACGAAATCCTTTATTCAAAAAAGCAATTGAAGGAAAAACACGTTCCGATTGGAACCACAAATCCATTTCGCAAAATTACGGTGACATACAACGGAGACTCCCCATGGATCAAGCCATCCATTCTTGAACTTCAGAATTATTTGGAGAGTGAGAACAAATACAAGGAGTACTATTTGGATCGTAGTTACCGTTCGATCGTTCAACTTGGTGTTTTTAGCTCTGTCAAACCGATTATCATCGAACAACCCGGAAATAAATTAGCAGTACATTATTTCCTTGAGCCTGCAAAAAAACAAACGTATGGATTTGATCCCAAATTCACCTCTTCAACTGGACTGCTTGGTGCAAATGCCTCGTTTAATTACACGAATAAAAATATCCGAAAAGGAGCTGGAAAAATGACTTTTTCATTTGGAGGTGGATTCGAGTCTCAGCCGTTGGTCTTCCAAGATCAATCGAATCAGACGGTAGGAACAGGAAAAGGACGCACGTTCAATACCTTCGAATTTGGTCCAAGTTTAAAGTTTGATTTACCGGGATTATTCCCAACACCCGTAACAATGTTAGGGAAACGTCAAAAACCAAGAACAGTCTTGACAACCGCTTACAACATTGAGAAACGAAGCATCTTTGACCGCAGTGTTTTTCAGCTCAATTACATGTGGAAATTCTTGGTTGGTAAGACCCAAGTTTTTCAAATGGGACTCCCAGGCGCATCAGTCATCAAATACGTGTCCATCAAAAAAAGCGCGGCATTTCAAGACCAGCTAAATCAAATCAACGATGTTTTTTTGAACGCTACATACAATAACCAATTCATTTGGCAGGACTTCAAGTTCTCCTATGAATACAATAACAAGGAAAAGGATTTAAAAGAAGGGAAGGAGCGAAAAAACGCCTTAAATACTTCCATTTATTTCAACTCAACCTTCGATGCAGCAGGAAACTTGTTGTACCTGTTTAGAGAAAGACAGGACACGTTGAATGGTCAATATTTACTTCGTAATCAACCGTATTCACAGTTTGTCCGTTTGGATAATCAATTTATCATGAGTAAACGTGTGCTATCCGGGTCTTCCTTGCACCTGAAACTTTCCGCTGGAGCAGGACTTCCTTATAAAAATTCGAAAACCGCAATGCCGTATGACTACAGTTTCTTTGGCGGTGGATCGAATGATAATAGGGGATGGAGAGCAAGAGCACTAGGTCCGGGAGCTTACAAATATCACTTGGACACCAATCGTTTGGCAACTCAAATTGCGGATATTCGCTTTGCGGGATCATTGGAATACCGTTTCAGTTTAGGATCAACGTTCAAGGGGGCACTCTTCACGGACTTCGGAAATATTTGGACCTACAGAGAGGATGCCAGTAGAGTCGGCAGTCAGTTTCATTGGAATACATTTGTTCCACAAATTGCGATCTCATCTGGAATTGGTCTTCGAATGGATTTAGAATTTTTCATCATCCGCTTAGATGTTGGGTTCCCAATTTACGATCCAGCCTTTGCTAAAGGTGCGAAATGGGTATTTCAGGAAATGGGAACACGTCAGACCTATTACCAAGAAGGAATGAACCAATTTAACATGAGTTTGGAACAAGTGAAGGCAATTATGCCCAAACCTTTCCTTCCGAATTATTTGAATTTCGGTATCGGTTATCCATTCTAAATCCTTTTCGCATGTTTAAATACGCATTCTTTTTTCTCACGCTCGTTTCTTTTTTATTTTCCTGTATGAAGGGACAAAAAGTGGATTTAATTATTCATAACGCCAATATCCATGTGATGGATGATGCGGGTTCGGTTCATGAAGCAATGGCTATTCGCGATGGAAAAGTCATCGAAGTTGGACCTGAACGTCAAATTTTGAATAAATACAGATCGGACGAGGACATTGATGCATTGGGCAAAGACGTTTATCCAGGATTAACAGATGCTCATGGACATTTACTGATGTATGCTAATCAGAAACTTGGGGTTGATTTAACCGGTGCTAAATCCATGGATGAAGTGATTTATCGCTGTGAAAAGTATTTCGCAAAATCCAGTAACAAATTTATTATCGGTGGCGGATGGGACCAATCACTTTGGGGGAATGATTCCATGCCAAACAATAAAAAGCTTTCTGAAGTATTTAAAAACATTCCAGTTTGCTTGTATCGCGTGGACGGACATGCGGCGCTGGTGAATGAGTACTTGTTTAAAAAAGCAAAAGTTCAAGCGGTAAATGTCGATGGTGGAGAAGTGAAAGTTGTCAATGGAGTGCCAACAGGACTGCTTTTAGACAATGCCATGAATTTCATTTCAAAACTCTTGCCTGCTTATCCATCGAGTCAAGTAAAAAAAGCTATTTCTGAAATTCAAGAAGAATTGTTTCAGTATGGAATTACCGGAACACATGAAGCGGGGATCGATTTCAAACACATTAAGTTGTTTAAATCCATGATTTCTGGTGGACAATTGAAACTAGAATTGTATGCCATGCTCATGAATTCTCCGGAAAACAGAGCATTCGCCATGAAAAATGGACCATATCGTTTTCGGAATTTATCCATCCGAAGTTTTAAGGTTTTTGCCGATGGTTCACTCGGATCTCGAGGAGCATTGTTGAAAAAACCATATACAGATGATCACCATTCCCATGGTTTATTGTTGACTTCAGTCAATGAAATGCGAAATGTCGCTCAATTCTGTTTAAAGCATGGTTACCAGATGAATACACATGGAATTGGAGATTCCGCGAATGCCTTGATTTTGGATATTTATAAAAATGCGTTCAAACGGAATCCAGATCATCGTTTTCGAATTGAGCATTCACAGGTAATCGATCCTGCTGACTTTGTGAAATTTTCAGAATATGCCGTTTTTCCTTCTGTTCAACCAACGCATGCTACGAGTGATCAGCGATGGGCAGAGAATCGATTGGGTAAAAATCGCCTGAAAGGAGCATATGCCTACAGAACCTTGTTGCGTCAATACGGAATGTTGGCAATTGGAACAGACTTCCCTGTGGAATCCACCAATCCATTTTTTACCATTCATGCTGCCGTTCAACGTAAAAACCCTTCCAATCAACCATTAAATGGATTCTTAGCTCAAGAGTCCTTAAGTTTGGATGAAGTCATTCGCGGAATGACGATTTGGGCAGCCTTTTCTTCGTTTCAAGAAAATGAATTGGGAAGTTTAGAGAAAGGAAAAAGAGCCAATTTCGTCATCTTCGATAAACCTCTTGAAAGCAATCCTGCTTTCGAGCAAAACTATGCTTGGAGAACCTTCATCCGTGGAAAAATGGTCTTTGCATTAGATGAATTGTAAGATTTTGTGATACCAAATGAAATCCTTGACGTTTAATTTTTAAATTTGAAAAAAAAGCACATGAATACAGCAAAATACCTTTTGATCGTTTTTGGATTTTCGATTCCACAGTTGTTCGCACAAGCTATTCCGGGAACACTGAACTGGTACAACGGCGACGGACAAGGAATGTACACGGACCAAGCATATAAAATGCTGAAAAATAAAAAGTCACAACCGGTAGTTGTCGCTGTAATTGATTCAGGTGTCGACATTGAACACGAGGATTTGCAAGGGAAAATTTGGGTGAATCCAAAGGAAATTCCTGGAAATAAAATCGACGATGATAAAAACGGATACGTGGATGACGTTCATGGATGGAACTTTTTAGGAAACGCCAATGGTGAAAACCAGGAGAATGCCCGTTTGGAAAAAACCCGCATTTACGCCAAATTAAAGGATAAATACGATGGCGTCGATCCAGCGACCTTATTCGATGACACGGAATATTTCATGTATGCTAATGCAAAAGCAGAAGTAGAAGGAGAACTTGAAAACTTAGCGCAATACAAAGAAGGATTGGCAAATGGACAATTCGATGCAGAAACAAAGAAATACATCGAAGACCAACTGAATTACAACCTCAACATTTACTACGATGACCGCAGTTTAATCGGAGATAATCCAGATGATTTTACGGATACACATTATGGTAATAACGACGTGGAAGGTCCAGAGGCATTACACGGAACGCACGTTTCAGGAATTATCGCGGCTATTCGCGGAAATGGGAAAGGTGGAGATGGAGTTGCGGATAACGTGAAAATTATGTCCGTTCGCACGGTTCCAAATGGTGACGAACAAGATAAAGATGTTGCGTTGGCCATTCGTTACGCAGTGGATAACGGAGCACAAGTAATCAATATGTCCTTTGGTAAGAATTATTCACCACATCAATATGAAGTATACCAAGCAATGTTGTATGCAGATACGAACGGAGTTTTAATGATTCACGCCGCTGGAAATGATGCAAGGGATGTGGATGTTCAACCTAATTTCCCAACATCTCGTTACAACTTTCTAGAAGTGCCTTTTATGAATTTATTGACAATCGGGGCATCAACACGTATGACAGGAGATGCAATGGTGGCTGAATTCTCGAATTACGGAGCTGAAACAGTTGATGTATTTGCTCCAGGATTGGAAATTTACAATACTGTTCCGCAAAGTGCGTACATGAATTTACAAGGAACATCGATGGCCGCTCCAATGGTTGCCGGTGCAGCAGCCATGCTGAAATCGTATTTTCCAAGTTTGAGCATGTGGGAGATTAAAACCATTTTATTAGAAACGGCAACGGTTTATACGGGATTTGATTTCCCATCTAAATCTGTAACAGGTGGAATAGTGAACTTGAAAGCGGCGGTGAAAGCTTGTGATAAAGCGTTTAAGTCAAGAAATTAAGATGCGGATTATCCTCTTATCTCTGTTTTTCTTTAGTACGTTTATTGCACGAACGCAGTCCAATGAAACGCTAACAAGCCTCGATAAACTGGTGAACGAATGGCATGTTTCTGCTGCCAATGCGAATTTCCAGGAATACTTTAAAGCGACGACGAACGATTTTATCTTTTTAGGAACTGCTCCCGGTGAACGTTGGAAGAAAGAGGAGTTTCAATCATTTTGCAAACCGTATTTCGACAAAGGAAAGGCCTGGGACTTTAAACCGAGCAATCGAATTTGGAATTTTACTGCAAACGGAACAGTCGCATATTTCGACGAGGATCTAGATACATGGATGGAGTCCTGCCGTGGAAGTGGCATTTGTGTTTTGGATGCAAACGGAGAGTGGAAAATCGCATACTACAACTTGACAGTCCTCATTGAAAATGAAAAAATCAAGGAATTCATAAAGCTTCGAAAAGAATAATGTTTGTTTCTGACAATACGCTGAAATCCGCAAAAAACTATTTTTACGAGCGGCTGGATTCTCGTTTTTCTACTACAGAAATAAAGTCCATGTGGACACAATTGATTTGTAAACGAATGAATTGGTCTTCCAGTGACTTGTTATTAAATCAAGGTGAACGCTTGTCCGAATCCGATCTTTTGTATGTACGAAGTTTCGTGAAAGGTTTGATGAACGATGTTCCCTTCCAGTATTTAGTCGGTGAAACGGATTTTTATGGGTTAAGCATTTCTTGTGACTCCAGGGCATTGATTCCTCGTCCAGAAACGGAGGAATTGGTTGCATGGATCATTGAAACGAATGCTCATCCTAAACGAATCATCGATTGCTGCACTGGAACAGCATGCATTGCACTCGCATTAAAAGCGGCTTACCCGAATGCCAATGTGCAAGCATTGGATTATTCCAAAGACGCATTGGACTTAAGTGCGGAAAATGCTAAAAAGCTGAACTTAGATTTGGAATTGATTCACGAGGATGCGTTACATTTTAGTGAGCGTTTTCTTTCTGAAGCAAATGAATATGATATCATCGTTTCAAATCCACCGTACATTCCAGAACAAGAAAAAAGCACGATGTCCGCACATGTGCTCGAACACGAGCCGTCAATGGCCCTGTTTGTAGATGATCAAGATCCCATTATTTTTTACAAGGAACTCATCAAATTCGCTGATCTCAAATTAGTCGAAGGAGGATTTTTGTTTTTTGAACTTCATGAATTATATGGCGAGGAAGTAAAGGAATACCTCCAATTATTTGAATTTGAGAAAATTGAAATCCGAAAAGATTTACAAGGCAAATCTCGTATGTTGAAAGCACAAAAAGTGTAACTTTAACCTATGAATGCGATTCAGGCAATAGCGGAAATTGAACAACTTATGAAGGTGTTAAATCACCACAATCATTTGTATTATGTCCAAAATTCCCCTGAAATCTCTGACTATGATTTCGATCAATTACTCAAAAGCCTAGAAAAGTTAGAAAAAGAATTCCCGGAGTTCACTTCGGTAAATAGTCCCACCAAACGTGTCGGTGGTGATTTAACCAAGAAATTTCAAGCGGTAGCTCATCGTTATCCAATGTTGTCTTTATCCAATACCTATTCCGAAGAGGAAATCATGGATTGGGAAAACCGCATTAAAAAATCAATCAACGAGGAGATTGAATACGTTTGTGAACTTAAATATGACGGTGTAGCCATTGGAATCCGATACGAAAACGGACAATTAACGGCTGCAGTTACGCGAGGTGATGGCGAAAAAGGAGAATTGGTCACAACCAACGTTAGAACAATTAGAACCATTCCTTTGCAATTACAAGGAGATTTTCCACTTGACTTTGAGATTCGAGGAGAGATTTTTATGCCGCACGAACAATTTGCTTTGCTCAACCAAGAGCGCGAGGAAGCAGGGGAAGCATTGTATGCCAATCCAAGAAACACGGCTTCTGGAACCTTGAAATCCTTGGATTCTAAAGTGGTTTCTGAACGCAAATTGGATTGTTACCTCTACGGACTTTACGGATTAAATGACATGCAAACTGGACATTTTGAGTCCGTGTTAAAAGCAAAAGAATGGGGATTCCGCATCCCACCTCCAGAAAACCGCTTCATTGAGAAAACGAATAGCATCCAAGGAATCATGGATTTTATCCATTTTTGGAACGAAGAACGAAATAACTTGCCTTTTGATATCGACGGGATTGTCATCAAAGTAAATTCATACGATCAACAACGCAAACTGGGATTCACGGCAAAGTCTCCTCGTTGGGCAATTGCGTATAAGTTTAAAACAAATCAGGTTGAAACGCTTTTAGAAGCAGTGACTTATCAGGTTGGACGAACGGGAGCAATTACTCCAGTAGCGAACTTAAAACCCGTTCAATTGGGTGGTACAACCGTGAAAAGAGCATCCTTGCACAACGCGGATAAAATAGAGAAATTGGATTTGCATTTGGGTGATGTGGTTCAAGTAGAAAAAGGAGGAGAAATCATTCCGAAAATTGTTGGCGTTAATGTGAGTCAACGAACTTCACAAGAACGAATTCACTTCATCGAAACGTGTCCCGAATGTCAAACAGAACTCATTCGAAAGGAAGGAGAAGCGCAACACTACTGTCCGAATGAAACGGCTTGTCCTCCGCAAGTGAAAGGCAAAATCGCCCATTTCATCAGTAGAAAAGCAATGAACATTGATGGATTAGGGGAGGAGACCATAGAAGTGTTATTCGATAAAGGTTTAATCAAGGACATTAGTGGA
>Ga0102872_1000067_pt1 | contig 33393 bp, 30 predicted proteins | sample Colrivmeta1547A3_FD_78438 | JGI IMG/M metagenome (GOLD analysis project Ga0102872, IMG submission 78438) | Estuarine microbial communities from the Columbia River estuary - metaG 1547A-3 | ecosystem: Environmental > Aquatic > Marine > Intertidal zone > Estuary | place: USA: Columbia River...
ATCCTCATCCTCATCCTCATCGCTCATATCCTCTGGGTAGGCAATCCTGTTTCTATTAGTTAGCCATGGTATATTCATTTGGGGAATAATGTTCTGAATGTTGTCTGTCCAATAATACTGCTCCGTAGTAGCAACACTTGAATGACCTATAAATTTACTCACATTCTCAATCTTATTACCATTGGCCATGAGATGATTAACTAGCGTATGTCTGAATGCGTGGCTATGGGTATGTTTTCCGTATATCTCACATGCATCGCAAAACTTTTGCAACTGTTTGGTTATGTATCCTGGAGTATGGGGAATGTGTCTTCCCAGATGATTTGAAGAGAAGATGTAATATGATGGATTTGTTTTCACCATCATATTATCATCAAAATATCTTGCCAACAATTGTTTCATATTATCGCTTACGGGAAATGTACGTTTAATACACATCTTTTCAACAACAGTTACGTTATCTTTGATCTCACCTTGTGATGTGAGAAAGTCGCTACCCATCAACCTGGACAGTGCACCCACTCTGAGACCCACCTCTTTGAATATGAGCAATGCCAGTTGCCATTTCGTAGATGCATGTTCCTGTAAATATTCCTCTAATCGCATTAGCTCAGACTGATGAAAATGCCTACGAGTACCATCAATGGCTTGTTCCCGTTTATTTACACATAGAGGTAGAATTTGCTTTGGAGTGAGAAGAAGAATGTCTTTCTCCAAAACTACATCACCCAAACAGTTCTTGAGAAGGCCTAGCAATGATGATACGAATTCGGTTCCGTGATGATTAGATTTATGTGACCTCACGTTATCATTCTGTACAACGCAGTACTCGTTCACGATACACACAACGGCGTCTATGAACATTTGACGAGAACAAGATGCAAAGAACCAATGCAGAGAGTCTATATTCTTGGGGTGATCTTTATATTTATCCATCACGTAAGATTCTATGAGCTTCAATGTATGAATGTATCGCGTGATTCCTTTACGAGCCGTTGTCTTATCAGATGCACTCGTGAGGGTGCGCTGCTCAACATATTTTACTATTTTTGGAACAATCTCTTTCCTGAAAGACGTGGTTTCCCAGAGCTCCCATGACTTCTTGTACGAATAGACATCGTCAAATTCTATCTCAAAATTCTTATAATCTTTATGATTTGGAAGAAAGTAGCGAAGAAGATCCTTCACATGATGCTTTTGCCTTGGTGGCATCAGCTTTGTCAGGTATTGAAACAATGGAAACAGACGTGAAGGATCTTTATTAATAATATCGTAAACAACCAGACAGCACTGAAAAATAGTTTTCTTACCCCATTTCATGTACTCATCATATGTTTTGACCATGTTGGAGGCTGTTTGAGATCTCTTGTATAACTCGGAAGCTTTTGCATTGAAATATGCATTCCCATCATAGGGCATCGTAATGCAATGAACGATAGCAATACGTGAAAGAATATTTCCACAAAATTCTTCGAGTATGTCATAATCAATCAGTCCCTTTTGATACTGTTCAAATGTGTGATCGGTTAAAAGTGATTTCACCATCTTGCATACATATTTTTGAGAGACTTTTGTCTCAGGGTACACATGCTTCATATGTTGAAGCGTGTTTGATACAATGGCGTCCATTTTAGTTTATATTTCTTAGTGGAAAATCTTAACCTGCTTGATTTTATATCAATATTGATATAAAATAAATGTACATCTGATTTCATTACTGTACCCGACATGAGTAGGATTTTTGATTGCTTAACTACGTGGAAAAGTCTATGAAACTGTTTGTACACGTCCAGTGGTTCTGATAGACCGACGGCCCTCTTGTTGATGAGTAAACGTTTCACATCCCCTTCCTTACGGACTACTTCATCCTTTTCTCTGAGGTTGTGCACCTCGTCTATTACAAAAATGGTGTTGCTGAATCTTTCTACCAGTATATCATCCTTCATCTTGGCGATATCCTTGGCGAACGTTTCAAACGTGTTGAACTGATAGAATGCTGAGGTGATTTTCCGTGTTCTGTGGATACGCTCCAGGTCAGATAACTTGTCATAATTATCAGGTATGTACCGACCGTCCGTGCATGAAAAGAGGAGCTCTTGTGAGAAATTATTAAGAAGTCCTGAGCCCTTGGCGCAAACGATAGCTCTTTTAATGTACCTATTCTTCTCGTAGCGCAACTGCTCGATAGCTGCTATTGCAGTGCATGTCTTTCCGGTTCCCATCTCGTGGAATAGAAGTAACTCGTTGTAAGGAGTCACCGATGACATGAATCTGGCAATGATCTTTTGATGATTGTACTGTTCACCGGTGCCTTTGATTGCCATCTTTTCAGTTTTTGGAAGTTTTAGCGTTGCAAACTCCTTCTTGGTCACGATAGCGTCATTGAAATCCTCACCATTGTACGGGTTGAGCAGTGGATTTTCAAGTTTGAATATATTAGGATACTTTGGAAAGAAATCTTCAATCTGCATATTTTTAATAAGATGTGAAAATACATTGCTTGTTAAATCTACTTCCATTTCATGCGATAACCAAGGATCAAAACAACCTCACTTAATTGAATAAAGGCTTTCAGCGATTATTATACAAAATAAAAGATGTATCAATCTCAGATTACGCATACGCGGCAGGACGTCGCGGTGAAAGAGAAACCGACAGTAGGACCAATGACCATTGAGGAATGTAAGAATTATATCAACAAAAAGACATCAAATTCAAGGTACCAGCATATAGAACAGGACACTGCAGGAGACATTGATCAATTCAATGCCTCAAGAGTACGTAAGGATCTGAAAGTCAAACCTATTCCATCTTTTCATGCCAATTTGTTTGAGAACAAGCGTGTCATCGCTAATAAGATTTGGCATAAAAATAGGAACCTGGATTCGCGCGCAGTCGCCAACACTTTCAGGTATATTTTCTACAAGTTCAAAAAAGGTATATTCATACGCATCGCTGACAACAAGCTGCAGACATTCCTTCCATTTGACAACGCTCATTATAATAACGAATTTGGCCACATTCTCAAAGTAGACCCCAAGTATGGATCAGTCCAGGACTTTTTGGATCACATTTCTAAACTGTTAGGCTACAGAGCAAGCAGACAGAACATCAAACCTTTTAACGAATGGGTTGCTAATAATTCTCTCGTTAGATATGAGGTTGAAGACTTCAAGGCGCTTACTGGTGGAAATAACAAGGTCACTCTATACGATATGTTCAGAACCCTATGTGAGAAGAGGGACGTGCCAGATATTGAATTCTTTATCAATCGTAGGGACTACCCTCAAATGAAAGTGAATAGTACAGAACCATACAACCACATCTGGGGTAGCAAGCATCATCCCCTCGTGTCCCATAATGAGGACAAGTACGCCCCTATACTCTCAGGGTCGTCTAATGAAACGTATGCAGACATCCCATTCCCTACGTACGAGGATTGGGCCCGGGCAGTGTATCAGAAAACGGGACTCGTCTTTCCTAATGCCTGCCGAGAGTACCCAGATATTAAGAGTATTCCATGGAACAAGAAGATTGAGAAAGCCGTGTTCAGGGGAGCTACTACGGGCTCTGGTGTGACGGCCGCTACTAACCAACGTTTGAAAGCCCTTGATATGAGTTACCAGCACAGCAATGTGCTAGACGTAGGTATCACCAAGTGGAACCTACGTCCTCGCAAACTCGAAGACTCCAAGTATCTTCAAACTATTGAGAGACAAGATTATCCTAAAGCAAACAGGCTCAGTCTTGAAGATCAAAGCCGTTACAAGTACATTCTCACGTTGGAAGGGCATGTGGCTGCGTACAGACTTTCGTATGAGCTATCGGCTGGTTCAGTTGTCCTGCTGGCTGCGTCTCAATGGCAAATGTGGTACTATCCGTTCTTGAAGGAATATGAGCACTACGTACCTGTCAAGGAGGATCTAAGCGACCTCCTCTCTCAGATCGACTGGTGCAAATTAAACGATGCCAAGTGTGCACAGATTGCTAATAACGCGCGCATCTTTTACAACAAGTACCTCGACACGGAAGGTATTTTAGACTTTCTTCAGAAGGAAATGTGGGAGTTGTCTGCGCGAACCAAACCATACGCTTACCTACCCGACCTCACAACTTGGGCCATAGAGAACGAGGAGAGTCAGCTTCTTGAAGAATTGAGAATTGGTTCACCTACTGTCCCCAAGTTCAAAGAGGATGTGTACAAATTTCAGCTGCCAAATAGTCCGCGGTGCGTGGGTGTATTAGATGGTATAATGAAAATAATGAGATCAAAGAGTTTTAATGATCTTAATTGGGAAGACACCATTTTCAAAAACGTAAATGGTAGGATAGACTTGTTCACAACCAACGGGATAGGAGTGGTGGGTAAGAAGGCCAACCATAGAGGTAAGATGTTGGAACATATTCATGAAAATTACATTGGTATGAAGGCTGTGAATAAGATGGTGTCACGCGTACCCAATTTCGCCTACGTGTTTGGACCACTCAAGGACGCCAAGGACATGGTATTTGTCGAATATATTAAAGGCATGTCTCTCATCAATTGGCTCAAATCGCCACAATACAACTTTAAAGACTTTCTTTCAATTTTGGTGCAAATAAACCTGGCCATATCTGTTGCCCAAAACTATATTGGGTTCATCCACTATGACCTCTATCCTTGGAATGTGATGGTCCAGACGATGAATGACGTAAGATACTACAACGATGTTAACGAGAATACAAACCCATCATTCAATTACTTTCTCAATTTCCAAACAACCCCTACAGGTGAGAGAACGCAGAACGTTGTTAGTATAAAGCCAAATATTATTCCCGTGATTATTGATTACGGCAAGTCCAGAGCCATCGTGTACGAGCCCAAGTATGGAACAATTGATCATGGATTTGCAAACCTGTATGAACAGAATTCAATCATAGACACGCTCACCATTCTCTACGGGTCATTGAACGTTCTGAAAGATGTGAAACGCTTGGGCGTGAATGAGATGAAGTTACTAGACTTTCCCCAAAGATTGGGTTTAGAGTCATACATGGATACAAAGCGATGGGGTAGATTCGGAGCACTCTTTAATTTCAAACCAAAAGCGAAATCAGGAGGATCCATTGTACCTAAGAATTTTGTAGATTTTGTCATGACCTCCTTCAGAGGTGCCGGTAGCCCAACCCTGCAACTATCATCAGAGTTCTCATATCCTATGGAGAAGGGTGTCAACCCGGTAATCGCAGAGGGGTTCATGATGCACGGTAAAAAAGACATGGCTTTGTTGGAGTTTATTAAACACGTGGACAGGTCCAGACCCCCAAGGAGTGACGACAAGTTCTTTCAGTTAGTAATCATGAATATGCTGCAGCGAAGGATGGGTTGGGTAGAAGCAGAGATGGCAACTGGATCTGCTGATATCAGAAGAAAGTGGGATATCGTTAGAAAATTGCTTCTTCAGACTAGCGATGTGAGAAGCTCGATGCCTGAAATGGACTTTCCTAAACCCATGGCTGTGTATCTGGATAGCGAGCTGACACCCGAGTATCTGATAAGTCATGGGGTAGAAGCAATTAAGGAGAATATTCCTCAAGATGACTGGGTGATAACATGGGTGATGTGTTTAGAAGCGTACCTATTTGGGGTTGCTACTGATGAAGGTGATTATGGACATTTCATTAGATTGGATGGGTTCTTGTATCATAACGCGGTGGCGAGTAAAAACACATTACTAAAAATGAAAGACATGTTATTAGACTAAGAATTACGATGATTATGAATGAGTTAACGAGAATGAATTGGAGATAAAATGTCTTTGAATGCTACAGCTGTTTCTATTTTGACTTACGCGTGTGAGCTGTTGACACGGGTAGTTGAAAATACAAAAATTACAATCAACATACAACCCTCTGAAAAACCAGAGGTCTCTCAAACGGAGCCAGTGAAGCAAACGAATGAGCAAACGAATGAGCAAGTGAATGAGCAAGCGGAGCAAGTGAATGAGCAAGTGAAGCAAGCAAAGCAAACGAATGAGCAAGCAACGCAAACGAATGAGCAAGCAAAGCAAGCGAAGCAAACGAATGAGCAAGCAAAGCAAACGAATGAGCAAGTGAAGCAATCGAAGCAAGCGAATAACGTGGAGGTTAAGGATCCATGTGAAAATATCCAAAAAACAAGGGGGTTAATACACACTGATTTACTTCAGTTGATTGACGTCCTGGAACGCGTGTGTGCTATTGTTAAGAAGATTAATAAGAGTATGATTGACGACGAGTTATGGAACGACTTATGGATGGACTAGTTATAATATTGATACGATTTTGAATTCGATCAAGATAGTCGTGAACGCTGTCTAAATTCTTTTCTAAATTCCTTATCCTCATGTTAGGATAAGGAACAATGATAGCAAACTTGAAAAAGACTTTTTAATGATTATATATACTAAGAAACGATGACAACGAACATGGAATTGAAAAGTCTGTTCAATCTCAAAACCAAATCTGGTTTCTCATCTATAGATGCAGTAAAAAGCGCCATGCAGAAGTATGCACGCAGGGGTATGCAAGTTGAAATGCTTCAGGCTGTGTATGAGATGGATGCTTTTAGCAAATTTGATGAATCTGATGACATTAATGTCCAGCGAGCAGTCAAGGCTATCAGAACAAATATGATAAATCGTATCAAGGTGATATTATTTGAGGATGTTTCTTTCTCACAGATTGGCGCCTTCATCTCCGTGATTAATAAAATCAAGAAATGGGAGGACGAAGGTAGGACTGATAGGAATACGTTGGCAGAGATTGTATCAATTATTAGCAACGCGAAGAAACTCAGGCTTCCTAACTTCTTGCAAGATAGATACGGCAAGGACGAGGACTCAGTTATGACTAAAAAGTGTTTTACGAATGGTATTGATAACAAGAAAATTAACTGCGTGGAGTGGATATTCCATAACGAAGAGGAATCTCTAATACTTTTGGAAGATTACAAGTTTCCAGGTAAGAAGCTGATATTACCTATGATAGTAGCTGAATGGAAACGTATGAAACCAACCAAGAGTAAGATGGGTAGCGATGACAGACATTTCTTCATCGTTGTCCCTTGGCTCTGGATCATGTACGCTGACAGCTTGAAAGAGTCAGATGGTATACACACCTCATCGTTTAGCAAGGATGAAATCGCCGCAGCCTACGATAAGAATGATATCCAATTTCATGATTACGTGTATGACAAGCACACAAAGGAGGGTAAGAGCAGAGGTAAAACACTTGAGGACTTTAAGGCCGAGGGTGCCTTCGTGACAAACGAGGATACCACATGGCTATCTCAGTTCAAAGAGCTCAAGGACTACTACAACCAATCCGAGGAGTCAAAGCCGAAGAGGCTTCGTCAAAAGGAATCGAAGAAGGAACCTAAGAAGGAACCTAAGAAGGAACCTAAGAAGGAATCCAACGTGAACAAGCGTTTGAGGAGAGGTAATATCAAAATTGATCAAATTAAAGAAATCGATATAAATGTGGATGATATCGATCTCATACTTGATGGCGTTCGTGCTGGTAAACTACCATGTGGGAATGTACGTAATGAGAATATGGTCGATAAAGTGATAAAACCTATGAACAAGAGTACAAATTATGGAATGGATTATGTTTACATAGATAGGCAGAAACATCTGTTTGGACTCAAAGACCTTAATATCACGCTGGGTAAGATTCCAGGAAAGGTGCTCGTCATGAAATGCGTGGAGGAGGACAAAGATGGTGTTACTGTCAAACGTAAGACATATGTTTGGGAGGATAGCGACGTTGGCCAGGTTATAGCAATCATGAACAAGGTCAACGTGCATGATGATTTTAGCAAATGTAAGAATTTGTTTAAAGATGAAGCCAAGTTCAGAGAGATGATTAAGATTCGACTTTTCAACGGGTTTTTCAGAATATCAGATAACGTTACGCGTAACATTTTGGTTGACAAGGACAACGAGTTGTTTGCCATTGACCAGAACGACATGTACGGTAAGCGTAAGAATGTCTTTAATAAAAAAGAACCCGCGAGGAAGTTCATAACGGCCAAGCTAATTGAGAGTGTTATTAAAGAGTTGGACTTTGCCACTCATGAGCAGACGTTGATTGATGAAATGTTCAATTACTTCCCCGAATCTTCATGTAAGTTATATGAGAATGAGCTACGCGGTCGTGTGCTAAACTACACTCGGATCGTTTTGGAGGAATTGGATTTGATTGAAAAAGATTAAAAATTCTTACTAAATTCTTACTAAATTCTTATACCCCAAGGGGTATAAGATATTCCTTGCAAGAATAATTGATTACTAGCCTAAGATCATGATGCAAATACATAAACATGAATGAACTGTTTGCTTATGAATGGGTGCTTGACCCAAATAATGACACCACTAATATCAGAATTTATGGGATATCTCCCATCGCGCAGAAGAATATATGCCTGCGCGTTGAGAACTTTAAACCTTACGCGTACATCCAGCTCCCGGACGGTAAACAACAAACAACGCGAGCGGTGATCAGTTCCCTGAACAGTCTCAAATCACCACCGGTAAAGATTGATATTGCCAATAAACATCATTTGTACAACTTTGAAAACAAGACGGAGAAGAAGGCATCGTTCATGAAGACAATATTTAATTCTAGGAAACATATCCAAGACATGGTCTACCATCTCAAACACGGGATCAAAATTAGTGGAGAGGATGTTAAACTGAAGGTCCATGAGACGGCAGCGAACCCTATCCTTCAGATGACCTCTACGCAAGACATACCTATGTCGGGATGGATTGATTTCTCAAAACACTGTCCCGAGCCGGTTCCTGAGGATGAGAAAATGACCGTGTGCGATGAGGAGTACGTGATCAAATGGAAAAACCTCAAAAGGTCAGAACGAATTGACCAAGTAGTTCCAAAATGTATGGCATTTGATATGGAAGTCAATTCAGATTTTATGAACCAGATGCCTAGCGACAAACCAGGCGACTGTATCTTTCAAATATCATGCGTCATCACTGAGAAGGGTAGGGAACGACGAAAGATACTTCTCAGCCTGGAAGCCAAGGACATGGACCTAACACAATCGGAATTACTTTCTGGCGTTGAGGTGCGTGTATTTAAAAGTGAAAAGGATCTACTCACTGACTTTATGGAATTGATTGCCGCGGAGAAACCCAACGCAATTACTGGTTTCAACATCTTTGGATTTGATATCGAGTACGCGATAAAGCGTGCTGTCAGATTTTTTCTCGTAGATGAGTTTAAACTTATCGGTTTTAACAAGGACGCGCCTGCACTCATTGAAGAGGTGAAATGGTCATCCAGCGCGTACAAGAACCAGGTGTTTAAGTTTATCAACTGGGAGGGAATTTTACTGATTGATTTGTTACCCATCATTAGACGTGACTACAAACTGGACACGTACACATTAAAGAATGTGACTGCTACGTTCCTGAATAACAATACGAAGGATCCCGTGACTTACAAGGATATTTTTATAGCTTACAAGACTCGTGAGAAAATGGATATCGTTGGCAAGTATTGTATACAGGATAGTGATCTATGCATTGAGCTAATGAATCATCTTCATACATGGGTCTCTCTTTCTGAAATGGCAAAGGTGTGCAACGTGTCTATGTTTACTCTGTACACACAAGGACAACAGATTAAATTGTATTCACAAGTGTACAAGTACTGCCTCAAAGAAAACATTGTCGTCGATTCAGACGGTTACGAAGCGAAAAGTAATGAAAGATACAGAGGAGCGCATGTAATTGAACCGAAACCAGGGTTCTATGAACGTATAGTTCCAGTAGATTTCTGCTCACTTTATCCTTCTTTGATCATAGCTTACAACATCTGCTACTCGACAATTACTGACGGGACTACACCTGATGATCAATGCAACATCTTTGAATGGGAAGATCACGTTGGATGTGAGCACGATCCCAAGGAGATTAAAATCAAGAATCTCACCGCAGCCATAGACAAGATTGGAAATGAGCTGACTATTCTCAGATCTAAACGTGATAGTATCAACTCGGGTAACGTTAATGGAACAACTGTGAAGGAGGCGAAGGCAGCGATTCAGCGCAAGATTGATAAGAAGGTCCTTGATCAGAAACCATACAGGGAACAACGGCAAGAGCTGAAGAAAACCAAATTGGCAGATCGCGAGGACGAGGACGGTAATAAGATTAGCGGGGTAGTCTGTGCAAAGAGATATTACAGATTCCTTAAAGCAGAGGTTAAGAAAGGCGTCATCCCCATAATTATTCAGAGTTTATTAGATTCACGCAAGCGCGTCAAGGTCCTCATGAAGAATTGTGAAGATAATGCTCAAAAGATTGTTTACGACAAGGAACAGCTCGCATACAAAGTATCGGCCAACAGCATGTATGGCGCGATGGGTGTGAAAAGGGGTTACCTACCATTCATGCCTGGTGCAATGTGCGTAACGTATGCAGGTCGCACGGCGCTTGAGAACACAGCTGATATTATACAAAAACATTTCAACGGAACGTTAGTATACGGTGACACTGACTCAAATTACGTTACATTTCCTCACATTAAATCTATATCTGAGACGTGGGACTACGCGATCAAAGTAGCTGACCAAGTCACCAACTGGACTGAGAACGGTAAACGTGTGTTTCCGCAACCAATCAAGCTTGAATTTGAAAACACGATTTACGAGCACTTTCTCATTCTCTCCAAGAAACGGTACATGTACCAGGAGATTGATAGAGATGGCAAACTCAACAAAAAGGTTGGCAAAAAAGGCGTTATCCTTGCTCGCCGTGACAACTCTCAGGTCGTTAGGTCCGTGTATGAGCAGGTAACGTCCATGATCTTTGATAGAAAGAGTAAAGACGATATTTACGAGTACGTTGACTCTTACGTTAGCGACGTTTACAATAACAAACTGGACTATAAAGACTATGTGATTACAAAGTCCGTAGGTGAATCGGACGGTACCATAGACAATGAGACGGGGCGCATGGGTGACTACAAAGTAAAGGAACTCCCCGCGAACCAAGAGGAGAAAAAGAATATTTTAAATGGCAAGAGTGAGAAGGAATACTACATCTCATGCATGCCTGCGCAGGTCCAGTTGGCTGAGCGTATGAAGCGTCGAGGCGTGCCTGTGGATGCGGGTTCTCGAATTGAGTACGTAGTAACTAAGAAACCCAGGGCCGTAACCCTAGGTCAGAAGATTGAAGATTATGACTATTTCATCAGGCATTCAGATGTGCTTGACCTGGACCCCAAATACTACGTGGAGGCCATGATCAACCCGCTGGATCAGATCTTCAAAACGATGAAATACGGGGAAATGATGAAGGATATTAGCGCTAAATGGGACAAAATCTCAAAGGAGCAAGAATAATTATATATTCATCAGTCATATACTTGGAAAAATTATCTATTAACAGAAAAATGGTATACACAAGTATGAGACGTTGGTCAGTTGTACCGCAGAGATATTTAGGTTCGACCAAAACACCTCGAATGACTTACATAGTACCCATGACCCCTGCCGCTTCTGTAGCTCAGGTGGCAATGATGGAGAACAAGAATCGGCTCATGTCTCACGCGCATGAGATCAATCATGCAGTAGATGAAGCCCACGACAAGGCTGAAAACGCATTCGAAATGGCCGCGGATGCACAAGAACAAATAACCGCTAGCATGGACACAGTCCTTCAGAACCAAGGAATCATGTTCCTCCTCATCGCGTGTTTCATCATCATGTTCATGTACATTATGCAACGTCAATGTTAGTCAACAAAATTCTATTACCCCTAGGGGTACCAGAATATTTACGATGGCCATAGAATCCCATCAACTAAATGTATGGTCCCGTTCTTACATTTAATGTCCCCCTTAATCAGAGATAAGCCGTTTACCTTTATTTCACCATTCTCACACTTGTTAATGTACAGATTGTTTATCCGACTGATGGGGAATAGGATCTGATTGTTTGATAACATATCCGTGGTGATGACACCGGGCATCGTAGACATCCTGAGGAGTTTTAAGGCCGTGTTTATGTCAATCGGGAAGTTTTCAGGTAAACGAACGGGTACAAACAATGTGTACCGGTAATCGATCGTGTTGTAAAAAGGCAGCTTCCCTGCTTGTTTTATGATAGGTAGAAAATGATTTAGATTTTTAGCAACGTAGTCGAGTATTGTTCCTGGCGTAGCCACCACCCCCTTAGGAGGTGCTTCGTCGTGTTCATACATCAGCGTTACTTGAGTAAATGGACCTACATGTGTCATTTTTTAAGTCACAATCATATTTTTTAGTCTAGTTATCTTTAAAACTTTAAAGATCTATGGATTGTTTTTACCAATATAAAAACAGACATGCGTTACCTTTCATTTATATCTTTGTTTTACTTTGTAGGTAGCTTTATGGCTAGCTCATACGCTGCGCCATTTACTATTCCATACCGTTATCCTACTCATTCAGAGTATACAAATAACCAAAACATTCTAATTAGCTCACAACCTATTACCGAATCAGACATCTTCATTGAGCGAGGTGTACTAGAATATTTGGTAGCTAATAACTTTTTAAAACAAAGATGGTTAAACAAATGGAATCAATTGAATCAACTGACTACCCTCACTCCCCGACAGGCTATCCGTATGACGCGCACTAAGAGAGCAGAGAGCAAGGCACTTCGTCGATTCCAGCGAGCCAACAGACTTCCAGTGACCGGCATTATCGACTCGCCCGTTATCAGTATCGTGTTCCCAGTCGCATGCGGAACCCCTGACTACGTGGATGAGCCATTTAATGACGGTTTTGGAGATTATGAAGAAATAGTCAACGCTACAGCACCCGGTAATTTAACGGGTGCTTTTAAAAAAAAGTAAACCCGGCATCTTACTCGGTTCAGTCAATTAAATGGACGAAGAATAATCTCACGTGGATTTATCTCAACTCGACCCATTTTCAAAACAATCAAACAAATTTAGTGAATGAGGAAACGATGCGCCAAATGATTTACCACGCCCTTTATTCATGGGGGCAACACACTCTGCTCACTTTTAAAGAGGTATGGACAGTTGAAGATGCAGACATTAAGATCTCTTTTCAGAAGACTGACCACTTTGATAGTTACCCATTTGACAATAAAGGAGGTTCACTCGCACATGCGTTCTATCCACCAGATGGTCGCGTCCATTTAGACATCTCTGAAGCTGATGATTGGAATGATAAAAAATTCCTGTTTAGAGTACTTCTTCATGAGTTTGGGCATACGTTGGGCCTCGGACACAACCCAAATATGACAAAGGTTGATATTATGTTTCCCATGTACATGGATTTTTTGAATGAACTAGGTCCTGATGACATAGCAGGTATACAGTTCCTGTACGGTTCAAAAGCAAACCATCCGACAACCACCCCAATAACAACATCTATTCCCACTACTAAGATTCCCATTCTCAGAACTAAATCTAAGAAACGAAAAAGATCTCATAAGAGGAGGTTGCATATCCGTAATCAGTTCAAAAACCAAACGATCCTTGTGAAATCCACGTCACCAATCATCTTTATCCTCAATAGAGGTAATGTAAATATACATTGAAAAGATTAATATCAGTTGGGGGGAGCTACACCGTCCAACTTTATAGCTATGTCCTAAATAATGTTTGAAATTTACCAATGTCCTAAACAATGTTTGAAATTTACCTACCTAAAAATAAGGAATAAAAATAACCATGACTACCATGACTACCACAAGTACCGTGAGAGATCTTTTTGATAACACTGATTGCACATTCGTGTCAGTCAAGGGTTACGAGGAGACTATCACCAAGATTAAAGCGTTTGGGATTTCATTTCCTGTTGAGAACAAGGTGACAATGAACGGAGTCGAGTACTATTGTATACCGCGATTAGCTCGCTTCAACTATAATAGTCTCTTGGCTCTACGTTCAGACAAGAACACCAACCAGGAAACCCTGACTTCACTCAAAAGGCAGTACATGCACATTTGCAGTTTTGCTTTCATGTTTGGAATTAGTAAGGACTGCGTCAGAGATGTAAACAACAGGCTCATTCCAACTAATTTAGATAGACAACACCAGTACACCATCATTCAAAACTATGATGGTTTATATTCAGAGAGTTTGACTTCTGATATTTTGGACAACGTTTGCAGTTCACTTACCAATCTTATGGATCAATGTATAATAACCTACAATGAGAGAATAGATATCATTGAACGTTATGATACACAATTGATCCGTGACAACTTAATAGAAAAACCTCAGTTGAATCATTGTTGCTTTTGCGATGAAATATGCAGCATACACCGGGTATATTGCAGTGCGTGCGTTGAAGATGGAGTGCTGGAAATGTACGCAGATGATGGACCTGATAAAAATGGAAACATGTTCAATCGGAGAAATGCAAACATTGACCATATGAATGAAAGGTTAGGTGAATAAAAAAATCTATCTAAATTACCTATCCCCACGGGGATAGGTAAGAAAAAGTACTAGTTGAAAATCAAAACCAAAACAAAGTGTCTTAAATAAAGACTACAATGACAGAAAATATTTGGTCATATTTGACCTATCAAAGTACGTTAGACGTAGAAACTAAGATTGCTAGTCCTGAAGGTTGGTACACTAATATTAACAACCGACCGACGTCATTTCAATCATATCTGTTTTTAGCAGACATCTTTAGCACCAAATATCAGTTTATTAAGATAGGAAAGGTCATCGACTACAGGGCCAAGCATCCCGAACTGAAACCATGGCGTAGCGGTTACTTATGTTTCCATTCTCTCAATTTCCCATTTGAAGCCAAGAATATTGAACTGATCGTCGCGCTGAAGCAGCTCTTGCAAGTGCCTCCTGCTGACATGCTGGTACCTCATGTGACCAATTATAACGGGACCAAGAAGGAAGCGTCAGATGACATGGATAGGTACTTTAAACAATACGACGGTCACGTGACAATTAAAGGTGTTGATTTTGTCATCCTTAATCGACGCGACATGCCTTACGTAAATCAATTCTTAATCAAAACAAATACGAATTGGGTAGACAATCAACGAGAGACGTGGAAACATATACAACCTTCTTTGATCAGTGATGATATGTAAACTAACCATTCTTGTTACAGGATACCCACTCCGAGATCAGATGCGTCATCATGTGGGGTGCTGACATGTCCGCATGAGCTACCATAGTTTGTTCTGTAACCACCATTGGGTCCTACGCTCAATTCTTGGCTGGCCAACATAGGGACTGAGGAGTTAACGGATGGGTTGGGGTCTGCACCTGCGGTCCACACTTTGCTATCCATATTCTTCTCAAAGTAATCATAAGGCATGCCAGTGCGCCAGCCCAGGTCCTGCTCTGGATAAATGAATGGTTGCGAGCCTACAGTTGTAAACTGTGTCTGAGTTTGACCTGGACAATCGGATTCGGATCCACTCATGTAATTGCTCACATCTCCTGTTGGTCTATATACGTAGTAGGTTGGTTTACTCGTCTTCATTCCAAGACCGGTACAGTTACAGAAACCTTCCCCTGCGCTAACTGACAGTATGGCCAGAGCTGCGATAATCACCAGTATTAATACAATGATATTACTACCTTTCATTTTTTAGTCACATTGATAAAATATTTGAGTTTGTATACACGACGAATAGAGAAAAAACAAACATACCATGTCCAACGATATGTCTAAAACGACCAGCAAACACACATTTGTGCGCGCTATGAAGGAATTAACTCCTAATCCTCGTTATCAGAACTTGCCCATCATTGACAAGAGTGAGGGATTCAAACTCATTAAGCAATTTTACGATCAGACTCATTTCGTAGACCATCAGATAGACAGCTACAATGATTTCATTTCACGTGGTATGCAAACCATAGTCAGGAGGGAACAACCCATCGAAATTAATGGTATCAAGGTCGAGTTCAATCACATTTATGTTGATAAACCAAAGTTTATCATAAAGACCAGGGACCGGGTAACTAATCCCAACGTATCAGGAGATTGCATAGAGACGACAGAGGATGCGGCCCAGATCAAGGATGATCAGAAGGTGATTGTTAACTACACGAACACCCCCCTCTACCCGAATGAGGCGAGAAAGAGGAACATCAACTATGATGGTACCATCTATGTCTCACTCACCGTGACCAACATGGAGACCATGAAGAAAACCGAACACTATCAAGTCTCGATCGGCAAACTCCCCGTGATGCTAAGATCCAACGTGTGCAGACTGTCTGAGAACAAAGAACAGGACCAGGAATGCGTTAATGATTTTGGAGGCTACTTTATCATTAAGGGTAAGGAACGCGTTCTCGTAGGTCAGATGAGGCGAGCCTACAACAAAGTGTACGTGGAAAAAACCCCTGATGACAAATACGGATACATGGCAGAAATCAGAAGTATGAATGAACAGGGTAATTCCGTGCTCATCCAACTCAAGATCAACACAACCACCAAGGAACTCTTTTTCTCTCTCCCATACATTAAGGCTAAGTCGCTCCTACCTGCGGGTCTTGTATTCAAGGCTTTGGGTATTAACGAGGAGGATATGAAGAAAATGACCCGTATTAAAGAACCAGATGTTTTGGATACGCTCGTTCAACAATACAGAATGGAGGTAACTATGGATGAAGCCATCGAATCCATCGCTAAAGACATATGTGATGAGACAAAGGACTGCGCGTACGTGAGAGAGATATTAAGAAAAGAGTTATTCTATCACGTTGGTGAGTTGACCGTTGAAAAGTCTGCCCATCATCTCGGTCATATTATTAAGAAACTGGTAACCACCGTGTATGGTTCACGGACCCTTGACGACAAGGATAATCTGGCCAACAAGCGCATAGACGGCACATCATCTCTCATGGCATTCCTATTCCAGATCCTATTCAAACAGTTTATCAAAACACTTTCTATCCAAATGGCACTGAACAAGGATCCCATTATTATTATTAAAGATATCAAGATCATTTCACATGTCATGAACCAAGCCTTCATGACGGGGAATTGGAACACGCAGAAAAGTTCACAATTCACACGAGTGGGTGTTTCTCAGGTACTGTCTATGCAAAACTACGGGGCAAAGACCTCCCATCTCAGACGCATCATGCTACCTGTCGGCAAGAAGGGTAAGATTCCGAGCGCTCGTCAACTACATGCTTCCCACTTCTCATTCATTTGCCCGTATGAGACACCTGAGGGTGATACGGTGGGGCTTGTATCTAATTTGGCCTTGTCAGCGCAGATTTCTATGCACGTGTGTCCCAAACTGACGACTGATGTAATTAAAGGAATGAAAACGTTCAGAGATGATATGGATGGATGTGTCATGGTGTTGATTAATGGGTGTATCTTGGGGACATGTGACAGGTCCTTGCAGTTTGTGAACGAGTTCAACGAGTACAGACTTTCAGATATGATCAATAATACAGTGTCCATAGTAAGGTTAATTGACGAAGACGAGGTACACATTTGGACCGATGAAGGACGCTTTCTCAGACCCTTGTTTGCACTGGGGCCTCGAAATAAGATCATGTACAAAGAAAATCCCAACAAGACCTGGAATGAGCACGTGAAGGATGGTAGTATACTATTCAGAGGGGTATGGGAGTTGGAACAGTCTGTAGTGGCTATGTGCGAGGATGATTTGAAAAAGAATAGATGTGATTACATGGAAATATGTCCCGCCTCAACCATGATGGCTGTGATGGCATCAGTGATCCCACTCTCAAATCACTCTCAGTCTCCAAGAAATGCGTACCAAGCATCAATGGGTAAACAGGCGATCGGTATACCTAGCACAGCGTACCAGCAGCGCTACGACACCACTTTGCATGTACTCAACACGGTGCAACAACCCCTCACGAAGAATGAGATGGTCAACGTGCTTCACTTTAACGAGATGTCTCACGGGGCCAATCCCATAGTAGCCATCATGACTTATAGCGGTTACAATCAGGAGGATAGTGTCATTCTCAATAAAGCGTCTTTAGATAGAGGACTCTTTACATCCACTACGTATAAAACAATCACAGAGGAAGAAAAAAAGAGGGGTAGCTCAGACTTTGAGAACATATGCCTCCCCAAGTTCCAGTACAGGAACAGAAACTACGACTACAGTCATCTTAATGAAAACGGGCTTATATGGAAACAAAACATATTCATGAAGAAAGGTACCGTCATCATTGGTCGCACCACCAAGAAAATGATCAGAAAAGATGATGGGTCGAGAGTTGCAGAGATCACAGACACGAGCATCGTAATTAAACATGGAGAGGAAGGATATCTAGACAGGGTCCTAAACACCCTCAACAGTGAAGGAATCAGGGTAATCAAGGTCAGGATTCGCATCCCACGCATTCCAGAGATTGGTGACAAGTTTGCATCATCTACGGCTCAGAAAGGAACATGTGGGATGATATTCAAAGAGGAGGACATGCCTTTCGATAAAGATGGGGTGAAACCAGATCTAATCATTAATCCTCATGCGATCCCCTCCCGCATGACTATCAACATGTTAATTGAAATGTGTTTCAATCTTATTGGTTGTAAACTAGGTATTCAGATGGATGCTACTCCATTCAAGCATCGCAACGTTGAGGAAGAGTTGATGGAATGGGCCAAGCGGGTGGGCATAGATGGTTATACATCAACAATGATGGATGGGAGGACGGGAGAAACGATCCCTAACAAGATCTTCATAGCGCCGTGTTTCTACCAGCGCCTGAAGCACATGGTTGTTGACAAGATTCACGCGCGCGTAGCCGGTCCGTTGGACAAGCTAACGCATCAGCCCGTAGCAGGAAGGTCTCGTGACGGCGGTCTAAGATTTGGTGAGATGGAAAAGGATTGTATGCTCAGTCATGGGTCTACTCGTGTTCTGAAGGAGTGTCTGTTTGACAAGAGTGACAAGTACGCGATCCCTGTGTGCGTAGGATGCGGTAACGTGCCAGACAAGCGTGATTTCTGTGAAGTGTGTCAAGAGAGTAACATTGAATTAAAGAACATGCCGTATGCCACTAAGCTTCTATGTCAGGAGTTGATGGGGATGGGTTTAGATTTGAAGATAACCTAATTTATTCGATCCGTTTAGTATAAAATTCATAACCCGTAGGGTTATGAATTAATCAAATAATAGCGTAAAATGGTCGCGCGTTCTTCTCATAAATTTATTTCTTGTTGTTGTACCTTTGATACATCTTCTCAAGTGTAATTTCCACTTCTTCATGTGTAAGTTGCGGATACTTTTCACAAATCTCCATCTTGTGCTTATTGAAAAAGACCTGCTTATCATCTGCCTTTTTGAACTCCAAGTAAACATCATCCTTGTTGTCCCTGTGATGACGCCACTCAGCAGCCAGCATGGACGTGATCTTGGTATTTGGCAAGTAAGAATGTTCCTCCTTCAATTCAGGACGTCTCTTTAAACAAAAGAGAATATAGCACGTGCATCTTCTCTTATCCCTGTTTTCTTTCACGTGGCGGAGTTTACGGAACCGCCCCTGGTTCTCATTAGAACACCAGGCATTAACTATCCCTGGGCATTGCTGTTCATACTCTTTCAGAAATTTGATAACGAACGCGCTGTGTTTCTTCATTGTTTTAATTACAAAATATATTTTGCAAGTGTCTCTTGTTCGTTTTCGTTGAGCATGTTGGCCAAATTCTCGTTAATAACTACCTCTTTATGATTAGGAGAGGAAGGATCCATTACAAGTATGCTCATACCATCTGTGTATTTATTTGGCATGCTGGGTAGGGCATGCAAAATGTCCTTGGTGGTCTTGTATACTAGCTTGCTGTACATAGCCTCCTTAATGCGCTCCGTCTCAATTGTCTTTTCATATATAAAGTTGGATAGCGCGTCGCCGATGTTTTTGATTTTCTTCCTCAGCTTATTAATGTTTTTGATTTTTGGATATCTATGCCTCATGATCGTGTACGTGTCGATCTCTGCGTCATGAGGGATGGATACTAGGTCTTTGAAAAAGACCTGTTCCTCGTACGTGTTGCGGAAAACTGGTTCTACATACTTTATCCAATCTATGGCCAGAATACACGTAGCTTTGTTAAATGGTGGTGTATCCGGCTTGTATTCAGTGACGGGAATGGTGACCTCATGTTGGAGCAGTTCTATGATCCAGTCAAAGTTTTCAGGTTTAAATATACCCCTCTTGGCCTGTTTAACCGATGGAGGCAGCTGGTCGATCAATTGATCGACAATGCTCGGAAACATTCCATCTTTCTTGTACCAACCATTGTCTTGCAATCTCAGAGGTGTAAATATTAATTCAGTCATTTTTATAAATTTCTCAATAACGACACACGCGTCCTTGTATTTAGAGTTGACCAACTTACGCGCGCACGCTCTGAAGCTTTTCACTAGCTTTTTCAGATCCTTGATTGACGTCATGAGAAGCAATCGGCTATCAACTAACGGATCAGGCATATAAGTGGTGAAACCATCCTTTGCAAACACGCATGATGCGTTATATCTGCTATTTGGAATGTATGCCAATCCAAAATCAATAATCACAGGTGCCAACCCGTACGTCCTGATGGGAAAAATATGTTCTCCAAATTTGTACACGTGCACATCGTACGGCGTGTCTGTTATCATCGCGTTGTCTGCGTGCAGATCGTAGTGGGTTATCCCGAACGTTTCAAACATGATCATAGCAGCGAGGGTCTGTCTCACACAATTGAAGATAGCGATAGGATGATGATTCTGTTCATATATGAAATTGGCCAACGTGTCATTGCGACCACCACTGTTGGTAATTTCCTTGTAGAATAGACAGTAGTTGCGATCACCTGCCTTGATTGGTATCTTTTCAAATATTTCACAGAAATGGAGGCAGTTGAGCCTTTTTAAACGGTTCCATGCCTCTTCTTCTAGTTCAAGAACGAAATCGACATGATTTGATATTTTCATAACGGCGAGTTCGTCTTTCCACGTGCATTTGAATACGGAACCTTGCACCCCTTGGTCCTTTTCATTTATCGGACTGGCATTTTTCAATATGTTACTGAAAGGGTTTTCGTTAGTCTCTGCGAAGGAATCAGTACATTTGTATTTCTTTGATGTTTCATTGACAGATGGTAAGAACCCATCTGCGTACTGGTTGTGTTTACTCATGATGTCTTACCATGTACTATTCTATTCCACAAGTATATTCAACATCTAATACATCAGATGTTGATTTTTAGCTATTTGAAAATAATACAAATTAAACACTAGATGGTATTCAAATCTCTAATTCACTCTATTACGTCAGACAATGTATCCGAATATCTTGAGGATATATTTGATTACTATGACTCTTTCAAGGTCTTTAGTACTCCCCATGAGTCGTTGTACCCGTTTTGTCCAGAATTAAATGATGTAGATAGAATCTACGACGCATGCATAGATATGGAGGATGAGGACAATAATAGTTTGTACAACGTTTCTTTCAGGTTCATCGGGATAGATGGGATAAATTATTACACCTACGCTCATATGAGGATCAACTATGATAATGACATTGATAATGAATTCATCAGAGGAACCATGTTCATCACCAAATTACCAGATCACTTTTTCATGACAACGATGCCCTCTATTGAGCAGACTGATGAACTGTATACATTTCTACTTGAGGATAACATTGATTTGATTTTTAACGAGGATCAACTTTCTCCAAATGTCCAGTTGTCCAAAGATAACTACGCTTTACAAATCGAAACGTGATAATTTTAGCTCTTTTCATAACCACTAGTGGTTATGAGACGTACATAGAAAAACTAACTACAGACATATACAGTATAAAAGTATAAAAATACATGAACTTATAACTATGATGATATTACGACACATGTTACATTAACCTAATGAGAACTTTGAGCACCAGTTTGTACTAAGATTAAATCATTAGTTTTGATTTCTGACTGTTTTTGCCGACGAGGAATGTTTTCTTTGGTAGGACCGGGGGTTTGATATCATGTTCAATTTTGGCAATAAGATCGATAAACCAACTGTAATACTTTTTCTGAATGGTGAAATCGATCGAGGAGAAGAGCACCTTACCATTCTGAAACACAGAAATAGTAACAAATTTGTCTTTCATCTTAGCCTCTAGTTTCTTCTTATCAGGTTCAATGATATGAAGACAATTTTTATATAGAACTTCCTCCTCTATTGGATTAGGGTGGGTGGGATTGGTTATTTTTGTAACGGGTAGCTGTTCTAGTTCATTACGAGTGACGCGGAGTTTCACCTTCACGTCCATCTTATTGCCGATAGCGTCGGCAATAATCACGTTGTCGTTATCACTGTAGATGTAAGATAGTCTTTTTGAAAGCAGGGTGCGGTTAATGGTGAATCCGAGATCAAAATCGATGTTTCTCATCGCCGATTTAATATAAATTATGAAATCATCAGATCCTTCTTCAAAAGTAAAACAGGGGTTCTGTTCAGATGCGCATGTGATGTTGGCTTTTGATAACTCTGTCAGAATCAGTTTGAGACATCGTCGGACGTTGTTAATCTCCTTACATCCCGTAAGCTGAAAGACTCCGTTTTTGAATATTTTGACGTTGATGCGTTTCTCTATCTGAATAATGACAGTAATACAGTTTAAAAAGTTACGTTTAGGTACCGTATCTTTTTTTATTTTACGTTTCCGCTTGGTCTTTAGGTCATTTTCTGGGTCGCAACCCTTCTTATGTTGTTGATATTTAACGCATAGAATAGCTGCCTCACGCTGACCCTTTCGATCAACGTCGGCATCCATTGGTTGGAGTTGATCATAAAAGCTATCAAGTTTTATGCGAATATTGCTTCGTACTGTGAATGTCTGTGTGGATACGGTAATGTCAGCAAAATCCATTTTACCTACTTTCTTTACACATAAACTCTATAAATCATCTTTTCCCTTCTTTATAAGGTTACACGGAGAATATTAATTGTGATCTAAAAATATCCTGCGCATGAGAAAATGCAGATATTTGTAAAAACTCTAACAGGAAAGACAATCACTCTTGAAGTGGAAGCTGTCGACACGATAGAAAATGTGAAAGCCAAAATCCAGGATAAAGAAGGTGTTCCTCCAGACCAGCAAAGACTTATTTTTGCAGGCAAACAGCTAGAAGACTCGAGGACGCTGAGTGACTACAACATTCAAAAGGAAAGTACCATCCATCTTGTCCTCAGATTAAGAGGGGGATTCTCCATTTATTAGTAAAATTTCTTCTTTCCGTATATCACATTCCATAAACGAGGGAACATGCCAATCTGCGTCAATATCTTTATTTTAGCCTTCTTTATACTAGGTAACCTCTTTTCCCACTCCCTGTTCCTTATCGCATCCTTCATAATGTTTATAGGAACATCCCAATCCTTGACGCTAGTCCCTTTCAGTTCCAACTGTATGTAAGCGTCGGGGTCTATGAACTTGCACACGTTGGGGGCACCGCAATAAAAGCACAGCGTTTCTGACATGATACAATCTACTAACTTCTCTGTCACGTAGCCATTAATGAAACTGTTCTCACACGCGAAAGAGTACTTGTACGGAATGAGCGCATCGTCTTTGTACCGAGGCGAACCGAGATACCGATTCCAATCATACTTGTGGGCTCCGCAATTCCCATACGCATCCCATTCGATAAAGTTCTGAGCATGCAGTGCGAACGCCTTCCTCAGTTTATGACCATATGTGATTGACTTGCCAGAAATGATGGAAGAAACAGCCTCTTTGGTTTTCAGAATAGAGTAGTCTGAAATTAACAACTCATTTTTGGTTTTGTTAATGTGCCACTCGATATTGTTGTAATTAATGTCGTCGTGATCGCTCCCATGTACAATCTTGGCTTTTAATAGATGTCTGTCTACGTCTCGCCAGAACGGATCCATGAAGCCAGGTTCCATCTTCATAAAGATAGTACGAGGAAGTTCTGAGATAGATGGATAGTAATGTTTCGATGCATTGACTACAAGCACATAATCCGCGTCGTTTACCGATGTATCGTCTCCAACCATCTTGATTGATGCGTTGTCCTTTGTATATGTGTAGTTACCATCTGTTAGCTTATTCCATGTGATACAGAGGCCATCACCGCTATCCCAATTGCATAACATTTTCACTGTCGTAAAATTAGTCATTATTTGAGTTACAGCGGCTTAACTTTAGGCTAGTATAGTATAATATGTATGGACTACTTTACTCAAAAACCTTTTAGTTCCCGTTTCGTTAATCTAATGACCCTACTAGATAATGAGCACGAATTGAGCCACGATGTTCGGATCACCATGTATGCAGAGTTGCTGGAGGCGATCAGTAGCGATGAGATGCTACACGCGTTGTTAATGAATGACGTGTTAAAGTCGTTGCGTCTGTATTCCGAGGAACTGATGTTTTCAAATAACTACCATATCATTTACAGGTTTGAGGATGTTTTCAGTAAGTGGATTCATGTTCCCACGAAGACAATCTATCATAACCCGCAGAACGTGCATGTGTTTATGACTCCCGCGGCCCAGGCTGCCTCTGAAATCATGAATAAATATCCATGTGTTTACGAAGGTAGACCTTTTGACCACCCCTTTTTTAATGTGATTGAAACGGAAGAGTTAGTTAATGGAATACACATGCCTAGCCTATTCGCATCAATCTGGCTTTACGTCACAACGCATGAGGAACGTGAGGCTATGACAAAGCGGCTTCTGGAGGAAATGAATGAGAGTGAGGACATGTGCCTTTCAGGACATATGGCACGTATGGTGAATAGTGTGAAAGGGTTTGGTAATGAAAGCTTTGATTTTAATTTAGAACAGTACGAATATAATAAGGCAAACATATTCAATCAACTGAACAAATTGCTCGACTTGACTGTGATTGACAACCTATTGGATCGGATGGAGGGGGTCGTGAATAACGTGAACGTGAGAGATATAGATGATGAACACGTGCTCAGAATATTAAGAGACTACTCGAAGCGGGAATGGACACGGACTGATGGTATTCTTCTGTACATGCGATAGCATATCATAAAATTTGTTAACCACATGTGGTTAACAAAAAAAAGAAATGGATGTAATTTTCATAAGAATTTCGTTTTATTTTTTTGGCTTACTCTTATCTTTGGGTTTACCGGCTTCCTTTTTCTTTTCCTTCTTGACAACCTCTTCGTTGGTTGGCTCTGGTTTAATCAGATGGATGCCTATCTTAGTCTGTAGCTTGGGATATGTGAGTGGTACGTGGATAATGTAGGTCGTGTCTAAACATGGGTTGACTTCCCCATCTTTCTCGTCAAATGTGAGAATCAAGTTTCCATCACTTTTAACCACCTTCGTGATCTTAGCTATGTACTCACCGTCGCTAGTCCTAAGTTCAGAGTTGTTGTAGTACTTAGCTTCCTGCATTTCAGCCACGGGTTCCTTTACGATACTAAAGATGTTTTTAGATGCATCAATCATAGACACGGACATCTCTTCCTCTGAGGCATTCCACCTCAAAATGTCTCTAAGAGTCTTGTCAGGAAGGATGATTCTCCTATTTTCGTGGTTCTGTAAATCATTGGCCCTTATGTAGTCGCAGATGACTATAGTCATGTCAACTCGGGAATGAGCTTCTTCCCGACCCCAATTTGCAAACCGAGCCATTTCCTCACTGATAATACCCTTTTTCAACAGGCCGCTATTTTGATTCTGATTACGACCCTTGTTTGACCTACGAGGCTTGGCACATTTGCGAATGACCTCAATTTGTTTAATAATGATGTTTTGGAGTTTAGAGGGGATCTGCTCATTGTTTCTGATAATTACCGCAAGATTGGTAATCTCTTCTTCAAGATTTCGCTTCTTCATTTTATAAAGGATTGTGCTTCTTTAAACCATTTATAGGTTGTTATTATTACAACCGCCTTATTGGTTAAAACATGGTCTAATATCAATTAGGTAGCTGGAGTTGGTTTTATATGATATTCGATAACTACTTGCAAGTTACCTGCTGTGACTGGATGTTCTAGGACAATATTAATGTTACTTTGAAGGAGAACTAGGGTCTTTGTATTCTTACCATCGGCTGCATTTGAGACGAACTCGCGGCAACCACCTACTCGTTCGTTGGCAATGAGAGCAGTCGTGTTCTCGATAAGGGGTGTCATAATGCTTCCATTGAGCTGACCCAGACCAATTGAAAAGGTACCCCTGGTTGCAAAGCCATTGTGTGCAAAGAACTCAACCTTGTCTATAATGGCATTGGCAGGGATGAGAGCAAGGTTCTGATCAGTGGTCATCTTCCTACTTGTTGTGGAAGCGGTGTTAACCAGAGAGACAGTTCCACTGGCGGAACGTGGTGTGAAGCATTGTATCACCTCACGCTTACTAGTAGATGGTTGGGGAACTGGATGGGTCCCGGTTATAACAGGGAGTAGCTGATCGTTCCCGCAGCATTTGCTACACGCAACAAGAGCATGATTCTTATTTGACATGATGCTGGATTTCATTCCAAACGAAGGAGCTTGATTCATGGTTTTTTATTCTGAAATGGTTACCTTAAGTACATCATTGATGAAAATTCAATAGATAAATAACTTGGTAAATAAAGTGTATTTATTTTAACATATAATTCGTGTTAAAATATCAAGGATATCCTGGTTCAAAATATAATGATCAATAATAAGTGAGATTGCTGGGAATGTTTTTCACAACAACCACATAATTATCATCTCCCTCAATCCCAGGGAGAGGGATCATATCTCGATCTCCATCCCCATCCCCTATGCGTCCATCCCCGTTTCCCGAATCCCGTTCCATTTCTTCATTTTCCGAATCCCGTTCCATTTCTTCATTTCCCTTTGACTTTGATTCTTTTTTATCAGTGATGATGAGTGATATGATTTGTACTTCATTTACAGTTATACCACATTTTGAAATGTCAATATTTGATAGTTCATTTACGGAGGATAAATCTTCAGGAGCTGTACTATTAATTATATCATGAATGATTGCTCTCTCAATCTCACCCTGACAATACTTGAAAGATAATTTTTTAAGCGTTTCCACATAAACATCTACGTTCGTCGCGCTGTATGCTACGTACGCTTTGTCGATGAGGAATATCTGATTGTCTAACGTCCCTTTCATCTTCCTTAAAAACATAGAATTGTTAATATCAACTATGTTCATTTTCTCCTTTGTCCAGAAGTGAAGGTAGATACCAGGTCCCACGTAACCCGGTTCACTCGTATCGCTTTTGTAGTAGCCCACCTGGTCGTCTTCAACTATTTTTACCGAGAGGCCGACGAATGTACCTCCAAAGATGAGTCCTACTAAGGTGATTGTTGAAAATATCTTCATTATCCACGATTTGGCCTTTCCTACCCTGGGTACATCTTCTCTTACAGTAGTTTCCTTGTATACGTTTTTACCCACGTTGTGCATCAGAGCCATTTCAACGTCTCTGTTATTATTAGTTGGAAGGAACTTTTTCATTTTCTTTAAGATAATTGTACCTTTAAAGTTTATGACTAATATAATAACCTAGTCAAAACAGTTGAATAATAGGGTTAAAGGATATAACAGAATAAACAAATATGTTCAGAATAATAAAGAACTTGCTGAGAAATGTCATCGTTAGTATCGTTGAAGAAGACTATCCTGGAATCGTATACTCTGATGATCTATACGCGTTGAAAGTTAAAAAGTTATTTGATGATTCCAAGCTACCAAGCAAGGGTTCTAAAGACGCAGCAGGTTTAGACCTGCACGCTCATTCATGCGCGTTGATCAAAGATGGTACAATTGAGGAAAGTGTAAACTTGGATACGGGGCATGTCCTTATTCCCCCTATGTCAAGATGCCTCATTAAAACTGGACTGGCTTTCTCAATTCCTGAGGGTTGTTATGGATTAGTAGCACCGCGTTCAGGACTCGCTTTGAAGAAGGGTATCCAAATTGGGGGCGGAGTTATTGACCGTGACTACACGGGTGAAGTAGGTGTAATCATATTTAATAATAATTCAGAACATTTTGAGGTGAAGAAAGATGATGCCATCGCTCAGCTCATTTGTCAGTGTATCGTTTACCCACAAACTATCGAGGTCAAGAATCTTATTAAGACAGATCGCGGTTCTGATGGTTTTGGCTCAACTGGATAAGTAATCGTTTCGTATATCATTTCAATACTCTATGAGTATTGAAAGTATCCTGTTCATACGTCGCGCCGCACTACGTGAATGCCATCCATGAGTGCTGTCTTGTATGTGTTTTTATAATTGGCTTCAAAGTCATATTCATAGAGGATCTCTCTATTGATAAATGAAGGTGACGATCCATCGAACAAAGTGTCGTCCTCGTAGTAGCGTCGCTCCGACTCTGTGTACTTTTCATTCCCCTCCTGCTCCCAATCATCAACGTTATGAGAGTAGTTTTGATTCATTAGTACCTGTCCGTAACTACCCCCGTTACCTGCCGAGTCAACTATGTCACGCATTATCGTCACGTAGTTGCGTTTGTCAAAGAATAACCAGTCCCCCTGCATATTGAAAATGTATGGATAACACTTAATACCTAGCGAGTTGAGAAGGCTACTGTCATATTTGACAAACTCAAAATATCGAGGGAATTCTAGTTCCAACTTGACCATTTGTTCAGATTTATCATAAAGGTAGTAAAAATGAGAGAATAGGTAGGCGTCGGAACAATGTTTGATAAAGTTCCTCACAGTGGTTGCGGACGTCCCTCTGCAAACAAATATATAAGGAGAGTTATCTAATTGTCCATCAATTTCATCACTGACGTTCTCCTCATGAAGGGCCGTCTTCACGAGATGACGTAAACAGAACTTTTTGTTCCCCATTACGCGAGCAATCATATGACGTGGAGGTTTGAGATTGAGGAGGTCGTTGATTATCCGCGCTGAGTGATCGTACTCGTTGGAATAGAAAGCTGCCAAGGATGCCTCGTCCTTAATATTCACAGAGTCTGGAAAGATTTCGAGAAACTTTTGTGAATAGGTCCAGTTTACCAACCAATCGTTGTTTACGCGACCGCTGGCCAACACGGTCTTGGCCACACGATGATTAAAAAGATCCAATTTTTCACTATCCATTTTCAGGTCATGTTCATACCTTTAGACCTGAGGGTGACGGTAGGACTTTACCAGAGCTATTCATATTTAAAGTTTTAAATATAACACAAAAATGGTAAAGAAAAAGAGTAAGTGTAAGCATGCACATGAGCACTCGCTAAATAGTTATAAAATCACATCCGATTCCCAGTACATAGTTTTCGAGTCTGATAGCTCATGTTCTAATAACGACGAAGACGAAACCAAGTCAGTTAAACCCTATTTATATCCAACTCTTGTCATCAACGTTAAACGCGTCAGGTTTAGTAATGAGACCATTACTCATGTTATAGAGATCGAAGATCGTAAGGGTTATTGGGTCGAAGATAGATTCAGATTTCAACAGCGGTGCGCATCTATCAGAGACGCCATTTCATTCATATTTGACGAAATGCATAGGCGGAGGATGCGCTTGATTGTGAACATGAGTGATACAATCAGGGGGTCAAGTCAAACAAATAAATATTTCACGAGGTCATATGACCATCATGCGCGTGGGACCATTGCGTTGCCCATGCCTACGTGGTGGAGATCGTAAGTGAAATATTACTTCAGGTAGATATTCTCCTTAGTGATTAAAAATGAATGAACAGTATCTATCACACGTTGGATACACGGACACTAATGAAGCCACTAAGGGTTACTTTTCACTTGATACAGCCAAGCTAATCTCATCAAAGGTAACCGAACTGTTGAGGGATTTTTACCCTCCTGGTATCATCGTTCCTTGTAATCGCGTAACTGAGGTCATGAACGCTATATACAGGGCTTATAGACCATCAACAGGAGACATCTTTACGCGCTATAACATTTCATCGGCAGAGAACCCAAACATGGTAGATGCGATGATCAATCAAGTAATTCAGGTGATAGTGAACGACATTAAGAACAATCTGCTCACCGAGCAAAACAATAGCAATCTCGACAACTGGGTCGTCCTCTACGGTGACTTTAACAAATGGGGTCTCAGACAACACGCTCCTATTACCACTCGTGATAGAAAACCAAAGACCATGTTGTTCAACATGAATTATTAATATGAATATATGAATTTATGTTTCAATGATCAAGTTTAAAAGTAACCATGTCAAATACAAATATAGAAACTATCCTGTTTATTGGAGATGTTCACATTAAATACAGGAATCTGATGGACCTTGATAAGCTCGAGGAGAAGATGATGCAAATGAAGGATATATCTTTTATCGTCATAGCTGGAGACGTTTTGGACACGCATGAGATTATTCAATGTCAGTTGATGAACAGAGCCTACAAACTTATTAAAGAACTGAAAAAAGTAGCACCTGTTTATATACTTGTAGGTAACCATGATTACATAAACAATCAACAGTTCCTCACCTCTAATCATTGGATGGGAGGAATGAAAGAGTGGGACCGTGTCCACGTGATCGACTACCCATTAAGAGTGGTTGGTGAGTCTGGGCATGTGTTTGCTCTCGTACCTTACGTTCCTCCAGGGCGTTTAGTAGAGGCGTTGGACAAGCTCAACGATTGGAAGAACGTAGCATGCGTGTTTGCTCATCAGGAGATTAGAAACTGTAAAATGGGTCATATCAAATCCACTGACGGAGACGCGTGGGACGCAGAGTGGCCGATGATCGTATCAGGACATATACATGAGAGACAGAATGTTGGAAAAAATGTCCTCTACCCGGGCTCAGTTCTCAATCACTCGTTCGGTTCAGACAATCAAGGTATCTCAAAACTTACGTTTCAAGGAGGTGTGATGAGTGAGGAGCGCGTGGACATTGGACTCGAGAAAAAGAGAATAATATACGAGAAGGTTAACAACGTGGGAAATATACCAAAGGAAAAACTGGTAATAGAGAACAAGTTGTGTCTTTCTGGGAGGAGAGAAGATATCAAAAGATTCAAGAATACAAAGGAGTACACGAATCTCACAAGTAAGGGTATCAAGGTGACGTTCAAATTGCTGAGTGATGATAATGTGATGGACGTGTCCGCGTCAGTCGATGACAAATGTAAGGACAAATGTAAGGACGCGGCGTTCTCTGTCATACTGGGTAAGCTGATAGCCAGTCAACGTGATGATGACTTGGAAAAAGATTTTATACAGATAAAAGTGTAAGAATGCCAACATATTTAAACAATGAAAGGGCCGCCCATCATTCATTTCAACACAATGGTCCCAACTGCCGTCAAATATATGAACACGTGCAGGAGTGTCCGGTGTGTCAACAGGTCATGATGGGACAGTCCAAACAGTCCCACGTTATGTACCCTCCATTCATAGCTGACAGACGTCAATTCAATGGAAGCATGAGTGCACCAAGAGATACTATCGAGATCTCACCAACAGTCATGTTTCTCGTGGTCATACTGATAGTAATTTTGTCGGTATATATGATTAGAAATATAACTAAATAATCTGAGTAAAATTTCTATTACTAATAAGTAATAGAAATTATATTTACAGGCTAAAATGAAGGATATATACTTTTTCTCATGTGAAAACATAGCTCTCATCTCATCTTATGCTTTAAAAAATTATCCTCAAATAAAACGTTATGTATTGACGCACGTCAAACCTGTTAAAAGCGTTCTTTTCTTTGCGGTGAAGGAGACCTTTGTTACCAAAGAAACTTTTAATTCATCTACGCCGATAGGTTTTGGAAACGTGATCATCGAGAGTACTCTGGTCCGTGTGACAACACTTCTAGGGGCAGACTACGCTGTGAAGAGGCGTCTACTTGAATATATGAACAATTTCTTTACCGTACCTATCATTGTAGAAGTGGATATGGACAATCAAAATTGGTTAGAGGATATTTCTTTCTTATCAGGATTAGGCTTCGGAGACCCAACTCCTAATTTAAATAACAATCGAGTCATAGATATGAAGATAGTGCCTGGGTCCAAACCTGCAGACACCCTTAATACAGTAATGAATATAGCACAGCAGGCACCTCTCACGTGTAAAATCAAAGTCAACTTTCCAAAAACACTTGCCAGCACTTTAATGTCTTACCTATCCAGACCCCATGAGGTCGGTGGAAAAATATGTATCACGCGTTACGGCAAGGACCCTCAAGGTGATGACGTTGCAATTCTCGGATTCAACACTAATCAGCTGATACTTGGGGACCCAACCTCGCATATGGTTGAAATACCTGCAGATCAACAAGCCCCCTTCTCTTTCCACACACATCCAGATGTATGCTACACGGATAACCAGTGTTTCATAGGATGGCCATCATCAGCCGATGTATATTTAATGGTCGCATACTATCTACGAAATGTAGATATACTGGCTCAATTTGTTGCTAGTTCTGAAGGCATATGGGTGATTCATATGAGGCCTCAATTTCAGAAGGTACTCTATGAGCTCAAAAATAATAGTGGGACTGAAGTGTGTGCAGATCTACTGGGTAAATTTATTTTAACATCCTTCCTACTCATGGAGGGTTCACGTTCGTACGTAACGGTATCACCTGAAGACCGACCAAGCATTCGCAAGAAGTTCATAGATATTAGCAAGAACCTTAAAATGTCAGACTACGCAGGAACTGATGTAGAAAAATTATGTGCGCCATTCATAAAAGAAGATGTTCTCTTATTTGATATAGAGCTCATTAAGTGGAAAATGTTTCAAACCAAGAATGTCATTATGACATTCTCGTACATGTTGGACCCCGCTGGAGGCCTGCCATGCAAGCTCCCCGTGGACTGTGGATTCCTCGCGCATTTGTTCCAAGAGTGATAGCGGAGTTGAAATGTAGCTCTCATAAATAAGAGTTAAATACAAAGCATCATGAGTTGTTACGAGTTTAAGAAAGAACATCTCTCCAACAATCCTGTGATTAAAGAAAAAAAGAATGAACCTGGTAAGTTTCACTTCCCTACGGCGACAGAGCTTGGGCAAGCAAGTCAGTTCCACCTAGTAGGATGCTCAACTACGCCAGGACCAACATTCTCATTTTCACAACCACAGAGCATTCAGCAACCACAGAGTCTATTCTCATTTTCACAACCACAGAGCATTCAGCAACCACAAGCAAAGAGTCTATTTGCAAGTCAGCAACCACAAGCAAAGAGTCTATTTGCAAGTCAGCAACCACAACCACAGAACATTTTCCCAAGTCAGCAACCACAAAGTCTATTCCCAAGTCAGCAACCACAGAACATTTTCCCAAGTCAGCAACCACAAAGTCTATTCCCAAGTCAGCAACCACAAAGTCTATTCCCAAGTCAGCAA
>Ga0102872_1000172_pt1 | contig 18804 bp, 20 predicted proteins | sample Colrivmeta1547A3_FD_78438 | JGI IMG/M metagenome (GOLD analysis project Ga0102872, IMG submission 78438) | Estuarine microbial communities from the Columbia River estuary - metaG 1547A-3 | ecosystem: Environmental > Aquatic > Marine > Intertidal zone > Estuary | place: USA: Columbia River...
CGGTTGGTAACAAATGCTTTCTTTCCTGCAGTTGCAGCACTGTCGCGTGTATGCCAGAAAGAAATAAGAAAGTAAGAACACGTTCCCACGCCCTCCCACCCAAGGAAGGTAACGAGCAGGTTTTCGCCAAGCACCAACATCAACATGGAGAAGACGAAAAGGTTTAAATAGATGAAGAACTTCGAAAACTTCGGATCGCCATGCATGTAACCGATGGCGTACAAATGGATGAGCGTGCCAATACCGGTAATGAACAGTGCCATCGTGATGGACAATTGATCGGCGAGAAACGCTAGGTCTACTTGCAATGAGCCCACTGGAATCCAGGAGAAGACTCGCACTACATGCGAACGCTCTTCTGCTGTCTTTGACACCATGTCGAGGAAGACGAGCACGGTTACGAAGAACGAAGAGCCACACATCGTGGCAGCAAGCCAACCAGCCTTAGGTTCTGCTAATCGGCGTCCAAAAAGGACAAGCAGTAAAAATCCGGCGAGCGGAAGTGCAGGTACTAACCAAACTGTGTGAAGCATTGCTACTAACCCTTCAATGCCGAGAGATCGTCGACGGAAACTTCTGAGCGGCGACGCATAATTGCCACGATGATGCCAAGACCAACAACTACCTCAGCGGCTGCAACAACGAGCACAAAGAATACGGCAGTTTGTCCGTTGATATCGGTGAGTTGTGTTGATAACGCAACAAAGGTGAGATTGACCGCATTCAACATGAGTTCAATGCTCATGAACATAATGAGTGGATTACGCCGCACGAGGACACCCACCATGCCAATGCCGAAGAGCACCGCACCCAAAATGAGATACCACGTAGAAGTAGGAGCGATTGTGGCAAGCATTATGCAGATACTCCTGTGATGTCTTTGTCGGATTTGCGCTTGCGGGCCAACACAACCGTTCCGACAACCGCAACAATCAGCAGCACCGAAGTAACTTCAAATGCCACTACATAATCACTAAAGATAGAACGAGCAATTTGACGAATATTGGCGTCGTGATCGCCATTAGCTGCGGTGCTCAGACCATCTCCACGCATATTCAGCGAATCACGACCTTGCAAAATGGTCGCAACGAGCAGCGCAACGAAACCAAGACTCAAAACAATTGCCAAAGGTCGTTGAATTCCGAGTGGCTCTGTTTTGAGGTTCTCTGCACGGTCGACACCTAAGAGCATGATCACGAACAAGAAGAGCACCACAATTGCTCCGGCATAAACAACTACTTGCACAGCTGCAAGAAACTCTGCTTGCTGAGAAACAAACATCACAGCAATTCCGAACAACGTAAGTACCAAACTTAAAGCAGCATGAACAGGGTTCGAACGGAGAACAACTCCTAACGCACCGGCAAGCACCATCGCTGCAGCACAAACAAAGACGAAGAGTTCCATTTATTCGGCATCCCTTTCACTTTGCGCTGGTTCTGGCGCACGAACGCCATAACCAAGTTCACCGCTCCATGCAACGACACCTTCAAACTCAGCATTGCCGCTCGGCGACGTCGCACGCATCCAACCAGAGGTGTTGATGTCTTCTCCTGGTCGCCAGTCTTCCCACGGCAAATGTTGCGGCAGGCCGGCATCATCGACAAGAAGTTCCTTTTTCGTGTAAATCGCATCTTGGCGATTTGTAAAGGAGAATTCAAAGAGTTTTGTTTCAGTAATTGCCTCAGTTGGGCACGCTTCTACGCACAGGTCGCAGTGAATGCAACGGAGGTAATTGATTTCGTAGATAAAACCAAACCGCTCGCCAGGTGACGTGGGTTCCATAGGATCGTTATCTTTACCGCGCACATAAATGCATCGCGCAGGGCACACGCCTGCACAAAGCTCGCAACCAATGCACTTTTCCATGCCGTCTTCGTATCGGTTCAAGACATGGCGCCCGTGCATGCGCTCGGGCTTGGCAATTTTTTCGTCGCTACTCGCTTTTTTGCCTTTACGGAACATACGACCACCGGAATATTCGGTGGTGACGCGATTGCGCTTACCGTGTTGACGAACAGTTACAAGAAAGCCACCTAGGTACCCCATTAGAAAGATGCCCCTTCTGATTCACGATTCTTTGCACTGGCCCTGAACGCCAACTGCATGAAAATAAAGCACACCAATATGATCGCGATAGACAGCGGCATCACAATGAGCTGATCCCAATTTTCATTATCGGCTAGTCGTTGCGCCGCAAGAAGCATGAACCAACCAAGTGAGGCTGGAATCAGGAACTTCCAGCCAAGGTCCATGAGTTGGTCGTAACGGAAACGAGGCAGAGATGCTCGGAACCAAATATAGATATAGAGGAAAACCAGAACCTTGGCAATGAGCCAGACACTGCCTTCAAGCGAGTTGTTGATAAGTGGAATATCGAGTGTGGTGTTTCCGATGCTGACAGGTTGAGGGCCACCGAAGAACAAGGTCACGATGACCGCAGACATCGTGATGGTGTTCATAAATTCTGCAAGGAAAAAGAGCGAGAAGCGAATTGATGAATATTCGGTGTTGAAGCCACCTACTAATTCTTGTTCTGCTTCCACCAAGTCAAAAGGTGGTCGATTGAGTTCTGCAGTTGCTGAAATGAGGAAGATGGCAAAAGGAATAACACCAGTAGCCACAATGTTCCAAGAACCCAGTGAACTTTGTGAACCTACGATGCCACTTGTCGAGAGTGTGCCCGTCACCAAGATGACCGCAGCTAATGACAAGCCAAGAGCTGCTTCATAACTCACCATTTGTGCAGATGCACGAACCGAACCGAGTAAAGGATATTTCGAACCACTTGACCAACCTGCCAGCATGATGCCGTAGACCGCAATTGAAGAAATAGCAAGTGCAAAAAGAACGCCGATTGGTGGGTCGGCAAGTTGTACTCGTGTTTGGTGTCCGAACCAGGTGACGAGTCCGCCATTGCCATCGCGATAGTCGCCACCGAGGGGGATGATTGCAAAGGCAAGAAAAGCAGGAACAAAAGAGAGGTACGGCGCTAGGCGGAAAACAAGTCGGTCGGATCTTTCTGGTAACAGATCTTCTTTAAAGAACAACTTGATGCCGTCTGCCAATGTCTGCAACAAACCGAATGGTCCTGCTTTATTTGGACCAATACGGTTTTGCATTCCCGCAATTGCTTTACGTTCAAACCACACCATCAACATGGTTGCAACAAGGCCAATGACAAAAACGACCAATACTTTGAGAACCACGATGAGAATAGGAGTCCACAAAAGCCCACCATCAAATAGTGGATCAACTCCTAACAGCGAATGAGTTAGTGCAATCACGACAGGTTCTCCACTCGAACATCGACGATGAGATCATTTGCGTTGAGTAATGCACGAATGTCGGTTCCGGGCTGGTTGAAAGGAACCCATGCCGTACCTTTCAATACAGACTCATCAGCGTGCAAAGTCAATATGACAGATTTCGATGATGTCGAGACCTTCACTTCTTTCCCAATAGGGGCTCCGAGACGCTCAATATCGCGGGGATTCAAATAGATGCCCGCACCAATACTGAGTTGAGCAAGTGATGGGCTCGTTACTGTGCTCACTGCGTTGTCGTACATCTTGCGCGATACAACGACACGCAGATCATACGAATTGCGTTCCGGAGCCGAGCTACCTACCACCGACAATGCTTGCAGAGCTTGTGCTGGCACCTCTATTGCCGTGAGGTCATCGATTGATTCCACACCAATATCAGCACCAAGTTGTTCGGCCAATTCTGTTGCAATCATCCAATCGGGACGTGAGGTTCCGCGCGCAGTGATTTTTTGACTAAGAGGGAGAACGCGACCTTCAAGGTTTGTTGTAGTTCCACCGCGTTCTGCATAGGCAGCTGCGGGCAACACAACATCTGCTCGCAAAGTTGAGGCCGTGGGGAAAGTATCGACGGCGATGACACTTTGCGCACCAGCTAATGCTCGTCGCGCGAGGTCGAGATCGGGGACATCAGACAACGGATCTGCTCCAAGCAAAATGAGGCACTCGATGTGCCCTTCACTTGCTGCAGTAAGAATACTGCGAGCGTTATTTTCTGAAACAAGTCCAGCGGCTGCTGCGCCACGAATATTTCCACGACGAAGAACTGGCAAGACGGTGACCGCGGGGAAAGCCGCTGCTATGGCGTTATAGGCCTGTGCTGTGAAATCACTCGACTCGGCAAGGTTTGCACGCCCTAAGACAACAACGACGTTGCCCTTTCGCATCTGGCTCGCAATTTCAGAGTCGTTCAATGCAGCAGTAACCGCAGCTACCTGCGCACCTGGCTCATAGTTGACCGATTTCCATGCATACCGAGTGAGTCCTGATGCTTTTGTGGTGAACTCAATAATTCTCGTGCGATTTTTTGTTGCAGCATCTCGCAACCGGAGATACAGAACGGGGAGCTCTTCTTTGAGATCTGGGCTCAGCAAGATGACGGTGGTTGCAGCAGTTGCATCATTGATTGTTGCTTGTGGCAAATGGAAAACTTCTGTTGACAAACCATCATCAAGTTGCGCATCGTGCATTGTGAGGCCCAAATTGCTTGCCAGCAGCGCCCACGCCCGCGCATCTTCGTTAGCGAGTCGAGCTCCGCCCAAAATGGCAACACTATTTGCACCTTTGGAACTCACCGCCATGCGGATGGTTCGTGCAGCAACTTCTAAAGCCTTTGACCACGAAGTAGGAACAAGCGAGGCATTTTCTTTAACGAGAGGTGTTGTGAATCGATCTTCGCTATTGATGGACTCAAAGTTGAATCGACCGCGGTCACACAGCCAGCCCCAGTTGACTTCATCGTTATCGTGACCTTGAAAACGTAAAACTTGGTCGCGACTTGACTGAATAACGGTCGCGCATCCGACTGAACATGATGTGCACGTACTTTGAGTTTCTTCAAGGTCCCACGGGCGTGCCTTAAAGCGATATGGCTTTGCAGTGAGTGCGCCCACCGGACAAATTTGAACAGTGTTTCCTGAGAAGTAAGAAGCGAAAGGTTCGTCGGGGAAGGTGAGTACCTGTGTGTTGTTTCCTCGATGGGTAAATGAAATGAGTGGGTCACCAGCAACTTCACTGGCGAAGCGCGTGCAGCGATCACAAAGAATGCAGCGTTCACGATCGAGAAAAACTAAGTCGCTAATGGGAATGGGCTTTTCGTAGTGCCGTTTTTCTTCGACATAACGACTCTCACCTGGCCCATGAGAAAACGCCTGATCTTGAAGAGGGCACTCTCCACCTTTGTCGCACACGGGGCAATCGAGTGGGTGATTAGCGAGAAGAAGTTCCAAAATACCTTCTTGCGCTTTTTTCACTTGCTCTGTTTCGGTATGCACTACTTGCCCTTCGGCAACAGGTGTCATACAAGAAACAACCATCATCGGCCCACGAGGACCTTCCACTTCTACTAAACACTGGCGACACATGCCCACTGGCTTCATGCGCGGGTGGTAGCAAAAACGTGGAATGAAATCACTGGTGCGATCGGCTGCAGCAATGATGAGTTCGCCTTTTCGTGCAGCAACCGTTTTGCCGTTGATGGTAAGGCTCACTGCATTGGGGTCAATAACGACTTCAGTTTCCACTTGGTCAGGCGTTGATTCTGTGGTGCTCATGATGCGTGTCCTGTTGTGCTGTTTGCTACTGCAGTGACCGGAATCCGCTTACGCGTGGTGACGCGTGCTTCAAACTCGCTGCGGAACAAAGTGAGTGCAGAGTGAACGGGTGCATACGCCGATGGACCCACAAAACAAATGGTGGTCATCTTGTATGGGAATGGAACCGCAGCAAGGCCAAGGTCGGCATTTGAAGCGTGCGGGAAATCTCCAGGGCAAATACTGCTGCCCACTTCGATGAGTTGGTCGAGGTCGGCATCGGTGCCAGTACCTTCAACAACACGCGTCAAAATGCGCTCGAGCCAAGTTCCACCTTCGCGACAGGGGGTGCATTTGCCACATGATTCATGTGCATAGAAACGCGTCAGAGTTAATGCGGCTGCGGGAATATCGGTGGTGTGATCCATCACCATGATTGCGCCTGAACCCAACATGGAACCTGCTGGTCCTACTTGGCTTGCTTCGAAGGGCAAGTCGAGTTGGTCGGGGGTGAACCATGGAGCGGATCCGCCGCCTGGAACAAAAGCTTTCAACTGATTGTCGTTACGAATGCCACCGCAGAATTCTTCTCCGTACAAGAGATCTCTGAACGTGGTGACACCGTTGATGATTTCAAAAACACCGGGACGCTTCACATGACCAGACACTGCAACCATGCGCGTGCCCGGTGATGTTTTGGTACCAATTGCTGTGTAGGCCTCGGAACCATTGCACAAGAGCCATGGCAAGTTGGCAAGCGTTTCCACGTTGTTCACAATGGTGGGCTGACCATACAGACCATTGGCTGCTGGAAAAAATGGTGGCTTCAACCGCGGCATGCCGCGATTGCCTTCAAGACTTTCAATGAGTGCGGTTTCTTCACCAACTACATAGGCACCTGCACCCCAGTGCAAGACAATGTCGACAGAAAATTTACTGCCCAAAATATTCTTGCCTACGTAGCCTGCGGCATAAGCCTCGTTGAGTGCTGTGGCTACACGCTCTTGCGCCAATGCCATTTCGCCACGTATGTACAGAAAGCAACGTGACAACCCAGCTGCATAACAAGCAATAAGGCAACCCTCGATGAGTTGATGTGGGTCGCGCTCCATGAGCAAACGATCTTTGTAGGTACCGGGTTCGCTTTCATCGCCGTTCACTACCAAATATCGTGGCCACACTTCTTGTGGAGTAAGCCCCCACTTTGTACCAGCAGGGAATCCGGCACCGCCACGGCCAAGAACCGTTGCATTCTTTACTTCGTCGTGAACACTGGTTGCAGGTTGCGCCAGTGCTGCTCGCAAACCTGCATACCCATTGGTCGCCAAATAGCGCTCGATGGTGTACGAGTCGGAGAATTCAAAACGTGAGGTAACAATTTTCGGACGATCACCGGCCACGAAACCTGGAGCATGCGCATAGGTACTGGTCATAATGCAGACTTTCCGTCTAGCCATTCAGGCGATTCATTTACTTTTTCTGGAGCAACTGCTCCTACGCCACGTTCTGCAGGAATGCGTTGACGCACTGTTGCCAAAACTCCGTGTGCGGGAATCTCGTCGGTGAGTTTTCCTGCTGCAAGATCGTCGATGAGCGTGTCGAGTTCTGCAGGAGTCATTTTGAATCGGTACCGATAGTTCACCTGCAAGCAAGGAGCCTCGGTGCATGCTGCTTGGCATTCAGCATGTTCCAAAGTAATGAGGCCATCGGGTGTAGTGCTTCCTGCCTTAATACCCAGGCGCTTCTCGGCATGATGCATGAGTTCCTCAGCACCCATCAGCGCGCACGACATGGTGCCGCAGATATTGAGGAGATACTTCCCTACTGGTTCAAATTTGAACATTTCGTAGAACGATGCGGTACCAAAAACTTCTGCAGGTGTAACTCCTACAAGTTCAGCAATGTGCTTCATCGCATCTTGCGCAACATATCCATCTTGTTCTTGTGCGAGATGCAAAATAGGAATGAGTGCAGATTTTGGACGTGGATAACGCCCAATGATTTCGTATGCGATTGCAATATTCGCATCAGTGAGGCGGCTCATCGGTCGACTTCTCCCAACACTGGGTCTACGGAGGAAATGACGGCCACGGCGTCGGCAATGAGGCCATCGCGCATCATGTGTGGCAAAGCTTGAATGTTGACAAATGACGGTGCACGCATGTGAATGCGATAAGGCTTCGGCGAACCATCGCTCACGATGAAGCAACCGATTTCACCACGTGGGCTTTCTATGCCCACATACACTTCGCCTTCAGGCACTTTGAAACCTTCGGTGAAAATTTTGAAGTGGTGGATGAGAGCTTCCATTGACTCGTCAATACGAGCTCGTGGCGGTGGTGTTACTTTTTTATCTTGAATGCGATAGTCACCCGATGGCATCTTGTCGAGAATTTGATACACAATTTTCATCGACTCACGAATTTCGTTGAGGCGAATTGCGTAACGGTCGAAGGCATCACCGTATGAACCGACGATGACATCGAATTCCACTTCGTCATACTTCAAATAGGGAAGGTCGCGACGAAGGTCCCAGGCAATACCAGCGGAGCGCAAGATAGGACCTGATGTACCAAGAGCAACTGCTTCTTCTGCAGTGATCACACCCACGCCTTGAAGACGCTCGCGCCAAATGGGTTGGTTGGTCATGAGGACGTCGTACTCTGCCAAACGTGCTGGCAGGCCTTCCAAGATGGCAAGCACATCATCGCGCCAGCCGGCAGGAAGGTCTGCTGCGAGTCCACCAGGGCGAATGAAGTTATGGTTCATGCGCAGACCGGTTACCTTTTGGAAAAACCGCAACACTTCTTCGCGTTCACGCCACCCGTAAATCATCATGGAAACAGCACCCATGTCCATGCCGTTTGTTGCCATGAAGAGAAGGTGACTGCTCATGCGATTGAGTTCAGACAACAACATGCGCATCCACGTTGCACGTTCTGGAATATCGCCATCAATTCCCAAGAGTTTTTCTACAGCGAGCGAGAACACCAACTCGTTATTCAATGGTGAGGCATAGTCCATACGAGTGACGTTGGTGCCACCTTGCATGTAGGTGAGTTCTTCACCCTGCTTTTCCATACCGGTATGCAAATAGCCGATGATGGGTTTACAACGAAGAACTTTTTCACCTTGGAGTTCCAACATCAGGCGCAATACACCATGCGTACTTGGGTGTTGTGGCCCCATGTTGATGATCATGGTTTGCTCTTCGTCGTTTTCAACAGGACTGCTTGTGAGCTCTGCAGCGTCTTTTTCGCTCATGCGTAGTACAGAGCCAACTTCACGTAGTACTTCTTTTGCAGTGAGTTCGCTGCGTGAACGCATTTCTTGTGGGCCTTCGCCGGTTGCTGCAGGCGTTGCCGTAATGAGATTGCTTGTCATGATGGAGCACCTTTGAATTGCACAGGGATGCGACCAACCGAAAAATCTTTGCGCAGCGGATGACCTTCCCAGTCTTCAGGCATCAAAATGCGTGAAGGGTCTGGATGACCTTCGAAGTGAATACCGAACATATCGAACACTTCACGTTCCATTGCTTCGGTCCCTGGATAAAGATCGAATGCCGTTGGCAACGATTCTTCACCGTCTGCAATTTGAACTCGCAAGCGCAAGCGTTCGCGCCTCTCTAAAGAAATGAGATTGAGCACAATTTCAAAACGTTGTCCAACAACACTTGATGGGAGTTGGCGATTTGGAGATGCATACGTAAGGAAATCGACAGCGGTGAGGTCGGTGCACATCGTGAATGAATCGTCGATGGCCTTCTTCAACGTTGCAATGTAATTTTCGCGCGAGGCATGAATGACTTTTTCGCCGCGCGAATACGTCACTTCACAACCGTACAATTGCTCCGCGGGCACAGAGGTATCTACTACTGCTTCACTCATGGTTTAACGCGCTCCGAGAACTATTGGCGTCGTAGTTGCACCCGCTGCTATTTCAGTGATGTGCACATTGGCCCCAGCACCTGTAGCTGCACGGCGACGCATGATTTCACCGTCTTCAATGAGCTGATGCAGTGTTTCAATTGCATGAATGAGAGTTTCTGGTGTTGGTGGGCACCCTGGTGCATATACGTCGACAGGAACAATTTGGTCGACGCCTTGCACAATGGCGTAGTTGTTGAACATGCCACCGGTTGATGCGCACACGCCCATTGAGATGACCCACTTGGGTTCCATCATTTGGTCGTATACCTGACGCATGACGGGTGCCATTTTTTGGCTCACACGTCCGGCCACAATCATGATGTCGGCTTGGCGTGGGGATGCGCGAAAAACTTCCATTCCAAATCGAGCAAGGTCGTAGTGCGCAGCACCAGTTCCCATCATTTCAATTGCGCAACATGCAAGCCCAAACGTTGCTGCCCAGGATGAGCGAGAACGCGACCATTTGACCAGATCTTCAACGCGACCTGTAAGGAAGTTGTGTTCAAGCCCGCCCAAACCATCATCAAGAACGTCACGTACAATTGCCATTACGCTGCAAACTCCGTTTCGCGACCATCGCTACCTACGCGGCGCACTGTAGAAGAAACCGTGCGGTTAGCCGAGACCACTTCGGTGAGGTTGCCATCTACACGACGACCACTCTTGAGTGGTCCCCAATCGAGAGCTCCTCGAGCCACTACATATACAAACGTCACGAAGAAAATTGAACTGAATGTGAGCATCTCGAAAAATCCGTACGAGCCAAGGAATTCTCGATCGACTGCATATGGATATACGAAAATGATTTCGATATCGAACATGATGAAAAGCATCGCGACAATATAAAAGGACACGGGGAATCGCTGCGGATTATCGCGACTTGGCACGATGCCACATTCGTAAGGCGCTTCCTTGGCAGCATTGCCTCTGTTTGGTGCGAGCAACCGTGACGCCACCAAACTGAGAACTCCAAAAAGAGTTGCCAACACCGTCAACGCGAGTATCGGAAGATACTGCCCCATGGTTTAAACCTTCGCCGGGTTCAACTCACCAGTTGCATTCTCCATCACAAAACGATCTCGACGATGAAGCAACCAGCAAAGAATTGCAAAAATCAAAGAAGAACCTAAGGTAATGAAAATCGCTGGCTGGCGCTTTGAACCGAGATCGCGAATCATCAGCAAATAACGGTGCGGCTGTGACGAATCGATGACTGGCTTTGCAGGTGCACGAGCTGGCTCTACGCGCTGTGGCAACAACGGTGCAATTTCTACAAGCGCATAACGTGGAGCATGGAAAAACGCAAGGAAGTCGAGCGAGTCATTAATTTTTGGTGATCGCTCTCCGCCGCGGTCGTATACCGACAACGTGAGATACTCACCCGCAGCAAATTCCTTTGCTCGATTTTGGATGATGTCGTCTGCAGAAGCGGCTGCTTGTCCACGACGTGGATCTGCATCGTCGAGTCGCACCCAATTTTCGGCTTCGAGTTGCTTGCGGATGGTTGCTTCGACATCTGCTGGCGACGCACCGGCATCAACTTTGATAGGACCGTCAATGACTTCCGCACTATTTAATAATGTGCCATCACGGATAATGGTAATGGGCGTGGCTGGTTTCCATGTTGCTTCACGACCTTTGAGGCCAATGCCATATACCCACCACACTGCGCCCATCATTGCCATCCAACCAAACAGCGCAGCGAGCGAAACGAGAATACCTAAACGCGCACCTATGTTTGTTCCGATAACAAGGTATGTACCGCCACACAACACAAGGAACATGCACAGCACCACAATGATGCCGCGGATTTCTGGATCCCAACTGACAGCAAACAAAACGGAAAGCATCAGAGGCTCCTCACATATTCCACAATGGACTTAATTTGTTCATCGCTATAGATGCCACCGAAACCAGGCATGCGTCCCCCACCTTGACCTTGCTCGCCATATTTCTTTCCGTACTCTGACCCACCCTTAATGAAGGCGATCATGTCGTCTTGATTTGGGAATTGGCGAATACTGGATCCACCGGTGAGGTTCGGACCAAATGCTCCGCCGCCAGTGACTTGTGGGTCGCCGTACGACCAGCCCTTGGTGTGGCAACGTGCGCAAGAGTAGGCACCGCCTCCGAGATCGAGGTTGAACAGTGCTTCGCCAACAGACTTATACGCACCGCTTTTCACAAGACGAACTGCTTCTGCTTGCAATTCTTTTTGCGAGGAAGCAGGCATTGTTCCGCCAATGCATGTGCGTGCATCGTCGTTCGGGTTATCGCAATTTTCGCGCGGCACCTGAATGGTGCGGAGATACACAATGAGGTTATTGATTTGTTGTTCGTTCATTGGACCACCGCCGACAAGGCCCCATGGTGACATCGGTGAGAACGGACGACCGTATTCCAAGATGAAACGAACTTCTGATTCACTAAAGCGGTGATACACGTTGTTCAAAGCAGGTGCTTTCCACGTCACCGACTTCACTTCATTTGTTTTGACATCGGTAATAGCGAACGGTGCGTTACCGCCCGTTGCTTTCATACCGCCGTGGCAACCTGCGCAGTTAAAACCGCCTTCGGCTGTTGATGCAAAAAGTTTTGAGCCCCAGCTCGCAAAACGCTTGTCGAAGCCACGTTCAGCACCTTCTTGGCGACCTGGTTCAAGCACCCAATACAAAGGCAGCGACACGGTGATGATGGCGAGAAAAGCGAGACCCAATAACTGAGTGCGCTCAATTTTCTTACCTTCAAGAACTTCATCGTCGTAGTACGGCTTGCGGTTTGCTGCGAGTTCGATTTCTGAACCTAGTTCGCGACGTGAACTACGAATATTGAAGAGCCCGTAGAGCACCCAACCGACGAGCACGATGGCAAGGATGATCCAAGCCAAGTTTGTTGTCATTGCTGCAATCATGTTTAGTGACCTCCGCCAACGCAGTGAGGGCCTTCGGCTTCTTGACCAGTGGTGTTTGTTCCAATTGGAGCACCACCAAATACTGAACCAGTATCGATAATGAGAACGCCGTTATTGATAGCTACGCCAAAGTGGTCCATTCCGCGCGGGGCTGGGCCACCTTTTTTCTCACCAACACGGTTGTACTGCGAACCGTGGCAAGGGCATTCAAACCACTGTGAGCTCTTGCATTCTGGAACGCGACAACCAAGGTGTGGACACTTTTGGTACAACGCAACGACGCCAGCTTCCATACCTGTAAACACAGGAGCTTGATTACCGTAAACAGGGCGAGCTTTTGATAACGCGTCTTTTGGATACTCAGTGACCCACGCACGAGCCTCTGACAAATACAAAAATCCTTTGTTACTGCGAATTGACTGGATGACGTCGTCAATTTTTCCGGCATTGATTTTTGAACCAAAACCTCCGGAAGCACCCTTCCACAAAAACCCAACAAGCGAAGCGCCAAATGCACCGAGGCTTGTGCTGAGCATGATGACTGTGGCGCGGTTGAAGAAGCTACGACGAGTTTCACCGAGCACTTCTGCATCGGGTGCAACCCACTGTTCAATTTCGGCTGGTGCAGGAACGGCAAGTTCCGTAGATGATGCAGTTGCTGCGGCTTCGAATGCGCGGCCTGTAGGTACAGACGCTGTTGCTGTTTTATCGCGCTTCTTTGTTTCGCGCGAAAGTGCGCCCGCGCCGCGAACACCAGTTTTACGTGATGCTGTCACAAAAACTAAACCGCCTAAAACGGCAATTGCTACTACAGCTATAGCGATGATGAGAGAAGTGCTCATGATGTGATCCTCACAACTCGAAGAAAATGCCGTCACGCCAAGGGAACGTGAAGTTGAATCCTGGACCGCGGAAGAAAGAGCCGATGATGACCAAGACAGCCCAGAACATGAGGTGAACGGTCATAATGCTCGTCGCAAACTTGCGATCTTCCGGTTTGTTTGACGGGTTGCGGTCGGTGTACGGCGCAAGTATCAAAATGATGAGCCCCATGCCTGGCAGTGTTACACCAGCCACCATGGGGTGGAACATGGTGAGTAGTTCTTGTAGACCCAAGAAGTACCAAGGAGCTTTCGATGGGTTTGGTGTTTGGTTGAAGTTTGCCGCTTGCAAAAGCGGGGCATTCACCACCCATGAGAAAATGAAGAGGAATGCAGTACACGCAAGTGCTGCAACAAATTCAATTCCGAGCAGGTGAGGCCAGGTGTGCACCTTGTCGATTGGCGCTGCCTTTACTTCTTGAATGGAGCCAGACTTGACGACTGTGAGCAACCGCTGAGTGTGTCCGCCAGGACTAGCGCCAACAGGTACGCCACCACCGACGGGCGCCGCAACAACAGCTGCTGCTTTGTCGGCTACGGCAACTGCACCAGCAGATGCTCCACCGGTACGCGCGGCTTTACTGCGCTCCAAAAGATGATCGGGAATGCGCGAGTCGCTTGGGCCACTGCTTGCAGAAGTTGCCGCAGCATCTTCTGCAGTTTTTTCACGAGCAGCTTGTGCTCGCTTCAATAGATGTTCAGGAATCTCAGTCATGGTTCACCTACCTGTCACAACGGACCCGAAATGCCGCCGTCTTTACGTACCCGCCAGAAGTGGATGGCCATAAAGATGACGATGACGAATGGAAGAAGCAATACGTGCAGTACGTACCAACGCAACAAAGTTTCTGCACCAATTTCTGTACCACCGAGCAACACAAAGCGCACTTGTGAGCCCATGATTGGTGTGTACCCCATCATGTTGGTACCCACCGCTACGGCCCATAGGGCTAGTTGGTCCCACGGCAATAGGTAACCGGTGAAAGAAAGCAACAGGGTGAGAGTTAACAACACCACACCAATGACCCAGTTGAATTCACGTGGTGGTTTGTATGCACCGTGATAAAACACGCGAGCCATGTGCAAGAAAACGCTGAGCACCATGAGGTGAGCGCCCCATCGATGCATGTTTCGTACAAGCAAACCAAAAGTCACCGAGGTTTGCAAAGTTTGAATGTCTTGCCAAGCATTTGCCGTTGTGGGTCGGTAGAAGAACATCAAGAAAATACCGGTGACTGTGAGCAAAATAAACAAGAAGAACGACAGCCCGCCTAAGCACAAGGTGTAGCTGACCTTCACTGCGTGTCGCTTCACTTTCACCGGATGTAAGTGATAGAGAACCGAGTTCATAATGACGTATGAACGGTTACGCGGAGAATCGGTGTAACCCTTGCGGAAGATGGAACCAGGACGGAAAATAGAACTCCATGCCTGACTACCTTGCACTTGCTGGCCAATTTTCGCAGCGCGATCTTTCAGCGTTGGAGTGGGTTGATCGTCAATAGTTTTTGCCATAAGGGTGCTCCTTAGAACCGCATGCCGTAGGCGTAGCCGTGGTTATTAGTGCGTGTATGAGAATCGCCGGTGCCCACTGGAGCACCAACTTTCCCTAAAATGATGACGCCTGTGGGGCATCGGTCAACACAAAGTGCGCAACGTGTGCATACGTCGTCATCAATAATGAACATCACGTTGTCTGAAGGATCGAGTCCTGGCTTTTCGGTGCCTTGCGCTTCTGCAACAGCACTGGGGTCGACCATGTGGATGCATTTCCATGGGCAGATGTCGACGCATCCTTCACACATGATGCATTCAGATTGATCGATATGAATGAATTGTTTGGGTTTGACTGCCTTCGACAAGTAGTCGGCGTCAACTTCTACAAGCTGATACTCCGTTGACCAATCGGGCATTGGCGGGTTGGCGTCAGTTTTTGCCATAAGCCCTCCTATGACTTCCGTACGAGCGGACGCCCGTAGGTTGAAGTTTCAAGTTCTTTTGTTGCTTCTTTGCCGCGCTTTTGCCACCAAATGAACAAAAACACCATGACGCCAATGTAAACACCGTGAATAGCAACCGCGATGATGTCGCGCAATGCTTCATAGGACAGCGTGAAAGGGAAGTTTCCACCCAGTGCTTTTGGCTTCAAAATGTCAAAAGGACCGTTCAGAATTTTATCTTTGCGCCAACCAAGGTTTTTGTCGGCATGGTCGATCCATTGGTGAGGCACCACTCCATACGCCAAAAACATGACGCCAAAGACATACAGGGATCCGACCATTGCTTCACCCCAGGAAACAGGTGTTCCGGGCTTACGACGTTTGCCAAAGGGAATAATGACGAGCGCAAGAGCAAGAGTGATGAAAAAGGAGAAAATAAATGCCTGGTTAACGCCCGGCCATTTGAGAACATCGATTGCCAGCATGGATCTCAGGTTGCCTTTCAGGGGTTGCAGGAGCAGGAAACTTCCGTGGAAACATTAGTCACGGCTGTGGCCAAGAACAGCATTTCGCTGGAGTTGAGTAGTTTTCTTTTTTGCACGTTCTTCACCAATGATTCTCATTTAGCGGTGAATTTCCTCTATCGTATCTCGCGTGACTGAGATTCCTGAACACCTCCTCAAGCGCTCTCGTGATCGCAAGTCTGGCGATAGCGCCTCGAGTGGCGAGTCTGCCGGCGCATCAGGAGAGAACGTTCCTGCGGTTCAAAAAGCAACTGCACCCGCTAAAGCCGTGAAAAATGAGCCTTCTGTTGTCGTGGCCAAGCCCGATACGCCGCGCGTTGCCGCGGCCAAAAGTCGTAAAAAAATCCCATTTTGGGCGATGGCAACCTTGAGTTTGCTGCCCTTGTGGGCCTTTCTCTACGCATACGGCGTGAAGCCTCAGGTCAAAGAAGTTGAAGGTCCCCTTGCCGTTGGGAGCGAAATCTACGGTGGGTGTGCCGGATGTCACGGTGCTGCAGGTCAAGGCGGCGCCGGCCGGATCTTGCACCAAGGAGAGGTTTTGAAGACCTTCCCGCACATTGAAGACATGCTGAACTTCGTCTACACCGGCAGCCAGGCCTATGTTTCTGCGGGAATCAAGCAATACGGCGACCTCAAGCGAGAGGGTGGAGCCCACGCTCCCCTGTCGTACAACGGCAACCCCATGCCCCAACAAGGCGAAACCTACGGTGGCGGGCTGTCTCAAGCAGAGATTCTGGGCGTTGTGTGCCACGTTCGCTACGGCGTGAGTGGTGCTGACCCAAAGAGTGAACAGTGGGCCGAAGAATACGAAACCTGGTGTTCGCCTGAATCAGAAATCTTTAAGGCTCTGGAAACGGGTGGCACTTCATTCGACACCATTGCTCAAGACTTCTCGATGCTGAAGGAAAAGCCAAACGAAGTTGGCACGAAGCCTCGTGCATCTACAGCTAAGTAATAGTTAGTTTCCTTCGCTGGTGCATGTCACCACATCAATGTGATCTGCCGACAGGTTCAGTGACACATTCATGTTGCTTGTGAATTTGTTGATGAACTCGCGCAACGAAACAGTTGGTGTTGAACATGATCGCTTCGTTGGTGTTGCAAGTGGAATGACCCAACCGTTACTCAAGACTGCAAAGTCTCCACCATTCAGCATGTCAACAACCGGCGGTAACGCGAGTCGAGTGAGCAATGTCTCACTCGTTGCAGGAGTAAGAGCGAACCACACCACAGCGTCACCCAGCAACTCTGCTATCAACACGCAAGCATTCGGCGCGGAAAAATCGGTGCAGGCAATTTCACCGGGAGTTCCTTCGGCGATAAAGACCGTTCGTGCATCATCAAGCGCCAACCGAGCAGTTGAGCGTGAAGTTCCCTGCACAACTGACCAACCGCTTTCAGCTTGAACGGTATTCACCGACGCGGTGTAGTTCACAAAGTGAACAACTTTGCTCGCCGATTGTGAAGATGAACCGGTGTTCACGAGCACTGCATAAATGAGAAATGCAACAACGATGGGAATTCCTAATGCTGCTGCGAACCTTGCACTCAAAAAATTCCGCATGAACACTTCCTAGTGTTGAACTTGCGCCACTGCACGCTCGGCTGCTCGCGCCAACTCTGCAAAAACTTCGTCGGTGTGCGCTAAACCAAAAAATATTGCTTCGTATGCGCCAGGTGCCATTGCAACACCTTCTTTTAACATTGCATGAAACAACTGTGCATACATTTTTTCGTCGGTTGTTTTCGCCTCATCGAAATTGTGAGGAAGCTGTTGCGATGCATCACCATTTTTTCCGATGTACATACCCACAAGCGTTCCCACCACGGGGAAATGAGCATTAATTCCTGCAGCAGAACAGATATCGCGCAACAGCGAAGCACCGTGGCGGGCACGTGCTGAGATTTCCATATATACGTCGTCGGTGAGTTCGTTTAACGCTGCAAGACCAGCTGCAGTTGCAAGTGGGTTTCCCGCGAGTGTTCCCGCATGAAAAACTTTTCCATTAGGCGTCAGCACCGACATGATGTCGCGTCGGCCGCCCACTGCGCCAATAGGAAGACCACCACCAATGACTTTTCCAAAGCAGGTGAGATCGGGGCGCACATCGAACTTTGCTTGTGCACCACCTCTTCCTAAACGAAAACCAGTAATGACTTCATCGAAAATGAGGAGTGCGCCAACGCGATCGCATTCTTGCCGAAGGCCTTCAAGAAACCCAGGAGCGGGCGCAACAACGCCCATGTTTGCAGCCACTGGCTCAACAATGACGGCTGCAACATCGTTTGTGAGTCGCGGCACCACGTTGTATGGAGCCACCATGGTATTTGCTACTGCTTCATCGGGAACACCAGCAGTTCCTGGCAAGCCAAGTGTTGCGATGCCGCTTCCACCAGCAACCAATAATGCATCTGTTGCACCATGAAAGTTTCCAGCAAAAGTAACAATGACTTTTCTGCCAGTTGCGCCACGCGCAAGACGTACTGCCGTACTAGTGGCTTCGGTTCCACTGTTCATGAGTCGTACTTGCTCGCAACTAGCCACTCGAGAACTAATTGTTTCGGCAAGTTTCATCTCGCGTGGCGTCGGTGCACCATAAGACGTGCCGTCTGTTGCTGCTTGTTGAATTGCCGCAGTGACCGCAGGATGTGCATGGCCAAGAATAATTGCTCCGTAGCTCTGTACAAGGTCGACGTACTTCTTGCCTTCAACATCCCAAATGTGAGCACCATTTCCGCGTGCAACGATGTAGGGCGAACCACCTACCGACTTGAACGCACGTATGGAACTATTCACTCCTCCGGGAATGACATCACTTGAGCGCGCATAGAGTTTTTCATTACTTGGCACTCCTTTACCTACACACAGTGTGGGTACACATTGTGCAGCAATACATGCGGTTTCATCGCAATAGGGAATGGCCTGTGGTGAAGTGATTGTCATATCAGCCATTGTTCTCTGCAAACCAACGAGTGAAGTACGTGAGAATAATGTCTGCTCCGGCACGGCGAATGGCAGTGAGTTGTTCGAGCGCCAC
>Ga0102872_1000276_pt1 | contig 14395 bp, 12 predicted proteins | sample Colrivmeta1547A3_FD_78438 | JGI IMG/M metagenome (GOLD analysis project Ga0102872, IMG submission 78438) | Estuarine microbial communities from the Columbia River estuary - metaG 1547A-3 | ecosystem: Environmental > Aquatic > Marine > Intertidal zone > Estuary | place: USA: Columbia River...
AGATTAATCTAAAGATCTAACCCAAGACAGAAAATCCGCCGCACTGACTAGCTCAACCACGATGGGCATGAAGCTGTGGTTGGCCCCGCAAATTTCAGAGCACTGCCCATAGAACAGCCCAGGTCGGTGGGAGATAAACTTAATCTGGTTTAAACGCCCAGGGGTCGCATCCGCCTTGACTCCTAAGGCCGGAACCGTTCAGGAGTGAAGTACATCTGCCGCCCTCACTAGAACCCGAGTATGTGTATTAAATGGGAGAACTACACGGTTGTCTACATCCAATAGGCGCACTTCGCCAGGGCTGAGCTCGTTAGTGGGGACCATGTAAGAGTCAAACTCAGCGGCCTTGCTTCCTAGCCTTCCCCAGAAATCAGAGTACTCGTAGCTTCAGTACCACTGATGGCCAATCGCCTTTAGGGTAAGGCAACACCTTATAGTCTCGTCCAGTATATAGAGTAGCAGGAGAGAGGGGATAGCCACTTGGATCAGAATCAGGGCCGGAATTATGGTCCATACTCTTTCCAGCAGTTGACCCTCTAACAGCCCTTTGTCCACATAGCGGTTAATTAGTAGACCCCCTATTAGATACCCCACGAACCTGAGAATAAACGTAAGAATTATTATAGTAAAGTCATGGAAAAAGATAAACTCTTCCATCACCGGGGATGCTGCGTCCTGCAAACCAAATTGGGCCCATGTTGCCATTAGCTAACTCACAGAAGTACCCCCCTAACCAGCACAGCATAGTGCAGGGAGACTGGAAGAAACCTCTTTCATGCCAGGCCCATAAGCTTGTCGTATCGATACCGCGGCAGGGTGGCACGGGCCCAAATTCAAACACCCCTGAGCCCCACTAGGCTTAAGTATAGCGCTGGGGATTCCGCCTCTCTTGCCAAAAACAGGCTCGCTGTAATCACCCTCAGAAATAAAATTATAGCGTACTCCGCTATAAAAATTAGCACGAATCCTCCCCTGCCATACTCTACATTAAAACCCGAAACAAGCTCACTCTCTCCTTCTGCAAAGTCGAAAGGGGTTCGATTCGTCTCGGCTAAACAGCTTACAAACCAAAGAGCAAAAAGAGGGGCTAGAGTTAATACAATTCTTAGGTCTAAATTAACAGCCTGAACGGAGCCTAGTCTCAGTGTGACTGGGACCAAAAGTAGCCTAAATAAAAAGAGCGCGAGCCTTACCTCGTAGGACACCGTCTGGGCAACGCCTCGTAACCCTCCGATAGTCGCGTACTTCCTGTTTGAGGCTCAACCGGCACCCAAAACTGAGTACACCCCAAACCTGAGAAGTATTAACAGTAGTACCGACGAGAACGCTATTCCTAACGCGCCCTCCCTAAGGGGCAACAAGGCTCAAACCGTTAGAGCCAAGAACAGCCCTGACCAAGGAGCGACCAAAAACAGAATAAAATTCCCCGACTCTGGGAAAGTTGACTCCTTTAAAAACAGCTTTACGGCGTCCGCAAAAGGCTGCAATAGACCCGCAAACCTAACTTTGTTGGGCCCCTTTCGGAGTTGAACATAACCCAAAATCTTCCGCTCTAGCAGAGTCAAAAAAGCCACATTAACCAGGGCCGGAACTACAATAAGCAGGTATCTCACTATCCTAAGAAACACTATAATTGCTCAGGGGTCAAACCTCCTTCTCAGCTTCAACGAGATGCTCTAATTAAGCTACCAAAGCCTTCTATATGTATACGCACCATACTAAAATTTCTAAACTGATTCAATGTAGCCCTTGTCTCTTTGCTTCTTTCAGGCGCCTTCACTATAGCCGGAACAACTGCCTACCTCCTCTCGAGAGGGAAAAGATTTTTCCTATCATGGGTTCTCTGTAACCTAGGTCAGAGGGCAGTTGAAATCGCACTCTTAGTCGACCCAATTAGGACCTTGTTTTTAGGCTCGGTGATGGTCATCGCAGCTGCCGTTATTAGGTTTGCCACCTCCTATATAAGGGGTGAAACTTTCCCTCTTCGGTTCACCCTTCTGGTTCTAAGCTTTGTAGGGTCTATACTTATTCTGATCCTGAGTCCCAACCTTATGAGAATTCTTCTCGGTTGAGATGGTCTGGGGGTCACCTCTTACCTGCTTGTAATCTACTATCAGAGAGCTAAATCTTACAACGCCGGGCTTATTACGGCCCTCTCTAACCGAGTCGGGGATGTCGCCATTTTGGTAACCCTGGGTCTAGTTCTTAGCTCGGCCAGGTGAAACTTCAGACTCCAGGCTCTTGAGTCAACCCCTTGGGCCCTTTCCCTAAGAATAGCTGTTATAGTTCTAGCAGCTATAACTAAAAGTGCTCAAATTCCCTTCTCAGCCTGGTTACCAGCTGCCATAGCAGCCCCTACTCCCGTCTCAGCACTAGTTCACTCGTCAACTCTAGTCACAGCAGGAGTTTACCTTTTAATCCGGTTTAACCTTATACTAGCAGAATCCGGATACGCTCAAATCATTCTTTTCAGAGGGTCAATTACTATACTTATGGCCGGAGCCAGCGCTATATTTGAGATAGATATAAAAAAGATAGTGGCTCTGTCCACCCTTAGGCAGCTAGGCCTAATAATAAGAAGACTTGGCCTTGGTCGCCCTGACTTAGCCTTTTTTCACTTGCTAACGCATGCTTATTTTAAAGCCTTGCTTTTTATATGCGCAGGAAACTTGATTCACTGCAGAAACGACTACCAGGACCTCCGACAAATGGGTTCTCTTTTTGAGGCCATGCCGGTGACCAGAAGATTTATGAACCTAAGAAATCTGAGCCTATGCGGAATACCTTTTCTGGCAGGATTTTACTCCAAAGACCTATTCTTAGAATCTAGACTTCTAGGTTCCTACAATAGAGTGAGGCTAGGCATTTTCTTCTTTGCTACCCTCTTGACTGCTGCTTATTCTCTTCGATTTACTCTCCTAACAAGGACTAACCCCGCCAAACGCAGAGCCCTTTTGTGAAGATCAGACGAAGACCGCATTATAACCAGGGGGATATGAATCCTAGGACCCCTCGCCCTGGCAGGGGGTTCCTTAGTCTCTTGACTTTTAATCTCTACCCCTTCAATGATTTACTTGCCTTTGAGTATAAAACTTCTGGCTCTGATAGTAACTCTGAGCGGAGCGATTTTAGCCTTCCTTTCCCAGGGGACTCTTCCTCGTGGGGGCCTAGGGTGAGCCACTAGGTTAATATGAAACTTGCCACAAATCTCTGGGCGCGTAGCCAACTGGCCCCTCACTGCCAGTCAAGAAACTCGGGCTCTAGCAGATCTAGGATGGTTCCACACAGCTTATCATGAGCTTCCTAGAGCAATGGCTATAGCCGGTAGCGGGACTGTCAGTGAAAAGAGATTTTCCTCTTACGCAAGCTTAGCTCGGTTATCTATAATTTGAGGGCTACTTCTAATTCTAACTTACTACTTGTACCAGTGTACTATAGGTCTCGATCTAACTCGAGCCCTTAAAAATCAAAATTTTATGTGCTAACACCTACCTATACTAAAGTAAAATTATCCATACCGATAGTCTTAAAGACAATAAAACAATAACACTAGTGTACCCAGACTGAAGCGTAAACCTGCTTCTAAGTCTTCAAGCGTGGTTCAACGTTATAATAAATAACCCAACTCGTACGTACAGATAAATTACTCAGACCGACCCCACTAATAGCACCCCAACCAGGCCTCCTATTCTTGACCCGAGCAGGCCCCTTAAGATGTTTAGCTTAGCTCAAAACGTTGGAAAAGGGGGCAGCCCTGCCAAGAAAAATAGAAAGACATAAAACTCCCACTCCTGCTCTCCTTTTATGACTCCTCCCTGAAGCTGACTAATAGTAACCACCCTATACCTCTGTAGGATGGAGACCATTCCAACTAACCCCGCCCTATATAATGCAAGATAAATTACCCATGACTCTACTCTTACAAATCTCCCCGCTAAAAGCCAAGACCTTAAAAACACTGAAGAGAACCCAAGAATCACAGCTAAACCTCTACTCCTATAAACCCCCCACGCTCCCACTAGCGCGCTAATCCCAGAAAGTCATATTTTCACCCTAATTCTAGGGATAAGACTTAGGAGGTACAAGGGAAGGATTTTTTGAATAGTAGACAGAAGCACTAAAACCTCATACCCCGTCTTACGTAGGACTCTAATAAACCAGAGATGAAAAGGTGCTGCCCCTAATTTTAGGGCCAAGGATACCCTCGCCGCTAACATAAGTCTTCCTCCCCCCAACCCCACTAATACCCTGAATAAAAAGACTCTAGACCCTCAGGCCTGAATTAAAAAATACTTTAGTCCTGTGGCCGCTGACGAAAATGAATCACTTAATACAATTAGGGGTAAGATTCTTAATATGTTTAACTCCAGTCTTAACCAGCAATAGATAACTCTTATCGAGCTAAGACCTATATAAACCCTTATCACCAAAAGGGGGAAAAACAAAACCTTAGATAGACTTAAAAAAATAGAAAAGATGGCTGATAAAAGCATTAGGCTGTAAATCTAATCATGGGTTCCCCTCTTTTCAAATGACTTCTATTACCAAAACTCATCCTTTAATTAAAATTGTGGCAGGGTCCTTAGTCGACCTCCCCACTCCTTCTAATATTTCAAGCTGATGAAACTTCGGCTCTCTCTTAGGAATTTGTCTAACAACCCAAATTGTGACTGGTCTTTTTTTAGCCATACACTACACAGGTGATATTAGAATTGCTTTTTCCAGAGTAAGTCATATTTGCCGGGATGTAAACTTTGGCTGACTGTTACGAGCAGTTCACGCTAACGGGGCAAGATTTTTCTTTATCTGCTTATACCTCCATGTAGGTCGAGGACTTTATTACGGGTCATACCGATTTATATTAACATGAATAGTCGGGGTAGTTATCCTTCTATGTGTAATAGGTGCTGCATTTTTAGGATATGTTCTTCCGTGAGGACAGATATCCTTTTGAGGAGCTACCGTTATTACAAACCTTGCCTCCGCCATCCCGTTTATTGGTGAAGATATTGTCACTTGGCTTTGAGGAGGATTCGCAGTAGATAACGCAACCTTAACCCGGTTTTTCGCGCTTCACTTCTTGCTGCCCTTCCTGGTAGCGGGACTAAGAGGAGTCCATCTTTTATTTTTACACCAGACAGGATCAAACAACCCCCTGGGGCTGCCCTCTAATATAGACAAAATCCCATTTCACCCATATTTTACTTCTAAAGACTTATTTGGATTTGTGGTAATACTATTTGCTTTATTTTTACTAAGACTGCTAGACCCTTGACTACTAGGAGACCCGGAAAACTTTATTCCAGCCAACCCCCTAGTCACCCCTGTTCATATTCAACCCGAATGATACTTTTTATTCGCCTATGCTATTTTACGGTCTATTCCAAATAAACTAGGAGGAGTGGTTGCGCTAGCTTTAGCCGTTATAATTTTATTTATTATACCCTTCTTGTACCAAAGAAAGTTTCAAGGCCTTACTTTTTATCCTTTAAGAAAATCAGCATTTTGATTATTTATCAATATTGTAATTTTGCTAACCTGGATTGGCGCACGGCCGGTAGAAGAGCCCTACGTAGTGGTGGGTCAATTACTTACTCTTCTATACTTCTTGTATTACGCTGCCTACGGGGAACTAGCCCGTCTATGAGATAGAATTTTAGATTAATTTTAAAGGGATACAATCCATAGTTAGGGCTTAAACCTAACGCACTTTTCTGCCACTTCAAACTTAAGTAGTTAAATATATAATTCTTACTTGTGGCGCAAGAGTTGCCTCCGGCCTTAGGTAGGGTGGTATTCAACTATGATTTTCGACTTGCACTCGTCAGGTGCCTTTGGCTCACCTTAATTGAGTGCCTGACTATAGGGCCATCTTGATAGGGTGGATTATGCAATACCTGCCTCAATTGGGACAGAAGTTATTAAATATCTAGTTTCGGCCTAGAAGAAGGAGACCCTCCCTGACCCTGCCTTGATAGTATAACATATTACATTAAATTGCAAATTTAAAGATGGCTTTTCTCTAGGCTATAATAATCTTAGCACTCTCTTCTCACGCCACATTTACCACCCTCTCATATCTCCCGCTTGCCGGAGTAACCTTCCCGCTCATACTAATTGTCTCTTTAGGGCTAACCCCTCTCTGACTACACCACAGAAGTGAAAGCCTCAGAATAGCCCTAGGGTTGGATAGCCTAAGGTGAGCTCTTATCACTTTAACCTTCGTTATTTTATACCTAGCTACCTTAGCCTCCTGAAGAAGAAAACTCGACCTATCTAGAAGGTACCTGTTTGCTCGAATAACAATTTTAGGAACAATTCTAGTAGCTACTTTTATAGTCATCCCCGTGTTGTATTTTTACATTCTTTTTGAAACATCTTTGATTCCTATCTTCTTAATAGTTTTATTTAATGGGTACCAGCCAGAGCGATTTTCTGCTGGCTTAGCCTTACTATTTTATACTCTTTTAGCCTCACTCCCCCTCTTGTTTGTTTGCAGACAATTAGTAAACTTTAGTTCACCTTCCTTTTTAAGACTTCCCTTTGTCTCAATCTTAGCCCACACAGAGAATTGCCACGGGTTTATATTCAGCGCTGCTCTTTTTAGAGGTTTTCTAGTGAAGCTTCCTCTCTATGGGTGTCATCAGTGATTACCAAAAGCCCATGTTGAAGCACCTGTCGCGGGGTCAATAATCCTGGCTGCAATTTTACTGAAATTAGGAGGCTTTGGACTATACCGATTTTCTCTTTTTTTAGACTCTAACTCTGTATGAATAGATTTGGTGCTAGCTATCGCCTTGGTGGGCGCCTCGCTGATTGCCCTGCTTTGTTTACGCCAATTAGACTTAAAAGTTTTAATTGCTTACTCCTCCGTCAGCCACATAGGATTTGTTGTAGCAGGGTATCTTTTAAACTCAGCCTGAGGAGTTCTAGCGGCCACTCTAATAATAATCGCCCACGGAGTATGCTCATCTGGGATATTCGCCGGAGCCAACTTAATATACCTTCGGTCCCACTCCCGTCTCATAACTCTGAATAAAGGAGTACTATCGATCCTACCTATCTTCTCGATATTCTGATTTTTACTAGCTCTAGGAAACATAGGGGCTCCTCCCACAATTAACCTAATCAGAGAAATTTTGGCCTTAGTCTGCTTAGTAAATTCCTCACTTGTTAGAATTTTTGCTTTAAGCGCTTTGACTTTTTTAGCAGCCGCCTATACACTAATTCTCTATAGAGTAACTCAGCACGGAGTCCCCTCAGCTACTCTGAACTCTCCCTCATCTTTAAACCAAGTTGAATTGTCTCTTCTTTTTCAACACTGTGCCTGACTGTTTCTTTTACCTTTATCTCTAGGTCTAATTCTTTATACTAATATTACTTTATTTTTTCGCAGTGGCAGCAATCTTAGCCCTGGTAGTTGCTCTTTTAGCTTTCTCGTTTTCAATGAAGACTTTTAATGATCGCAACAAATTAAGTCCCTTTGAATGTGGGTTCTCAACTAAAGACTCAGCCCGAATTCCAATTTCCATACGATTTTTTCTAATTTGTCTAATTTTTCTAATTTTTGATGTAGAACTTGTACTTTTGTTTCCTTTTCTAACATCAACTACACTAGCTTTAAGACCCTCCGGAGTGGTCTTGATATCTCTATTCTTAATTATTTTGAGAGTAGGGCTTTATTATGAATGAGCCGCGGGAATACTTGAATGAGCCAAATTCAATTGAATCTTTTAGAAGTATTTCACTGTTAATGAAAAGAAGGAGAACTCTCCCTTTTGAACCTCAGAGAATCTAATCTCTTTTTCTTACTTTCAAAATAAGAATTATAAAAGATTCGAAGCACAGGGACTTACTCAGAATTTCTAATTCTGTTGTACAGCGGTTAAACTCCGTTGGGCTTCTTAAAAGGACGTCTTTTTCTACACCTTGAAAAAGTGTTGTGTTTAATACACCATAAGAAGAAAAAATAGACTCCTCTACTTTTTGGTTGACAACCAAAGGTTCTAATTAAACTAATTTTTTAACAGGCAAACCTATCTCTAGCCTCCAAAACTAGTATTTTTCTTAAACTACTTAAAATAAGCACAAGGTTTAACCTATCAAAGAGTTATGAGCCCTTTAGCTTCGTTTAGCTTACATGCTTACTCTAAATAAATCTTAGGGCAAGAATTATACCTATGGGTTATTGGAGGACAAACATGAGTCAACTCTAAAGAAGAGTTTATGTGCATCCTACTAATCACAGGACGATGACTTACCAACCTCTCTCAAAGAATAGCTAAAAAGAAAAACACTGCCACTAGAGAAATTATAGATCCTACCCTCGCAACCATATTTCATGCTACATAAGTGTCCGGGTAATCTGAGTATCGACGAGGTATTCCCGCTAAACCTAAAAAATGTATTGGGAAAAAAGTTACATTTACACCGACAAATATTACAGCAAACTGGGCCGATAGTCAAGTTGCGTTTATAGTCAAACCCGTTATTAAGGGAAACCAGTTTACAAACCCCGCCATTAACGCAAACACTGCCCCCATCCTAAGAACATAATGAAAATGAGCCACCACATAGTAAGTATCATGAAGTACAATATCTAGCGATGAATTAGCTAAGACAATTCCTGTTAGTCCCCCTACTGTAAATAAAAAAATAAATCCCAAGGCCCAAAGCAATGAAGGGGTAAAAGTTATCCGAATTCCATGTAAAGTCCCAACTCACCTAAAAATCTTAATTCCTGTAGGAACAGCAATTACCATCGTAGCAGTAGTAAAATAGGCTCGAGTATCCGTATCTATCCCAACTGTAAACATGTGATGAGCTCATACCACAAAACCAAGAACCCCAATGGCTGACATGGCATAAATCATTCCTAAAACTCCAAAAGGCTCTTTTTTCCCAGTTTCTTGTCTAACAATATGAGAAATTAATCCAAACCCTGGGAGAATTAAAATGTAGACTTCTGGGTGCCCAAAAAATCAAAAAAGATGCTGGTATAGGATAGGGTCTCCTCCTCCTCTTGAATCGTAAAACGAAGTATTTAAATTACGATCCGTCAAAAGCATAGTAATAGCTCCTGCTAATACAGGAAGAGATAACAACAATAATACAGCTGTAATTAAAACTGATCAAGCAAACAAAGGTATTCGTTCTATCAACAAGCCGTAAGTTCGTAAATTACCCAAAGTTCTAATAAAATTTACAGCACCTAAAAGTGAAGAAATCCCAGCCAAATGCAAAGAGAAAATAGCAAAATCCACTCTTCTGCCAGCATGCGCCGTGTTTGACGATAAAGGAGGATAAACTGTTCAACCTGTCCCCGCCCCCCTTTCAACTAAAGATCTCGAAAGTAACAATACAAGGGCTGGTAATAAAAATCAGAATCTTATATTGTTTAGACGAGGAAAAGCCATATCAGGTGCCCCTAGCATTAGCGGCACTAACCAGTTCCCAAACCCACCAATTAAAATAGGTATAACTATAAAAAAAATCATTACAAACGCGTGTGCTGTCACAACAACGTTATAAATCTGGTCATCCCCAATTAACCTGCCAGGCTGCCCTAGCTCAAGACGAATAATTATTCTAAGGCCTGTCCCTACTATACCTGCCCACGCCCCTGCCAATAAATACAATGTTCCAATATCTTTATGGTTACAAGACCAAAGCCATTTTACATACGACATTGATGTTATATGTATATATATAATTAATGTCAAACTTAATTCGTCATCCTTACCACCTAGTAGATGAGTCACCATGGCCTCTTTTTGCTGCCTTAGGAAGTCTCGTTTTAACTTCAGGCCTTGTAAAGTGGTTTCACCTTTCTTCTAGTGAATTAATATTTTTAGGACTCGCCCTAATTATTTTAGTAATAATCCAATGATGACGAGATGTATCCCGTGAAGGTGCCCTTCAAGGTCTTCACACTGGAATTGTAGAACTAGGTCTTCGATGAGGAATAATCTTATTTATTGTCTCAGAGGTCTTTTTTTTCTTGTCCTTTTTTTGAGCATTTTTCCACAGTAGTCTGGCCCCAAACGTCGAGCTAGGAGGAACCTGACCCCCCGCTGGAATTAAAGCATTCAACCCTTTTCAAGTTCCTCTACTAAACACTATTGTCCTTCTCTCTTCAGGAGTTACAGTGACCTGAGCTCACCATAGTTTAATAGCCGGAAATCACTCAGCCACTCTTCAAGGTCTCGCTCTCACTATTGCTCTAGGAATTTATTTTACTGGCTTACAGGCCCTTGAATATTTTGAAGCTAGTTTTACCATCGCAGATAGAGCATACGGGTCAACATTTTTTATTGCTACTGGATTTCATGGTCTTCATGTAATTGTCGGGACTTCATTCTTAGCGGTATGCCTTTATCGCCATATAAACTCAGAATTTAGAGCTAGTCATCACTTTGGATTTGAAGCAGCCGCTTGATACTGACACTTTGTAGATGTCGTTTGATTATTTCTGTATGTAACAATTTACTGATGAGGGGGAGCTTTTAGGTTTAGTATAACTATTATAATACTTTTACACAGTCTTGATACTCCTAGTAGCCTAGAGCCATAGTTTAATTAAAACTTTGGTGTTGTAAGCCAATAATGCCCTGTGCTGACTCTAAGTTCTTGACTTCAAACTCTAAACTTCAAGCCTTACCCTTTACATGCAATCTATTTGTATTTTTTTAATCGCAGTATAAAATATTTTTTCATTTTAATTTAGTAAAAATTTAAGTATTGAGAGATTAAAGAGGTGCCAGCAGTCGCGGTTATACCTTTTCTCTTAAGTCTTCTTCTCACGAACTCTTACACCTTATCCCAACAGTCCCAAGCAGTCATTCCCTGGTCTAAGATTTTACTTCGAAACTATTACCAGTCACCAGGGTTAGAATCCTGCTATTAATAGCGTAAACTCATAGAGATTATTAGATTAAACTAAAAACCTAAAAAGTTTGGCGGCTTTGTAACCCGCTCAGAGAATCTTGAAGCTTAACCCGATACTCCCCTCTTTTATTCACTTAAAGTTTTCTTATGTGTGGTTGTCTTAAAATAATTTTCAAATTAAATTAACGTCAAATGACATGTAGTTCTTTAAGTTCCTTTGAGATGCATTTAAACTTCAATATAATAAATTTTTAAAATATTATATACTAGGATCTGAAAGTAAGTATTAAATATCTTAATTGGTATTACTTTGTGCACATATCGTCCGTCGCTCTCTTCTAGAGATAAGTCGTAGCAAAGTAGAGCTATTAGAAAATGGCTCTAAATTTTCTTATGAAAAGAATTATAAACTCTTTACTTATTACTAGCATTACTATCTTAATTTTTATATGCTTCAGCGTAAATCATCCTGTGCTCATAACAGCACTAGTCATTGTAATCTCTTTAGTAGTAAGCCTCATGACATATCAAATAAGTTATTTTTGGATCTTTCTCGCCTTAATACTCATTTTTTTAGGCGGAGTAATAATTCTATTCGTGTACATTACCACCCTAGCTAATAACGAAAAATTAGTAATCCCTAATTTTTCAAAGACCAGAGTTGTGCTACTAATACTCGCTAGACTTATTTTTTCCTTCTCGATTTTTAACCAACCCCTTTTTAGGCTGATCCCCGCCCTTGGAATTTATTTTAATCCAATTTCAGGAAGAAACTTAATTTTACTAACCTTATACCTACTAATGGCTTTAACTAGAGTTGTAAAACTCAGACAAAGAACCCGGGGTTCTTTAATAAGATGATCCTAATGTCTAATCTATCTATTTTCCTCTCAATTTCTCTAGTCTCAATGTGAAGGCTGACCTTCTCTACTTCCATAAGCTTTGCACTACTTTTATACCTGTGGGTATTTATTGTCTCATTAAAGTTCTTTAGCCGATGGTCGCATACTCTAATCCTATTATTAACCTTAGAAATTTTGATATTGGCCTCTACTTTGGCTCTCGCTATTACAGTGAATCTTTCTAGCTTGTCTACTGAAATTTTATTTTTATTTTTCACTATTGCTGTATGTGAGGCAAGCCTAGGTATTGCCATACTAATTTCTTTCTCCCGAAACCACGGGAATGACTTTGTTTCTTCCCTTTAATAATTTAGTATAACTCATTATTTATAATTTCCAATTATAAGATCTTAAATAAGAATTATTCTTTATCTGGCAGAAAAGTGCATTAAGTTTAGAACTTAAATATAAAGTAATTTTTGATAAAGAGTATTGGAGTAATCAAATTGATATTGAATTTTTACTTCAAAAATGGCGCTAGCCCCCAATAATTGCCTCAAATAGCACCAATAAACTGAGCCATGCTTTACTTAATATTTTTAACCAGGCTTTCCTGCGTCTCAACAAAAATTCACTTTATAAAATAATATACTTATGAGAAATCTCTTTTCGATTTTTGACCCTAACGCCTTTATATCCTTACCCTTGAACTGAGTTTCAATTTTTCTAGGAACCTTAATTCTACCTCAAGCCTTCTGGCTTGTCCCTAATCAGGTCTCTTATTCATTAAAATCAACTTTAACCTTCCTACACCAAGAATTCATAGCAATTTTAGGCCCCTTTTCTACACCTGGAATTACATGAGTCTCGGTTTCAATTTTAGCCTTTATTTTAACAAATAATTTTATAGGCTTAGCTCCCTACGTTTTTACAGCCTCTTCTCATTTAAGATTTACCTTAAGACTAGCATTGCCCCTATGACTGGGGCATGTACTAGCATCTTGATTTTGTCAACCTATCTCTATGTTAGCCCACCTAGTCCCCTTAGGAACACCTTACCCTTTAATGCCATTTATAGTACTAATTGAACTAGTAAGTAGTCTCATTCGTCCCGGAACACTAGCTGTTCGACTCGCTGCTAACATGGTAGCTGGCCACTTGCTTTTGACACTAATAGGCTCCCTAGCTCCAAGATTAGGAATTGCATTACTATTAGGCCTTCTAAGAGGTTTGGTTCTTCTAATAACCCTAGAATGCGCTGTAGCTTTAATTCAATCCTATGTATTTAGGATTTTAATAACTCTTTATGTAGAAGAAGTTAGATCCCCAAAAATTGCAGGCATCTTATCCAAGAACCCCAAACTTATTTCATAAATTAAAAGCCCCTATTTGTTTCTGACACTAAATAACTCATTAAGCTTTGTACCTTTTGCATCATGGTGTGACTATGACCTAAACTACCAATTCTCTCGAAACCTTGATTTAAATTTCTTGTAAACTTTATTGTCACAAAACTAAAGAAAAAAAGAAATTTCAGGTGATATGCCTTACTCAGGGAATTCTAGTTTCTGAGTTCTTTATTCAATACTTCTCTTAGCAAAGTCTTTAATTTCTAGGGGGCCAGCTCTAGAAACGTAAGCTAAAATTTTAACTAATACCTAAGCAGGATTTTTAGTGTCCACTAGTAGCTCAACCCTTATTCTAATAAATTTACTTATAACTTAGAAAACGAATAAAACTTAATTCACGTTTTACTGTGTCACAATAAGTACCTGTTATGTAAACCTCGATTACTAGAATATATTAATTCTTACCTATATAATGCTTTTAATTAAACTCGGCAATCATGAAGTCTACCTGTTTCTCAAAAACACCACCTGTCCTCTAAACAGGCCCCCTCTGCTCAATGATCAATTTTAATAGCCGCTTTCGCGCTAAGGTAGCATAATAATTTGTCCCTTAATTAGGGACTGGTATGAAGAGCCCATAAGACTCCTGCTCTAATTAAATGTCAAGAAAATTTAACCTTGAGGTGAAAAGGCCCCCATACCCTAATTAGACGAGAAGACCCTATAAACCTCTCACTATAAACTTATGCTACCTAACAATAGTGTTGTTTGGGACAAACTCTAAAAATTAAACAATTTTCCAATCTTAAAATGAGACCCCTTTAGGATTAAAAGATAAAGGTCCTTTAGGGATAACAGCACAACGGCAGTTTGGAGCCCCTATCGAGACTGCCACCTGTGACCTCGATGTTGAATTAAGAACACCTTAGGAGCAGCCTCTTAAGAACAAAGTCTGTTCGACTTATTTTCTTACATGATTTGAGTTAAGATCGACGCAAGTCAGATTGGTTTCTATCTATTAGTCTTTAATTCTTTAGTAGTACGAAAGGACCCTAAAGTATTTTATTTATATATATTGAGATAGAAAAATATGAGCCCCCTGGCCCGAAATTTTAGATCCGACCAAATAAACAGAAATTAAAAAATACTAGTAAAGACTGTGCAGGTATCTTATAACATAGATGATAATAATGTATTTAGATTACGCCCTCCCGAACCGCGGTGAGGGGGGGGAGTAGGGCCCTAGGTTAAGAAAACCGGTGGCCTTCAAAGCCGCAAATGACTCCTTTATTCGGGTCCTGAGATTAATCTCAGGAC
>Ga0102872_1000285_pt1 | contig 13826 bp, 17 predicted proteins | sample Colrivmeta1547A3_FD_78438 | JGI IMG/M metagenome (GOLD analysis project Ga0102872, IMG submission 78438) | Estuarine microbial communities from the Columbia River estuary - metaG 1547A-3 | ecosystem: Environmental > Aquatic > Marine > Intertidal zone > Estuary | place: USA: Columbia River...
GATATGCCGTGGATAATAATTCTCTTCTATAATCAATTTCCAATTCGGTCCAGTTACAAGAACCCTCATATTTGTACATTTTTTTAAGTTGAAAAAACTCAGCAGGTTTTCTTTTCACTAGATTTATACATTTTTTATGTATCGCTTCAATTTCTGATTTATTAAGTTTTTTCATATCTAGTGTACTATTTATTTTTAAACTCTATTGTAAAAAAAAAAATATTTCTTGATTGTTTTAGAAATTTGAATATAGTGGGTAGTGTATGTTATCTCTGAAGAAAAATCAAATCCAAAATATTGTTATTGAAGAAAATCAAGAATCTTTTTATAATACAATAAATGACAATGAGTTTCCAATTAAAAAGTACATAGAAAAAAAGTATAATTGTTGTCCTGGATTTTTTTATACCGATGATGAATTTACAATTGATGCTCTTAAGTTCTTAATTGATAATTCAAAATTGTTGTCATTTACATCAGTAGGAAAGATTTCAAATATTAAAAATGATTTATATAATTCATTGAGGGGAGGTAGTTTTTGGTTCTTATACAAAAATGTTTATATAAGAATTTGTATGAAAAATCAACCAGATGACAATGACACGTTTCACAACACTAGTCTTTCCGTTTCTCCTAGAATTATAGAAGGAGAGGAGCAAATTGAAGAAACTGCTTACGATAATAATAATAAAATATTTTCCATTTTATTTGTTGCTCCAATAACAGTTCAAAAATATCCAATAGAAGACTTTGAACCATTTATCCTGAAAAAAATAAAAGGAAGAATTCATATTTTTATCAAAAATCAATACGGTGAATATGATTTTGAACCTATTAAATTAGACATACCTAAAGATATGGATATATCTCTTAATTATGGAAAAGAATTTGATGATATAAATGAAATTATTATAAACAGACTATCTCAAAAATCTAGCGGTTTATATATGTTTCATGGATTACCAGGAACCGGAAAAACAACATATATTAAATACCTTGCAAATACAATAGATAGAGATTTTATTTATGTACCTACTAATATGTTAGAGTATTTTACAACAGATCCCAATAGTCTGTCTATGTTGCTTCACAAACCAAATTCTGTTTTGATTCTAGAAGACGCAGAAAAAGCAATCTTAAAGAGAGATGACGGGGGAAGTTCATCTGCTGTTTCTTCTTTGTTGAATATGTCGGATGGTATTATGAGTGATATTATGAAAACAGCAATTATTGTAACATATAATTGTTCAAGACATGATATTGATGAGGCTCTTCGTAGGAAAGGAAGAATGCAGATGGATTATGAATTCGGATTACTCAATAAAGAAGATTCTATAGTACTAGCAAACAGTTTGAATTATCCAGAATCTTTTATAAAAGATGAAATAAAAGATCCTATGTCTCTAGCAGACATTTATAATCTACAAACAAAAGTAGATTTCTTAAATAAAAAGAAAAAAGAAAACAAAGTTATTGGATTTGGACAATAATATGATTACTCCAAATCTAGACACTTTAATAGAATTATATGATTCCTTTTCGGATATAAAATTTTTTGAAAAGAATCACACATACGAAATAGGAGGTAAATCAGCAAAAACATCAGTTTCTGGTCTTATTTCTAAATATGAAAAACCATTCGATAGTAAAACAATAGCAGCAAGAGTCGCAAAAAAAGAAGGAGTTTCTACAGAAACTATTTTACAAAAATGGGAAAAGAACAAAAACTACTCTTGCCATAAAGGTTCAGAATTTCATTTACATGTTGAAAATTTTTTAGAACGTAGAGTTGTTCCTATAGATAAAGAAGCATTTGTTAATTTCATGTCACCAAAAGGAGAACTTTTTCCTTGTGAGGAATCTGATATAGAAAATTATTACAAAGAAATGGCCATTCTAATAAGAAACTTTAGAAATTTCTATGAATGGTGGAAAGAAGATCATATCCTTATAAAGTCAGAATTCGTCATTGGAGACAAAGAAGCAATGATATGTGGAACCATTGACAATCTTTCTTATAATAAAAAAACAAAAGAATTTGTAATATTCGATTATAAAACAAATAAAAAAATTGAAAGAAAAAATTCATATGGAGAAGTTTTTTTAAAACCATTTGATCACATTTCAAAGTGCGAACATACAAAATATAGCTTTCAACTTTCGTTATATAGTTTGATATTTGAAAGAAATTCTCCATTTAAGGTTAACACTTCTTATATAGTTTGGGTTGCAGGAGAAAATGATTATGAATTGATTTCTCCTATAGATTTAAAAAAAGAAGCAACTATTATGTTATTGAATGGTAAATAGTATTTAATCATGACAAACAAAGATTTAATATTATTAGAAAACGCATACGTAAAAGTTTTAGAAGAAGCAAAGAAAAAAGTAAATCCTTTTGCAGTTGCAAAATCAATTGCAAAAGAAAAAAATCTTAGTCCTGAAAAAGAAGAAAAAATTGTAAAAGGTGTTAAAAAAAGTGCTAAAAAATATGGAAAAAATATAACATCAAAAACAATTAAAAAGAAAAAATAAATTTTTTTTGTTGAAATGTAATAGTAATAAGGTAAATATTTTTAAATAAACATATGTCATTCATGAAATCATACCTCTCAGTATTAAACGAAGATAAGAACTCCAGCGTTGCTGCTGATAACACCGGAGAACTTGATGGTGCAGAAAATGCAAAAAAATTCCAAAAAAATTCTGGTCCAGAATCTGTTAAAGAAGTAGAGAAACCAGTTAAAGGGCCTCATTCTGAACAAGAAGCAGATTCGCTTCCAAAAGCAGTAAATAGTGAATCTAAAAATCCTTTTGATCTTATCTATAATAAAATCTTAGCACAAGAAGCATTTGGAGAAGAAGGAGAAGGAGATACATTAGATTTCTCTGGAAACATTGACGGTTCTGATGATTTAGGAATGGAAGACGACATGGGTGAAGAAGAAATGGGTGAAGACGAAATGGGAGAAGAGGGTGAAGAAGAATCCGAAGAAGTAACTCTTCAAACTGTTTTAGATCATCTTAAATCCGCAGTAGAAGCATTAGAAGCACTAACCGCTCATGAAGAAGAAGAAGAAGGCGAAGAAGAAATGGGCGAAGAAGAAATGGGCGAAGAAGATTTTGGTGATGATCTAGGTGATGATCTAGGTGATGAAGATCTCGGAGAATCCGTAGATGCTGAAATAGAAGGACATGCATTAGTAAATCAACCAAAATTAGAAAAAGGAATGACAAAACAAAAAATAGCAAAAGGTGCTGTTCCCGTTTCTAAGAAAAAGGGTCAAGTCGTAAAAGGAGCTAAAGCAACTGGAAAACCAGAAGCTTTCAAAGTAAATCCACAAACACTTACAAACAAAGCCAAACAAAATACTGGTGGAGTTAAAGTAGGTAAGGGATTATTTGATCAATAATCTTTTAAAAATATAAAATTTAAAAAAATCCGACATTTTAAATGTCGGATTTTTTTTTGTTAATTATAGTAAGTATATTTATGGAAAAATTTTCATCCTTCTTTAATTCGTCAAAAGAAATATCCACACCAAATACTAGAAAACATAGTCAAAATGCAATAAGACCTATTACTAGAAAGCATCAAAATCAAGTTCCTAGAATGTATGGAAATGAAGGTAAAAAAGCACATCCATTAATAGATAGTATAGTAAAAAACAATAAACACGGACAGTGGAATATCAGTCCATTAGACGGTCAAAATATTGTAAAAACATATGGTATAAATCATAATCCCAATGCATCATATACAAAAGCTATTAATAAAACAAACATATCAATAAACTATGATGCTAATACTAAAAAATTTACACTAAGTAGATTTAAATAAAATATTATGGAAAAATTAAGATATTTAAATAAAGATTTAAATAAATCAGAAAGAAATAATTTTTCTATTTGGTGGAGAGAACAGATTAATATATTTGGTCAAGAAGTAACATATTATACTAATACCACAAGCATAACAGCATCCAATGTTCTTTATGGAGAACAACCAGATGCTGGATTTGAAAACGGAAAGGAATTAATAGTATTATTAAATTTAAATAATGATGCTTTATTACTTTCTAAATTCGGAATATTAGCAGATAGTGATATGTCTGGAGTAATACACCCACAAGATTATACAAAAATATTTGGAGAATCTAGTGAACCAAAAGCAGGAGATTTAATTAAACTTTCCGAATATGGAAGTGATCGATTAAATTATCCAAAAAGAGGACCAACAATATATCAATTAACAGAAGTTATAGACGAATTTCAAGGAAATCCAATAGCAGGACATTATGTTTGGTTCTTTAAAGGTAAGAGGTATGAATATAGTTATGAAAATAACAGTCCAGGATCTGGTATGGGAAATAATCCATTAAACGATAATGATGCTGCTAATGAAGCGGGATTGAATAATTTCGACTATGAAAATGACAATCCATGTGATAATACTTCTGTTTATGGAAATTACTAAATAATTTCAATCTTTAAATTATCTTTATACTCTTCTTCTGAATAACAAATTTCAATATTATAATCATTTTCTAATATTTTTTTGAAAAATATGTTTTCAGTTGATGCTATGTAATTGTGGATAGCTTTTGGTTTATATACAATATGTTCTGGATCAATACCCTTTTCTTCTGCTTTATCTGCTATAATATTAACAGCTTCGTATAAGGAAAGCCATCTAGCAAGAACAGATGCTTTTTTCTGTGCAATTTCCCATAATAAAATAGGAGTGTCATTTGATTTAGTTTTCATATATTTAATTAACTTTAAGATCAGAAGAAAGATTTGTATTCATAATAGGTTCAGTTATTCTAGAAACTGTAAAATTTATAGTAACCAAATTCTTTTTATTACAACTAGTACATACAAATTCCACACGTTCATTATCGTCTGGAATGAAAGTTATTACGTTATGTTTTTTACAATAGGCACATTCTAGTATAGAAGACAATTGTTCAAGTTTTTCCAATTCTTTCTGTCTTGTTATTTCCCTAAAGTAATTATTGATTATATTACCTATAAAGCTAAACATAACATATTGAATAATAATAGACAATATAATAGAAGCTATAAAATTACCATTTAGCATCCAAACACCTAGTCCGACAATACTAGATGTTAATACCACAAAAAAAGTGGAAGTCATAAAAGACAATATTTCTTTTTTAATTTTCATTAAAAGAATATTACTCGTTTTCTTTGTACTTGTAAAGAAAAAAGTTTTACGATGGTGATTGTGGGGGTAAATCACTAGCTAAATTAGCAACTCTAACTATATTATTACCAACTTTTTGTATTCGTAAAAGAGAGCCTTTTAGTAGTTTTAATAAAATTTTAATAACACTTCTCTGTTTTGTATTTAACGAGGGATTCTCCTCAATACATCTATTGAGTTTATTAAATGCCGAAATTAAATACACAAACGCATCAGCAAGATCAACAGAAACCGTTTCTAACGGCCAAGGCATGGATGGTATTCCTTGTGGACTAGGAGCCGTCGGAGGCATAACAGGAGGTGATCCCGCTTGGTATGGGAATGAATATCCATTAGAAGAAGAATATGGTTGATAATCTTTTCTAGGAGATTCACTAGCACCTCCATACTGACGATTATTCCAAAGACCGTCCAACTCTTCTTCTAATGTTTTTTTCAAATTCATTGTTAATTTGTTTTTCCCATTTTTACTAAATTTCCACATCTAGAACAAGTCCATCTGCAAATATTCTCAACTTCTTTTGTATGTTGATTTTGTACTGGTGTTACTTTTCCAGATACACTTGCTCCACAAAATGTGCAAGAAATTGGTCTATTAGTAACTGTGTTGTATGATGTAGTATTCATAATAGCTACTTACTTACCTTCCGATGGTTTCCAAGTATCTTTTAATTGTTCTTGTATCGTGGGTTGTAATTCTTTGAACTTATGAGTTATATATTTACAAAGTTCAGATCTAACGATGTCTTCTTCGCCTAATTCCATACAATAAATTCCATGTTCTTTGGATTCATCATTGTTAAATAAATCATAAACCCTATTAAATCCAGATTTACCCACAGGAAGATCACTTTGTTCTGGATCTCCGCATAAAAACACTTTTGAAAACTCACCAATACGACTCATGATGGTGTGAATTTCTCTTTTAGAGAAGTTTTGAATTTCATCTGCACATACAAATTTAGCAGAAAAATGTAAACCCCTAGCAAAATTGATAGGACAAATCGTAAGACGATTATCCTTTTCTAGTTTATCTAATTGAGGTTTATTTAGAAGTTCTTCAAATTTATCATGAAATGGAGTTAAATAAACTCCAAATTTTTCAGCAATATCACCCGGCAAGAATCCAAGTTTAGAATCAGAAGACTCTACAGCAGATCGTACCAATACCATATCAGAAACCCTCTTCATATTAAGCAAAGTAAGTCCACAGTACATTGCCAATGTTGTTTTTGAAGTTCCAGCAGGACCCTTTAAAAACAATACTTTAGTCTTTTTATCTAGAAAAATTGATATAATTTCTTTTTGTTTTTCAGTCCAAGGAAGATTTTTTATAGTCAAATCAAATGAGATTTTGTCTCTTTGAAAGGCATATGGAGAGGTATCTGTTTCGTTGATTTGTTTTTCGTGGGTTATTCTTCCAGATTGTTTTCTTTCAGAACTGTTTTTTGGACGAGTTTTTTTGCTCATTAAAGTTATTTACTAAGTTATAAAATATTTTTTTATATTAATTACTCGATGCGTTAAGTGGATTATATTGCTTTGCGTTGGGTTGTGTATTAGATTGAACAACTGGTTTAACTGTAGATGAAGTGTTTGTGGGTGTTGTGGTCTTGTTTTCATCTTTTTCGGAAGAGTTTTCAGATGGATTTAATTTAGTTGCTAATGATAAAAAACTTTCTAGTTCTTTAGGTGATAAATTTGGATTATCGGGATTGTCTTTGATTTTATCAAAAGCACTATGTAGAGGATCCGTAGAATCACCCATAGGGGAATCGAATAAATCAGAAGCCAATGCTTTGGCGGTAGGATTGGAATTTAATTTTCCATTATTACTAACTGCGTTTTTAATAGTATTAATGGCATTTTTAATCAAAGGATTTTCATTATCTTCTAAAATATGTTTAGTAGCATTTATAAGTATTTTATCGAATTTTTTCATTACATATATAATTATACTTAAAAAAAATAAATTTTCAATAAAAAAGGAAAAATTAAAATATAATGATCAAATCGAACACAATCAGAGGTAAATAGTATTATAAATTATGGCAACAAGAACAATATCATCTCCCGGTGTACAAATAAATGAAGTAGATCTCAGTGTAATTGCTAGACCAAGTGGTGTAACTAATACATTCATTACTGGTTTTGCAAAACAAGGTCCTACAGATGAAGTTATTAACGTTGGAAGTCTTACTGAATATGAAAGCATATTTGGAACTCCTACAAATTCTTCAGAACGTTATTTATATCATTCTGCTCGTCAGATTTTAACACAATCTACTACAAATTTATTAGTAACAAGAATGCCATACGGATCTGGTGCTGGTGAAGGATTTTCAAATCAATATACTGCTCTTGTATATCCTCTTTCTTCAGATGCAGCAACATATGAAGCGTCAACTGCATTTAAATTATTACCACCAAAATCTATTTTATTAACAGATAGTCAATATTTAGATATCTTAGAAAATAATATATCATGGGGAGATTCTTATGTTGATGACAACATAAATTCCTTTGATGACATAGCTACCAAAGGTGGTTTAGTTATTTTAGATTCTTACAAAACATCTGTTAATAATCTATATGAGGGTTATTATATAGGAATAGCAGACAATTCCGAAAACAATCCTGCAAGTGATTTTTTAAGCATAAAGGGGATAAAATCGGTAAATTCTATAGATGCTGGAGGAAATAAACAAACATTTACAGCTATTCCATCATCTCGTTTAAATTTCTCGCTAACACAATCATATAGTAGTTCGCAAAATAGTATTTCACAAATAGTTGAAAACTTCCCTAAATTTGATTTTAGTAAATCAACATACAATGATTCATTAACTGTTATGTTGTTTAAATTAAGAACAACAATGTATGCACATGATACTGTTATTTTGGATTCTGTATTATTAGAGGGATACACCGGTTCTTTATACAATAAGAGAACACAAAACAATGTAAATGGTGGAGCACCTATTACTTTTAATTTAGATACATTGATAAATAAATCCTCTCCTAATATTAAATGCATAACAAATCCCTTTATTTCATCTACTGGAAACTGGATAAATTCTAATGGTTCACCAGCAAAAACAGTTAGAACAGATGCTGATACAAAAAACTTGTTCTCTAAAGGCGTATATATTTCTGATACAAGCACAGTTGCTTCTGGTATTGGAAATGTTCCTGAAAAATTACAAAGAATTTTAAATAACATTGATAATCTAGATATAGACGTAGATGTTATTGCCGAGGCTGGATTGGGTTCTATCTGGGTTGGAGCAAAAGAAAGATGGAAAGATAGTAATTTTGGAAATTCAAACAGTAGCGAACCATATATATATGATGAATATTATCATGTAGATACTTCGATTCTTAAAACACAAACCAACGATCCTGTCGGTGGAATTGCTGAAGATTATCAAGACATTGCTATGCAATTTGTAGCATTTGCTGATAAAACAAGAAAAGATCACGTATTTATTGCAGATCCTCTTAGACATATTTTTGTACAAGGAGGAAATGGAAAGATTTCAAAGAATAAAGACTATATATTTTCTACGGACGTTTATTGGCCCTTGAAAAATCTATACGGTGGAAATCCAACTAGCTATGCTGCTGTTTATGGAAATTGGTTGAAAACTAATGACGTTTCTGCTGATAAACAAGTATGGGTTCCTTCCTCTGGTTTTGTTGCTTCTGTGTTTGCTAATACAACACAAAATGCATTCCCTTGGGTTGCCCCTGCTGGATTTAATCGTGGTACTCTCAACAACGTATTAGACGTAGCAATCAATCCTACACAAAAACAACGTGATTTATTATACAGAATTAATGTAAATCCAATTGCATTCTTCCCCGGAGATGGATATGTTGTTTTTGGACAGAAAACACTATTTAATAAACCATCTGCTTTCGATAGAATCAATGTTAGAAGACTTTTCTTAACACTTGAAAAAGCTACTAAAGCGGTTTTAAAATACTATTTATTTGAAGGAAATACATTCACTACAAGAACTAGAGTTGTTAATTCCTTAGCACCTATATTCACTCAAGCCAAAAACAATGATGGTTTATATGATTATAGAATTGTATGTGATGAAAGAAACAATACTCCAGATGTAATCGATAATAATGAAATGAGATTATCCATCTACATTCAACCAGTTAGAACCGCTGAATTTATTTTAGCAGATTTCGTTGCTACACGCACTGGTGTTAATTTTAGTGAACTTATTGGATAACCTTTTAAGATAAATATATACATATGGCAAATCTATTTCAAAACCAAGACATAAATAACTTCTTTCAGAACGCTATTAATAGAGACTTCGCAAGAACAAATCTCTTTCGTGTTCTTTATATAACATCAGGATCATCGAATATTGTTTTTGATGCTAAAGATTTGGTGTACATAACTACTACATCTCTTCCTAAAAGAGCAATAAACAACGTTTCTGTTCCATTCATGGGACTTAAATTTAATGTTCCAGGAACTGCAAATTATCCTGGAAGTGAAGGCTGGAATGTAACATTCAGAATGCCTCAAGATTTAGGAATTCGTAAAAAATTGGAACTTTGGACTAGAGCAACATTTGATGATGCAACAAGTACTGGTTCGTATGAAGTAAAAAATTTAGGTAGTGTAGGAATTGCCTTAATGGGTAAAGACGGAAACGTACAAAGAGTTTATAACTTAGTAGGTGCATATTGCACTAATATAGGTGATTATAATCTTGATGTTACTGCTGCTGGTGAAATTGTTACTTTACAAGCAACAATTGCATACCAATATTGGGTACAACCAGAATCTTCTCCTCTCATAATCCAATAATAAAATAGTTATTTAGTATAAGTATTTGGAAATGGCTTCAACAGGTCCTATACCCTACTATTTAGATATTTTAAGTCAATGGCCGTCTGCTATTGCAATAGATAGTCAGTGGTTTTTGTCTATAAATTTTGATTCTTTGCCTATATTAAAAAGTGATATAATAAATCTAGTCAGAGAATATGAAAATGGATCATCTGATTCTGTTGATTGGGATGTATCTTCAAGTGTTATCAAAACTCTGATATCAAAAAAATATCAGAGTGGACATGAGTTTCTTGCTTGTGTATTTGCAGAAGGTGTTACTTTACCATCTGATAGTGTAGACGCAAGTACTAAAGGAGTATATCATGCTGGTTTTCAAGGAGCCGCTACTGTTAATAAAAGAAATGATTTTAGAACATTTTCTGTAACTTTTACAGAAACAAATGCATCTTTTGTAGATTTTGTAATACGACCATGGCTAATAGCGGTTAGTCATTTGGGATTTGTAACTAGAGACAATAGAAATTTAAATGTTAAAGCATTAGATTTTGATGTTATGTATATAGCAAAAACAGGATCAGGTTCTAAGCCCGCTTATAGAAAGGGATTCAGATTTCATGGAGTAGCTCCCATTTCTATAAGTAATTTTACTTCTAGACATTCTAATGTGGGTTTACAATCATATACAGTAGAGTTTATATATGATTCTTATAGTGTATCTGCTAAACAAACAAATCAATTAATTAGTAATACGCAATCCACAGCTACTAGAAATATAAATCCAAATAATACAACCACAAATAATCCAACTACAAACAATCTCTGGAATTTAACAGGAATTACTCCTGCTATGCCAAATGTTTCATTAAAAAATAATATTGGAATGGATTTTACAAATGTAGAAGGAAGTGTAAATTACGCAATTTTTGGAGATTATTCTTTTTTACAACCGCCTAAAAATTCAGCTACAAATAATAATATAACGCTTTTTGACAATACAGGAGCTATGTTTAGTAATAGTACGGGATCTTCATTTACAAATCCTTCAAATGGAAGATCAACCGGAGGCGTATTTCCAACTAGTGAAGTAATATTTTAAAAAAAATATTAATTAAGTTGTAACTTATAAGAAGTTAGGTAAATCTTATATATGGAATATTTCTTGTATTCAGTTGAGATGCCACTTTCTAATGTAGAATTGTTCTATAGAGATATAAATTCAAAAGAACAATTAATTTTAGCTAAAACAAATTTACTATTTCCCATAGAAGAAGAAAATTCTAAAGAATATTCAAGAATAGTAAAAAAAATAATATTTAATTGTGTTGAAAATAAAGAAGATATATACAAATTAAATATAATTGATTATTTTTTATTCATAATAAAACTAAGAATAAACAGTTTTGGGGAAACTTTAGAGTTAATGTTAAAAGCAAATGACAACTCTGATGAAATGGACTCTAAAATTTCAATAAATTTGAATGTTTTTATGAAAAATTTATACGAAAAGTCAAAAAAAGCTATGGAAGATTGTATAATAACACATAAAAATTTAAAAATATGTATAGATTGGCCAAATATGACTTCCAAAGAGTTTTTTTTAAAAGAAAAAGAAGAAATAGGAACTGCTATATTATCTAATATACAAGAATATATAAAAAATATCACTATAAATGATGTTTTTATTGATACTACCGCATATAAAAGCGAAGAAAAATTAGAACTTTATGAAAAACTTCCAATTTCCGTTAAAGTAAAAATACAAAAAAAGGTTTTAAATGCTATTTTAGCAATATCCAAAGAAAATTTGTTTGGTATTAAAAAAATGGATTTTTTTAAATATAATCCATATAATAAATCTCAACAACAACTAATGAGATTTATATTTTCAGATAATTTGAGAAATATATATCAAGAATATTACATATTGTCATCTAAAAACATAAATCCTTTATATATAGATAGTTTATCGGTATCAGATAGAAGAGTTTTTTGTTCTTTTATAAAAGAAGAATCAGAAAACTCTCAAAAAAAATCAGAATCTACAAGCAAAAACAACACTCCCTTGGAAGATTTAATGCATGAATTTGGAGAGTAAGAGAGTAATTAGTCATATGTCAGAACAATCTACAACTCAAATAAACTTTAACGATGCCTTAAACATACTAAGCAATGCTTCTAAGGAGGCATTTACAACTGATGTCTGGATACCATCATTAAAAAGACATGTTAAAATTGAAGAATTAAGTGCTAAACAACAAAAAGGTCTTTTAGAGTCTGCTATAGATTCTACAGTTGCAAAATCTACATTTTCTAAACATTTTTACGAGATAGTTTCTTCTAATTGCACAGAATCTAAAGAAGTAATAGAGAAGTTTACTATAGCGGACAAGTTTTCTATTGCATTTGCAATGAGAGCACAGATATCAGACAATATAGAAATTGTATTTCAAGAAGAACCTAAAATATCTTCGCTTATTCCATTAAAAGATATAATAGATAAAATAAATACATACGAGCATCCAACGCAAGAAGTTATAAAATTTTCAAAAAATAATGTAGAATTAGAAACTACTATAGAAATGCCACTTTTTTCCGAAGAAGACAAATTCGATTTATACATTTACGGAAAAGATAAAAAGGAAAATAACGTAGAAGAATTTAAAAGTGTTGTTGTTGGAGCATTCTTAGGGGAAACTTCAAAATTTATAAAAAGTATTAAATTAGGAGACACTGATTTAGGGTATGATAAATTAAATATACCACAAAAAATTCAAGTAATTGAAAAACTTCCAGCAGCACTTGTTCAAACTGTTTTAGAAAAAGCAGTTGTTTGGAAAAATAAATTAGATGAAATTTCCAAAGTAAAACATCAAGATTTTACTAAGAATATAGATGTAGATAGTATATTATTTTTAACGTCTTAATCCACTAAAGAAGTACATATAGATTAAGTATTCTATATGTCATTTGAAGAATTAGGAGATTTTTTAAAAAGCCAAGGTGTTTCTGTATCGGGATCAATTGATCCCGATAAATTATTGGGAATGTTGTTGGGTAATCCTTCTTCTATCAACGAAGACATAAAAAAAATACAAAAAGATACTTTAAATTCTATCAATGATATTTCTAAAAGACATACCGATAAGTTAAACGAGGAAGCAAAAAATATAAATTATAAAGATTCTGTAAGCAAATTAATAGGAATTTCTTCAGAAGAAATAGATTATACTTCTTTAACTATCTTAAAAAAGGAAATATTAAATAAAGCAGTAGAGATAACACAAAAATTAAAAGAAGATGTAGAAAACATTAAAAAAGAAGCAGATGATTTTAATAATAAAACACCTTCTCAAGAAAATACTGTTAAAACACCTTCTAATAAAAAAGAAAATACAAAAGACGACTTAGAACAAGTATCTTCTAGTTTGGAAAATACAGTATTAAGTGAATTTTCAGAAAAACTTAAACAAAAAATACAAGAAACAAAAACAATTGATGTTGTTCCTAATAATAAATCAAATGTAGTAGAAGAAAATACAAAAACAAATCAATTTCTTGAATCTATTTCAAAGAAAGTAGACTCTTTGATAAAAGGTAAAGATAGTATTGTAGATATATTATCACAAGAACAAAAACCAGTTTCTTTAGATGAATCATCAGTAAATGCAATATCAAAGTTATTAAAATTAAATAAAGAAGAGGAACAAAAACTTAGGGAATCTTTATTAGAAGTAGAAAAACAAAATTCTGAAAAATTAGATAATATAAAAA
>Ga0102872_1000294_pt1 | contig 13627 bp, 15 predicted proteins | sample Colrivmeta1547A3_FD_78438 | JGI IMG/M metagenome (GOLD analysis project Ga0102872, IMG submission 78438) | Estuarine microbial communities from the Columbia River estuary - metaG 1547A-3 | ecosystem: Environmental > Aquatic > Marine > Intertidal zone > Estuary | place: USA: Columbia River...
AAGTTCAAAATCATCGTTGTTGGTACGGGTCTTGCTGGCGCGTCTGCTGCTGCAACGCTTGCCGAACTTGGCTACCAAGTTGATGCCTTCACGTTTCACGATTCACCGCGTCGCGCACACTCCATTGCCGCACAGGGTGGAATTAACGCTGCCAAGAATTATCAGGGTGACGGCGACAGCATTAACCGCTTGTTCCAAGACACCATTAAGGGCGGTGACTTCCGTTCGCGCGAAGCGAACGTGCATCGTTTGGCTCAGGTGTCAGTTGACATCATCGACCAGATGGTTGCCCAAGGTGTTCCATTCGCTCGCGAATACGGCGGATTGCTAGACAATCGCAGCTTTGGTGGCGCACAAGTAAGCCGCACGTTCTACGCGCGGGGTCAAACTGGCCAGCAATTGCTCATTGGTGCGTATCAACAGATGGCTCGTCAGGTTGGTTTGGGCGGAGTTCGTTTGTTTAACCGCACCGAACTTATTGACACCGTGACCATCGACGGTCGTTGCGCAGGAATTGTTGTGCGTGACTTGCTGACTGGAGAAATTCAGTCGCATGCAGCCCATGCAGTTGTATTGGCAACTGGTGGATACGGAAACGTGTTCTTCTTGTCAACAAATGCAATGAACTGCAACGTGACCGCTGCATGGCGTGCGCATCGTCGTGGCGCATTGTTCGCGAACCCGTGCTACACACAAATTCATCCAACATGTATTCCTCAGGCAGATGAAACGCAATCAAAACTCACGTTGATGAGCGAGTCGCTGCGTAACGATGGGCGAGTATGGGTGCCAAAGCGCGCCGATGACAATCGACCTGCAGATCAGATTCCTGAAGGCGAGCGTGACTACTACCTCGAGCGTTTGTATCCGTCGTATGGAAACTTGGCACCACGTGACATTTCTTCTCGCGCAGCAAAGCGACTAGTCGACAAGGGCCAGGGAATTGGGCCACTGAAAAATGGTGTCAACTTGGACTTCTCTGCAGCCATTGAACGACTTGGTCGCGATGTGGTGGAAGAGCGTTACGGCAACTTGTTCCAAATGTATGAGCGCATTGCCGGCGAAGACCCATACAAGACGCCGATGCGTATTTATCCAGCAACTCACTACACCATGGGTGGCTTGTGGGTGGATTACGAGTTGATGACGAACATTCCTGGTCTATATGCAACCGGTGAAGCAAACTTCTCCGACCATGGTGCAAACCGACTTGGTGCTTCGGCATTGATGCAAGGTTTGGCAGACGGATACTTCGTGTTGCCGTACACCATTAGCAATCAGCTGGCATCGTTGCTTGGAAAAACTATTCCAGGAACCGATCACCCAGCGTTCAAGCAAGCCGAGACAGAAGCAAGTGCTCGCTACAACGGCTATTTGAATGTGAAGGGCAAGCGTTCACCAGATTGGTTCCATCGCGAACTTGGCAAAATCATTTGGAATGAATGCGGCATGGAGCGCACGCGCGAAGGATTACAAAGCGCACTCTCCGATCTTCCTGCTCTGTACGAAGAATTCAAGACCGACCTTCGTGTTACGGGAACTGGCGACAGCACCAACCAGACTCTCGAAAAGGCCGGCCGTGTTGACGATTTCTTCCAATTGGGAATGGCCATGTGTCAAGACGCCCTCACTCGTGAGGAAAGCTGCGGCGCTCACTTCCGTTCTGAATATCAAACAGAAGAAGGCGAAGCCTTGCGTAACGACGACAAGTTCTGTCATGTTGCTGCATGGGAATGGACAAACGATCCAATGAAGCCAACTCGCCACGCTGAAGAGTTGGTTTTTGAAACTGCACATCTCGCAACAAGGAGCTACAAGTGAGCCATCTCAAGAATCTCAAATTGAAAGTTTGGCGCCAGAAGGGCCCAGCCGATTCGGGCCGCTTTGAGAACTACACCATTGATGAAATTAGCGACGAAGCTTCATTCCTCGAAATGCTTGATGTGTTGAATGAACAGTTGATTAGCGACAACAAAGAAGCTGTGGTGTTTGACCACGATTGCCGCGAAGGAATTTGTGGAACGTGCTCACTCATGATTAACGGCGTTGCTCATGGTCCGCAGAAGGCAACAACCACGTGCCAGTTGCACATGCGTACGTTCAAGAGTGGCGACACGATCGTGGTTGAGCCTTGGCGAGCAACTGCATTCCCGATCATTAAGGACCTCATGGTCGACCGTGGTGCGTTCGACCGCATCATCGAATCTGGTGGATTTATCACTGCCGTAACCGGTGGTGCACCAGATGCAAACCTCATTCCAATTCCAAAACCGGTTTCCGATGCCGCAATGGATTCGGCCGCATGCATCGGTTGCGGTGCGTGCGTTGCTGCATGCCCGAACGGTGCTGCCAACTTGTTTACTGCAGCAAAAATTTCGCACCTCAACTACCTGCCGCAAGGTCAAGCAGAGCGCCACAAGCGCACTGAGGCAATGGTGGAAACGATGGATGAACATTTCGGATCGTGCACCAACCACGGTGAATGTTCCGCGGCATGCCCGAAGGAAATTTCAGTGGATGTCATTGCACTGATGAACAAGGATTACCGCGCTTCGAAGTTTAAGAACCGCAAAGAACTCAGTCGTTAGTAGATATCGGTTTGTTTAGTTCACTTGCTACCTGGGTACAGGATGTCATTGAACAACTTGGTTATGTGGGCGTTGCTCTTCTAGTCGTTGCCGAAAATGTCTTCCCACCGATTCCATCAGAAATAGTGCTTCCATTTGCCGGATTCGTTGCTCAGCGGGGTAGTGAATCGGTAGTCATCATGATTCTTGCGGCAACAGTTGGGTCCGTCGGTGGAGCACTCATTATGTATTGGATTGCTGCAGTTATTGGTGACGAACGTTTGCATTCGTTCACAAGAAAATTTGGCAATTGGGTACAAATTCGAGAAGTCGACCTCACTCGTGCAGAGGAATGGTTTGACCGGCACGCAACGAGCGCGGTTCTTATTGGACGCTGTGTGCCACTTATTCGCTCTGTGGTCTCTATTCCTGCAGGTTTTAGGCGGATGAAACTGATTCCATACATTGCCTACACATTTGCTGGAAGCCTTGTGTGGAATATCTTGCTGATTGGTGCTGGTGCGTTACTTGGTGACAACTGGGAGCGAGTTGGCGAAGTGATGTCGCCTATCCAGAAGTTGGTGGAACTGGCGATAGTGGTTGCGGTAGTGGTGTTTGCTTGGTCACGGGTGCGAAAGCTATACCGCAAGCGCACCTGAAAATATCTGCCACGCAAGTAACGACTTAGCAATCAAACTCAAAATAATGTAAGCCCGTTCTCCGTGTAGGTAGTTCGCCCATTTTCCTTGTGCCTTGTATTGCTTCCATTGAACGAATGCAAAACTGTTGAACAAAAGGAATAGAGAAATCACAATTCCATAGACGAAACCTGGTGTTGCCGATTCCGCAGGCCCATTGGGCGAAAAGATGTTGATTGCAATCATGATCCAGGGAACTGCTCCAGCAATGCAACCAAAGTAAAACGGCAACATGTCGCCGCTTCCAGGTTTTACATATTTCTCCTGCAACCATCCAAACAGGATCATCGATGCGTTCACGCCAAACATTCCAGAAAGTGCGATGTAGTCAGAAACACCGTTGAGCTGCAAAATGACCACGATCATGAGTGATGAAGAAAGCGAATACTCAACCCAGCGGAAATAGTTGTGGCGAGCTGCAAGTCCGGCGCTATATCGCGGAAAAAACTTTGGGCTGATAATCAAAAAGTGAAAGAAAGCTGACAGCGCCAAAAATGCACCGATCATCCAACTGATATTGAGGTTGAACAGATGTACAGGGTCTGAGAACGCATCGAGCGTTGGGGCATCGGTGAGGTACGTGGCACGCACAGGCATGGCTGCATCGTTCGAAAGCGCGATTATTCCAACGAGAGAAACAAGGTGAAGCAGTCCTGCGATGAGGTTGAGCCTGCGGAGTTTGCTGATTTCAGTGTCCATTTTTCAATTGTGCCATGCCACCGTCACTAGCTGTGGTTCTCGTAGTCTTGTGTCGATGCATTCATTAGCCGTATTAGTTGCCGCCACGGGCAAAGACACCGTTTCGCAATGGATACGGGTCGACCTCGTCGCCATCATCATGACCATTTCTGGTGCACATGTATTCATGCGCCTCGTTGCATTCATCGCCGATCAGCAAATACTGAGTGTCAAGAACCGCAATCCAGATAGTTCTGATCTTTCGACCCTGTCCACAGGTGCGCACCGGGCTGCAGTTCTCGGAGCAATGCGCTGGGGAATCAACTTCATTGTTATTGCCGTTGCCACTACGTCGGTCTTCCTGCGCCTCAATCTTCCTTCGTCGGCACTGGTATTCCTTGGTTCAGTTGCTGGTGCGGGTTTGGGTTTTGGTGCACAGCAGATGGTGGGCGACATCATCGCCGGTCTGTACATCATCGCTGAACGCCAGTTCGGCGTGGGCGACATTGTGCGACTTGGGCCATTCGGCATTGTTGGATGGGCAGAGGGTCGAGTGGAAGAAGTAACGCTGAGAGTCACGAAAATTCGCACCTTTGATGGCGATCTCATCAGTATTGCGAACGGTCAATTGCGGCAAAACGTGAACATGTCACGTGACTGGTCGCGCGTATTGGTGACTGTTCCATTGCCACGCGAAAGCGATATTGAAAAAGAGATCATCCGCATTGATCGCGTGTGTGCCGAAATGGCTCGCGATCCGAAGTTTGCTGAAATGCTGATTGAAGTTCCAAGTGTGCAAGGCGTTGACAGTTTGGGTGAGGCCGATGTTGAAGTGCGCGTTGCAGGTAGGTCACTGCCTGTTCAGCAGTGGAAAGTGGAGCGAGAACTTCGTCGCAGAATTGCAGCAGAACTTCGAAGCACATACGTAGCAATCAAGGTGAGTGGTGGAGTAACCGCATGAAAATTCGTCGACCACGCAACTCAACACTATTTTCAATTCTGGTTTTCATGGTGTCGTTCGGATTTTGGCTTGGTCAACCACAGCCGGTGAAAAATTACTCGTATGTCACCATTCCTGATGTGGCAAAAACTGATCCGCCTGCAACTATTGCTCCGGAAACCACCGTTGTCGACACAACTGTTCCAGTGGATACAACGCTGGATCCGTCGGCTGTCACGTTGCCAACCGAAACCACTGTTCTTCCGTAGCGAAGAACTACTTCGTATCTACTACTAGAAACGCTTCGGCTGTTCTGCCTGCAGGCAAACCACCAGCCTGAGCAATTTGCTCGCCCCATCCGCGCATTCGCGCAGGTAATTCTGCTGGTTCTTGATGCTGACTTGCATGACACAGCAACGCTTCAACTTTTTTGTCGAGCATGTCGGTGGTGTCAATGAAATGCTTCGGGTTTGGTCCAGCCATAATCCATGTTTCAGGAACACTGTGTGGTGCAAGCCCGCGTTCACTGAGCAATTCGGGAAACGCAAACTCGTTACGCGCATCTGGGTACACGGCACACAACGCCGCTTCACCTGTCGCCAGGTGATCAGGGTGTGATGCATAAATGCGGTCGTAACGCCTCTCGGCGGATTGTGTGAGGACGCGATCTGGTTTAACGATGCGAATGACGGCGCTAATTTCTCGGCGCAAATTCAAGTCTGGAACTACTGCACCGTCAGGGAAACCCAGCCAATGCAGCTCGGTCACGCCAAGAATATTGGCAGCAGCGGTCTGCTCTTGTCGGCGAATTCGAGCCATCTCATCGCGAGTGATGGTGTTATCTGATCCGCCGGCTTGTCCATCGGTAACCAAGCAGTACACCACCTCGTGGCCTTCCGAAACCCACGTTGCCACCGTTCCGCCGGCTCCAAAGTCCACATCGTCAGGGTGTGCGGTGATGACGAGAATTTTCATATTTCACACTGTAGGAGCAGGCAAGAGTTTTGTAGTAATTCACCTCGCCGTAATCTCACATTTTCGGTCAATCCATATTCCACTGTTCATATGGGGTCATGAGTTACGTCGTTGCGTTCATGGTTTGGCCCACAATTTCAGTTATCCGTTCGACTGCTCGATCGGTGCGTGCAAACCGAACGATCACCCAGCAGCTACAGGTTTTCTCGCAAACTCTCGCCAAATAGAGGGATGCTGGCTCTGCGAAGTTTCGCCATCCTGTTTTCCGTCATTAATGATTGCAAAGACAATTGACATTGCCGCAAAACTTACAGAAACGCAGGCTAGAACGGCGGCGAAAGTGAGCAGCCCGCTTAAGCCAATTCCAACGATTGCTCCAATGATGAATGCAAGGTTGTAGAGCATGTCGTATGCAGCAAAGACATGACCGATATTCGATTTAGAGACGTTTGCCTGAATTGTTGCATCAGATCGGACTCGAAGATTCTGGAATAGAAATGACGCCACTGCTACAGAGAGCAATCCGATACGAGGGGTTGCGGCAATGCAAGAAATCAGAGTGATCACTGATGAGGCTGCGAAGGCGATCACGGTGATTGACCTGCGCGGAAAATGTTCCGAAACCCACTCAGCAGTGACTGAACCACAGAATGCGCCAGCAGCGGAAAAACCCAGCACCGCAACATATCCAGTGGTGTGTAATCCATATGAAGAATCAACCAGTAACGAGATGCTGGCTATGCAGATTCCCAGGATAAATCGGTGACTCGCAGTTGCGAACATTGCGAATTTGGTTTTTGGTTTTTTCAATTGGTGGATAATTGGTGATACGTGTCCACGCGAGGAGTTCTTGGCTCCCTTTCCTAAATCAATTGAAATACGTCCGAAGAGGAATGCCGCAAATGATTGTCCGAGCACCGCAATCAACAACGCTGCGGTAGCCGAATGACCGACAAGTGCCATGCCGATACCTGCGCCAGTAGAACCTGCAATAACGCCAATAATCAAAGATGTTGAATCTGCCGCAACTAATTCGTGTTTGCGAACTAACCGCGGGAATGCTGTCGCCCTAGCCGTATAGAGAATTCTGGTGATCCCAAGAAGTGCTGCAAATACGATGTATCCAGCTACCCGAAATTGACTGCTGGTGGCGAGAATTGCGGAAGCTGTTATCAGAGCCCGTGCTATATGCCCTCGTTTCAGCAATGCCTTTCGATTGAATCGATCTGCAAGGTGTCCGGCAATTGGACCTACAACAATGAGCGGAATAGCACTAATCAAAAGTGTCCATGCCATTGCCGAAAGAGACGGTCCTGAACTGAAAGAAAAAACGAGCAATTCGGCAAGAGTGAATGACGTGAGTGCATCGGCCGCCTGTGAAACAAATTGACCCGAAATTGCATATCGAAAACTTGGGTATGCAAAGAGATCACGACGTCGCACGTGAACCGCCGAGGAGGTCCGTCGAAAACGAATCACAATGAAATTGTTACATTTCAACCTTGATGTGAGTTCATGTTTAGGTGAACAACAATTGAACTGTTGCTAACATTCACAAGTAGATGAATGCTGAATTGAACATGCTGAATGAGTTCCTCGATCAGTACCGGGCAGTGCTCGTCGCCAAGGCAACCGGACTGTCCGATGAACAGGCTCGCAGCCATGCAGTGGAGCCATCGAATCTTTCGATTCTTGGGTTGTTGCGGCACATGGCCGAAGTAGAGCGACACTGGTTTAGACGAATGCTGCTAAATGAATCCGAACTTCCAGATTTTTTTGCTGCTGATGGAGTGGCAATAGGAACAGCAGACGGCGATTTTGAATTTCCAGAGGCTGCAACTTTGAGTGAAGGAATTGAAGTATTGCAGCATGCGATTGCTGAATCCCGCAGTGCCATTGAGGGGAAGGTCCCTGAAGATGTGTCTTTAGCCACCCGCACCAAGACAGGGGAGCCAGTATCGCTACGGTGGATACTCATCCACATGATTGAAGAATATGCCCGACACTGTGGGCATGCCGATTTCCTGCGCGAACGACTCGATGGCAAAAAGGGAGATTTATTGTGAAAAACCTTATGGACATGGCGATCAAATTCTTATCGTGGCTGTTGCGTGAAATAAAGAAATACAAAATTGCATCCAGCGTTGTCATTGCATTCGCATTGGCGTTCTTAATTGTCAGCATTCTCATTGGAATGCCACCAATTGGCTACATCGTGCTCACAACCTTTATTGCAGGTCCAACGCTGTTGTATGTATACAAAAACAAAGATAAATCAACGACAAATACTCGTTTGTTGCTGGTGTTCTTTGCTGCCACAGTTGGAACGCTCATTGTTATTCAGGCCATTCCATACGGAAAGAATCATACGAACCCACCAATTAACGGTGAACCAGCATGGTCGTCACCACGCACCCGCGAACTGATGGTGCGCGCCTGTTTTGGATGCCATTCGAATGAAGTTGAGTATCCGTCGTACGCATCAGTCGCGCCAATTTCATGGATGGTTCAGAGCCATGTTGACGAAGGTCGCAGCAAGGTGAACTATCAGGAATGGAACTCAGGAGAACGCGGAGATGACACCATTGAAGTCATTCAAAACGGTTCTATGCCGCCAAGTTTTTACACCACGTTTGGGCGTCACCCTGAGGCGAAGCTGACTCAAGCGGAGATAGCTGAATTGATCGCTGGCCTAAAGGCAACGCCAGGGTTTAGTGAAGGCGATTAACAATTGGTTTTGACTGTAAATTAGAGGTTCAATAATCACGTCAGGAGCCACCATGTCAACAATCAATCTCACAGTCGAAACGTTTGAAGAAACTGTCATGGCCGACGGAATTACGTTGGTGGACTTCTGGGCAGAGTGGTGCGGTCCGTGCAAAATGTTTGGGCCAATCTTTGAAAAAGCTGCAGAAGCAAACGTCGACATTCGTTTTGCAAAAGTTGATACGGAATACAATCATGAACTTGCAGGCGGAATGGGTATCCAGTCGATTCCTACGATGATGGCGTTTCGCGATGGTGTGATGCTGTTCAGCCAACCAGGCGCAATGCCTGCTGCTTCGCTTGACCAGTTGATTGAAGCAATTCGCAAAGTTGATATGGATGACGTTCGTAAGCAGATTGCAGAATCAGAAGCTGCGAATACGAACGAGTAATTACTTCATTGTTGAATTGGTGAACATTCCAAACACGGTAAACATAACTCCCATTGCTCCTATCGTTGCTCCAAAGAATTTCCATCCAGTGGCATACATGTAGTCCTTTAGCGAGGACTCAAGTGATGTAATTCGCTCGTTAGTTGTGGAGAGTCGTTCGCTTGTTTCGGTTATGCGGTTGCCAAGTCGTTCGCTTGTTTCGGTTATCCGACTATCCAACTGATCTCTCACTGCGGAGATCCGCTCGATAAGTGCGGATTCAGATTTCATAATTCGCAGCTCTACCCGAAGTGCAAGGTTATGAATATCGCCTTTTGTGGCTGGCGCTGTAGAACTGTTCTTGAGGTCTTCGTCAACCTGATCGATCAATTCGTTGTCTATGAGGATTCCTGTTGCAGTTGGGTTCATGTGGCACATGTGTGCGAGGACAACAAGAGTTGACTGCCAAATTGTTGCAGAAGTGGTGCTTTGGCTGTCAAGTACCAATTTGAGGATGGGGGTAGGGTGCGGGTAACCCCATGATTCATCTCACTTCAGCCGAATTGATAGCAATCAAGCGCGACGGCGGAGCATTAAGTAAGCAGATGATTGACGATGTGGTTTTGGGCATTACCGACATGTCGCTCAGTGATGCCCAAGTTGGTGCATTTGCCATGGCTGTGCGTATTCGGGGAATGAACATCGATGAAACGGTGCAGTTAACCGACGCCATGCGTCGCAGTGGTACGAGTATTACGTGGAGCCTTGACGGTCCAGTTGTGGACAAACATTCAACCGGTGGTGTGGGCGACACGGTGAGCCTGATGCTTGCTCCGATGCTTGCAGTTTGTGGTGCATTTGTTCCAATGATTTCTGGACGTGGGCTTGGCCACACCGGTGGAACCTGCGACAAAATGGAATCGATACCGGGCTACACCACGACACCACCGCGTGAACAATTTCAAAATATTGTGCGCGACGTGGGGTGTGCTGTTATTGGGCAAACCAACGACTTGGCTCCGGCCGACAAGCGCCTGTATTCCATTCGCGATGTAACAGCAACAGTAGAAAGCATTCCGCTTATCTGTTCATCTATTTTGTCGAAGAAATTGGCGAGTGGAACCAACGTTCTGGCGATGAATGTGACCACTGGTGGTGGAGCATTCATGGCGAAGCTTGAAGACGCGAAAGCACTTGCCCAAACCATTACGAGCGTGGCGCAAGGTGCTGGAGTTCGCTGTCATTCGCTCGTTACAGACATGGATCAACCACTTGGCAGCGCCGCGGGAAATGCCATTGAAGTGCAATATGCGCTCGACTATTTTCAAGGGGTACGTGAGCCGCGAATGCACGAAGTAGTTCTTGCTCTCGGGGCATTGGTTCTTGTCGATGCAGGCTTGGCCAAGGATGACGCGGATGCAAAACAGAAACTTGAAACATCGCTTGCCAGCGGAGCAGCGCTCGAAAAATTTGCGCGCATGATTTCTGCGCTCGGCGGCCCAACCGACTTCTGTGAAAGCTCCACAAAGTATTTGGTTTCTGCGCCTGTCATTCGTGAAATTACAGCTCAGCGCACTGGCTGGATTGAATCTGTTGGTGCAAAAGAAATTGGCATGAGTGTGGTGGTGTTGGGTGGTGGACGAACGCAACCCGGGGCACCTATTGACTGGCGAGTCGGCGTAAACGGCATTCCGAGTGTTGGTGACAAGGTCGAGAGCTCAACAGTCATTGCTCGAGTACATGCCGCCTCTGAAGTTGCTGCAGAAATCGCAGAAAAACGAATTCGCGCTGCAATTTCAATTAGTGAATCTCACGTAGATCCACGCCAAGTACTTATTGCATAGTTCTACTTCAGTATTGAATTGAGAAATACCCCAAGAATTGTGCCGGTCGCCCCGAGTATGGCGACCATCACCATTGCGGTAATTCCAACGAACTTCCATGCTGTTGTGTTCATTTGATCAATTAGTTTCGATTCAGATTTAACAATCCGAAATTCAAGTCTCAGTGCGAGATTCCTTAAGTCGCTTTTTGTGGCTGGCTCTGTGGAACTGTTATTGAGGTCTTCGTCAACCTGACCAATAAATTCGTTGTCCATGAGGATTCCTGTTGCGTTGGGGTTCATGTGGCACATGTGTGCGAGGACAACCAAGGTTGACGGTGAGATTGTTACATAAGCCTTGCTTTGGCTGTCAAGTATCCTGATATGCCGAGGCCCCCGTAGCTCAGTGGATAGAGCGACGGTTTCCTAAACCGCAGGTCGTAGGTTCGATTCCTACCGGGGGCGCTCTGCAAATCGGCTCTCTACCAGGGGATATTACCTGGTAGAGAGCCATGCACAAGGCATTCTTGCTGTGCTCGGATTGACCTCCAGTGACCGTGAGTGGCCGCCATTTGCCTCTGTCATTGGGAGGAGATTGGGAGGAGATGTTGGCCGGGCGCTCGTCGGCAGTCGGGCGGCCTTGCCGAAAACTGAAGTAGGCGGCCGCGGTTCCGTGCCGACTGCTTTGCGGCTGGGTCCAGGCGACTGATCGGAGCAGCGTGGTGCCGACGGGCCGCAGACCGCGAGAACGACCGCGTTCAGCTCCTGACGTGTCCATCGGGTCGAGAATCCGAAGGTCCCCGTGTCCCCATCGCCGATGCGACAGCCCTCGTGCGGGACCTCGAGGCTCTACCTCGTGCGAGGTCCATCTGAGTTTCATCAGGACGGAACGAGGTCCGACCGAGCCGAGTGCCCTTGGCGTGTGCCCAGGTTGGCCGAAGACTTCTGGCTTTGGTCGCGCTCGACATGACTCGCGCCGTCCGCTCTCCGGCGCCTCACTTGCGTGTGAAGCTCGGCTTAGGTGACGTTGATGATGCCCATCATCCCGAGGTCCTCGTGGTCGAGGATGTGGCAGTGGTAGAGGGTGCGGCCTGCGAAGTCGCGGAACGCCACGCGTAGTCGCACCCAACCGCCGGCGGGAACGTCGACGACGTCTTTCCAACCGGTTATCGGAGTTCGTCGGTCGCTGGTTTCCATGATCTGGAACGGCCAGACGTGGAGATGGAAAGGGTGGGCCATCGGGGTGGTGTTGGTCACGGTCCAGTCCTCGACGGTGCCAAGTGCGGCTTCGATGTCGATGCGTTCGGGGTCGAAGCTTCTCCCGTTGATGGTGAAGGCCATCCCGCCCATCCCTCCGCCCATCATGCCGCCCATCGCGAACGTGAAGTCGCGTGTGCCGTCGACGTGGGCGTCGGCGAGGGAGTCGACGTTGTTCAACGCCCCGCCGACGGTCGGGGTTGTGGTGTCCGGGCCTGTCCCGATGACCGTGAGGATCGTCTCTGTGGCACCTGACGGTTGGTTCGATGCGCCGCCCATTCCGCCCATGCCGGTCGTGGTCTGCCAGGCGGCGGCGGTGAGCGCCACTGTGGTGGCCTGGTCGACGGCGACGAGGACCTCGGCGCGTTCGCCGGGCGCGAGGACGAGTCCGGTCGCGTTGACGGGTGACGCGAGGCGGCCGCCGTCGCTGCTGATCTGCCACCATCGTGCGCCATCGAGGCGCAGCGGGTAATAGCGCGATGCGCTGGCGTTGAGGATCCGCCAACGTTCCATGGTCCCGGTGGGCACGGTGAGTGCCGGTTGGGGGACGGCGTTGACGAGCACGCCGTCACCGAAGCGGCCTTGCATCATGCCCATCATCGACCATTGGAGGACCTGGGAGGTGGTGCCGATCCGGGGGTCGCTGAGCAGCATCACGCGTTCCGTCGCGTTCGCGATCAGCGGGAGCGTGTCGAGCTCGTCTTCGATGATGATCACCCCGGCCATTCCCGCGGCGACTTGCTCGGCGACGGTTCCGTGATGGTGCGGGTGGTACCAGAACGTGCCTGACGGGTGATCCGCAGGAATCAGGTAGTCGTAGGTGTGTTCCTCGCCGGGGTTGATCATCACGAACACGTTGTCGCTGTTGGCGCTCGGCGACACGTGCAGGCCGTGGACGTGCAGGTTGGTCGGTGAGTCGAGGCGATTGCGCAGCGTCACACGGAGTCGATCGCCGGGCCGTACCCGCAATGTCGGGCCTGGTGTTGTGCCGTTGTAGGTGAGCGCCCATCGCTGGCTGCCGCGCCAAGGAACCATCGATGGCGCCGCTTCGAGCTCCACGTCGAGCACGCCGCGCCGGCTCGACATCTCCGCGGGTTGAAGCCAGGTGGTTGCAGGCAGCGGGGCCGCGATCGGCGGTGTCCCCGAGATTACGGGTGGGGATTCGGGTCGGGCGGGGCTGCCTGATGGTCGTGGTGAACAGGCGGACGCGAGCGTTGCGCCGACCAGCGCCGTGGCGCCGACCAGCAGTGATCGCCGTGTCAGCGTGCCAGGCGATGTGTCGCCGGCAGGTGATGTTGGGTCGTCCACCGGTTCATCGGCCCATCATCGAGCCGTTCATCATCCAGCTGTCCCAGTCGCCGTTCATGTGCTGGCGCATCCAGGTGACCATGTCGTCACACCACGTAGACGATGGTGCGCTGGCCGTGTTCGCGCTGACCCAGGAGCGGCAGCTGGTGAGCATTCGGTCCGGGTCACCCCACATCATCGACCCCATCATCCGTCCGTCGGTGACCTGCTGGTTCATCCAGGCCGTCATGTCGCCGCACCAGTTG
>Ga0102872_1000319_pt1 | contig 13155 bp, 10 predicted proteins | sample Colrivmeta1547A3_FD_78438 | JGI IMG/M metagenome (GOLD analysis project Ga0102872, IMG submission 78438) | Estuarine microbial communities from the Columbia River estuary - metaG 1547A-3 | ecosystem: Environmental > Aquatic > Marine > Intertidal zone > Estuary | place: USA: Columbia River...
CAGGAGCTGGAACTCGATGTGGCGCGGCTGCTCGATGTACTTCTCGATGTAGACGCGGCCGTCGCCGAAAGCCTTCTCGGCTTCGGCGCGGGCGCTTTCGAATTCCTTGGGGAAGGCCGCGGCGTTGTGGACGATGCGCATGCCCTTGCCACCGCCGCCGGCGACGGCCTTGACGATGACGGGGAAACCGATGCGCTGCGCTTCCTTGATGGCTTCGCGCTGGTTGTCGACGGGTCCGTCGGTGGCAGGCACGCAGGGGACCTTGGCGGCGGCGGCCGTCTGGCGAGCCACGGCCTTGTCGCCCATCTTGCGGATGACTTCGGGGCTGGGTCCGATGAACTTGATGTTGGCGGCGGCGCACTTCTCGGCGAAACCGGCGCGCTCGGAGAGGAAGCCGTAGCCGGGGTGGATGGCGTCGACGTTGGTGATCTCGGCGGCCGAGATGATGCGATCCTCGCGCAGGTAGGAGTCCTTGCTCGGGCCGGGTCCGATGCAGACGGCCTCGTCGGCGAGCTGCACGTGCAGCGACTGCTCGTCGGCCTGGGAATAGACCGCGACGGTCTTGATGCCCAGCTCCCGGCACGCGCGGATGACGCGAAGGGCGATTTCGCCGCGATTGGCGATGAGGATCTTGTTCATGCTCGGAAGTCGGTGCTCAGCTGACCTTCACGCGGAAGAGCGGCTGGCCGAATTCGACCGAGGTGCCGTTGGCGACCAGGCACTCGACCACCGTACCGGAGATTTCCGACTGGATCTCGTTCATCACCTTCATGGCTTCGATGATGCAGACGACGGAGTCGGCCTTGATCGGGGAGCCTACGGTGACGAAGGGCGGGTTCTCAGGGGAAGGGGTGGCGTAGTAAGTGCCGACCATCGGGGAGGTGACCAGCTTGATGCTGGGGTCCGCGGCGGCGGGGGCGGCCGGGGCAGGCGCCGCGGCCGCAGGGGCCGGGGCCGCCGCCACGGGGGCGGGGGCGGCCGCCACAGGGGCGGCCGGGGCGGCGATCGGGGCGCGACCGGGGAGGTCACGCTTGATGCGCAGCTTGAAGTCCTGGTCCTGGATCTCGAACTCGGAAAGGTCCGACTTCTTCATTAAATCCACGACTTGTTTAATCTTAATTAGGTCCAAGGTAATGTCCTCCGTGAGGGGGTGCGCCTCTCTGATACAGGGTATCAGGGGGGCAAATCAACCCTCATTCCAGAATGCCGGCGGGTATCTTACCTAAGTCATTATCCTTGTTAGGCTTAACTAAATCTTTGAGCGTCGGAATAGCCTGAGTTTCGGGCTTCGCCAAGGGGCCTTTCAGCTTGATTTTGGTGAGGCTGACCAAGGCCCGGTTCAAATTTATGATGTCGAGTGGGTTAAAACCTTGTTTCCGGGGCAAGGAAAAGTCCCCGACGAAGTTCAGGGTCATCCCCCGGAGGTCGACTTCCCCGGCCAGGTCCAGCCTGGCCTGGGGGCCGGTGATGGTCATGTCCGGGAAGTAGGCCCTCCCCCCGACGCAGCCGAATGTGCCGGTTGCCCGGTCCAGTTCGTAGGTGGTGGCCCCGACGCCGACGGCTTCGAGTACGCCCGAGATTCCCCCGAGCAGACGGACTTTCTTCAGCTCGGGGTCCTGCAAAGTGTAGGTGCCCAGTCCGCGGAGTTCGCGCGGTGCCGCGAGGTCGATCCGGCCTTTGAGGTCGAGGTCCAGTCGGCCCCGGCCTTCCGCTTTCTTCGTCGGCGCCGCCGAAGGTTCGCCGAGGTCTTGCATGATCCGCCCGATCTGGGCCGGATCGCAGTTCTTCAACGAGAGCACGAAGTCCGTCGCTTGCAAGGGGTCGCCGTTCAGGCGCAGTTCGGCTTCTCCCTCGGCCAGGCCGAGGCGGGCGTCGATCCGCATGCCGCCGGCTTGGCTCAGCGTCGTGACCTTCAGTCCGCGGCCGGCGATGCCCCACGCCTTGAAGGCGCCGTCGCTCTCGATCGTCGTCCGGATGTCGAGGCCTCGCTCGAGCGGCGTGAGTTCGAGCGCGAAGCGTCGGCCCGCCGGCAGCACGAGTCCTTGGAGCGCGTCGCCGAAACTCTTGCCGGCGCAACGCGCGGCGATCCACGGCTGGAGGTCGCCGGCGGCTTTCACCACCGGGCCGGCGAGCACGCCGGGCTTCGACCAGTCCCAGGTCGCGCTGCCCTCGACTTCGCCGTCGGCGGCGCTCGTCCCGCCTTGCAGGCGGTGCAGGCCGATCAAGGAGCGCCGTTCGTCGGCATCGACGCTCACCTCCACGCCACGGAAGGGCGCGCCCATGAAGTCGAAGTTACGCATCAGCACGCGTCCGCGCGTGCGGCTCGTCAGCGCGCCCCAATGTCCTTGGACTTCGATGAACGCATAAGGATTTTCCCGCACGAGGAAGGTGCGCCAAAGGTCGATCCACCAATTCCCGAGGACCCGATCGAGGCTGGCGGGCGCGAGTTCGCCGTGGAGCGTCAGGCGGAAGGCGCCGCCTTCGGCGACGGCGCAGTCCGCTTCGCCGACGACGGAAGCGAGACGCAGGTCGCGCAGTCGCAAGGGTTGTTCGCCGCGGCCGGGCGCGAAGTCGAAACGGGTGCGCAGCGGCAGGTCGACGCCCGGGCTGATCGCCTCGGCGGAAAGTCCGAGTCCGCGGAAACCGGAGAGCCCGGCTTCGCCGCGGGCGCCGAGGAGACGTCCGTCTGGCGAGACGGTGACTTCGGCTTCGCGTAGGAGCAGGTCGCCCCGCAGGTCGATGCCGGCCGCGAGCAGGACCGGCGCGACCGCCGGGTGCGTCGAGACCTCCCGCCCGGAGATCAGGGCATGGTCGATGCGCAGCCGTCGGGTGCCGTCCGCCAGGCCCTCCAGCGTCCCGCCCGCGACCGAGGCGGCGGTATGCGCGCGGAAGCCGAGCGCCCACGGTTGCTCCGCGGACAGACGCGCGGCCCGCAGGCTCATCTGCTGGCAGAGGATCTCGCCGATCCGGACATCAGTCAGCGCGGCGTCGGCGACGATCTCGCCGCGCAGGCCGGCGCCGCGTACGCGCAGGGCGGCCCGGGCGGCCGTCACGGTCGCGCCATCGCGCCAGGCAGTGGTCTCGGCTTCGCCGGCGAGGCGCCAGTCACGGAGCGCACCGTCGGCCGCGAGCCGGGCGTCGCCGCTCAGCCGCAGGCCGCGGAGACTGATGCGACCGAGCTGCTCGCCGGTCTCTTCGCCGAGGAGGGCTTGCGCGGAGAGTTCCGCCGTGCCGTCGCTCCGGCCGGAACAACGGATCGTCACCGTCGCGCCGCCCGAGCCTTCCGCGGCGGCGAGCGCGGTGTCGAGCGCGCCGAGGACGCCGGCGAGGCGTCGCGGGAGCGGCCCGGCTTCCGTCGTCGCCGGGCCGACGCGCAGGAGGCTGGCGGGCAGTTCGCCGCTGACATGGCAGGTGATCCTGCCCGCGCGCACCTGCGCGATGCGGAGGCTGACCCAGCGGCCTTCCTGGGCGACGTCGAGCGTAAGCTCGTCGATGAGGCTGCGTCGCCTTCCGTCCTGCGCGACGGAAGCCGGGCACCACAGGCGGCCACCGTTCAGGCGCAGGCGGGTCGGCGCGATCTCGCCGGCGAGCAGACGGGCCGGCTGCAGCGCGACCTCCGCGCGGGCGGCGGCGAAGACGTCGCCGGTCAGTCCGTCGAAGGCGACGGTGACGTCGTCGGCCGCGAGCGTGAGGTCGGGCAGGATCCACAGCGCGCGCGCGCGGAAGTCGACGCCCCGGGCGGCGAGCCGCTCGGTGACGGCTTCGGTGACGAAGTCCGGCAACCGCACGGGCCCGTCATGGTCGGCGAGCCAGGCCAGACCGAGCTGGACCGGAAGCAGGAGCAGCAGGCAGGTGTTCGTCAGCCCGCGCAGGAAGCGACGCAAGGGTGAGCTGCCGGGCTGTGCTTTCATCTCCCGGCTTCGGTCAGCAGCGGAGCAAGGAGGGCGGCGAGCGTCGGTTCCAGGATGAAGTCGTCATCATCCGTCTCGTCGCGCAGGAGCAGCGAACGGTCGTTGAGCGGGGCGGAACAGAGGTAGGTCCGGATCGTCTCGCTCGCGGCGCCGGCGCCGGTCGCCGCCTGGTCCGTCACCCTTAGTTCATAGCTCCAGCCGCCGGCGCCGACGTCGCGTCCGGGGAAGGCGGTCGCGCGGACTTCGGCGAGCCCCAAGGCAAGCCGGCGCGCGCTGGTCGGATCGAGCCGGCCGGTGCCGGCCCAGTTGCCGTCCGGCCCGAGGCGGGCCTCGCCGACCACTTTGCCGTCGGCGCGGGCGGTGAGGCGCAGTCCGCTGACGCGCGCGCCTTGCGGCAGGGCGGCCACGGTGCGGCGACGCCACGCGGAAGGTTCGACGTTCTGGTGGCCGCCGTCGAGGAACGTGACGTCACAGATCGCCGCCAGCGGCGAACCTTTGGCGTGGACGAGGCGGGTGCCCGCCCCGTTGTCGGGATCGTCGGTGAAGCCGAGCACGATGCGTTCCGCTCCGAATTCGAGTTCGACGGTCTGGCCCGTCGCGCCGGCGAGCGGCTCGCGGACGGCGGGCAAGGTCAGTCCGCCGTCGACGGCGGGCGCGCGGCGCGTGGCCCGCAGCTGGGAGAGTCCGGCGAGGAAGCGACCCACGAGCCGCGCATCGGCTTCACGGCGCTTGGTGGCCGTGGAGCCGGGCGCGACCGGAATTTCCCAGCGCGCTTCGTCGCCGAGTCCGTCGAGCCGGTGCAGCGTGATGCTACGTCCGCCGGCGGAGACCGTGAAGCCCGTCACGAGGGCCGGATCGAAATCGGCGGGCCGCGTGTCGGCGAGCGTCGCGCGCGGAGTCATCCATTCCCGCAGCTCGCGCGCCTCGATGAGGAAGACGGCGGCGTTGTCTTCCAGTTTCGCGCAGAGGAGTTGCGGCTGGCCCGGCGCGGGGCGGCCGACGAGCAGCATCTGACGGCGGGCGTTGCCTTCGAGCGCCAGGCGCAGGGCCGGCGCGCCCAGGCCGGTCGCTTCTTCGGGGAGGTCGGCGAACTTGGCGACGCGCAGGTTGGCGAGCGCGGCCACGGCGCGGGCGGTGGCGTCGGGATCGGCCGGGGCGTCGTAAGGGGCTTCGAAGCGCCACTCGGGCAGCTGCACGCGTCGGCCGACGCGCGGGCGCGCTTCGGCGACGAGCGCCGTGACGGTCTCGACTTCCTTCTCGCGCTGACGCACCGAGACCGCGCGGGCCTCGAAGTCGGCGATCTCGAAGATGCGGTCGACCCGGTAGCTCTCGGCGCTCGCGCCCAAGGCCGCGGCCATCGCGTCCGGCAGCGGCACGATGCGGCGGCCGTCTTCGGTGAGCAGGAAGTGGCGGCGGGTCGAGGGCTGGACGCCGACCTTGACCTCGACGGCGGCGCCGGCGTCACCGGTGACCTTCACGGTCCAGCGCGCCGGTTCGAGGCCGTAGTCCTTGAGGCTGGCGCCGTTGGCCGTCACCTCGGCGACGTCGAAGCCGCTTTCCGGACTGATGAAGCGGAGTTCGTCGATCAGCCGCTGCACGGACCAGACGTTGGCCGGCCATTCGAAGGGTTCGAGCACGCGCCAGCCGGCGGCTCTTTTCTCCAAGAGGACCCGGGCCGGGCCTTCGGCGAGCGCGATGCGCGCCGGGTTCGCGGGGAAGAGCTGGGTCTGACTGACCGCGGCCGTCGTCTGCCCGGACATGGCGCGCCACACGAGACCGAAGGCGATCAGGTTGGCGAGCAGGAGGACGACGGTGGTGCGGGAGATCCGCATGGGCACGTCAACTCCTGCGACGCCACACGGAAACCGCAAGCCCGACTGCGAGCACGCCGAGCGGAATGAAGGCGAAACGCAGGGCCAAGGCCCAGAAGTCGGCGGCGGTCGCGGTCAGCTGATATTCGCCCCCGGTCCGGGCGGGCAGCGAGACGGCGCGTTCGCGGTCGCTGAGCCAGGCCGCGGCCTGCGTCAGGAACGCGCGGTTGCCGCCGCGGTCGAGGCGGCTGTTCGCCGCGATTTCGGAGGTGCCGACGACGACCAGGCGGCCGCCGGCGCCGCCGACGCCTTGCCGGATGCCGGTCGCGCGTTCCGCCGCGGCGACGACGCAGACCGGGCCGGGCTGGTCGCGCTCCGGGTCGAAGCGCGGCGGCCGACGGGCGGGGTCCGTCTCGCCCCAGGCGGCGTCCGACGAAAACACGAGCTGCCACACGCCGAGCGTGCTGTCCGGCGCGCTGGCTTCGTCGAAGCGGGCGGGGCGGAGACGGGCGGCGACCAGCGGGAGGTTCTGTTCGCGGAGCGGCTTGGTGAGCGGGTGTTCCTTCGCTTCGAGCCGGAGCAGGCCGACGTCTCCGTCGGTCGTGCGCCGCGCGGGGTCCGGCTCCTGCAATTCCGCGTCGGGGGTGAAGATCGCCCACTCGGAGAGCACCGGCTCGAGGCCGTGGTCGCGTCCCGGGTCGAGCATGACGAGCACCCGGCCGTTACGTTCCTGCAGGTATTTGCGGAGACGGTCGTTTTCCGCGGCGGAGAAAGGCGTCACCGGACCCGGTATGAACACCATCGAGGCGTCGCGGGGGACTTCGCTCACCGTGGCCAGGTCGAGCGGCCTGACCTCGAAGTTGCGGTTGCGGAGCTGACGCGAGAGAAGCGACATCCCGCGCACGGGCGAGGCATCCTCGACGCCGAGTTCGCCGTGTCCCTTGGTCACGTAGCAGACGGCGGGCTTGTCTTCGGTGACTTCGATCAGGGCGGAGGTCACCGCTTCTTCGCCGCGGAAGGCGCCCTCCTTGGTCACGAAGTCCCGGTAGCTGAGGTATTTCGCCCGCCCGCCGCAGGCGAGCACCAGCACGACCGAGGCGTCCGGCGCGCCGTGGCGGCCGGCGAGTTCGGAGAGGAGGGGGGCGTTGCGTCCGTCGCCGGCCTGCTCGACGGCGAGCCAGCTGCCGCCTTGGCGGCCGGTCTCGACGACGTAAGCGTCGAGCAGCTTGTTCAGGCGGGCGCGCAGGTAACGGGCTTCATCGGCCTGCTCGCTCGTCACCACGACGGCGCGGACCCAGCCGCGGGCGCGGCCGGCGCCTACGGGGCTGCGTCGGCCCGCGGCGCGCACGGTCTCGACCGATTCCGGGGCGAGCGAGTGGCGGCGGTCGGCGGAGATGTCGTGGCGGACGCGGAATTCGGGCAGCGAGGCCAGCGTGTTCACCGCCACCGCGAGGGCGATCGCCAGCAACGCCTGCGTGAGGCGGTTCAGCCGCCGGATGGGCCGGACGGAGCCGAAGTCGTCGCGCGGGGAGCTCATGTCATTCCTGGCCCTCCACGGTGAGCACCGCCAGGCCGAGGCAGAGCAGGGTGCCGGTGCCGTATAAGACGAGCGGACGCGCGTCGAGGACGCCGTCGGTGAAATCCTGCAGGTGGCCGAACGTCCGGAGGTGCGCGGCCGGTTCCCGCAGCCAGCCAAGCCATTCCCAGCTTTCGATCGGCAAGGTCTCGAGCGCGCCGCCCGCGGCCGTCAGCGCCAGCAGGCTGATGAAGGCGAGCAACGCCGCCAGCGCCGCGGAACGCGTCACGCAGCTGCAGAGGATCCCGACCGCGACATGCAGGAGGCCGCTCACCGCGATGAAGCAGAGGCCGCCCCACAGCGCGGAGGCTTCGCCGAGCGCGCGGGCGTTCGCGCCGTCCAGCCGCTGCGCGGCGAGGAACGGGAAGGCGGCGAAGGCCAGCCAGAACAGCGCCCAGACGATCCAGACCGCGAGGAACTTCGCCCAGACCACGGCGGCGGGGCTCGCCGGCGTGGTGAGCAGCGCCGCGAGCGTGCCCGAGCGGCGCTCCTCGGCGAAAGTGCGCATCGTCAGCAACGGCAGCACGCAGAGCAGCGGCAGCCAGAAGAACCAGAGCGTCGAATCCACGGGCGACCGCGGGGCCGGCGCGCGCGCGGCGTCGACGAGCGCGAAGAAATGGATCCCGCCCATCAGCGCGAGGAAGAGTCCGGCGGCCGCCCAGGTGTTCCAGGACAGCGCGGCGCTGCGCAGTTCGTGCGCGAGGAGCGTGCGGAAGTGTCGCATCAGGAACGGCGGCCCTCCCCGGGGGCGCGGCGCGTGGCGGCGAGGAAGATGTCCTCGAGTCCGAACCGTTCTTCGGCGATCTCACGCAGCGCGAGCCCCGCGCCGATGAGCGCGCCGGCGAGCGTCTCGCGCGCGGGCGAGCCGACAGGCAAGGTGACGCGGAAGGTGTTCCAGCCGTCGGCGGAAGCGGCGGCGACGACGGCGGCCGCGGGTTCGGCGGCGCGGCAGGCGGCGAGCAGCGTGGCCTCGTCGGCGCGCGTCACGACGGTGAACGCGGCCTCCGGCAGCAGTTCGCGGCGCAGGTCTTCCGTGCGGCCTTGGGCCACCAGCCGGCCGCGGTTGATGATGACGACCTTGTCGCAGACCTGTTCGACCTCGTGCAGGATGTGGCTCGAGATGAGCACGGCCATCTTCCCGCGGAGCGAGCGGATCAGTTCGCGGATGCCGAGGATCTGGTGCGGGTCGAGCCCGATGGTGGGTTCGTCCAGGATGACGACACGCGGCTCCGCGAGGAGGGCGTCCGCGATGCCGACGCGCTGGCGGAAACCTTTCGAGAGCTGGCCGATGAGCCGGCCCGACGCGCGGCGCGTCAGGTCGCAGTCTTCCATCACGCGGCGGACGCGTTCGGCGACCCGGTCCGGCGCGACGTCCTTGAGGCGCGCGCGCAGGGTGAGGTATTCCTCCACGCGGAGGTCCTCCGGCAGGGGATTGTTCTCCGGCATGTAAGCGAGGTGACGCTTCGCGCCGGCGGGATCGAGCGCGACGGAGACGCCCCAGATGGACGCGCGGCCCGAGGTGCCGGACATCGTGCCGGCCAGGATGCGCATGGTGGTCGACTTGCCGGCGCCGTTCGGGCCGAGGAAGCCGACGATCTCGCCCGGCGCCACGGAGAAGCTCAGGTCCTCGACCGCGGTCAGGGAGCCATAGCGCTTGGTCAGCCTTTCCGCCACGACGGCGGCTTCCGGCAGAGGCGCGGCTTCGTTCATGGGTTGGGCTCCGGAGGGAAGGGTGACGGCCGCGTCGGCTCCGTGCCGACGGGTGTCAAGAAGACACGCCCAACGACCTTTATTGGCAAGGTTAATAGGGGCTCGGCCGTGGCGGCAGACCGCCGGGTCGGCGCCTTATTTGCCGGCCGGGGCGACGGGAGCGATCAACGAAGGTTCGGAGCGGACCAGCATCTCCTTGTCGGCTTTCCAGACGTGGTTCGCGCGGAGTTTCTTGTCCATCGCGTTGAGCCACTTGGTGGCTTCGGCGGTGTCGCCCTTGGCGACGGCGACATTGGCCAAGGTGAGCATGGCGAAACCGCGCAGGGTCTCGGCGGCGGAGACGTCATCGGCGACTTCGGCGAGGGCCTTGGTCGCGCCGGCGTCACCGGTTTCCAGTCGGCACAGGGCGGCGTAAAGGCGGGCGCGGGCGGCGAGGGCGGCGACCGCCGGGGTGTTGCCGGCGAGGCCGGCCAGGCGACGGGCTTCGTCGTAGGCCTTGGCGGCGTCGGCGAACTTGCCGGCGCGCTTGAGATCGTCGGCGACGTCGGTCAGGGCGACGGCGGCCAGGGGTTCGCCGGCATGGCGACCAGCGAAGGCCCGGCGGGCGGCTTCGTCCTGGCAGGCGGTGAATTCTTCGCCGAGGGCTTCGCGCTGGCTTTCGTTCCAGAAGAAAAAGGCGAGGTAACCGAGGATGCCGACCACGACGGCGACGGTGGCCTTGACGATCACGCCCTGGTTGCGCTCCCAGAAGAGCCAGAGACGGTCTTCGGCGTCCGCATTGACGAAATCCTCGTCGACGACCACGAGGTTGCGGTCATCGCCGGCCGGGGGCTGCTTGCTGGAACGGTCTTCGGGCATGGGGGGTCAACCCTTGGGAAAGGACCGTTTGTGTCAACCCCCGCCTCCCCCGCCTACGGGCTTGTCCCCGCCCCCGGGCGGGTAAGTATGGGGGACACATGAGCGCCTCCGCCGCCGTCCTTTCGCTCCTCCAAGCCGCCCAGCAGAAGGGCCAACTTTCCGCCGCCAGCCTCGCCAACGCCGGGGATTGGCTCCGTTCGGGGGCGCTTCCGGCCGAGGCCGTGGCCTCCCTCCGAGACCTCTGCGACCGCGGGGCCTGGGCCGAACTCGAAGACCGTTTCTATAAGGGTATCGCTTTCGGCACCGGGGGGATGCGTGGCCGGACGGTCGGCCGGGTCTCCGCCACCAACGAGGTCGACGCCCAAGGGCTGCCGGTACGCGCCGCGATCGGCTCGGCCTGCCTCAATGACGTCAATGTCCTCCGGGCCGTCATCGGCCTCTGGAAGCATGTCTCGGCCACCCAGCCTGGCGCCCGCCTGGTCGTCGCCCATGACGTCCGCCACTTCTCCCGTCACTTCGCCGAGCTGATCGCCGGCGCCTGGACGGAGCTCGGCGGCGAGGCCTACCTCTTCGCCGGCGCCCGTTCGACCCCGCAGCTCAGTTTCACGGTCCGTCACCTCGGCGCCCACGCCGGCGTGGTCATCACGGCCAGCCATAATCCCTCCCATGACAACGGCTTCAAGTGCTGCCTCGGTGACGGCGGCCAGGTGTTGCCCCCGCATGACGCCGCCATCGTCGCCGAAGTCGGTAAGCTCGGGCCGGCCGACGTCGCGCCTTATCTCGAGAAGGACCTCGCCCGCGTGCTCACGGTCCCGGCCACGGCCGAGGACGCCTACCTCGCCCGCCTCGCCGGCGTGGTGCTCGACCCGGAGATCATCGCGCGGCACACGCCCAAGGTCGTCTTCACCAACGTGCACGGAACGGGCGACGTCATGGTCGTGCCCGCCCTGCGTCGCGTCGGCATCGATCCGCATCTGGTGGAGGAGCAGCGCGAGCACGACGGCCGCTTCCCGACCGTCGCCTCCCCGAATCCGGAGAACGCCAGCACCTTCGCCCTCGCGCTGAAGCTCGCCACGGAGATCGACGCCGACCTCATCCTTGCGACCGACCCCGACTCCGATCGCGTCGGCGTGGCTTGCCCGCTGCCTGCCGGCGGCCATCGCCTGCTGAATGGCAACGAGGTCGCCGCCCTGCTGACCGAGTTCCGGATCTCGTCCCTCAAGGACGCCGGCATCCTGCCCGAAGGCGGCTCGCCGAACGCCGCGGTGGTCAAGTCGCTCGTGACCACGCCGCTCGTCGCCGCCATCTGCGCCCGCCACGGCGTGCGCTGCGTCGAGACGCTGGTCGGTTTCAAGTGGATCGCCCGCAAGCTCGAGAACTGGCACCGCCGCCTCGTCGAGGGCGCCGGCCCCGACGCCCCCGCGCTCCCCCTGCTTCGCCGCGCTCCGCTCGCGCTGCGTCACTCGACCCTCTTCCTGCTCGGCGCCGAGGAGAGCTACGGTTACCTCGCCGATGACGCGGTCCGCGACAAGGACGCCAACGCGACGGTGGTCATGCTCTGCGAGTTCGCCGCTTTGCTGCGCTCCCGCGGCCGCACGCTGCTCGACGCGCTCGACGTGCTCCATCTGAGCTACGGCGCCCATCACGAGGACCTGCTGAACCTCGCGTTCGAAGGCGCCGAGGGCGCCGCGTGCATCCGTCGTATCGTCGCCTCCTGGCGCAAGTCCCCGCCCGCCGTCATCGACGGCTCCAAGGTCCTCCGCGTCACCGACTACGAGCGCGACAAGGTGCTCGACGCCGAGGGCGATCGCGTGCCGCCCGAGGAGTTCATCCTCGCCGAGCTGGCCGACGGCCGCCGCATCGCGGTCCGCGCTTCCGGCACCGAGCCGAAGGCGAAGTTCTATTCCTTCGCCAAGGCCGAAGTCGCCGACGCCGACGACCTGCCGGCCGCCCGCGAACGCGCCCGTCGCTCGGCCCTCGCCCTCCGTGCCTGGCTCGAAGCCGACGCCAAGGTGCGCGCGAAATAATCTCATGAAGACCACGTTCCTCCTGCCCCTCCTGCTCCTCGCCGGCTGCGCCAGCCCGGTCGGCGACCGTTCCTTCGCGCCCGAGAAGACGCCGGCCGCGGCCGCCTTGTCCGGTCAGCCCGCCGCCGAAGGCTCGCTGAAGGAACGCGTCCGCGAGGCCAACGAGAAGAACGACGACCGTCTGCTCAAGCGCGACTGGCGCGCGGCCAAGCCGGCCGTGGGCCCGCAGCCGTAAGGCCTATCTGGCCTTGGGCTTCAGGGGTAGTTTGAGGCCCATCTGCGCGTCGAGGTAGGCCGCAAGCTGTTCGACGAGCGCCGTCGCGAACTTGCGTCGGCTGGCGTCATTGTCGCGCACGCCCTTCGAGTTGCTCTCGATTTGCAGGCCCGCGAAGCCGGTGCCGGGCGCGGTGTGGGTCCGCACGTTGTAGCCGCCGTTGAAATAAGGTTCGCCGGGGACGGGTTTGCCGAGGCTCGGCGTGGCCGGGAACCCGGCCTGCTCCATGAGCGCGCCGAAACTCTTCGGGCCGTGCAGGAGCGCGGGGTAGGCCGCCGGGTCCTTCAGCGCGAATAATTGCAGCGTGCCTTTCCTGATGAACTCCGGCTTGGCCAACTCGGCGTCCGGCAGGCCGAACTCCCGGCGATCGTGCGCATAGCCCAGCTCGAGGCGGGCATCGGCGTGACCGTGTCCATGCAGGTCGATGTAGAATCCTTGGCCATGCTTCGCGACGACCGCCTGCTGGGCGGTCCGGATGAAGCCTTGGAAGTCCTTCCAGGACTGTTCGGTCAGCGGGTTCCCCGCCGCGCCTTCGACGATCTCGCGGTTGCAGTCGATCTTGCGACGCGTGACGCGGCAGATGACCACATGCGGGTGCTGGCCGGTGCGGGCGACGAACTCGTCGTCGATGGCGCGGGCGAGTTCCTGGGTGTTGGTGTCGAAAGCGAAGGTTCCCTTCTCGCGGTCCGGAAGTTCGGCGGGCTTGTCGCGTCCGCCGTGCGGGGCCGACAGGACGAAGGGCAGGCTGCCGGCGATGTATTCGACGTACTGATTACGACCGAAATAGGTCTTGCCGGGTTCCGGCGTCTCCGCGGCACGCAGGATGACGGAGGCTGCCAGCAGGCAGGCGCAGAGGAGGCGGGGCATGACGTATCTAACAGGCTCTGACGGCCCGGGTCAAGCGGACGGCCTCAGCGGACGGCGCCGCCGGCGAGCAAGGCGCGGACCGCGGCCTCTTCAGGCACGTCGTCCGCGGTGCTGGCCGCGC
>Ga0102872_1000338_pt1 | contig 12879 bp, 10 predicted proteins | sample Colrivmeta1547A3_FD_78438 | JGI IMG/M metagenome (GOLD analysis project Ga0102872, IMG submission 78438) | Estuarine microbial communities from the Columbia River estuary - metaG 1547A-3 | ecosystem: Environmental > Aquatic > Marine > Intertidal zone > Estuary | place: USA: Columbia River...
TGCCAATAATTCAGTGGCAATTTCATTACTTGTAAATAGACAGCCTTCTCTGCGTAATTGCTCAACAAACGTTTTTGATGGTTTATCTTTATATGGCATTCCGAATGCTTCTGAATTCAATGCAATATCGATATCTTCTGAAAATCGATCTATAATTCCCCATCCTTTGCTTAAAGATGTGCCGCCTTTAAAAGCAAAATACGGCGCATACTTTGAAGCGAATAACATCTTTAATACATGTGTAACCCACCAATCCTTCTCAATTGCCTTTGAAGTTATTCCTGAATTCAATGAAGCTTGATTCAATGAGATTCTACGAGCATTCTCATCAAGATTTAGTAGCCACCCAATCATATTGTTTGTTTTAAAAAGTTCTTAATGACAAAATCACTTATTCTCGAAGGGGCTAATTTCAAATCGTGCTTCAATTTTTTCGCATCCTCCTTTTTGAGTAAGCTCATGATTTTTTCTAATTCTGATTCATTGAGTTGATTTAAATCCAATTCCTCTAAACCCAAAAATAACAAGCTTGATATAGTGCCTACCATAGCTAATTTCTTGGTTGTGGTTGGTTGGAATACAATGGAGCTTTTTCCAATCGTTATATTTTTCTTAGTCCCGTTTGTGAGAAACACCATTTTCATTGGAACCTGATTAGAAAGTCCAATTTTATTTAAGGCATACTGGCCAGTAGGCATGATTTTAACGTGTTCTTTTTTCGCCAATGACGCTGCAATTTCTTCCATGGAAGGAAGTACTTCACCAAATACTTTATCATGAATTGGAACTACATAAATACCCTGCCCCATTCGAACCAACACTTTTTGCTCAGCCAATCGAGAGAGTGTTTTCCTTATGGCGGTTGACGTGCCCAAGTCTTTAAAGTCGGAAGGCAGAATTATTTGACCTGGCTTCGACCGCTTAATCTTAGACTCAATTTGGTTATATATTGACGCTTCCATGTCACAAATATACAAATCATTGTGACGTGGAAATATTCACTATGTCACAATTATTAAAATTTTAGTGACATATCAAAATATCGCCCAGTACTAAAAAAGGAGTTTTCTCCATTCCGCACATATCCTAACTGATTGGTTACGAGCCTAGTATTCCCGATAAAAAAATCAGGCGTATTGAAATGGTGATGACCGTACCCCCAATAAGAAATATTCGATGTTTCGATAAAGTCATATAATTCCGTAGCAAACGCTTAGTTCAATGTATCCCCTTTATATTTAGGCGGGTATTTTAAGAATGTCCGGCAATGATGAGATAAAACAACCATCTTATCGCCACTAGATTGATTTACTGTTTGTTTTATAAAATCTAAACTCTCATAATGCAGTGCATTGTAATGTTCCGAGGTAAAATGGGAACCATTGTGTTTTATTTGGTGAAAGTCATTCAAGTTTCTTTCAATCTGCCATTGATTCGCAATACTAATATGGCTCCACAGGGTTGAAAACAACAATTTAACTCCGTCATGAACAACTGAAGTATTATTAACCAATGTTACATTATTTTTTATTCGTTCATTCAAGATCCCACTCTTATCAGTAATATCAAAATGGTAATACTCATGATTGCCAGGCAACCAATACGTAAGTTTAAAATGATCCGATATGTAATTAAAAAAATCATCATGTTGATTCATGATTGCAAATGGAACAATATCTCCTGCTAATACCAAGATATCCCCCACAGGTTGTAATGGATTTTCTTTAATGAATTTGCTATTATGAGGAAACTCTAAATGCAAATCAGAAGCATGTTGAATTTTTAAATTCATACAATACAAAGTTTAACTTAAAATTTGATCAAAATAAAAAACAACCCCGTTTTTTAGTCCCTTTAAGGAGCCGGCAAATTTATTTATTATGAATACTGATAAGATAAATAACAAGAAATATGGAAGACCAAACAAACAATGAAAATCCTAAATTCGGAAATGGAGAAGAATTTTTGGAAAACGTCACACATCTACTTAATCACAAAGAACTTAGTGATCTATTAAAGCTCTTTCGTCATCAGAAGAAGTGGACAAATTTAATTGAAACAGGAATCACCCTAGTAGTTGCCATTTTTTTGATCGGTTCACTTTTTTGGCTGTTAGATCGTAACTATTTAGACAAAGGTTCTTTTGGGGTTATGTTCGGTACGGTTTTCGGGTATATGCTTTCATGGCGATTCGATAAATAATAATACCTAGATCATGGAGTTACGAGAATTTATCAAACAGGATAATTGCAACACCCCCAAATTCCAGAACAAAAAGTATAAAGCAGCTTCAATCAATAGAGATCAAAAACATCCTTTTGTGATTTTTTCACAAATACACTAACTAAAAAGTGAAATTTTGCCATTTTTTAGTTCAAAAATTGAAAATATTGACAAAATACGCAGATAAGAAATACGCTTATTAGGCAAAATCGAGGTCATAAATGCTAATTGCACTATAAAAAATACCTCGTCCATTCATTTCGTGGTAATTTTTAACTCTTGGTACGTGGTTCAGCAGTAATTCCGAAGTAATCCCACGGAATAAAAGTAATTCCATGGGATTTTCGTGGGAATTCTCGGTAAAATGCGCTGAAAAAATCGGAATTTTCTGGATTTTCACGGAATTCTAAGGAATCATCGTCGTATTCATCGCAAACAGTGATATCTGAACGCTCATCATCCTCGTCTTTTCCTTATGTTCATTTATTCATTTGTTCACTGTTCACCGCATACCTCTTTGACTACTTTGCGATATTGCCCCTTTCCTATTCTCTCAAATTCCCCCCCCAATAAATATCGTCTTACAGAGGAAGAAGACATATTCAGTTTTTGTCCCAACCCCACCGCCAACATCCAGTTAAACTCAACGGGTAGAATGTCAAAAAATCGTTGCTGTTTTGCCTGCTGTTGAATATACTTACTACCATTTTTCATATCCGCAACCAACATGTTTGCATGGTACAGAAGTGTGTAAGCGATTTCACCAGAAATCTCTAAGTCGGTAGATTGAATTTTTATTTCACTTTTCTTGTCTCGCTTTGATTGAGCGTAATATCTCATCGTGGTGAACACCATCGACATTCGAAAACAAATCAATCCCAATCGATGGATTGTGGCCAAGATCGGCGTCCCGGAATCCTTATGTGCCACTTGGGTAAGCAATTGAAACTGCTTGATGAATCTATCTTGATGTTCCTTCACCAAATACAGCTCTAATGCTTGGGTTTGTCCCTGTAAAAACAAATACATTTCTTTTACCATTTGTCCCACCTTACGAAAGGTCTGACCTGGATCTGTCCCGCGATGGTCAAATACATTTCTAAACGTTGGGACAGCAGGAAACGAATAAAACATAAATCTGCTGAATAACCCATTCTCTGTATCGGGTATTAATCTAATGACCTGACCACGTGTCCCAGTAAGTAAAACTGATAAACGAGGGCGCTCCACGGAAAAGTGCTCCCTATTTTGCCTTCGTTGCATCTCAACAGGTTCATGGTGAAATGCTGCACGGAGCACATCGCTAAAATTCCCCCAGTCTTGCGCCAAGGCATTGGCCAAAGTATCCGCTTCAGTTGAAAACAGAATCCCTGCCCCGTCATTTTCACTGAGGGTTTGAACAACAGAACTAGCGCTGTTATTCGCAGGAACGAAAAGTAATTTATAAGGCGGTTCTTTTAGCGCAGAAACATCCGCATCCTTCTGTTTTATCTTCTCGCGCTTCAACTCCTCGAATTGCTTTTTTGCAAGGGTTGTTTCTTCCAACAACATTTTATGAATTTCCATGCCCACCAATCGTGTCCAACTCAACACCCCTTTTCCCGAACCAGCCGGTGCTTCAATGAATGTATACAAATTGGGCGATACCCATTTGCGGTCGTAAAAGCCTATCACATTGGGCATACAACCAGAAAGTACCGTAAGTGTACCCAATAGTAAAATATCCCGCTCATACGGATTATCAATGGTCGTAAACAAGTCTCTCAGTGGTTCTGGCAAATTATCATAAATACTGTTCGATAGCGTGGATCTCAGCTGATCCTGATAGCCTGGCAATAGGAACAATTCCTCCTCAGCCACTGTGTTATGCTTTACACTGTGCATGATCATCGCTTTAGTGGTTTATCCTGCACGTAGCGTGATGCCGCCCGATGAATATTTTTCTCTTGCTCGTGTTTGCCTGAATTCAACCAATCCTGAAGTTCACCTTTGCGAAATAGAATCTTCTTTCCATTCTTGTAAAAAGGAATTTTTCTTCTACTCGTCATAGAGTACAAAGTCTGTTTGGCGATGTGAAGAAACTCCGCAGCCTGATCGGCATTGAGTATTTCCGATTTTAGATTGTTCTCTGCCAATTCAGTGATGGCAGTTTCTTGATGCTGTTCTAATGCAACTTGAACAGCTTCATTCACCAACTCTGTGATGAATGCTTGTAAGTGAGTAATACTTTCTTTCATATGAAACATTTACTCACCCTTCATCAAAAAAAGAACCGTGCCAAACTTTTGGTTATCTTTTTTTAGTTATCGATTTTTCGAGGGTTCGTTTTGCTCCAAAACCACTGTACCATACTGTATCAAAATGATCCAAACTAGTCTAATTTTGCGTCGATAAATAACCTATTGCGCAAATGCAAGCAAATTAGGTTCACATTCCTAATTCACTGACATTCAGACAATTTGTCACTGACATTTTTCATTTTTCCTGTCTTTTATTGTCAGATGATATGCCCAATTGGATACTCTTCATTGCTTTTGTTTTCGTTGAATCCATCACCTTACCATAAATCTGTGTGGTATGAATATGTTTGTGTCCCAACAATTTTGAAACGGTATAGATATCGGTTCCTTCCGCTAACTGCAAGGTTGCAAATGTGTGTCTGAAATTATGAAATGTGATCTTCTTGCGAATGCCCGCACGTTGCAACCATCGGTTTAAGTTCGCATAGTCTCGTTGAAAATTGTAATCACCAAATATACAGACCTCACTTTCTTCGTAAGTACCTAAAAGACTCACTGCTTCATCCGAAATGGGAAGTGTCTCCATGGACTTTGTTTTACTCTGGGTAAAGCGGATAAAATACCCCAAACTTTCGGAATGCTGAATTTGTTCCCAGCGAAGTTTTGTAACATCCCCCAACCTTAATCCAGTGAGTGCCGAGAACATACAAGAGCGTTTTAATAATTCAGATTCAGTGGGCGTATTATACAGCTTAATCAATTCTTCCTTTGTTAAAAACTCACGATAGGTTTCAGGCTGTTGTACACCTTTCACCGCATCAAAAGGGTTGCTTATTATATGTCCAAACACCATAGCTTCACGCACGGTGGCTCTAAGCTTATTGTAATAGGTGTAACACGAATTTTGTGAGATGCGCATTTTGGGCGAATTGATGCGTGTCGCTTTTTTCTCCAAAAACTCTTTGTATTCATTGATGAATTGCGGCGTGATATCGCCAAAGCTGCATTGCTCTTTACAAAATTGAAGGAAGGTTTTATACGATGCTACCCAACCTCCATGGGTATTCGGATTGCCAATCCATTTGTTTACTTGCTTCTCATAGAATGGCAGGAAGTCATCAAACTGTGAACTACGTTTGATACCGAATTTACCCGCCAACCTATCTATTTGTCGATTGGCTGCAATGGAACGAGCAAGGGTTTCGATGTCTCTATTGTGACGTTTCTCCATTTCATCCCTCGGGGGACTGTAGAGATACATTTCTAAGTATTCCCAACGGGTCATTTTACCACTTTCTGGGTGAATAATTGGCGGACAGTGATCAAGATAAAGGCTGATCTTACCTGTCTTTAGTAGACGTTTCCTAAGTGTGACTTTCATAACTATTTATTTTCCAATATTTTATCTAATTCTACGCGTAAGACCAAACGCCTCGTTCCAATAGAAAATGTTCTGATTTTCTTGGTTTTTATCATTCTTGCCACGGTCCAACGCGAGACTCCGAGCAACAAACTCACCTCATTTATGGACAACACCTCGCGGGCTTGAATCATCACCACAGGGGCTGTTAATTGACTCTTAACAAGTGCCTTGTCTTGGAGTAATTTCTCTTGTCTTTTGTTCTCTTTATAGGCCTTGGCGGCGCACTTCTGAGAGCAGTACAAAGTGCTGTTTTTCATAGCCACGAATACTTCTTGGCAGAAAACACAAATTTTCGAATATGGGTGTTTTAGAGCAGTCATTTTTATTTCGCCGATATGGTGCAGCATGGTGCAGAGTGGTGCAGCATGGTGCAGGGTAGTGCAATTTTTTTTATTACGTTCTGAATTTGTTGCTGACATGTTGCTCGAAATATCTGGTATACATATGAGCAACAAAAGGGGTGCAAAACACGCAAAATGACTAAAAATGTCAGATTGCCTAAAAACGCAAAAACCCTTGCCAGGCAAGGGTTTTCGTTATCTTATGTTGTTTTTGTTTATCGTTGATTATCGGCCATTACTTCCCAATACAAAACTTAGAGAATATCGATCCAAGAATCTCATCAACGCCAATCTCCCCAGTAATACCGGATAACGCCCGAATCCCCTCACGTAAGTGAAACGCCAATAAATCGCCCGATAACCCCGAAGCCATCCCGTCCAACACCTGCTGCATTTCAGTTGCGCAGTGATTCAAGGAATCGGCATGACGGACATTCGTCACTACCGTTTGATCACCCACATCGGCCAATCCGCCCATAAATCTAGATTCCAAGGCCAAACGCAATGCCTGCACCGAAACCTTATCCTTGGCCGATACAAACCAAGGCGCCTCCAACCCCATCACATCCACCATATCAATCCAAGGTTGTTGGCTAAACTTAACCGCCAAATCCACCTTATTGCAAACCACCCAAACACGTGAAGTTTTCTGCTTCAACATCATCAAATCCTGTTCAGCCTCAGCCAAAGAACAACTACCCATATCCAACAAATACATCGTAGCACCCGCCTTTTCAACATGCGAAAATGTGCGCGCGATGCCCTCCTGCTCTATCACATCCGTTGCCTCCCGAATCCCAGCCGTATCAATCAAACGCAACATAAAGCCCTCAAAATTCAACTGCGCCTCGATGGCGTCCCTAGTGGTACCGGCAATCTCACTCACAATCACCCTATCCTCATTCAATAATGCATTAAACAATGTGCTCTTCCCCGCATTCGGTCGTCCAGCCAAAACCAACGCCAACCCTTTTTTGATCACATTACCCAAGGCAAAAGAGTCGCGAAGCGAAACCACCTCAGCCTGAATGCGCTCCACCAATAACTTCAATTCACTGCGCGATGCAAACTCCACATCCTCCTCCGCAAAATCCAATTCCAACTCCACCAAACTAGTGAAATGCAAAAGCCTATCCCTTAGTGCGGCTATATCCTTCGAAAAGCCCCCTTTTAGCTGTTTTAAGGCCAAATCATGGGCGATGCGATGCTCAGATGAGATCAAGTCGGCCACGGCCTCCGCCTGCGCCAAATCAAGTTTGCCATTCAAAAAAGCCCTTTGGGTAAATTCCCCAGGCTCTGCCAACCTCGCACCCTTGTCCATATACGCACGCAACAATCGCGAAACAATGTATTCGCTTCCATGCACCGAAACCTCTACCGTATCCTCACCCGTATAACTCTTGCTGCCCTTAAACAATGTAATCAACGCCTCATCCATCACCCCGTCACCATCATACATCGTGCGCAAATGTGCCGTATGTGTAGGTTTGTCGGCGACAGCTATTTTCAGCAACTCATCCGTTAGCTTTAACGCCGATGGGCCCGAAACCCTTACCACTGCAATGGCACCAACTCCAGCAGCCGTAGCCCTTGCAACAATCGTGTCGCTATGAAATAAATCTTGATTTGCCATTGCCTTTATTGGATCAATCCATTATCCCGAAAAATCTCTCTAATAGTTGATGATTTTCCAAAATAAATAGAAGGTGAAAATATTAATACCCCACAAAAATAAAGAAAGCCCCGCAGAACCTGCGGGGCTTTCTCAGCTTTATTCTAGATTTAAAAATTAAGGGGCTTTGCGAATCACGTTCACTGAACCATTTACCTTGTTAATCTTATCTTTTCCTTTGAATTGATATGTTAACTGGTAGAAGTATGTTCCCGACGGAACTTCAGCACCATCGTTATTTACTTTACCATTCCACTTCACTCCTGGATCTGAAGATTCAAATACGCGCTCACCGTAGCGGTTGTAGATGCGTAATTCAAACAATGATTGACCTGCAATTGGAACGCGGAATTCATCGTTCTTACCATCACCATTTCCAGGTGTGAATACGTTCGCCAACAAAATGAATTGGTTTACATAGACTGGCTTACACACTGTATCCTTACATCCTGTTGAATTGGTTACTTCTAAACAAATCCAGAAAGTATCAGTACCACTGTAAGAAGCACTTACAACTTTATCACTTCCAGCATAATCAACAATCAAAGGCTCTTTGGTCAATTTGATATTGCTCTGGTGATTATAACCCCAACGCCATTGTGTTCCATTGATATCAGTTCGAGTATAAGTATAATCCGGTGTCTTAGACGAGTCAATTGTGAAGTTTGAAACAACAGAATCAACAAGGAAGATGATATCGCCCATTACAGTAGGACACCAAGGCCTTGGATGACTAGGATCGTAGTCCGCGAAGTGCGATACCCTGATCCGACCTGGTGAGTTAAATCGCCATGCCATCTTTTTCTTATCCGTTGTAACCGTATCTACCTGACCGGTACTCAAATTCTCGAATCTCCACTTGTACGATTTCAAAATTGTATCTGAATTGTCGGTGAAATAGTTACTATCACCCGCACAAATTGCCATCTTGAGTACTAATCCTCTCACCGAATCACGTGGCAATACCGTTACGATAAATGCTTTTTGCGATGGGGTATCAGGGAATGTCGCAGGACAGAATTTGCGGATGTTTGGAGGCAAGATTAATGAGTCATACTGCTGAAGGAAAACATAGTATTTACCTGGCTTGGTGTAAGTATGATACAAGAATTTATCTTTCTTGTTATCTATCTTTCCATCACCCCAGAACCAGGTCCAATCAGATTTGCCAGACGCCGTATCAGTCAAATTACTAAACTGTAAGCTATCCCCTGCACAAATTGTGATTTGATTACCTGCTTTTGTGGTGAATTCAAACCTAGGACGTGGTCCAGGAATCAAAATCCAACGACTAAACGTATCCTCACAACCTTGGTCTGTCTTCAAACGATATTGAATTTTGAACCATCCGTTACGGGTGTATTTGTGTCCAATACGATCTGGCAAACCAGATTGATTTGATGCAGCCCTCTTGAACAAGTTATTTGAAGAATCACCCCAGTCAATATACCATTCTTTGATATAATCACACTGCATTGGTGTTGGACCATTACAGTTCTTCATTGCCCAACTACAAGGGTCGTGCATTATTGAACTATCAAAGAACTCAATTGCTGTGTTACAAGAAGGAACCGTTACGTTCAAATTGAACCTAACATCCAAACGGGTAATGAACAATTTACGGGTAATTGTATCCATACAACCGGTACTATCACCAGCAATGTTTCTAAAGACATAAACTCCTGAATCATCTTTGTAATACTTAGCAACGGATCCACCGCCTCCCAAATCAACCCAAGGAGACACACCTGAACCTACACCAGTACCACCCCAAGGCTGACCGCCAAAGATTGTGATTGGCTTGCTTTTATCATCATCCGCTTTGTTCCAATCCCACTTGGTGAAAGGCTCGCGGTTGGGTTTACCCTGCGCAGTTTCGGCCTGACGTGTTGGATCTCTCCAATAGTCTGTGAAATCCCATGTTCCAAAGTTGATTGGATCTGGGTGGAACATTTTATACTTAGGCAAAGCCTTCAAGTTCGTTGCCTGATCTTGACAAATGATACTATCTGGCAATTCCAATTCCATTGCAAAACCAACCAATACTGGGAATGCTGCAATGTCGTCACACTTTCCGTTAGATGAAGTCATAGACACGCTCACCAAGTGATATCCAACCCATTTCGGTATAAAACGATAAGAAGGATAATCCACACCACTCACTTTATTTATGTCAGTAGGACGAATTGTTGTATCGCGATAATGCAAAATCGTCATACTGTCTTTATTCGGAATGAAATAATAGCGAATGAACCTACCAAAACCAGTGGTATCAATACAACCATAAGCACCGGTTGCTGGCTGACCAATAACGCCTTTGTTATTCCAAATCATTTGGGCAATTTGTGCGGGTGACAAAGAGAATGGATCAAATCCACGGGCATCCAAACGCTCTTTCATTCTATCCCAAACAGCTGATACGTCTGCCCCTACTGTCCAAGCACTAATCTCAGCAGTGAAAATTGTATCTTTCTTTGTCAATTTGGTATTTCCATCATTCCAAATATCAGTACATGGAACCTGCACTGGATCTTCACCACCACGGGTTTGAATCACATAGTTATACAAACGTTTTGGATTTTTTCCAGGTATTTGTTGATATCTGAAATAATCTTCTTGAATATAACGGCGCCATCCTCTTGAGTATGACGGACTCGCATTACCCGTTTCAAATGACCAACGCAGTGATTTAAGATCATCTGTTTTGGTCTTATTGCCTGGTATCGGACGAACAATCACCGGATCTCCCTTACAAATCTTACGAATACCTACGGAGTTTGTCTTTGGAATCATTACCTCAAATGCAGGATCAATCATAGGGAAACATGCGAACTGCCTGTACCACTGCGTATCGCTACAAATAGGACGATCCTTGGTTGGAGGAGAAAAAGTACCCGGCTTGCGAACACCATTACCTACAACAATACCTACTGTAATACAACCACTCGGATCACACACCTGAGACGCAGAATACTGCTTAGAATATCTGCTCGGTGGATTACCTGCAGGCTGATATCCTGGATATGGCGGTCCTGGAGGACGTGAACCTGGTTGCAATCCACTCAACGGAACCCAACCATTTGGATTACAAGTTGAGTCAAAGTTGATTTCAATCATAGAGAAAGTACATCCTGGCTTCAAATCACTCAAAATAAACGTGATTCCATATTGTGGGTTCTTCGCACCCAAACATTCAATCGCATCTTTCAATAAACCTGACCCAACACCACCCGCATTGGCATGAAGCATCGCCAACGATTTGGTGGCTTCGTGTTCGCACTTCATTGGATGACAAGTATCTTTATGATTCAACTTAACGTTGTTACACTGAGGAATCTTTGAATAGTACAACTCGCGGTATCGCTTGTAATCGATGATGTAATCTGTGCCATAATTTAGTCCATTAAAACGACCCATCTTAGACATCAACAACATCTTTAATTTTGTAGGCTTTTCACCCTTCGCCAATCGAATTTTAAGTAATGGCAAAGGCAGCGTATCCCTACGAGTATAAGCATAGAAATTATACACAATCGAATCCGTCTTGCTTGTCAATCGGATAATATCCTTATCCTTAGCCAACACTGTCTTTGGTCCTACATATAATGTCTTATTAATATAAACGGAATCTTTTGAGCCCAAAGTAATCGTAACAGAATCCTCTACCAATCGCTCCCCGATTCCCTTCATTTTATAATAAGGCGCATACTTTTTAATTGCATTCTTATACTTTGTAGTCGCTGCAGTTGCAGAATCCGCACTGGTCTTAGGAACAAAAACAATGGTATCCAACACTACCCACAACGTATCCGATGCCCAAACCTGAATCTTTTTACATAGACCGGTTTTTGTGATGAAAATCGCATCTTCCATTGGCGATGTCTTAAACCTTTCCAACAAAATCAAATCCCATGATTTGTAGTAGTGCGTTGGCAATGTATCACGAGAGTACTGACAGTTCACAAAAACGTTTTTATTCCTAGTTACATCCGTAGTACACTTTGGCGCATAGGTATCACTAAAATCCCAGAGTCTAACAGCACAAACACGCTCACGCTTTAAGTAATCATTTCCACCCGCCGGTGCAATTGTTCCCCCTGCATAAACACTCTTGGTACCATTTGAGTTTTTCTCATTTCGCAGAGGCTTCTGCCAAACTTGCTTTGGAGTACCATTGGCATTCTTTTGGAATGTGTGACCTAACGTTCCATTCCACTTATAGAATGTACTATCATCGTCTGTAAAATCACGATCATTGTGATAGAAAGTTGAGAAGTTCTTAAAGTGAACCGTATCCATCACATCCTTTGGGCATTGGAATACCTCAAATTCTGCCAAACGATTTCCTGAAACTTCAATGGTTGAAACAGGACCCAATACGATGATGGTATCATAAGCTGATTTATTACCACAAATTGGGTGCGAATATGTCAAATTGATTAAGAAAGGCCCGAGTCCAGAGAAACCGTGACTTGTATTCCAACTCTTGTTATCAAAGTTCTGTGGTCCCGTGTTTGGATCACCAAAGTTCCATAACAAACCGGTAGCACCCGCTGGAGCTTGGTCTACACCAAAATCAATCTTTGCATCAGATATACATGCAGAATCTTTACTGGCCCAAATTACAGCTTTCGACTTAAATACAGAAGCTGCCGCCACAACCGTAAACGAATCTTTACAACCATCTATCGTTTCAATAACAACTTTAGAATTATAAGTACCCTGACCATAGAAAGTCTTTTTAATGGTTGGACCCCAATCAGTAGTGGTAGATCCATCACCCCAATACCAGGTGATTTTCTTCACCTGACTCTTGTCGATCCGCGAAATATTCTGAATGGTTGCCGTTACACTATCACAAGCTACGGGCTTATTACTCGTAAAACGCGCGCCAATCTTTTCACGCACTTTTACCGCACCTTTCAATTTCATTGTATCAACACAACCCCACTCATCTGTAACCTCAACAAAAATGTCGAA
>Ga0102872_1000367_pt1 | contig 12367 bp, 9 predicted proteins | sample Colrivmeta1547A3_FD_78438 | JGI IMG/M metagenome (GOLD analysis project Ga0102872, IMG submission 78438) | Estuarine microbial communities from the Columbia River estuary - metaG 1547A-3 | ecosystem: Environmental > Aquatic > Marine > Intertidal zone > Estuary | place: USA: Columbia River Estuary...
GTTGGTGTATATACCTATCAGATATTCATTAAAATCCCTAATTTTGACGAGCGAAAAATGATCGTCGGTCACGTTAATTTAATTAGATAAAAGTGAAAATTAAGCAACTATTATTACTCAGTATTATCCTTTGGAGCACAACCCCTGTCTTTTCTCAAGGAACTCCAATTAGCGTTGGTGGACAAGTAACAACATTTAGTAGTATGATACGAGGCTATCATTTTACTGCGCCAACAACGTTTACTATTTGCGGTTTGTACGTTCCACCTGATGCAAATGCAGCAGGTGCACAAACGATTCGTGTCGTGCGTTTTACGGCTGGACCTCCTCCAGCATTTGCAGGAACAACAAATAGTTTTGTTCAATTATTCACCATTACAAATGCACCTGCAACGGGTGTAGTTCCATGTAACATCCCTGTTTCAAGTGGAGATATTATTGGCGTTTATGGAGCTCGAGGAGCCAATTGTGTAAATAGTTACGGTCCAGCTAATTTTGTGACAAGTATTAATGGATTCAATACAACCTTACAACGAAGCGGAATGCAATCATGTCCTGCGGGAACCGGAGCGGCAATGGCGAACATTTGGTCTGAGGTAAATTTCAACATTGGCCGCATCCAAATGTATATTAACTGTTGTCAGACACCAGCGATCACAGCCGGTTCTAATAGTCCAATTTGTGCTGGACAACCTTTGAATTTAACAACCACTGCAAATCCAGCAGGTGCATATACATATGCGTGGACAGGTCCAAACGGATTTACCTCTGCGGTTCAAAATCCCACGGTTGCCACTACAACATTAGCGGCTGCCGGTAACTATACGGTTGTTGTTACTATTCCAAACTGTGGAACAGCAAATGGGACTACTGCGGTCGTTGTCAATCCTGGTCCAACGATTACCGTTCCACCAATTACGATTTGTCAAGGTGGATCTGGAACCTTAACAGCAAGTTCACCCACAGCAGGTGGAACATGGACATGGTCATTAGGCGGAAATATTTTAGGTAGTGGGTCAACTTTATCCGTCAATCCAACAACGAGTACTACGTACACTGTTGAATACAACGTAAATGGCTGTACAAGTACAAGTACCGTTTTAGTATCCGTTGAACCAACACCTCAACCACAAATGGTCAATGACAGTATTTGTCTTGGTCAAACAGGAACGTTATTTGTTTCCAATGTTGCGGCCGGCGGAACATACTTATGGTCTACAGGAGCAACAACAGCTTCCTTAAGCGCAGCTCCAACTACGAACACAACGTATTCGGTGGTTTATACAAGTGCAAATGGATGTGTTTCTCCGAGTGTTTCGGCAGATATCATTGTTAAACCTAATCCAATTGTAACGGTTGTCAATGACACCATTTGTATTGGCTCTAGTACAACGATTACAAGTACAGTTGATTTACCTGGTGGAAGCTATACGTGGTCTCCACTTCCATCTTCAAGTAACTCCATCACAGTAACACCAAATACTACATCAACATACACGGTGATTTATAACTTACAAGGTTGTACAGATACAGCAAGTGCGACCGTTGTAGTGAATCCGATTCCAGTTGCATCGACTTCGAATACAACGATTTGTTTTGGCGATGTGGCGACCTTAACTGCCAGTGCGAATTTGCCAAATGGAACCTATTTATGGTCAACGAGCGAAACGACAAACTCCATTCAAGTGAGTCCAGGTACAACGACAACATATTCCGTAGCTTATACATTGAATAACTGTACAAGTCCGAGTGTCAATGCGATTGTTACCGTGAATCCAATTCCGGTTGTTACATTGTCCAGCGCTACCATTTGCGAGGGAGATAACGTAACACTTACGGCAACTCCAAACCTTACAGGCGGAAGCTATACTTGGGGACCACTAAATGCTATTGGTGGCGCCAGTCAAACATTAAGTCCGTCAGTGGACACAACGTTAACGGTTATTTACACTTTGTTGAATTGTCCGAGTTTGCCAGCAAGTGGAACAGTGACAGTAAATCCGTTACCAATTGTGACATTTAGTTCAAACATTGTGGAAGGATGTGCGCCACTTAGTGTGACATTTACGGCGACAGATCAAACGAATACCACCTACAATTGGTCAACGAGTAATGCCTTAACTGGAACTGGATCGTCCACTACGATTCTTTTTCCAACAGGTGGAACATTTGATGTGACATTAGCAGCTACAACGATTAATGGTTGTTTCGCATCTGGATCCATCGCTAATTACATTTATGTTGAGGATTTACCAAATGCTGATTTCCAATCACCTATTAGCATTTTCACCAACGAAGCGCAATACGTTCAATTCAGTAATTTCTCTACGGGAGCAACAAATTATGTGTGGAATTTCGGTGACGGACAAATGTCAACAGAGGTAGAGCCATCGCATATTTTCCAAAGTACGATGAACGGGTATACCATCAACTTAATCGCTTTAACGGATCTCAACTGTTTGGATAGTATGTCGATTTCGATTGGCTACCAATACAATGAATTGTATTACATTCCGAATAGTTTCACGCCAGACGGAGATCAAAACAATCAGGTGTTCTTACCAATCTTCTATTCAGGATACGATCCATTAAACTTTGAAATGCAAATTTATAATCGTTGGGGTGAAGTGTTATTTGAAACACGAAACGTATTGTTTGGTTGGGACGGATCAGTGGGTGAAGAAGGGTTAGATGCGCAAGAAGGCGTGTATACGTACCGCATCTTATTCAAAAATCCAGATTTAGACGAGCGTGTAGTTGTTACAGGTACAGTTAACTTAATTAGGTAAGTAGCTGACTTCAGGAAAACAGGGGTAACGATATGCATCGTATATTTTTTTCGAACTTACTGTTTTCGCTACTACTCAATTTATTGATTAAGCCGATTGCCATTTTTGGTATCGATGCTCAGGTTCAAAATGTTGTTGGTCTAGACCAATACGGCTTGTATTTTTCACTGTTAAGTTTATCGTTAATTCTGAACATCCTCATGGATTTAGGGATAAATAATTACGTCATTAAGACCGTAGCCAAAAACCAAGAAGAAGCAAAGTCCCAAATTAGTAGTATTCTTCTCTTGCGCCTTGTCCTGTTTCTAGTTTACATCATCCTTCTTTTTACCTCCGCGTTTTTATTGGGCTATGACTCCACGGCTATGAAACTGTTGTTCTTTTTGGGATTAAATCAATTATTCATCGTTTTCATTGCGTATTTCCGAGGATTCTTTTCGGGATTGCAACACTATAAGCTGGATTCATTTTTCTCTGTTTTTGACCGGATCATTCTAATTATCACGGCGGGATCTGTATTATTATTAAACATGGGTTATGAAATGAGTATTCCCTTGTACATCCAATTACAGACCTTCGGTTATTTCCTCACCTTTGTATTGGCGTTTATTTTCTTTAAACGAATTGTGGGAACCATTCACTGGCAAATTGATTTGCTCCATTTTAAGTCCGTTCTTCAAAAAAGCTTACCGTTTGCTTTACTGATTATCCTGATGTCCATTTACACCCGAATTGACGGAATACTTTTACATGAGTTAGGGTCGGATGGCAATGTGCAAGCTGGAATCTACGCCACTGGATTTCGACTGCTAGATGCACTGTATATGTTTGGAATGATCTTCGCGGGATTATTGTTCCCCATGTTTTCGAATGTTTTGAATGAATCCATGCAAAAAGTCAGAGAATTGGTATTGATTTCTGCTAATTTCCTCATGAGTGGCGTCATTGTAGTCGTTTTTCTCTTGATCTTTCATACTGAATATATCCTTCGATTCATCTACACCCCTGATGTGAGAGTCATCATTCCTTTCTGTTTTTTAATGTTAAGTTTCATTGGAATCTCCATGAATTTTGTCTTTGGAACACTTCTCACGGCGAATGGAAATTTAAAAGAATTAAACATCATTTCTGCCACTGGTGTGTTGATCAATATCTGTCTGAACATCTTTCTTATTCCCAAATATGGTGCTGCTGGAGCGGGATTTACGGCATTTATTACCCAGATGACAATGGCCATCACCCAATTCATTTTGTGTGCAAGGTATTTCCAATTAAAGGTTGGAATACTAAAAATTGGAAAATGGCTTCTTTTTACCTTTAGTTTCATTGGTGCCATTTTTCTTTTCGAGTTTGCTCTCATAAATTTAGAGGACCAAAATTTGCTGCATGATTCACCCATGCTATTTGGACTAATTCTATGCATCGAATTAATCCTTGGTTTGATTTTCATGTTCATTTTCAAATTCATTGAACTGAAACCATTAAAAAATCTGTTTTTATCTCGCTCTTAAATCAAATATTTTTTGAATTTTGGAGTTATTGTCATAGCTTGCGGCAAAAATCATAACTTCGCGGAGCTAAATACATATGACACAGTTAAACTTACAAGAAGAACGAATGGGTTTAATCCAATTTATTTGGAAGAAGAAAACACCAATTCTCACCATTACTGGAATTGCAGCGATTGTTTCTATCGTTGTTTCTTTCCTAATTACACCACTTTATTTATCCTCAGCGATTGTTTTCCCTGCAGCATCAGGTAATGTTTCCTTCGATGCACAGCGAAATGTGAAAGCAGCTGCCATGGACTTCGGAGAAGAGGAACAAGCGGAACAACTGGTGCAAATCCTTCAGTCATCTCGCATAAAAGACCGAATCGTCAATAAATACAATTTGTTGGCCGATTATGAAATTTCGGAAAACGATCCAAATAAATATTACAAGTTAAACAAAGCGTATTACGGAAATTTCTCATTCAATCGAACACGTTTCGGTTCCATTCAAATTGATGTATTGGATAAAAACCCAAAGAAAGCAGCTGCCATGGCCAATGACATCGTTGATTTAATCGATACAGTGAAAAATGAAATGATTCGAGAACGTACGGTTCCTGCTTTTGAAATCAACCTCAGAAAGAAAAAACAAATGGAACATGAACGTGATTCCTTGTTAACACGATTGGAAGATTTAGCGCAATTGGGTGTCTTGCCAAACGATGTAAGAGCAACACTTTACCAAGCATTGGTAGACTCAAAGAGCACGGCGGAAAAAGCAGAAATTCAACGAAAAATTGATATTAATACAAAATATGGTTCTGTATATGACGGACTTGAGTACCAACGAAATGAAAAAATCGTCAAAATTGAAGACTTCCGTGTTTCATACGAACAAGCAGAGTCGGATGCAAATGCGAAATTCAATCATAAATTTGTCGTGGAAAAGGCAGTCGTTGCTGACCGCAAAGAAAAACCAAAACGCATGATCATTGTGCTTGTTTCTACGATTGGTGGATTTATCTTTGGATTGTTCTTCTTGTTGATTCAACAGCGTCTCAAAGAGCTTAAATTGAACCAAGCTTAACCACTTGAAAAACTCAGTAATTTACGGGATTGTTGGGCTTTTCTTGTCCATCCTTTTCGCCTACTTCATTTGGCAGGACCTTGAATACCTGAGTTTATTTCCTGCTGGATTATTAGCCATTTACTTCGCTATTTTTCAAACCGAGAAGTTATTTGTCGCTATCGCTTTTTTTACACCACTCTCGATTAACATCGAGGAATTCAATTCAAGTTTCGGTCTGTTTTTACCGAGTGAACCTTTACTTTTTGGCTTGATGCTGTGGTTATCTGCACTTCAGCTCCATCGTTCCTTTATGCCGAAAAATCTTTGGCGCCAGCCCATCCTCTTTTCTGTCGGTATATTTTTAACTTGGATTTTCATTAGCTCCATTACCAGTTCTCATCCAATTGTCTCTTTTAAATTTCTATTGGCAAAACTTTGGTTTATTGTGCCCGTTTTGTTTTTCGGTATTCACTTCTTTCAGAAGGAAAAAAATAGAATTGCCTTCATTTGGTTGTTCATTATCTCTTCGTGCATTGTGGTGATTTACACAATTACGCGTCACGCCATGTATGCATTTGGAGAAAAAGAAAGTCATTGGGTCATGTCTCCTTTTTTCAAAGACCACACCATTTATGGAGCCATCATCGCATTGAATGTCCCACTCGTTTTTGGACTGTACTTATACAAAAAACACGCACCGCTCATCCAAGCTGTCATCATTGCGATGATTGTACTCATTCTCGCTGGACTCTACTTCTCCTACACGCGAGCTGCGTGGTTAAGTGTTTTTGGCTGTTTGTTTATTGGTGGACTCATTTATTACAAAGTCAACTGGAAGCCGTTAGCCGGAATAGCGGCCATCATATTACTCGTCGTTTTATTCAAATGGGATTCCATACAAATGGAATTGGCGCGTAATAAACAGGACCATACGACCGAGTCGTTTGATGAACGACTGCAAAGTGCGGCAAATATTTCTACAGATGCATCGAACCTAGAACGAATAAATCGTTGGAGTTGTGCCATTGCCATGTTTGAGAAAAGACCTGTTTTTGGTTACGGACCTGGTACATACGCATTTGAATATGCTCCTTTTCAAGAACCAGAGAATCTCACGATTATATCCACCAATTTTGGTGATATGGGGAATGCACACAGTGAGTATTTGGGTGCGTTAGCAGAAATGGGAATCATCGGATTACTTTCCTTCTTGGGAATCGTAGGGGCCATTTTTTACACGAGTATCTTGGTATATAACCGAATTCCTTTGTCAGACTCTGGAACAAGAATCCTGATTTTGAGCATGATCATGGCCTTGTCCACCTACTTCATCCATGCCTTCTTAAATAATTTCTTAGACACAGACAAAGCCGCGGTTCCAATTTTTGGTATGTGTGCAATGATTATTGCTCTCGGACTTCAACAAGAGAAATTAGCGTCCAATCCAGAGTGATGGATTCAAGCTTTTCGTCAATCCACCTGCAACGGAGTGAATTTCGAAATGGCAGATAGACACACCACTGTCATCGGCTAATAAACTTCCGATGGCTTGTTTTGAAGATACTTTTGATCCGACACTCACATAGGTTTCTTGCATATTTCCGTAAACCGTGCGGTACGCACCGTGTTTAATAACGACATACTTACCCGCTCCATTAATCGAGAATACACTCGTTACTTCTCCCTCAAAAACGGAGCGAACGCGTGCATTTTTAGGACAGGTAATATCGATTCCATTATTATTGGTAACCACACCTGCCAAGGTTGGATGTGGATTTGTTCCGTAGCGCTCGGTGATGCTGCCTTTTTCCACTGGCCATGGCAATCTGCCACGATTGACCTCAAAACTTTTACCAACAGCTGAACCCTCTGTTGATTCTGTATACGTTACTTGTTTTGGTTTTGCTGGCTCCGCCGCGCTAGCCTTTGGCGTTGTTTTAGGGGCGTCTTGGGACTTTCCTGAGGTTCCGCCGCTTGTAGTTGCTTTTGGTGTCGTAGCAGCTACATTTGCTTGACGCTGTTCTTCTTCCTTTCTCGCTTTATCTCTTTCGCGTTGACGCGCTTGTTCGCGTGCTATTTCCTGGCGAAGTTCCGCGTCGATTCGTTGTTTTATTTCCGCCTTTTTGCGTTCGTCTGCTTTTAACTGAGTGAGTAAATTTTGCTCCTCTTTTTTAAACTTTTCGTAGGACTTCTCTTTCTTTGATTTATCCTTGGAAATCAGTTCTCTTTCTTGCTTTTTCTCTTCGAGAGCAAGTAGCTTTGAATCCTTTTCTTGAGAAATATTCGTGATTTCCTCTGCAATTAAGGCTTGGTGTTGTTTGATGAGTGCGGCTTGTTTTTGCTGCACCCCAGCTACTTTTTTCAAGTAACGGTTGCGCTTCACTGCTTCGTTGTAATTGTCCGCTGATAACAAATACATCACGCGTCCATAGCTACTGCGGTGTTTGTAGGCGTACAATACCATCTTTTTATACTGACGTTTGAGGTCGCTTAGTCTTTTTTTCAGGCGTTTCACTTCCTGTTTTTTCTCGACCATTTTGATCTCTGCCATACGTACTTGATTGTCAAAAATACGCACCAACGCTTCTCGGCTTTTGATTTGATTTTCAATTAATCGAATTTCATTCAAGGAAGCTTGTGTGTTTGACTTCACCTTCGACAGCAAGGACTTTGTATTAGAAATACGTTTTTCTAATTTTTGTTGTTCTTTCTTCAGTTTTTCTTGACTTGACTGTCCAAAAGACAGGCTCACAAAGAAAAAGAAGAACAATAAACTACTTACATTTTTCATATTTCTCTGGTATGATGATGATTAATTCTTGTGGCTCATTTATTTCCACCTTTTCATAATCCATTTTGATGTAAATCCCTTTTTCCTTCGCTTTGATGTGCATATGTACCACTTTCGGGACATTTATTCCATTTACTTCTTGACGTTGCTCATAAATCACGGTGATTTCCGTGGAATCACTCGGACTTTTAATCGTTGTTTGCTGAAGGGATTTCCCATCATTACTCAAGATGTAATTCAAAATGATGTCCTCTTTTGGACGTCGGTCCATTCGTTTTTTATCGCGTTTTTTGTGGGTCGAAATACTGTAATGAAACGGATCGTGGTCTACGAAATATTTCTGTTCAATGTTGTAATCCAAGGGTTTGCCCAAAAACAATTCCTCCATGTTTTCATAAGTAAAATCAACACCAAAGGTTGTTTTTAAATAATCCAAGGATTGGACGGTGTAACATTTTTCCCGTTTATTCACAACGGTAATGGTGTCTTTGGTTACCATTGCCGTCACAATTGGAATACGGGCATAGGTAATAATCGCACTAACGGCGCTATCGGCAACAATCTTGAGGGATGTTTTAAACGAGATATCCGTGGTGGAATCTTTATAGTTGATGTCCAACTTCGAATAAAAGGTTCTCGGTTCGATTTTCGATAAACTATCCAAGCGATCGACTAACTCTTTGTCCTTTATTTTAGGAAGTTTATCCCCGTTCATTAGTTCGTTCCCTACTTTAGGAGAACAAGCAAACAAAGTCCATATAAAACTTAGTCCGACAGTTAGTTTAAAAAACAGGTTTTGCATACTTCTTTTGTGTAATTTTTTCATTCAGCACTTTGTTTGCCGAACCAAGTTCTTTTGCTCGTAGCCAATAGGATAGTGCTTCGTCCTTTTTACCTAACATAAATAATACATCGCCCAAATGTTCAGCACAGGATTTGTCCGTGATTTCTGCACCTCCACACGCACGTTCAAAGTACGTTTTGGCTTCGGGGTATTTTCCTTGTTGGAAAAGAATCAATCCCTTCGTATCGAGGTAACGCGGTTCATCAGGAAATTGCGCCAACACCTCATCGATGATTTGTGTCGCTTTTCCCAATTCTAGTTCGTGAAAGGCTAACTGGTAGGCGTATTGATTTCGTACAAAGGTATTTTTGACGGATAAGCCGAGTGCCTTATCGTAGGCAGCAATCGCTTCTTTTGTGTGCTTCAATCCAAATTCCGCCTCACCGATTTGTCCATAGAATTCTGCTTTTAAATCCGCATCTTTTAGCACATAGTCTATTCCCGTTTGCAAGGTTGTGAGTGACTGTTGAAAGTTTCGTTGTTGGTTCAGTGCGGTTCCAAAAACAAAATAAGGAAGGGCTTGTGTCGGGAAAAAACCGATGCATTTTTCTGCGTCTATTGCCAAACTATCAAACTGTTGGAATTGATATTCCAATAATAAAATTTGATTCCAAATAGGATAAACATTTGGATCACAAGCAACGGCTGCTTTATACGATTCAATCGCCTGAACGAATTGATTTACCTTGAAATAATAGTCGCCTGAAATGGAATGTGCTTTTGCTTCCTTCGGATATTTCTTACACATGTACTGCACCAACGATTCCATGTCTGGATCCATGACCTCTTGTCCTTGAAGGGCCATCAAGATATTCATCTTCTGGTCAATGCTTGGTCCATCAGATTTTATCGCGGACTTTAAGTTTTGCAATCCATTTTTACTGTCCCCTGATTGCATTTGCATGTCCCCAAGCATCAGTAAAGCCATGCCATTGTTTGGATCCACGGCAACCAATTCTTTTAATAATTCAAATCCTTCTTGAAAACGCTTACGTTGCAAATAGTAATCGACTAAATTCGCGATGATCATGGGTTCTCCTTCAAATTTCTTTTTCGCAATTTTGAGAACGGTGATCGCTTCTTCATCGCGTTTAGCAGCAACAAGTAGTTTAAATTTCTCAATGGCAATTCCTGGATTCGATCCAAGGTTGTTTTCCATGCGGTTCAATAAATCCAAGCCTTTTTTTACGTCACCCATTTGCGTGTAACATTCCGCTGCACCAGCATAGTACGTTGCATTATTCGGTGTTTTTTTAAGCAACTTCTCAAAAACTGCAATGGCTTCCGGGAATTTTTTCAACTCGACATACATGAATGCCAACTCACTTTGGTAATGCTCATTTTTTGGATCAATGTCCGAAGCTTTCAAGGTATGAAATGCCGCTTGATCCAAGTTTTCTTGGTTCAAGTAAATTTGAGCTAAGGCAAAATGTGCTGCATCGTCTTTTTCATCGATGACAAGACAGGCATTAAACTTATCAATCGCCTCTTGGTTTTGTCCATTCAGTTTGAAGCGCACCCCTTCGTGAAAGGAATTTATGTACGTGGCATCATGTCCCTCCTGCTTTTTTTTCTTCAAATTCGCACAAGAAGCAAACACAAATGTCCAACAAATAAGAAAAAGGAATTTATTCATGTGTCGTGCTAAAATCACCCAAACTCAGGTCTTTTGATCGTCCCTTGAATACAACATTCGAGCCAAGCATGGAATCCGCCATGTTCGCATTTGAAATGTGTGTGTTTTGTTGAATGTTTGTGTTTCGAATGATGGAATTTTCTACAACTGAATTCGCCCCAATGGAAACGTGTGGTCCAATAACAGATGCATGAATCTTCACGTTTTTACCGATAAAACACGGTTGAATAATGACTGAATCGACACACGTTACACTCTCATCCTTCATGGAAAGTCCGGCAGCACGATCAAATTCTAAGACACGTTGATTCGTATGAACAGTCACTTCTTTGTTACCACAGTCCAGCCATTCTGAAACAGTTCCCGGTTTAAAAACAACGCCAGATTCTGTTAAACGACGAAGCGCATCCGGCAATTGGTATTCACCGCTTTTAATGACCGCGTTATCAATTAAGTACTGTAATTCCTTGTGTAAACGTTCGCCATCGCGGAAATAATAGATTCCGATCATTGCTAAATCCGACACAAATTCTTTTGGTTTTTCGACGAAATCGATGATTTCTCCGCGCTCATTCATTTTGATCACACCAAAAGCACTTGGATCTTCAATTTGTTTCACCCATAGAATTCCTTCATCCTCCGAGCTGATTTTAAAATCGGCTTTGAATAGTGTGTCCGCAAAGGCAACGACAACAGGTCCTGTTAATTTATCCGCAGCACATAGCACAGCGTGAGCAGTTCCCAAAGGTTGGTGTTGGTAATGAATGGATCCTTTCGCTCCCAATTTCTCTGCAACGGCTAATAATTCTTGTTCTACCTCTGAACCAAACTCTCCAACCACAAAAGCGATTTCGTCAATTTTCTCTGCACAAACGCGTGCGATGTCCTCAACGAGTCGGTGAACAATGGGTTTTCCACCAACCGGAACCAGTGGTTTAGGAACAGTTAAAGTGTGTGGTCTAAGACGGCTGCCTCTTCCAGCCATTGGCACAATTACATTCATTTCTTCTTATTTTACTCCCGTACTACCAAATCCTCCCGCTCCACGCGCCGAGTCAGTGAGTTCCGTGACTTCTGTTAATGTTACTTTTTGAATCGGACAAAATACCATTTGCGCAATGCGTTCTCCGTCTTCAATGATGACCTCTTCTTCCGATAAATTGATTAAAATCACACCGACTTCACCGCGGTAATCTGCATCCACCGTACCTGGTGTATTCAAAACTGTTAATCCTTTTTTCAACGCTAGACCACTCCGTGGACGAATTTGACATTCAATGGACGGATCCATTTCCAAAAACAATCCCGTCTTGATTAACTCACGCTGCAACGGTTTTAAGGAAACGACCGCATCAATATTCGCACGAATATCCATGCCGGAAGAACCCGTAGTTTCGTATTTCGGCAAGTCGTGTTTGGACTTATTGGTGATTTTTACCTGCATTTTTTCTAATTATAGTCAAAATTAGTAAAATACAGGTCCTGAAAACGGCAATGAATTAGGAGAAATCAACAGCGTACTATTAACAACCTATCGACTTATTTTCTTTGTCCCGTTTGGATTTGAGCGGAATTTTCACCTCAATTCATTACTTTTGTTTTCGCAAATAAACTGTTATGTTAGAAATTCAACGCATTCGTGCCGAAAAGGACGCTTTAGTCAAAGGATTATTAAAACGAAATATTCACGCTGAGACTACCTTAGACGAGATTCTTGCAAAGGATGAAGCTTGGCGAGCTGCCAA
>Ga0102872_1000384_pt1 | contig 12029 bp, 10 predicted proteins | sample Colrivmeta1547A3_FD_78438 | JGI IMG/M metagenome (GOLD analysis project Ga0102872, IMG submission 78438) | Estuarine microbial communities from the Columbia River estuary - metaG 1547A-3 | ecosystem: Environmental > Aquatic > Marine > Intertidal zone > Estuary | place: USA: Columbia River...
CAAATCGGCCCAAGATAGTTTTTTACCATATTTTTGTTTGATAGGCCAAAGAAGCAATCTTGCCTTATCTAAATTACCATTATCTGGCCAACTGTTAAGCGGAGCAAAACGTTGTGTTCCTGAACCTGCACCACCACGACCATCATGAATACGGTATGTTCCGGCACTATGCCAAGCCATTCGGATAAAGAAAGGTCCATAATGACCATAATCTGCAGGCCACCACTCTTGAGAATCGGTCATAAGATCGTACAAATCTTTCTTAACAGCCTTTAAATCTAATTTTTTAAACTCTTCAGCGTAATTAAAATCTTCTCCCATCGGATTTGATAGTGAAGAATTTTGACGCAGTATATTTAAGTTCAACATATTTGGCCACCAATCTCTATTGGCTGTACCTTTTCCTGCGCTTTGTTTCAGGGTTCCGCTCGAAAACGGGCATTTTCCCTGAGAATCATTATTTCCCATGTTGTTTAATTTATATTTTTTTTAAAATTAGTTATTTCAGCAACCAAAACTACTGATAACCGTCATGTTTAATAATAGTTTTTAATTATATATAACTATTTATAAATTGCCAAAACTTATATTAAAAAAAGTCCCAACTGAAATATATTTTCATTTTATAAAAATCCGAATGTACACTATACTTTTTCCTCTTACTATCAAATCTTTTATATATTTGTTTCTGTTAGATACCAAAACCAAACACTATGCAATTTTCCAATTTATTCCGAAAAAAGAAAGTCAAAGATATTTTAAATCAAGTGGCTAAAAATGAAGCTGAAGGGCAACACACTTTGGGCAAGCATTTATCGGCACGTGATTTAACGGCATTTGGTATCGCAGCTATAGTTGGTGCCGGTATTTTTAGTACTATTGGTAAAGCCAGTTTTGATGGTGGTCCGGCTGTGATTTTCTTATTTTTATTTACAGCTATTGCTTGTAGTTTCGCGGCCTTTGCTTATGCTGAATTTGCGTCAATGGTACCCGTTTCAGGAAGTGCCTATACGTATTCTTATGTAGCATTTGGAGAAATTATTGCATGGATTATAGGCTGGGCTCTGATAATGGAATATGCAATTGGAAATATAACTGTTGCCATTTCATGGAGTGATTATTTTACCGGATTGCTCGAAAGTGGTGGCATACGTTTGCCGCAATGGATTCAGATGGATTACTTAACAGCCTCTAGAGGATTTGATGAAGCAACAGCATTAATGCGTGGCGGAAAAACTTTTGAAAACCTATCAGATGGTTTAAAAGCTTCTTATACTGCTTGGACAACTTCACCAACTATAGGTCCCTTTCATTTTGTGGCCGATTTACCGGCTTTATTTATTATTATTTTAATTACAGCACTGGTCTATCGTGGTATGAAAGAGTCACGTAATGCAAGTAACCTTATGGTTGTAGTGAAATTATGCATAATATTACTGGTAATTGCCGTAGGTGTTTTTTATGTTGACACTGATAATTGGATTCCGTTTTCTCCTAACGGTGTTGGTGGAGTTCTTAAAGGTGTTTCAGCGGTTTTCTTTGCTTATATTGGTTTCGATGCTATTTCTACTACAGCCGAAGAATGCAAAAACCCACAACGCGATTTACCTCGAGGCATGATGTGGGCGATTATTATTTGTACAATACTATACATTATCATCGCTCTGGTTTTAACAGGTATGGTTAGCTATTCCGATTTAAATGTTGGCGATCCATTAGCTTTTGTTTTTGACAAATTGAATTTGAAATGGATGTCAGGAATTATTGGAGTGAGTGCCGTTATTGCTATGGCATCAGTATTATTAGTTTTTCAAATGGGGCAACCAAGAATCTGGATGAGTATGAGCCGTGATGGTCTGTTACCAAAACAATTTTCAAAAGTGCACCCAAAATACAAAACACCATCTTTCGCTACAATTGTTACTGGTTTTGTGGTTGCTGTACCTGCTTTATTTATGAACTTGACCATGGTAACTGATTTGTGTAGTATAGGAACTTTGTTTGCGTTTGTATTGGTTTGTGCCGGAGTATTGGTATTACAAAATAAAACGGATATTCCTCGTGGAAAATTCAAAACTCCTTATGTGAATTCGAAATATATTGTTCCTGTTTTAATCTTAGCAGGAATGTATTATGCGTTTCAATACAATCAAAAAAGCACACTTGATTTTATTACCAATGAAAAGAAAATATATGCTCCAGAGGATATTGTAACTTCGTTATCCCCAGAACAATCAAAGCAAGTTTATGATTATTTAGCTGCATTCGACATTAAAAACGCAACGACTTCAGCCCCCGATTTAGAAGTGATTTTGAGTAAATATTACGAGAATGATGATCAATATCAATCCGTGATAAATGCTTTGCCAATTAACGATTCTCAAAAATACGAAACTGGTTTTAACTTGTTCAAACACAAAATTCCAATGTGGATTTTCTTAATTTCATTATTAGGATTAGCAGTTTGGGCGTACCGACAAAATTTATCATTAATTCCTTTATTAGGTTTAATTTCGTGTTTGTATATGATGGCAGAATTAAGTGTTTGGAATTGGATCTATTTTACTATTTGGTTATTAATCGGTTTGGTAATTTACTTTGGCTACAGCCGAAAAAACAGTAAATTAAATACATCGGAATAATTTATTTTAATAGTAAGTAAAAAATCCGTTTTGTAATTTTCAAGGCGGATTTTTTGCTTAATAATAACCTATAATTTCAATTTTCAAATTCATACAGAATAACTATCTTTGGCATCTTAAAATAAGAACAAAATGACTTTATCTCAAATTCTATCGGCACCTATCGAAAAAGCAATCCTATCGCTTTTCAATGTAACTATTGACAAAGTAGAATTTCAATCGACTAGGAAGGAATTTGAAGGAGATATCACCATGGTTATTTTTCCCTTATTAAAAGTGATTAAGAGCAATCCCGTAGAACTTGGAAATAAAATTGGAGCTTATTTAGTAGAAAATGTAGCTGAGGTTTCTAATTTTAACGTGGTTTCTGGGTTTTTAAATATCGTAATTTCAGATCAGTATTACCTTGATTTTTTCAATGATATCAAAGACAATTCGCAATTTGGATTTGTTTCGCCCAAGACAAATGAACCCGCGGTTATGGTTGAATATTCTTCACCAAATACCAACAAACCTTTGCATTTAGGTCACGTTAGAAATAATTTATTGGGATATTCTGTTGCTGAAATACTTAAAGCATCAGGTAAAAAAGTATATAAAACACAAATCATTAACGACCGTGGAATTCATATTTGTAAGTCGATGTTGGCTTGGCAAAAATTTGGAAATGGTCAAACACCAGATACTTCTGGATTAAAAGGAGATAAATTAGTTGGTAATTTTTATGTGGCTTTTGATAAAGCCTACAAAGAAGAAATCAACCAATTGATGAGCGAAGGAAAATCAGAAGAAGAAGCAAAAAAGCAAGCGCCGATTATTCTTGAAGCACAAGAAATGCTTTTAAAATGGGAAGCTGGAGATGCTGAAGTGATGTCACTTTGGAAAACAATGAACCAATGGGTTTATGACGGATTTGGCACAACCTATACTAATTTAGGAGTTAATTTTGATAGTTATTATTATGAAAGTAATACCTATTTATTAGGAAAAGATGTAGTTCAAATTGGTTTGGAAAAAGGGATTTTCGAAAAAGATCCTGATGGTTCGGTTTGGATTGATTTAACACCGGATGGTTTGGACAGAAAAATCGTACTTCGATCTGACGGAACAGCGGTTTATATGACTCAAGATATAGGAACAGCAATTCAGCGTGTTAAGGACTTTCCAGACGTTGGAGGAATGGTTTACACCGTTGGAAATGAACAAGATTATCATTTTAAAGTATTGTTTTTAATCCTTCAAAAATTAGGTTTTGACTGGTCTAAAAACTTGTTCCACTTGTCATACGGAATGGTAGATTTACCTTCTGGGAAAATGAAAAGCCGTGAAGGAACCGTTGTCGATGCCGATGATTTGATGAATGAAATGACGGAAACTGCCCAAAAAATTTCTGAAGAATTAGGAAAATTAGAAGGCTATTCAGATGCTGAAAAAGCCAAGTTGTACAACACGATTGGAATGGGTGCCTTGAAATACTATATTTTGAAAGTCGATCCTAAGAAAAGAATTTTATTTGACCCAGAAGAATCGGTAGATTTTGCAGGAAATACAGGACCTTTTATACAATATACTTATGCGAGAATCCAATCGATTATTCGCAAAGCCAACTTCGATTTTGCCGAAAAAACAACTATTAAAGCATTGCACGAAAAGGAAAAAGAATTGTTGAAACAATTGGAATTGTATCCTGAAGTAATTCAAAATGCAGCACAAAATCACAGCCCTGCTTTGATTGCAAACTACACTTACGATTTGGTTCGCGAATACAATTCGTTCTATCAAGCGGTGCCTATTTTAGGGTCAAATGATAGTGTAGAAAAAGTTTTCCGTGTGCAATTATCAAAAAAAGTGGCCGATACCATTGCATCGGCTTTCCAACTTTTAGGAATTCAAGTTCCCGAGAGAATGTAGTTTCATTTGGGCGTGCCCTCGTTATTGTCATTGCGAGGAACTAAGCAATCTTTGTTTAACTCGGTCGTGCTGTTCGTTGCAAGTCCTCGCCACGCTAAAAAGCGAGGCTGTGGGCTTTACACTGCCATCACTCACGCGAAAACGGTAATAATTCAACTTTTTTGAGATAATAATATTAGATAAAATCAATTACAATTTTGCCTCTTTGTCACTTTGCAACTTTGTAACTTTATCCTATCTTTGCAATTCAATAAAAAGTACCAATATGTTTGATAATTTAAGTGATAAATTAGACAAAGCCTTTCATATCTTAAAAGGACACGGAAAAATAACTGAAATTAATGTTGCTGAAACATTAAAAGAAGTTCGCCGCGCACTTTTAGACGCCGATGTTAACTTCAAAATTGCTAAAGATTTTACTACAAGAGTAAAGGACAAAGCCATTGGTCAAAATGTATTGACTACATTACAACCAGGTCAACTTTTAGTAAAATTAGTTAAAGACGAATTAACAGAATTAATGGGTGGGGAAGTTTCTGGAGTTAACCTTTCAGGAAATCCAACCGTAATTTTAATGTCGGGTTTGCAAGGTTCTGGAAAAACTACTTTCTCAGGAAAATTGGCCAATTTCCTTAAAACAAAAAAAGCCAAAAACCCACTTTTAGTAGCTTGTGATGTTTATCGTCCAGCGGCAATCAATCAGTTGCACGTGGTTGGATCACAAATTGGTGTAGAAGTATATTCCGAATTAGGAAATAATAATCCAGTTGAAATTGCACAAAACGCAGTTAAATATGCCAAAGAAAAAGGATACAATGTAGTAATTGTAGATACCGCAGGTCGACTTGCTGTGGATGCTGAAATGATGGATGAAATTGCTCGTGTTCACAAAGCAATCCAACCCCAAGAAACGTTATTTGTTGTGGATTCAATGACAGGTCAAGATGCTGTTAATACGGCAAAAGCCTTCAATGATATTCTAAATTTTGATGGGGTAATCCTTACAAAATTAGATGGAGATACTCGTGGTGGAGCAGCACTTTCTATAAAATCAGTAGTTAATAAACCTATTAAGTTTGTAGGTACTGGTGAAAAAATGGAAGCAATTGATGTTTTCTATCCAGAGCGTATGGCGGAACGTATCCTAGGAATGGGAGACGTAGTTTCATTGGTAGAAAGAGCACAGGAACAATACGATGAGGAGGAAGCTCGAAAAATCCAAAAGAAAATTGCCAAAAACGAATTTGGTTTCGATGATTTCTTGACCCAAATCCAACAAGTTAAAAAAATGGGTAACATGAAAGACTTGGTTGGAATGATTCCTGGCGCTTCAAAAGCCATGAAAGACGTTGAAATTGAAGACGATGCATTCAAACATATTGAGGCTATAATCCATTCAATGACACCATCAGAAAGATCAAAACCTGCAATTATTGATATGAAAAGAAAAACGAGAATTGCAAAAGGATCGGGAACTAAAATCGAACAAGTAAATCAATTGATGAAGCAGTTTGAACAAATGAGTAAAATGATGAAAATGATGCAAGGGCCTGGAGGTAAAAACATGATGAAGATGATGGGTGGCATGAAAGGTGGAATGCCAGGAATGCCAGGAATGAGATAGTAAAATAATTTGAAATTCAATAAAAACAAAAACAATTACAATTTCAATTACAATTTCAATTACAATTGCAAAAACAATAACAACAAACAACCGTTTAAGTTTGAATTTTCTGTTCTGTTAAGAACTTTAAACATTAAACTTTAAACACAATACACAACAACAATGCAACTACTAGACGGAAAAAAAGTTTCTGAGGACATCAAAGTCGAAATTACGGCTGAGGTTCAAAAGATGAAAAACAACAACGAGAAAGTCCCACATTTAGCGGCAATTATTGTTGGAAATGATGGTGCAAGTTTAACATATGTAGGAAGTAAAGTGAGAGCTTGTGAAAGAGTAGGCTTTGAATCTACTTTGATCAACATGCCAAGCACGACATCTGAAACAGAATTACTTAAAAAAATTAAAGAGCTAAACGAGGACGACAATATCGATGGATTTATTGTTCAGTTACCATTGCCAGATCAAATTGACACTCAAAAAGTCCTTATGGCTGTTGATCCTAGTAAAGATGTTGACGGTTTTCACCCAGAGAATTTTGGTAAAATGGCCTTGGATATGACCACTTTTATACCTGCAACACCATTTGGAATCCTTGAATTATTAGAGCGTTACAACGTTGAAACTAAAGGGAAGCATACCGTTGTTATTGGCCGCAGCCACATTGTAGGTCGTCCAATGAGTATTTTGATGGGAAGAAAAGGATTTCCAGGAAATTCAACGGTGACTTTAACACATAGTTATACTAAAAACATCGCTCAAATTACCACCCAAGCCGATATTATCATCACGGCTTTAGGAGTTCCAAATTACCTAAAAGCAGAAATGGTAAAAGACGGAGCTGTTGTAATTGATGTGGGAATCACTAGGGTAAATGATGAATCGAACGAAAAAGGATATGTGATTACTGGCGATGTCGATTTTGTAAACGTAAGCAAAAAAGCGTCTTATATTACTCCCGTTCCAGGTGGAGTAGGGCCGATGACCATTGCGATGTTGCTAAAAAACACACTATTAGCAAGAGAGCAACGAAAGTTAGCGAAGCAATAATAAAAAAAGCCTTAAATTTATTTAAGGCTTTTTTTATTTAATAATCTCCGGGTTTTTTATATCTAGGATCGTCTCTTTTTATAAATTCTGTTCTTCGTTTTACGGGTTCAATTTTTGGTAAACTTGCCTCTTCTGTTTTGCTTGAAGGTTCGATAAGTTGGTTTAATTCCAGAATCTCAGCATCGGTTAAATCGCGGTATCTTCCTAAAGGTACATCCAAGGATATATTGATTATTCGAATACGTTTTAAAGCCACAACTTCATAACCTAAATATTCCGACATTCTACGAATTTGGCGATTCAAACCTTGAGTCAATACAATTTTAAAAATAAATTGACTTATTTGTTCGACTTTACATTTTCTGGTAACGGTATCCAAAATTGGAACACCATTCCCCATTTTTTTAATGAAATCGGTTGTTATTGGTTTGTTGACCGTTACCGTATATTCTTTTTCGTGATTGTTGCGAGCGCGAAGAATTTTGTTGACAATATCACCATCATTGGTCATAAAAATCAATCCCTCACTGGCTTTATCTAATCTTCCGATAGGGAAAATTCGCTTTGGATAATTGATGTAATCCACAATATTATCGCGAACATCTAAATTGGTGGTGCATTCAATTCCAACAGGTTTATTGAAGGCCAAATAAACGAGTTTTTCACGTTGTTCACGAATTAGTTTTCCATCAATTCGAACTTCGTCTGTTGGAGAAACTTTTGTGCCCAGTTCAGGAACAACTCCATTTATGGTAACGCGACCTTCGTCAATTAGTTTATCGGCTTCTCTTCGAGAGCAATATCCTGTTTCACCAATAAATTTGTTTAGTCGCTTTAGATTTTCTTCCATGCCGCAAAGTTAATTAGAAAATCGATTGGTAGGTATTTTGATAATCAAAAAGAAATAGAATTATTTCACTTAAGATTCTGTTATAAATGTACTTATTTTTTCAAATAACTCTTCATCATTCATGCTGTGACCTAAGCCTTTTGTCTCAATAAAAATAGCTTCTTGCCAAGCTTTCGCATTTTTCTCTGCTTCTGCAAATGCGACTACTTTATCCTCAATATCGTGAGCTATAAGTCCTTTTATGTTATTTTCATTTGAAAATAAAGATCCTTCAATTTCTTTATTACTAAGGTTGAAATTCTCTTTATAGTAATTTATTAATCCACTATTCACTTTCAAATTCAAACCCAAAAGTGTGACGTAATTTTCAAAAATTGCTTTGAAATCGGATGGTGCTCCCAAAACTACAATTTTCTCTACATTGTTATTTTTATGAATTGTTTGATAATGCAAACACGCTTTTCCACCAATAGAATGTCCAATTAATATTTTAGGATTGTACATTTTCGCTACATGATGAATGAATTCGGTGTATTTGTGAGCGTTAAAATCTTTCCCGCTTGATAAACCATGAGCAGGCGCATCAATAGCAACAACGGTATAACCTGATTTTAAAATATACGGAAGGGCTTTTTTCCATCGAGCAGAATTACTTTCCCAACCATGAATTAAAAACAAAACTGTTTCACTTCCTTTCCATAAATACGTTTGAATTATTTTACCTTCAAAATCGAAGGCCACGGCTTCTGCACTTCTAAGTACTTCAGGAATTGAGTCTATTTGGATTTTTCCTTTTCTTGGAGTACTAAAAATACCATAGGCTTTTAGTATTGCTTTTTTTGGAGATACAAAACTAAGCACATTGATATAAAACCCAATTGATTTTGCGAGAAGGAGGTATTTTAATTTCTTCATATTAAAAAAGCCACGTTATAAACGTGGCTTTGTATGATTAAAATTTAGAAAATAATTTTTCCATTTTTTCTCTTTCTTCTTCAGCAAGAGTGCTATCAACTAAAATCCTTCCTGAATGTTCATCGGTAATGATTTTTTTTCTTGAAGCAATTTCCACTTGTGTTTGTGGTGGAATAGTGAAGAATGATCCTGAAGACGCACCTCTTTCGATAGAAACTACTGCTAATCCGTTGCGAACGCTAGTTCTAATTCTGGTGTAAGCAGCTAACAATCTCTCTTCAATTTGTCCTTGGTATTCAGCTGATTTATCAGATAAGAAAGTTTCTTCTTTTTCAGTTTCAGACATAATTGCTTGCAATTCCGTCTTTTTATGTTTCAAGTGATTGGTTTTGGTATCTAATTTTTCTTTAGATTGATTGATCACTTCTTTTTTGTGTTCAATTGTAGCTTTCATTTCTTTAATTTGCTTTTCAGCCAATTGAATTTCAAGCTCTTGGAATTCTACTTCTTTAGTTAAAGAGTTGAATTCTCTATTGTTACGAACAGTTTCTTGTTGTTTAACATATCTTTTCATTGACTCGTTATGTTCGTCAATAGCTATTTTTTTAGCTTTAATTTGATCTTCAATAACAGTCAAATCATTTTTAAGTTTTTCTAAACGAGTGCTTAAACCAGCAACTTCATCTTCTAAATCTTCAACTTCTAAAGGAAGTTCTCCTCTTACATTTCTGATTTCGTCAATTCTTGTGTCAATTAATTGCAAATCATACAATGCTCTTAATTTGTCTTCTACACTTAGTTCTTTTGTATTCGCCATAATAATTTATAAGTACTTAACTGGATTTGTATTTTCTTCCGATAAAATGATTGCAAAATTAAGGATTTTTTTTCTAAGATAATCAACAATATAATTTTTTGTATACCTTTCACTCTCAAAATGTCCAATATCGGCCAAAATAATTTGTTTTTCGGCTTCATAAAACTGATGGTACTTCAAATCAGCAGTTAAAAACACATTCGCACCAGCCGAAATAGCATTTGCTATAGCGAAACTTCCAGAACCTCCTAAAAGCGCTACCTTTTTTATCGGTTTACCAATAAAATCAGAATGTCTTATCGCCTCGCATTGCATTTTTTCTTTTACAAATAACAAAAATTCCTTTTCACTCATTGGATTTTCTAATTCTCCAATTAATCCCATTCCAATATTTTGATGTTTGTTTTGTAAAGTGGTAATTTCATAAGCGACTTCTTCATAAATATGATTTTCAAATAGAGCTTTTAATATTTTGCTTTCTAATTGTTTTTCAAATGTTACTTCAATCTTAATTTCATCTGCTTCAACAAATTCAAATCGTTCGCCAATTTCAGGATTACTATTTTCATTTCCACGATATGTTCCCATTCCTTTTGAGGTAAAACTACAATTTTCATAGTTTCCGATAGTTCCAGCACCTGCATCAAAAAGTGCATTTCTTACTTTTTCTACATTTTCAGGAACGGTAAATGTGACTAATTTCCTAATGTGGTTTTCTTTAGGAATTAAGATTTTAGTATTTATTAAACCTATAGCATTTCCAAATATTTTATTCACCCCTTCCGGATGATTATCTAAAGCAGTATGGACGGCATAGATTGCAATATTATTTTGAATTGCTTTAATCACAGCTCTTTCTACATAATTTTTCCCGGTTATTTTTTTCAAACCAGAAAATAAAATAGGATGAAAACAAACAATTAAGTTGCAGTTTTTAGCAATTGCCTCGTCAATAACACTTTCTAATGCATCGTGACAAACTAATATTCCAGTGGTTTCAGTTTCTGGATTTCCAACTAGTAATCCTACATTGTCAAAATCTTCGGCATAAGCCAAAGGAGCCATTTCTTCAAGTAGGGGAATTATGTCTTTAATTTTATACATACTTGTATTTTTGATTTTACAAATTAACGAAAAAACAATTTAACTTTTTAGTTCCATTCATAATTGAAATAATGTGTTTGCAAGTACTTTATTTAATCAAATTATTATAGTTCAAATTTTTGTATATTTGTAATTCAAATACAATTGTTATGACAACAATAACTTTAAAAATTAACGAACGGACTAAAGCAGGAAGAGCATTTTTAGAAATGACTAATGTATTGGTTAATGATTCAAAAGCTATTGAAATTATCGAAACTAATTCTAAAAAAATTAAAGTCGTGGATAGCCCTTATAATCCTGAGTTTGTAAAAATGATTTTAAAAGCCCAAAAAAGCTCCCAAAGAACGGAAATAAATCCAAATGATATATGGGGAAGTTTAGGGTTGAAATAACAGATCTTGCTAAAAAACAAATTGCTAAACATTTTAAGTTTGGTAACCAAGCTAGTATTAAAAAAACGCAATAATAATGCAAGAACTTTCTGAAACCCCTTTTTCATGAGTTGGAAAACCAGAAGCGTTAAAGGACAATTTAATTGGTTTTTGGTCAAGACAAATCAATTCCAAGGACAGATTAATTTATTCTGTAAATGAGAATTTGGTAGTTGTAGATGTAGTTTCAGCTATGGGTCATTATTCTGATAAATAATTATGAATTTTATTCGAAAAATACTATTTCCATTTTCAATCCTTTACAGTGCAATAGCTTCTATTCGAAATTATTGTTATGATAATGGTTTGTTGAAATCATATTCATTTAATTTACCAATTATTGCGGTTGGAAATTTAAGCGTTGGTGGAACTGGAAAAACGCCTCAAATAGAATTTTTAATCCGACTTTTGTCAAATAAATATAAGGTTGCCACCTTAAGTAGAGGCTATAAAAGAAAATCTAGCGGTTTTATTTTGGCTGATGCCAATGTGAATGCTAAAATTATTGGCGATGAACCGTATCAATATTTCACAAAATTCCCAGATATTCAAGTTGCAGTTGACGCCGATAGAAAAAACGGAATTGAACAATTACTTTCCAATTCTAGTAAACCGGATGTGATTTTATTAGACGATGCCTACCAACATAGAAGAGTAAAAGCAGGATTTTATATTTTGTTGA
>Ga0102872_1000411_pt1 | contig 11609 bp, 9 predicted proteins | sample Colrivmeta1547A3_FD_78438 | JGI IMG/M metagenome (GOLD analysis project Ga0102872, IMG submission 78438) | Estuarine microbial communities from the Columbia River estuary - metaG 1547A-3 | ecosystem: Environmental > Aquatic > Marine > Intertidal zone > Estuary | place: USA: Columbia River Estuary...
TTATTTTAATAAAAAGACTCGTTTGTAATTGAAAAACAACGCCTTATATTATGGTATAAATTAATTAAGCAAGTATATCCAAAGTTGGGTTTGAAAATAAGTTTCTTTCTTATATATTTGTTCTTTCCCTTAAAAGATGACACACAAAACGCCAATAATTTACATCAACCTTTTTTTTATCTTCTTTCTTTGTCTATCATGTAAAGGCAATGATAAAAATACTGAATCTTTAATTTCTTCAATAGAAATGATCCCTTCCGATTCTATTTTTCCAAAATTGACAGAATCTTATATCAATTCTAAAAAGTATAAAATTGATCATTTTTTTAATAAAAATTGGCCTTCAAAAAACAACAATATAAGCTTTTTAGTGGCAAAAGATGGACAGATAATTTATGAGAACTACTCGGGATTTGGAGATGTAAGAAAGAAAACTCCTATAACAAGCGAAACTCCTATTCACATTGCATCAGTTAGTAAAGTCCTAACTGCAACCGCAATTTTAAAATTAATAAATGCTGGAGAAATTGAATTAGATCAAAAAGTGACTTCGTTATTGAAAGGGTTTCCTTATCCTGAAGTTACCATTAAAAATTTACTAAGTCATAGAAGTGGGATGCGCAATTATGCCTATTTCACTGATGATAGAAAAATTTGGGACAATCATAAAATCATGAGTAATCAAGACATTTTGAATGTTATGATTACTAAGAAAATAGGTTTAGAAAGTAAAACCAACACTAGATTTCAATATTGTAACACCAATTATGCAATGTTGGCCTTAATTATTGAAAAAGTAACTGGAAAAAGTTATCCTGAAGCCATGAAATCGATGATTTTTGATCCTTTAGGAATGAAGCATACTTTTGTTTTTGATTATAAAAAAGACAAAACAGTAATTACTCCTTCCTATAGAGTTGGCGGAATGCAAATCGCTTTTGATTATTTAGATGCTATTTATGGTGATAAGAATATTTTTTCTACACCCCAGGACTTATTACTTTTTGATACGGCTAGAAATTCAAAATATTTTTTAACTCCTGAATTGCACAGCCAAATCTACCAAGGTTATAGCAATGAGCATAAAGGTCAAAAAAATTATGGTTTGGGAATTAGAATGATAAACTTTGAAACGGGACAAAATTTTTATTTTCACAATGGATGGTGGCATGGAAATATGTCGTCTTATGTAACTTTGATAAAAGAAAACGTAACTATAATTGCTCTTACCAATAAATCTATGAAAAGCGTTTATAACGTTCGAAAATTGGCTCCGCTATTTGGAGATTACCCTTTTAAAGTAGAAGATTTGGAGGAATAAAGCAAATAGACTTGAAAATAATAGAGTTAAAATTCGCTCGAATTGAAAAGTCTATCATCTATTTGTCTATTATCTTTTCTCATAAATCTTAAATCTAAATTCTTAAATCAATAAGTCGTATATTTGCGTCACTAATTGGGGTCGACTGGTTTTGACAGCAAGTCGAATTGAAAAGTAAGCACGTCGAGAACTGGGACAATTCTCGTTAATAAAAGGTTTCAAAACACTTACACGGCGAAGGAAACTACGCTCTTGCTGCATAATCTGAATTATAGTAAGATTAGCCTCGTCCTACAAGGTAGGAAAGCAGGATTCACCACGAAAGCTTTGGTTTATGGCGGTCGATAAAGGTGAATCGTAAATTTAAACCTAGATTTTCATGAGCTTCGGGTGGATTTCGAAAATAAAGAAGATAAGTGTTGTGCGACTGTTTCTGGTCAAACACAATATCGAAAACTCAATCAGGAAATAAGCGTGTAGAAAGCTCTTTAGTTGCTTGTTTGGACCCGGGTTCGATTCCCGGCGATTCCACAAAAAAAAGACAAACTTATTAGTTTGTCTTTTTTTATGGTTTATTTTTAAAAATAATCAAATTACATTGAGCGGGGAATTTAAAATATTTTATTGGTATTTAACCAATTCAGGTTTTGATATTTCAAAATTTTCTAAGCCAAAATCAGAAGTATTAATAGCATTTGTTTTATAAATTGGTCCTCCATCAATGGGTAAATTAGGGTAATAGGAAAAGGAAAATTGAAACGATTTAAAAACCAAGTAATCATTACTAATAATAACACCCAACCCTATTTGTGAATACAATTTACTTGAAAATAAACCATGAATGTCATCACCAATTAATCCAACTGTATACCTAAAATAGGGATTTAATCTAAACCCCGTAATTTTCCATGGAGAATATCCTTGTGTTTGAAAATTAAACAACAATTTTTTAGTTCCAAATATAGATTGACTGTTGAATCCATTAATTCCGGTATCTCCATTAAGTGTAATTTTATCAGAAATTGCGTTGGGTCTATTCATGCCAATAACGAATTCGGGATTAAAAAATTGTCGGAATTTCCAGGTACCAATTTCTTCTAAATTTGTAAAATAAATGGCTTTCAATACGGCAGCACTTTCTTCAAAATTTCCATTATTATAGAAAGTACCATATTCAAAATGGGTTCCTAAATAGCCAAAATTAAATAAATTACCAAGCGCAGCTTTTCCTCCAAAATAAGCCCGATTTACTTTGTTTTTATTTTGACTTCCCCCAGTCAAAGAGTAGGAAAATCCAGTGGCTATATCTTCAACAATATTAAAGTTAAAAATATATTTATCTTGAATGTAACTTCTAGAAGAGATGCCAATTCCAATCAAATACAAATTTTCGTTGGAATAAATTCCAAGATTATTTAACTCAATAAATGGATTTTCTACAAAATTTTTATTGTAAAATCTTGCGGTAGTGAAAAAATTTGTACTTCTTTGATATTCCGAATTTCCTTTAAAAATTTGAATCGAATGCCCAGCCCAATAATCATTAAAATTAGCTTTGTACTTTTTAAATTCGAAGGTTTCCATGGGTGTTATAGTGATTTGACTTCCATAAACTTGACTCATTGAAAATCCCCCAGCCCATTTTGTAAATGTTGAATAAAAAGGCCGTTCAGCACTAAATAATTTCGTGTAGTTTTGGTCAAAATCAATACCATACGCAAGTGTAGTTTTGACAAAGGTGTTTTTTATGTTTGGAATAGTATAACTGGTACTGTAACCGTCATGAATTCCTGTAAAATTTTTGGAATACGAATTAAAAAATTCGTGCCCTAGTCCAAAAAAGTTTTTTTCTTTTAATGAGAAAGTTGAATTTGTATTTGATAAATTAAATTGAGGGACGGCACTCCAGGAATCTAATATTCGTATGGAAATATCCACTGAGTCTTTAGAAACTAATTTTGTATTTAATAACAATTCGCTTATGTACCCTTGACTTCTAATTAAACGTGCCGATTCTTTAACTAGCAATGAATCTAAGGGTTGGTTTTCCTTTATTAAAAGTAAATTTTTAATGGCTAATTTTTTCGTTTTTATATGAAGGGAATTTCCTGCTCTAAGAAAGATATTCTTTGGCGTTTCAGTACTGTCGTTAACCGAATAACCAAATGGATCAAAGGAATTTATGGTTATATTTCGAATTATTTTACCTTCAAAATTAACAAAATTCAATTTTTTAACTCTTTTGAAGGTATTCTTTTTTACTGCTGGTTTATAAATGGGTTCGAATATGAGTTTGTATATAAATTTGGTGAACTTATGTTTGTTAGAATATATTTGAATTTTAGTATATTCTTTGTTTTCTTCTTTCGTTTTCGTAGTGTCCTGCGCCATAGATATATTACAGCTTAACAACACTAAAAAAATAAATAGATATCTAAAAAACATGGTTGGCTTAATTAAATTTCGAGTATGAAAAAAGCTCTCAAAAATTACTATACTACAAAGTTTCACTAAATTATTCTATATAACTGAATTTCCATTTAATATTATGTTAAATTAATGTTTGAAAAAAAATATTATTAAAAAAAGACCCGATTAAATCGGGTCTTAAAAACAAAAATATAAAAATAAAAAATGATTCGTTAGAAAACATAAACCACTGCAAGACAAACTTGTGAGGCAGATTTTACTGAAGCTGAACTTGTATCAACAAATTTCATTTGAGAAGCATTATCAAGTCTAATTTCAGGAATAAAAGTCAATCCTCCTGATTTAATATTACTAGTTAATGTAAGTCCAGTGTAAGAAGTATTATCTTCAGAATTATTAAATTTAAAAGATTCAGCACGTAATCCTAAGCTAAAATTGTCTTTAACAGAATAAGAAGGATACAAAGCAAATCCTGAATACCCTTTTTTGGGATCATTGCTTGTAAAATCTGCTGCATTTAAACCTAATTTAAACTTATCAGTAATTTGATAATTTGCTGTAATATCTACTATTTTGCCGCTTGCCGATCCATTTAAATAATTAACATAGGCAGTAAAATCTTTAGAAGGAGTTAATGACAACTGAGTACCAATGGCATTTAATCCAAGAGAAGAATTGGCTTGATAAGTATTCCACTGGTCGTTAAATAAACCAATCATTAAACTTACTTTTTTGGAAAAAGTATAATTTCCTTTCACCCCACCGTTTTGAAAAGGACCATTCGTAAATAAATAAGAAGTTGAATAATGAAAATTTCCAGATGGAGAAATCACTTCATATCCAATAAAAGTGCTCATATATCCTGCTGTTAAAATTAATTTATCAGAAGCTTCATAAGTTGCATATAAATTTTGAATATGATACGATTGACCATTTACATCTGGAATTGACTGCCCTGCTCCTCTTGGCCCAAAAGAAACTTCTGCAACAAATGATGATTTTCCAGTTTTTTTCTTAAGTATTAAGTCAATCATTCCAAGTGAAACTGAATTTTGATCGGAAGCAAAGCTAGTTGGAATGTTGGGTGTTTTAGAAAAATCATATTTATAATACAAATCTGCTGATCCTGAAATTTCTAGTGGTTTGTCTTGACCAAATGTAATTGTAGCGCTTAACGCCAATGCTAAAATAAGGGTAATTTTCTTCATGTTATGTTTGATTTAGTAGTTAAAAAATGAAAATAGGAATCTATATTCGGAACAAATTCTCAAATTTTTTGAAAATTTGTTCCGAAAAAAAGATCAATAAAATTTAGTTAAATTTATAAGTGTTCGCCGTGCTGAGAGATATCCAAGCCAAGTTCTTCTTTGTCTTCACTTACACGAAGTGGCGTAATTTTATTTACAATATAAAATAAGAAATAAGAAACTACAAAGGCGAAAGCTGAAACAAGAATTAGTGCTTTTAATTGGATTATAAATAAAGTCGAGTCTCCATAGATTATACCTTGGTTGTCGCCCACAATAGCATTTACGGATTTTGAAGCAAATACTCCAGTTAAAAGCATACCTACCATTCCTCCTACACCGTGACAAGCAAATACATCTAAGGCATCGTCAACTTTACCTTTTGGGAATTTAGAAACTACTAAATTACTTACAACACTTGCAATTAAACCAATTGCTATTGCAGATGGAATTGTAACAAAACCAGCAGCAGGAGTAATAGCAACTAAACCAACAACTGCTCCTATACAAGCTCCCATTGCAGATGGTTTGTGTCCTAGAATTTTATCAAAAAACACCCATCCCATAGCAGCAGCAGCAGCAGCAACTGTTGTAGTTCCAAGGGCTTGAGCAGCAAGACCACTAGCGCCAACAGCAGAACCAGCATTAAAACCGAACCAACCGAACCAAAGTAAACCAGGTCCGACTAATACATCGGTAATACGTGCAGGAATTGCTTTTTGAACTTTTCTTTTACCCAAGAATATTGCTCCTGCTAAAGCAGCCCATCCAGCACTCATGTGAACTACTGTTCCTCCAGCAAAATCTAAAACTCCCCATCCAAATAATAAACCATCAGGATGCCAAGTCATATGACATAAAGGTGCATATACAAATATGATAAATAATACCATAAATAATAAGTAAGCCCAAAAACGAACTCTCTCAGCAAAGGCTCCGGTAATTAACGCGGGTGTAATAATTGCAAATTTAGCCTGAAATAAAGCAAAAAGAATAAATGGAATTGTAGGTGCTAGTTCCCATGCAGAATTTGCGCTCACACCATTAAAAAATAAATTTGAAGTTGGATCCCCAATTAAACCGTCAATTGAAGGCCCAAAACACAAGCCAAATCCAACCACAACCCACAAAACAGTAACGATTACCATGGCCATAAAACTTTGTAACACAGTACTAATTACATTCTTTTTTCCAACCATACCACCGTAAAAGAAGCCCAGTCCAGGAGTCATTAATAATACCAACCCTGTAGCAACAAGCATCCAAGCGGTATCTCCTGTATCTAATTTTAGAGGAACAACATGTGCTCCTAAAACGGTAGATTCTGGGAATAAATAAATTGAAAAAACGGATAGTACCAAAATTGTGATTAGAATCACACTTAAAATAATTTTTCTCATTGTTTTTGATTTAAATTCACAATAAAAGTAAAAAAACATTTGTAACCCCCCATAAAAAAATTAAAAAAAGTATAATTTTTATTAAATTTATAAATACACCCCCTAAATTTTAGGGGTATATTAAAAATAAAATTAAAAATTGTAAATTTCATAATGCCATTTTACAAAAAAACCTGCTTGAATTAACAAACAGGTTTTAATATGAAGTTTAACTAGACTATTTTAATATACCTCTTTTTAATATTTGACCAAATTCATACATATCTTCAAAGGAACAATACAAAGGAGCTGGCGCAAATCGGATAACATTTGGTTCTCTCCAATCTACAATTACGCCATTTGCCATTAAATAATCGAATAGTTCTCTACCTTCGCCATGAAGTAAAACTGACAATTGACTTCCTCGCTCACTTGGATCTGCTGGTGTAATTATTTCAAAGGAACCTTTTACTTCTTGAGAAATTTCTAGTAAAATAAATTCTAAATATGAGGTTATTTTGTTTCTTTTCGAAATTATTGCGTCCATTCCAATTTCGTCAAACATTTCTACCGAAGCTAAATAAGGTGCAAGAGAAAGTACTGGTAAACAACTAATTTGCCAACCATTAGCCCCACGAACCGGATCGAATTTAGGCTCCATTTTAAAGCGTCTTTCTTTATTATGTCCCCACCAACCTGCAAATCGGTTGAGATTCATATTGTTGTGGTGCTTTTCATGAATAAAGCAACCTGATGCATTTCCTGGACCTGAATTCATGTATTTATAACTGCACCAACAGGCAAAATCTACATCCCAATCGTGTAATTCTAATTTAATGTTTCCTGCGGCATGCGCTAAATCCCAGCCTACAAAAGCTCCTACTTTATGACCCGCTTCGGTAATCGTTTTCATGTCAAAAACTTGACCGGTATAATAATTTAGTCCACCTATTAATAGTAAAGCTAATTCATCACCAAGCTCTTCAATCTTAGCTAAAATATCTTCTAATCGAAGGTTGTGTTCTCCTTCTCTACGATGTATTTCCACAACCGCTTCCTCAGGATTATAACCATGAAATTGAACTTGACTTTGCATCATATATTGATCGCTTGGAAAAGCTTTGGCTTCACACAGAATTTTAAATTTTTTGGGTTGCGGTTTATAAAAAGACACCATTAGCAAATGAAGATTTACTGTCAAAGTGTTCATAACAGTAACTTCAGATGGCAATGCACCAACAATATTACTCAATGGTGTTGCAAATCGTTCATGATAATCCAACCAAGGTTTTTCGGCATGAAAATATCCTTCAATGGCTAGATTTTGCCAATCGTTCATAATATCATCTACGTAATTTTTAGCTCTTTTAGAAAGTAGTCCAAGTGAATTCCCTGTAAAATAGATTACTTGTTTACCATTAACTTTTGGAAAATAAAACTCTTTCCTATATTCTTTTAAATGGTCTTGGATATCAAGATTTTTGGCAAATTCAAGGGTGTTTTGGAATGTCATAAATTCAGTATTATAATTTGTAAAAATAGGAAAAATATAAATCTTCTAATCTGAAAAAACCGCAATAAATTAATTGTAAATAAAAAATCTCGTCTTGTAAGACGAGATTTTCAAATTATATATTGATTGCCTTAAATAATTAACATGGCATCCCCGTAAGAATAAAATTTATAATTTTCTTTAACTGCAATTTCATAGGCCTCTTTCATTAAATCGTGACCACAAAATGCAGAAATCATCATTAATAAAGTTGATTTTGGAGTATGAAAGTTGGTGATCATGCAATTGGCGATACTAAAATCATGCGGAGGAAAAATAAATTTGTTAGTCCAGCCATCAAATGGATTTAATGTTCTTTGAGAAGAAACAGAGCTCTCAATGGCACGCATTGAAGTAGTTCCAACGGCACAAATACGTTTTTTTGCTACTTTAGCGGCATTCACAATATCACAAGCTTCTTGAGAGATTTTTAATTCTTCCGAATCCATTTTATGTTTCGATAAATCTTCAACTTCTACTGGATTAAAAGTTCCTAAACCTACGTGTAAAGTTACTTCTGCAAAACCAACTCCTTTAATTTCTAATTTTTTCAAAAGGTGTTTTGAAAAATGCAATCCTGCAGTTGGGGCAGCTACAGCACCTTCTTCTTTAGCATAAATAGTTTGATAACGCTCGGCATCTTCTGGAGTTACTTCTCTATTAATGTATTTTGGAATGGGAGTTTCACCTAATTCAGTTAATTTTTTTCTGAATTCATCATAAGGTCCGTCAAAAAGGAAACGCAATGTTCTTCCACGGGAAGTAGTATTGTCAATCACCTCAGCAACTAACAAATCGTCATCACCGAAATACAATTTATTTCCAATTCTGATTTTACGGGCCGGATCAACCAAAACGTCCCAAAGGCGTTGTTCTGCATTCAATTCTCTTAACAAGAAAACTTCAATTCTAGCTCCTGTTTTTTCCTTATTTCCGTATAAACGAGCTGGAAAAACTTTAGTATTATTAAGAATCATTACATCTCCATCGTCAAAATAATCGATAATATCTTTAAACATTTTGTGCTCGATAGTTTTCTTTTCACGGTTAATAACCATTAAGCGAGATTCATCTCGGTTTTCTGCTGGATATTCTGCTAAAAGTTCTTTTGGTAAATTGAATTGAAAATGTGATAATTTCATTTAGAATAAATTATAAGTTATGGATTTTGAGTTTAATTCGAAATCGTGTGCAAATATACGATTGTGAGACAGGCGTTGTCAAGTGTTTTGGGGTTTATTTATCCTCATCTCAACCCTAACCGAAGGAGAGGGAGAAGAAAAGCGTCTTTATGGCCAGTGAATTAAGGGTTTGTTACGAAATCTCAAATCCAACTTTTTTTAAATCATTCCAAAAATTTGGATATGATTTTGATACTACCTCAGCATTTTCAATATTTATATTCTTTTTTAATGCTAAAGGCGCAAATGCCATAGCCATTCTATGATCATTATAGGTAGCAATATTCTGATTTGAATTAATTGATTTTGAAGGTTCTATTTTCAAACTATCATTGGTAACTGAAATTGGAGCACCTAATTTTGAAAGTTCTATTTGCAATGCTTCTAACCGATCGGTTTCCTTTATTTTAAGCGTGTGTAATCCTGTTAATTGACACCCAATTCCCAATCCAAAAGCGGTTACAGCAATAGTTTGAGCGATATCGGGAGCACTATTTAAATCTAAAACAATATTCTGCTTTATCGAATTTTGAGTTTTAACCAAAGTAATTTTTCCATCATTAAAATGGGTTTCAACTCCCATTTGCTCATAAATTGTTGCCAAAATAGCATCGCCTTGTAAACTATTTTCTTTGAAATTGGAAAGTTCAATTTGAGTTCCTGCTTTTGAAAGCGCAATTATCGAATAAAAATAAGAAGCCGAACTCCAATCGGATTCTACAATTAGGGTTTTGGATTTTGGGTCTTGATCTAAAGGTTTTACTACTATTTTATTGTTTACAAAAGTGGTTTCAACGTTAATTTCATTGAGTAGTTTTAATGTCATATTGATATAGGGAATGGAAGTAATTTCTCCAATTAATTCTAATTCTAATCCATTTTGAAGGGATGGCGCTATTAATAATAACGCTGAAATGTACTGGCTACTAACATTTGCTGGAAGCGAAACCCTACAACTGTTGAGTTTTTGACCTGAAATTTTTATTGGAGGAAAACCGTCGTTTTCAAGATATTCAATTTTCGCGCCTAATTGAATTAAAGCATCAACTAAAATTTTAATTGGGCGTTCTTTCATTCTTGAAGAACCGGTTAATGTTACTGTTTTGTTTTCTTGCGATGCAAAATAGGCCGTTAAAAAACGCATTGCAGTTCCTGCGTGGTGAACATCTATTATATGATTGGCGGTCAATGCCGAGTTCATTACTTCTGAATCGTCAGAATTGGATGCGTTTTCTATAACAATATTTGGATACAGGGCTTTGAGCAATAATAATCGATTCGTTTCCGATTTGGAACCCGTAATTTCGATTTTCGAATTTAAATTTATCTCTTTTGCGTTAAGCCTTACATTCATTATTTCAATTTTTCATTGTCATGATGGCGGTCTTTATCACGAATAGATTTTAGATCCATTTTTTTATCAAATGCTGCTTGCAAGTCAATTCCTGTTTGATTTGCAAGACAAAGAACTACAAAAACTACATCGGCTAATTCTTCACCAAGATCTTTGTTTTTATCGGATTCTTTTTCAGACTGTTCTCCATAACGGCGAGCTATAATTCGAGCTACTTCGCCAACTTCTTCAGTTAGTTGAGCCATATTAGTAAGTTCGTTAAAGTAACGAACTCCGTGTTCTTTGATCCAATTGTCAACTTCTAGTTGGGAGTTTTTTAGGTTCATCATGATTTGTTTTTACTATCAATAATTATGGTTACCGGTCCGTCGTTTACCAATTCCACTTTCATATCTGCCCCAAATTTACCCGTTTGAATTTTCATTCCAAATTCTAATTCCATTTGTTGAATGAATTTTTCGTACAAAGGAATTGCTATTTCTGGTTTTGAAGCTTTGATATAAGATGGGCGATTTCCCTTTTTAGTGCTTGCGTGTAATGTAAATTGACTTACAATAATTATATCACCATTAACGTCTTTCACAGACAAATTCATGACATCATTTTCGTCGCCAAAAATTCGAAGGTTAATTATTTTTTGGCTAAGCCAATTGATATCTTCTTGAGAATCTTCGTCTTCAATACCAACCAAAACCAATAAACCACTTTGGATTTTAGCTACAATTTCGGCTTCAATAGTTACCGATGCGGAAGTTACTCTTTGAATTATTACTTTCAAATTATTTTACTTATTTCTCGTTTCATCACTTGCTTTTCGATCTTCATCGTAAATGTCTGTTCGATAATGTTCTTCATCACCTTCCAAAATTTTGAGGTAACTTTTGTAGCGTGACCAAGAAATTTGATCGTTTTCAAGGGCTTTTTTTATGGCGCAATGTGGTTCGTCTTTGTGTAAACAATTATTGAATTTACATTGATCTTTTAACTTGAAAAACTCAGGAAAATAACCACTTATTTCTTCTTTTTCCATATCTACAATCCCAAATCCTTTAATTCCTGGGGTGTCAATAATTCTAGCATCGAAACTTAAATCATACATTTCAGCAAATGTAGTGGTGTGTTGTCCCTGCATGCTTTGCTCAGAA
>Ga0102872_1000423_pt1 | contig 11450 bp, 8 predicted proteins | sample Colrivmeta1547A3_FD_78438 | JGI IMG/M metagenome (GOLD analysis project Ga0102872, IMG submission 78438) | Estuarine microbial communities from the Columbia River estuary - metaG 1547A-3 | ecosystem: Environmental > Aquatic > Marine > Intertidal zone > Estuary | place: USA: Columbia River Estuary...
ACAGGGAACACGAGCGTCAGCGAGTAATCCCTTGCTAATGTGCTAATGTGCCAATGTGCTAATTTTACCAGCGAAATTATTGGTTGAGCTAGGCGAGAGAATCTGCTAATGAATTTCACCTTGAATAAGGATCATGCCTAGTCATTGAATTCAGCTTGTGTGTGCAAAGCGGATTAGTAAAAACAATCTCGTTATCAAAACATTCAATTTGGATTAAACTAACTTCCCTGTAGTAAATGACTACCTTGCACCCATGAAAGTTCATACTGCTATCCAAACTACGTATCATTGTTCCTTAGAACAGGCGTTTAAAATGCCAATGCTTTGCGATGTAACCAAAGTGCACACGGGATTTGGTGTCATGCCGAAAGTAACCCATTGTACCGATGATGAAAACTGGGGACAAGTAAATTCCACGAAAAAGGTATTTTCGGCGAAGTCTTGGACACAAAAGGGAGGATACGTTTCTATGGATCATGTGTTGGAACGGAGGGAAAATGAGTATTGGAAGATTAAAGTGGATGATTTTCAATCCTGGATGCTTGGATTCTATCAATTTGTGGGTGAATGGAAAACAACAGAAACTTCGCCGAATACCATTCAAATTGACTATTCCTATACCATGTATGCACATGGAATTTTATATTATCCTCTCAATTGGTTGTTCACTAAACTATTTTGGAGGAAATACATGAAACAGGTGTTGAAAAACATCGAACAGTTAATTGAGCAAGGGGAGCCATATAAATACCTTTAACTAGATTTCATAACATCTTAATCTACCAATCTCTCGGAGTTGCTTATCTTTGCGACTCAAACTAGATCAAGCGCTCCATGAATGTCATTAATCCGAAATCGGCTTTACTTTTTATTTTAGTTACCATCTGCCTTGACTCCATTGGTCTGGGAATCATCATTCCGTCTTTTCCAACCTTAGTTTCGGAAACTGCTCATGTTCCAATTAGTCAAGCCTCCCAATATTTTGGATGGGTGATGGGTGCCTATGCTTTCATGCAATTTCTCTTTTCGCCACTCATTGGAAACTTGAGCGATCGCTTTGGTCGTCGTCCCATTTTGTTGATTTCTGTCCTTGGAATGAGCTTGGATTACCTTGTGATGTATTTCGCACCGGATTTATGGTGGTTGGTGATCGGACGTGCAGTCTCTGGAATCTTTGGAGCGAGTTTTACCTCCGCTTCAGCGTACATCGCAGATATTTCTGCGCCAGATAAACGTGCTCAGAATTTCGGGATGATTGGTGCTGCCTTTGGTATTGGATTCGTGATCGGTCCAGCGATTGGTGGACTCCTTTCGGACTTTGGTGCGCGTACACCGTTTTTAGTGGCAGCCTTCTTTTCCATGGCAAATTTCATTTATGGATTTATCGTTTTGAAAGAATCGTTGCCTGTGGAAAATCGCCGCGCATTCGAGTGGAAACGATCGAATCCTTTTGGCGCCTTGCAACAAATGAAACGCTTCAAGAAGTTAAAGTATTTATTCCTCGTTTCTTTCTTAACCATTTTAACAACGATGTGTGTGCATTCTACATGGAATTTCTATTCAATGGAGAAATTTGGTTGGACAACCAAAGAAGTTGGAATTTCCCTTGCAGTCGTTGGTGTTTGTTTCGGAGTGGTTCAAGGAGCGCTTACGGGTAAAATCGTGGCGAAATTCGGACAGAAAAACGCAGCGAAAATAGGATTATTCCTTTCGATTTTTGTCCTCATAGGAATGGGACTCATTTACCAAGGATGGATGATGTACGCCATCATTTTACCTTATGCATTCACCGGAATTGTTGACCCTGCCATTCGTTCCATTATTTCTGGACAAGTACAAAGCAACGAGCAAGGAGAACTTCAAGGAATTTTCACCAGCTTGATGAGTTTAGCCGAGATCATCGGTCCACCATTATTCATGTGGTTCTATTACAACTTCAAAACGAGTGTACCTCATTCCAACATTGGACTCGGAACACCATTCTGGGTAGCTGCGTTCATCGCGTTATTAGCCTTTGTGTTGATTACTTGGACATTGAAAGGATACACGAAATCGGATGAAGTAACAGAGGAGGAGTTGAATTAATCAATATGTCGTAAATCGCTTATTGATAAAAGGATTCCGTTAAGTTGATTCGTATATCCATTCGTATATTTGCGTATATATACGTATATTTTTTATTTCCTGATTCGTATATCCATTCGTATATTTACGTATAAATACGTATATTCTTATCTTGCTTTATTCGTATACCTTTCGTATATTTGCGAATAAATACGTATATTTTATGAGTTTGAAAATACATAATTTACACTTGAATCTAGGCATGAAAATCCTTACTGACCTAAATAGAATAGATCGGTTTGATGCTTCGTGGACTGCTATAGAAAAACGAGAGGGTACATCACTAAAACAACTAAAATCGATAGCAACAGTTCGAAGTGTTGGCGCATCAACCAGAATTGAAGGTTCTAAAATGACTGATGATGAAGTAGCTGTATTGATTGGCAAATTGTCTATTTCTAAACTTGAGGAAAGAGACGAACAGGAGGTGCTTGGGTATTTTGAAGCGTTAGATACTATCGCAGAAAACTTTAATGCCATTCAAATTACAGAGGGTCAAATTAAGAATTTGCATAAAATTTTAATGCAGCATGGCGAAAAGGATACGTGGCATAAAGGAAAATATAAGCAAGTCAGTAATGCTGTTGAGGCGAACTTCGTTGACGGCACAAAACAAATTGTATTTAAAACTGCAGACCCAGGAATAGCGACGGAAGACGCTATGAGACAGTTGTTCGATTGGTATAAATCCGATAAAGAAACGATTCCATTGCTGAAAGCAGCGGTTTTTGTGTACGAATTTTTAAGTATACATCCTTTCCAAGATGGGAATGGCCGTCTAAGTAGGTTGCTTGGTAGTTTGTTGCTACTGAAGAATGGGTATTCATGGATTCAATACGTTAGTTTTGAGCATGAAATTGAAAATCGGAAATCTGAGTATTACAGAATACTCATGCAGACACAACGCGAAAGACCTGGAGAAAATATAACAGAATGGATTACATTTTTTATCAGCTGTTTGATTCATATTCAAGATCAACTATTATTCAAACTAGAAGAAAGTAAAATAGATGTTCCTGTGTCCATTCGTGAAAAGAGTATATTGTTTTACATTCAAAACCATTCAGGTTGCGGTTCTGGTGAAATTGCAAAGAAACTTGGACTCGCTTTACCTACGGTGAAAAAAAACCTAGGTGAATTGGTTCAAAAAGGAATCATTACGAAAGAGGGACAAGGTAAAGCTACAGGCTACTATATGCTTTGATGCGCAGTTTGGAAGATATGGATTCTAAATTACAACTTAATTATCATCGTCCCGTAAAGCGACCTACCTTGCGATGGCAACAATCCTGGACCCGGATATCCTCCGCTGCGACGCGTTGCGTATTGTTCATTCAATAAGTTGTTCACCCCGAATTTCAATTGGTAGTTTTTATTGAACTTGTAGGAAACAGAAATGTCATGTAAGGAATAGGCTTTAAGCTGTCCTACAGTTGCATTGTGATTTGGAAGAACGGTATTGGCTGCATCAGTGAACACACTTCCGGTGTATGAAAATTGGTAATTGAAAGAGAATCCTTTGAAGTCGTAGTTTAATCCCGTTCTCAACAGTTGACTTGGTGCGTATTCCACTTTTTTACCTTGGATGGAAAGGCTCGGATCTTGCGCTAAAGCAGGATTGTTCCAGGTCACATAACGCGCATCTTGAATCGTTCCACTCACATAGACGGATAGCAATTCGCTCATTGTTGAATTTTTGAAGAAAGGATTGAAAAAAGACCATTCCACATACGCTTCCATTCCTTTGCTGACCACATCACCGATGTTCGTTTTGAAAGGCGCGTTGTTCACTGAATACGTTCCGATTTTCCCGTTGTATCTCAAATAGAACACGTTGATGTCAAAAGTAATGGGACCTTTTCTGTCCATAAATACTCCTTTCGTACCAAGTTCGGACGTAAATCCAGTCACGTCTTTCATTGCTTGATCAACGACTTCCGTTGTAGAAGAAGGTAATAATTCGGAGTACATCACTGGACGGTAGTTTTGAGTAGCATTCGCGTACAAACTCCATTTCATTCGTTGTTTTGTATACAACTGAAAATTGCTACTTAATCCACCTAGAAGGATGATGCGGTTCTTTTCTTGGATTTCCATGATTCCACTCGCAAAGTTATTAGAGTGTCCGGAAAGTTGATTGATTAAATACTCCGAACGAAATCCTGGAGTAACGGAAAGTCTTTTGCCGACTTTAAATAAGTGTTCACTAAACAAGGCAATGTTTTGCGTGCCTAGCAATAAGTCCTTTTGAAACACATTCCCTGAATTGTCAGGTGAAACGATTAAATCTAAGTCGCTGTTTGTACTTCCGATTCCCTGTTGCAAGCGGTGGATTTCACTGTTACAAAAACGTACTCCAATGGTCCATGTTTGCAATTGTTGTCCCAGTTTGTATTGTTTTAAATAACGGATTTCACTGGATTGCGTCAAGTAATGATCGATATCTACTTGACGCGGATTGTACGACCCTATCAAGGTGTTGAAGGTGTCCAAAGTCGTTAATGATTTCGTGAATCCAACGCTGTTACGGTCGGAAAAGGTGATTGCGGTGTAGAAGTGTATTTTGGAAAGGGGACTAAACGCATATTCTCCCTGAAGTGAAAGCGTATTCCAATTTACTTGAAACCAGTTTCTAGCGCGGAAAGAAGTGTCCGGATTGAATTGTAACAAGGTATCGAAGATTCCACCAGCTTGTTGACTAATGTATGCACTATTGGAATATTCAGCAGAAACCTTTCCTTTTTTAAGTTGATACGTCACTTTTCCAAAGTAATTTGCTGTGGAATATTGACTGTTTTGACGGAATCCATCCGCGTTGCGGTGGTGAACAAATCCATAGTAAGACCAATTTTTCACATTTCCACCGAGCGCAGTGAAACTATTGAAAAGTCCAAAAGAACCGATGGTTTGACTATTTTCAAATGAAAAAGGCTGGTCGTTTAATTTGTCTTTGAATTGATAGTTAATCATTCCACCAAACTGTGTTCCATATTGCAGTGCGGATGATCCTCGATACACATCCACTTTTGCCACTGCGTCTAGAGTAGGAGTGTAGTACGTTTCCGGATATCCAGATGGATCCGCTGCAATGTCGTAGCCATTTTGACGCATGTTGAATTCCCACGATCGATTCGCGCTGAGTCCACGTGTGGAGATACTCGCTTGTAATCCGGAAGCATCGTGTTCACTCACGTATATTCCAGGTGTGCGCTTAAACAGTTGACGATAATTATTGGTGCTTAAGTCCAATTGCTGCGCATTCAATGAAATGATTTCCATCTTCTTACCGGAAACTATTTTCATTTGATAAATAGAATCAGGAAGTTGTTTCATGATTTGATACGTTCGCACAAACACGTCACTTTGTGTACTGATTTTCAAAAGACTGTCTTGAGAAAATAGACGAGAAGATAAGCATACTAGAACGAAGAGAAAAGGGTAACGCATCATTAGCTTTGAATTTTTGTGCAAAGTTAGTTGCGTAACACTGCGTCATCAATACCACTTTTGAGGTATTCTAGAATGATTCTAAATAAGTTGAAAGAAATCCTTGGGCGAAAAAAGTAATTCTAGGACCGGCTAGCGATTTTATTTCCTAAATAAGCCATTGGAATGTACGCGACAATTAAATCCACTAGAACGAACCAAATGGGTGTTTCAGGCAACATGATGACCATCGAAATACCAGCAATTAAGAAAAGTACACCAGCCATCATCGAAAAGACAAATTGTTGGGATTTTAGGAAACGTGTGATCAATAAAGCAGAGAGCAAGGTGCCAAGTGCATGCGCAAGAAAAGGAAACAAGAAATGTTCCCTACCCATGTGTGGCATCGCTGCTTGAAGTCCCTCTGCTGTTGTTAAGTCGAATCCAACAGGTGGCGGTATGATTTGATTACTCACGTTAATCATTGCGCCATTTAACATCGCTCCAGCAAATAGCGAAATGAAAATGACGAGCGTTCTTTTTAAAATGTGTAGGAAAATGTTCATGTCTACTAATTTATCCAGCAATCGAAACGCCAATCATGTGTCCAATTCCATAGGTGATGGCAGCAGCTGCAAGTCCAAAAAGAACTTGACGCATTCCTGAGAAAAGAAGGCTTTTTCCGGTGAAAAGTGTGATGGATCCACCTATGACAAACAATCCAACGGCACTAAAAATGGAACTAAACAATACTGCTTTCATTCCACCAATGAAGAAAAATGGAATCACCGGTAAAACAGCTCCAATGGCAAAAAACACAAAAGAGGCGAGGGCCGCTTCCATCGCGGATCCTTTTAAATCTTCCGGATTGATTCCTAATTCTTCTTTCACAAGAATTTGATGTGCGTGGTCTTTATTCGTCATGATTTCCTTTGCCATGGACATCGCTTGTTCTTCCGGAATTCCTTTGGAAATGTAGATTAAAGCCAATTCCTTTTCTTCTCCTTCCGGATTGTGTTCCAATTCTTCCATTTCGAGCTCCATTTGGTTCTCGAACAATTCTTGGGAACTTTTGACGGAAATCCATTCACCTAAAGCCATGGACAATGCTCCTGCAAGTAATCCAGCGATTCCGGTTAACAATACTTCTTGTTGTCCACTTGAGGCTCCAGCGATTCCCATGACCAAACTAAAGTTGGAAACCAATCCATCGTTTCCACCAAGAACGGCAGCTCTTAAGGCGTTTCCACCCACGGAGCGGTGACGTTTCTCGAAGCGCGCTAAATTGGAACCGGATACGTTTTTATTGTGATTTAAAATGTTTCGTAGAATCGTAACGTGCGCGGTATCTGAAATGGAGGATGCGGTATTCGTTGTCTTGCGTGCATTCACCACTGCGGATGAGATGCTTTTCTCTGTATCCAATAAAACGCCAAGAACATAGTCGTAACCAAGAATTTTACCGATGCGCGCTAATGTCTTTGCTCTCCAAGATGGACCTGGAAGTTGATCCAGTGGAAGTCCGTTGCTATGTGCAAAAGCTTCCGCGTGACTTAATTCAATCGCACTCATTTGTACAAACACTTTCGCCACATTTTCGTCTTCTTCATGCTCCGCTAGCAAAGCGTAAAGAAAACTTGCGTCAATTTCTGTTTGAATGCTTTTTAAATTAATCATTGTGTACTGTTTTATTGAATTCTCAGTATGAAGGTACTGAATAAATACCATTGATCCATTTATTCGATCGGACCTGGTTTAAAAATGAGGTTTCTTGCGCGCTTGTAAGGAAGGAAATACTTGAAATCCACGGACAGATACGAACCATTGACATTTCCAAACACGACTTGTGAATCGTTGACATAGCGGTGTTTTGCTACTAGAAGAAAAACGGGGGCCATCGCCACACGTGCGGATCCACCTAGGTAAAATACGCCGCTTTTCTTCGTGCGGTATTCAAATCCAACGCTTGAAATTAAATCAAAGGACATCTTTTTGTGGATGTCCACTACACCTTGATGTAGGAACTCGTGTTTTCCTTGAGGATTAGTAATAATTCCTACGCTCGATGGTTTGTTTTGCAAAGCTAATCCCAATGAAGCGTTCGCATAGAGTTCTTTGGTTAATTTTACATTGATCACCGCAGAAACAGGAATGTCATATTGAATGAATTTCATGTTGCTGAAAGCAGTGATGGCTGAATCCGTTTCCGACATGGTAATTCCATAAATACGCTGAACATAGTTGAGTCCAGTTTCGATGGAAATTAATTCACTCAGTCCAAGTCGGACAACTCCACCAAAGGTATAGCCCGTTTGCTGTTGAATCGTTGTGGTGAAGGCTTCTTTTGTTAATGTCAACGAATTAGGTCCAATCGCATCGGAAGGAATAATCATTCGGGTTTGGAATCCAAAGTAATTTTGAACACCAAACTTATTTTCTTTCTGTGCGAACATAGAAAGAGGGAGGAAAAGAATGAGGATGAATATACGCATATGGACAGAACGTAAAAATAGGAAAACTTGGATGGTTTAACGAGAATTTATTCTGAAATCCAAGTAGTATTGTATTCAATTGGACGTCGATGCGCTTGCGGCCATTCAATATCTGGATATCCTAAATAAAAGATTCCCAAGCACTTATCGCGACTACTTAAACCTAAGAATGAAGTCATCTCTTCGCTGTAAATAACTTTTGGAGTCGCCCAGAATCCACCTAATCCGTAAGCTGTACAACTCAAATGTAAGTTTTGAATCGCGCAAGCTACTGCTTCAACCTCTTCAATTTCAGGAATTTTCTCTTCTTCTTGGCGCTTCATACTGACAGCAATCACCACGGAAGAAATCATGGGACGACGCAACATCTTTGCCAGTTTGGCATCGTTTTGCTGTTCTTTTGGTGTCAATTTCAAATACGTTTCACCCAAGAAAGTACTTAATTTCTGTAATCCACCATCAGTGAACACGTGAAAACGCCAAGGTTGTGTATTTCCGTGTGTTGGAGCCCATTGCGCATTCGTTAAGAGCAATTCAATTTGATCTTTTTGCACTTTTCGGGTGGAAAATTGCTCAGGATAAATCGTTCGTCGACTTTTAATCAGTTCGTTGATTTCAGATAAATTAAAGCGCATATGGGTGTTTTTTGACAAAGATAAGGGATTTCGAGTAGGAGCGAGACACTCGGAAATTGTATCTTTGATAAAATCTGTTTATGCTCATGAAAAAAGTAACTTGGATTCTATTTCTATGCTGTTCAACGGCCTTATTCGCTCAAAAAACGAATCAAGTGGATGGCTATTTTACGAAAGTAAGTGGGGAAGTCCTGAAGTACTTCTCGCCTTTGCATGAATTTGCGGACAGTTCCCTTTTAACGCGTTGCAATGGAAATTCCATGATTACGATGCGTGCGGAAATTCCCCAAAATGAAGAAGCATTCACGCAATTTCGCTTTTTAATTGGACATTCATCCGGAACGAGTTCAGCGGATCGTCATTTTCAAATCAGCTTGAATGGCAAAGAACTGTTTGTGTTGGAAACGAAAGCGAAACGAAGCGGACTTTTTCTCGAAGATTCAAGGATTTCAAACGAAGTAGGTTACGAACTCCAATGCATTGAATACGACATCAATAAAGATGTTTTTGGGTATTTAACCATTAAAGTTCCGACGGAATGGGTCAAAGAGAAAGCTGAATTTTCATTCACCGGAAAAGATGAGCAAAGTCGTGACTGGTTGATGGTTTTCATGCACCGAAGTGATTGGAAATTTCAGGTGGAAGCGAGTAATTTAATCCTGAAGAATGCCATGAGTCGGGAATTAATTGTCCGAGTGGATCATCCTTACACACAGAAAACACAGGAAATCCGTATCAAATCGACCTATTTTGAGGTGAAAGGAATGATTAAACCGGGCTACAATTCCTTGCGTTTTCCTAGCTATCCGAAGGATTTCGTTGGAACGGATAGTATTCACATTTCCATTGGTAAGCAGGTCTTTCATCAGGTTGTGACGGTTCAAGAAACGAAAAATTATACCTTTCACATCATTCATCATTCCCACAACGACATTGGTTATTCGCACCTTCAAACGGAAGTGGAACAGATTCAAAACCGAAACATTCGTTCAGCGATTTCGTGGATTCAACAGTCGGTAGTTTCTCCTGAAAAACCTGTTTGGCACGTAGAATCCCTTTGGGCTGTTGAGAACTTCATGAAGGAAGCAAGTCCGAACGAAAAAGCTTTGTTTATTCAATATGTTCGTTCAGGGAACATTTCGCTTTCAGCTAATTACGCGAATGTCCTGACGGGACTTTCTCAAGCCGAAGAGTTAAATTGGCTAGTCGAATACGCTCAACAATTGGAGAAAACCTATGGAATTCGTATTTCCAACGCGATGATTACGGACATCCCTGGAATTACTTACGACGGATTAAACAATTACACGAGAAATCACATTCCGTATTTATCCCTTGGACCAAATTACGTGGAGAATTTACCTGATCACGGCGATCGAGTGGGAGGGGTGATTAAAGAAACGGGAGATCAAGTATTTTACTGGAAACCCAGCTTGAATTCGAACGAAAAACTCTTAGTTTGGACCGCCGGAAAAGGCTATTCGTATTTTCACAACATCCAAGACGGAGAGAAAGAGAGCAAATGGGAATCTCGTATTTCAGCGTATGTGCACCAGTTGCAAAGCAGCAATTATCCATATGACATGGTTCAATTGCGTTACACCAAAAACGCCGATAATGGTCCTGTGGATACAAGCTTATGTTCCTTTGTTCATGCGTGGAACGAGCGCTACGATTCACCGAAATTAGTTATTGGAAATGTTGATTCTCTTTATCAAAACTTCGAACAGCGCTATGGTTCAGAGATTCCAGTGCGAACAGGAGAAATCAGTCCGTATTGGGAAGATGGCGCCTATTCAACAGCAGTCGAGGAGACGGCCAATCGAAAATTAGCCATACAAACGATTGCTTTGGATGAATATGCACATAAGAAAAACGTGTATTCCGCACATGAAGCTGAATTTTATCAATTACACCGAAACATCATCCTTTTCCACGAACACACTTGGGGATCTTGGTGCAGCATTTCTGATCCAGCGATTTTCTTCACGACGGAACAATGGCGGATTAAGAAATCCTTCTTGGATTCAGCTGAACAACAATACTCACGTTTGAGCAAGAAACTGGGGTATGAATATCCAGAATCAACAAATGTTCGAATCGTCAAAAAAAGTAAAATCACCAGCTTCGATGTCGATTTAAGCACAGGTGGCATCACGAAGATCCTTGTTGATAACAAGAATCTCATTTCTGAACGTGCTCCCTATGATTTCATGCAATTCATTTACGCCAAAGGAATTTCACCCATGCAGTACTATGGTCCAACTAACATCACCGTACTGGAAGATCGTGAAAACGAAAAAGAAAAGTACGTTCAACTCAGTTTCGACTTACTGGGATTTAAGCATGTCCAAGTCAGCTATAGTTGGAAGAAAAACACGAATCGCATTGTGGTTCATGTCGAAGCGGATAAAACCGAAGAATTGGACAAGGAATCCGTACATATCGCTTTCCCATTCATGGAATCGAACTGGAAATTAAACTACGGAGCAGAAAACCACAACTTAAGCTATCCAAGAGATCAACTTCCAGGCTCCAACAAAGAATTTATTTGCGTGAGTAAACAGGTAGAGTTAAGCGATGAAAAGCACAAGCTCATTCTTAAAGCGCCTGCATTTAGTTTGTTTGAAGTCGGTTCCATCATTCAAGAAGAAAAAGTGAATGGGGCCAAAGTTTGGACAAGAGAAAACGCCACGGTTAATCCACTGTATTTGTATGTGTTAAATAATTACTGGCACACGAATTACAAGGCTTCACAAACGGGACATTTATC
>Ga0102872_1000429_pt1 | contig 11377 bp, 10 predicted proteins | sample Colrivmeta1547A3_FD_78438 | JGI IMG/M metagenome (GOLD analysis project Ga0102872, IMG submission 78438) | Estuarine microbial communities from the Columbia River estuary - metaG 1547A-3 | ecosystem: Environmental > Aquatic > Marine > Intertidal zone > Estuary | place: USA: Columbia River...
AGTCGCCATTGGCTCGTGAACCGATTTACGTGGGATAATGCCTGGCGCCTTAGAGTCAGCAACCGCACGCTTCTTGGCCTTGATTGGGCCTTTGCCGTCAAGTGGGTTACCAAGACCGTCAACAACGCGGCCCAAAAGCTCGTCACCAACTGGAACGTCCACGATGGACTTGGTGCGCTTCACAACGTCACCTTCTTTAATGTCACGGTCGGAACCGAAGATAACAACACCAACGTTGTCAGCCTCTAAGTTCAAGGCCATGCCGCGAATACCACCTGGGAATTCGACCATTTCACCCGCTTGGACATTGTCCAAACCGTATACACGCGCAATACCGTCACCGACGGAAAGCACGCGGCCAACTTCGGCCACTTCGGCCTCTTGGCCAAAGTTCTTGATCTGGTCCTTAAGGATCGCAGAGATTTCAGACGCTTGGATCGCCATGTTATCCGACCTCTTTCATTGTGTTCTGGAGAGCATTGAGCTTGGATTTGATAGACGTATCGATCATCTTCGACCCAACTTTTACAATAAGACCGCCGATGATGCTTTCATCAACGATCGCTTTGATTTTCACGTCGGCGCCAATTTGCGCCTTGAGTGTTTTTGCGAGCTTGTCGGCTTGCGCCTTGGTAAGCTCTTTCGCAGATGTTACTTCTGCGGTCACTTCACCCTTATGGGTGGCGATCAAATCGCGCAGCGACGACACAAGTTGTGGCAACACAAACAAGCGACGCTTTTGCGCAAGAAGCGCAAGAACATTGACTGTTGTCTTGGACAACTTCATCTTTTTGGCAACAGCGCTGATCGCTGTTTCCTGTTCGTCGCGGCTGTACAATGGCGATGAAAGCAAAGTCCGCAGATCCGCGCTTTCAGCCATTGCGGCGTCAAGTACGTCTACATCCTTTTCAAGCGCTGGTAGCGCTTTGCCTTCTACGGCCAGATCAAACACGGCTGTCGCATAGCGCGCAGCGATGCTTGTGGAAACTCCTACTGTTTCGGACACGTCCACCCTTCCGATGTCTCAGGCCCAGTCCCGCCACCAGATCGCGGTGACAGGAGGGCAGCTTAGTCTCATCCTCACAATTACGTCAGGACAGCAAAATCAGGGCCGATGTAGCAGAGCGTTTGCATCGTCGCAACCGCCTTGCGTGGTCAAATTGTCGCCTTTCACCCAACTATTTTGCGTGAGCGCAAACAACTCAACGCGGCATGTCGCAGATATCTTGACGTTACGGCCCTCTGCAAAAGATCACAAAGCCGCCTTAAATTGATCCGATTGTCGTGTTTTATAGATTGTTAACACCATTTTGCACCTATGAGAGAGACTTGTCGCTATGTATTTTGATTATTTAATTATGGCTTTCGTGGGCTACGGGATCATCGACGCCTTTATGGGCTACGGTGACGAATCTGACCCGATTGATGAAACTGGTGCGGTCCCAGATACCGAAACTGACCCAGATTTGGGCGAAACACCTGATCCTGATACAGGCGATTCTGACCCTGACTATGTGTCGGGGCCAACGACGATCCTAACCACAACCAATGGCGAGACGTCGACCACAACCTTTGACGACGTCGATTTTGGTGTCGCTCCAACGGTCCTTGGCACTGACGAGCGCGACCAGATTGACGCAAGTGACGACACCGGCCTTGAGATCAACATCGAGGCGGGCGCTGGCGACGACAACATCAGCTTTGGCTTTGGCGCGAGCGTTGATGGCGGCGAAGGCGTTGACGTCTTGGCGCTCTCAGTGACGGGCAACGCTTTGGCCTCCAACTCTGACGCAGGCACCATTGACCTCACCGATAGCGACGACGCGCTTGTAGTCAACTTTGAAGACGGCACCCCAGAATTCGTGCATGCTGTGCGCGGCCAGACCATCACAGAAGTCGACGGCGTGACGATCCAAACCAACTGGATCGACTACTATGTTTCCGACAATGCGGATCTCGGCGCGGATAATCTGGATGCCGATAATCTCTTTGCGGCAACCGACGCGACACGTGTTTTCCGCGCGACCATTGGCGAAGGCACCGACGATTTCCCTGCCGACATCAACGAAACCCCAACGGTGCAATTTAACCGCACAATTGCCATCATGGTCGATACAACAGACTTCTAATGCCCGCGTACCGTTTCTGGGGTCGCTCCAATCCCCTCAAGGGCGCGCAAAGGGCGGCGCACACGCTCACTTAATCCGGGGCGGGTTGGCGCCGCCATTTGCTTTGAGACCTCGACCATCAAAACCCCGCCAGCAACCACGACGGGCAGCTTATGCCCCAGTGTTTCCAGCATGCCCGCCGCTTTGCGCCAAATCCTGCGGTGCGAGGGCGGTTGATAAAGCGTGGAGAGCGAGCGCTCGGTCACGAACTGATGCTTGCGCAACTGTGCGTCTAACTGCCCGAGTGAATAGGGCCGTCCGTAACCAAACGGCGTTTTGTCAGAACGCGACCACAATCCCGCACGGTTCGGCACGATAAAGACCGCCCGCCCACCGGGCCCAAGCACGCGCCAGCATTCATCGAGCAAAGCCGTTGGATTGTCCGACGTCTCCAACCCATGCATGACCACCAGCTTATCGACCTGCCCTGTTTGCACCGGCCAAATCGTATCTTCACATAAGACACTCACATTCGGTTGCCCCGCGGGCCAAGGCATCACGCCCTGAGGGCCGGGCATCAATCCTGTGACCCGACGCGCATCAGCCAGATAGGGACGCAATAGCGGCACCGCAAAGCCAAAGCCCACAACAGTTTGCCCCTTGGCCTCAGGCCAGAGTTTGACCAGATCGTCGCGGATCACCTTCTGCGCGCCACGCCCAAGGGCGCTGCGATAATAGAAGTTGCGCAGATCAAGAACATCCAAATGCATTGCGGTTGCCACTCCTTTGGGCGAGACTTGAGAGACATGATACCAGCAAAGGACCAAACCGCCATGCCCCTGATCCTCACCACGGTCCCGTGTCTGGAAGATAACTACGCCTTTATCATCGCAAACCCCGAAACGGGCGAGGCGGCGGTGGTTGATGTGCCAGAAGCAGCCCCGATCAATGCCGCCATAAAAGCGGGCGGTTGGCGGTTAACCACTGTGCTTTTGACCCATCACCATTGGGATCACGTTGACGGGCTTAACGGGCTCGATAATCGCTCTGCACTCAAGATCATCGGAGCCAAACGCGACGCGCGACGCCTGCCCGCATTGGATCACGCTGTCTCCGAAGGCGATACCATCACCGTATGCGGCCATGACGCGGATATCCTTGACGTCTCAGGCCACACCATCAACCACATCGCCTTTCACTTCGCATCCGAAAAACTGGCCTTCACCGCCGATAGCCTTATGGCGCTAGGATGTGGGCGACTATCCGAAGGCACCCACGCACAAGCATGGACCAGCCTCAAGAAAATCCGCGCCCTGCCGCGCGACACCCTCATTTGCTCGGGCCATGAATATACCCAAGCCAACGCGCGTTTTGCGCAAACCCTTGATCCGCACAATTCCGAACTTATATCACGTGTACAAGCGGTGGACGCGGCCCGCGCCGCAGGCCAACCCACCGTCCCCTCAACCCTCGACCTTGAGATGCGGACCAACCCGTTTTTGCGCGCAGATGCACCCGACCTAATGGCACATCTGGGCATGACCGACGCAGACCCCGCCGATGTTTTCGCCGAAATCCGCACCCGCAAGGATCGTTTTTAGACCTGAATGCGCTACCAACTGACCAAAGCGGCCCCAAATAGCCGCGATCACGCGAAATGTGAGCGTAAAATGCAAAAAAGTCCTTGAAGGTTGGACAATAAAACCAAACCTTAAGGGTAAGAGGCCACGGTTGTTTGAGGCGCGATGCGTTTGATCCGACCCCGAAGTATGAAGGAGCACGAACGTGCCATCTTTTTCGACAACACTAGAGCAGTCCATTCACGGTGCCTTGGCCCTTGCAAACGCGCGCAAGCATGAACTTGCCACGTTAGAGCATCTGCTATTGTCCTTGATTGATGAACCCGACGCGGCCCGCGTATTGCAGGCCTGCGCCGTCAATTTGGTCGAATTGCGCAAAGAACTGACCGATTTCATCGAAGATGATCTCTCGACCTTGATCACCGATGTTGAAGGCTCAGAAGCCGTGCCAACGGCCGCCTTCCAGCGCGTGATCCAACGCGCAGCGATCCATGTGCAATCATCTGGGCGTACAGAAGTGACAGGCGCAAATGTGCTCGTCGCCATCTTTGCCGAGCGCGAAAGCAACGCCGCCTATTTCTTGCAAGAGCAAGACATGACCCGTTACGACGCGGTCAACTTTATCGCGCATGGCGTCGCCAAAGACCCCGCATTTGGCGAATCCCGCCCCGTCACAGGCGCACCTGATGGCGAAGCAGCCGACGATGCCGAGGTCGAAAAGAAAGAATCCGCGCTCGCGAAATACTGCGTTGATCTGAACGTCAAAGCCGCCAAAGGCGACGTTGATCCCTTGATCGGCCGCGCCCATGAGGTTGAACGCTGCATCCAAGTGCTTTGCCGCCGTCGCAAGAATAACCCGCTTCTCGTGGGTGATCCGGGCGTAGGTAAAACCGCGATCGCCGAAGGTCTCGCCTTCAAAATCGTCAACGGCGAAACCCCAGAAGTTCTTGCCAATACCATCATTTACAGCCTCGACATGGGGTCATTGCTTGCGGGCACCCGCTATCGCGGCGACTTTGAAGAGCGTCTGAAAGCCGTGGTCACCGAAATGGAAGCGCACCCTGACGCCGTGCTTTTCATCGACGAAATCCACACAATCATTGGCGCGGGCGCCACATCTGGCGGTGCGATGGATGCCTCTAACCTGCTGAAGCCTGCGCTTCAGGGCGGCAAACTGCGCTGTATGGGCTCGACCACATACAAAGAATTCCGCCAACACTTTGAAAAAGACCGCGCGCTTGCCCGTCGTTTCCAGAAAATCGACGTGAATGAGCCATCTGTCGAAGATACGGTCAAAATCCTGCGCGGCCTGAAACCTCACTTCGAGGAGCATCACGGCATCAAATACACCGCCGACGCGATCCGCACGGCTGTGGAGCTTGCCGCGCGCTATATCAATGACCGCAAATTGCCCGACAAGGCGATTGACGTCATCGACGAAGCGGGTGCAGCCCAGCACCTGATCCCAGAGAGCAAGCGCCGTAAAACCATCGGCGTGAAAGAAATCGAAGCTGTTGTCGCCAAAATCGCGCGCATCCCAGCCAAAAACGTCACCAAAGACGACGCAGAGGTTCTCAAGGATCTTGAAAAATCGCTCAAGCGGGTCGTCTTTGGCCAGAACCAAGCGATCGAGGCTTTGGCATCCGCCATCAAACTCGCCCGTGCGGGCCTGCGCGAACCTGAAAAGCCGATTGGCAACTACCTGTTCGCGGGGCCAACAGGCGTAGGTAAAACCGAAGTCGCAAAGCAACTGGCGGATACACTTGGCGTTGAACTCTTGCGTTTCGACATGTCAGAATACATGGAGAAACACGCTGTTTCACGTCTGATCGGCGCGCCTCCGGGCTATGTCGGTTTTGACCAAGGCGGCATGTTAACCGACGGCGTGGACCAAAACCCACACTGTGTGCTCTTGCTTGACGAGATGGAAAAGGCGCACCCTGACGTCTACAACATCCTGTTGCAGGTGATGGACCACGGTAAGTTGACCGACCATAACGGGCGTACAACCGATTTCCGCAACGTGATCTTGATCATGACGTCGAATGCGGGAGCTTCCGAGATGGGCAAAAATGCCATGGGCTTTGGCCGCGAATCCCGGGGGGGCGAAGATACTGCAGCCATCGAGCGGATATTTACACCAGAATTCCGCAACCGTCTGGACGCGATCATCAGCTTTGGCGCCCTGCCGAAACCTGTCATCATGCGGGTCGTTGATAAATTCGTCCTCCAGCTTGAGGCGCAACTCATCGACCGCAACGTGCATATCGAACTCACACCAAAGGCCACCGAATGGCTTGCGGATAAAGGGTACGACATCAAAATGGGCGCCCGCCCGCTATCGCGCGTCATCCAAGAGCACATCAAAAAACCGCTCGCAGAAGAGTTGCTGTTTGGCAAATTGATGAAGGGCGGCTTGGTGAAAGTTGGTGTAAAGAACGGCAAACTTGAACTGACCTATGAAGGGCCAGAGCAAGCCCGCATCACAAGCAAGAGCGATAAGCCACCTTTGCTGACCGCGGACTAATGCGCTTTAGCCTGACCGCAATCTGCTCCCTCGCGGCCACGTCGGCTTCGGGGGAGTTTGTGTTAGAATTCCCGCTCGACTGCACCTTGGACGAGACCTGCTTCATCCAGCAATTTGTCGACAACGATCCATCTGCAATTGCCACCGATTTCGCCTGCGGCTCGCTCACCTACGACGGACACAAAGGCACCGATTTTGCGCTCAATTCCCTTGCCCAACAGGCCGCTGGCGTTGATGTTCTTGCCGCAGCCGAAGGCACTATCATGGGCGTGCGCAACGACATGGAGGACATCCTCCAAATCACGCCAGACGCCCCCGACGTATCAGACCGCGAATGCGGGAACGGCGTCGTGATCAAACATATCGACGGCTTTGAGACCCAATACTGCCACATGGCCAAAGGCTCGATCATCGTCAGCTCTGGCCAAACGGTTCAAGCGGGCGAAACTCTCGGCAAGGTCGGTCTATGGGGCCAAACTCAATTCCCACACCTGCATGTCGCGGTTCGCAAAGATGGCGCGGTTTTGGACCCCTTCGACTCCGATGGTGCGGCAGTTTGCGACGACAGCCACCCCAGCCTTTGGTCGCGCCCCATAGCGACACCTGCGGGCGGCATTATCAATATCGGCATCGCAGAGGGGATCCCCGAATTTGACGCGGTCAAAGATGGCACCGCCAACGTGAACGTGGACAGCCGCGGCTCCGCCTTTTGTCGGTTGGGCGCATCTGTTTGGCACACGCAAAGGCGATCTGCTTTTGATCCGCATGATGGGACCAAAAGGCGAGGTTTTCGCCCATGAAGAAACCATCGAGCGCACCCAAGCCCGCGCCTTCCGCGCCTCTGGCAAGCGTACCCCCGCCGCGGGCTGGCCGATTGGTCATTACACATTGACCGTGACCCAAACCCGCAACGGCGACGTGCTTGATACCATCTCGCAAAGCTTTGAAATCAATTAACGCTCGGTCAGCTTCAACTCGATCCGACGGTTCTGCGCACGTGCTTCTGACGTGTTCGCAGGATTGATCGGTTGGTATTCCCCAAACCCGTTCGCGGCCAAGCGTTCGGGCGAAATGCCAAGGAAATCAACCATATAAAGAACCACCGACAAGGCCCGCGCCTGCGACAATTCCCAGTTATTACTAAACTGCCCTGCGCCCGAAAGCGGCACATTGTCCGTATGCCCATCAACACGGATCACCCAGTCAATACTCGGTGGAATGTCCTTGGCGATCTTGCGCAAAATCTCGGCCACATTGGCTATCTCGCCGCGCCCTTGTACAGAAAGGGTCGCACTACCCTGCTCGAACAACACCTCGGACGAGAAAACAAAACGGTCGCCCTCAATGCGCACGCGGTCTTGGCCCTCCAAAACGTCACGTAGCTGGCCAAAAAAATCCGACTTGAACCGCTCCAAATTCGCGGTCTCTTTTTCCAGCCGCTCGCGCTCCGCGGTCTCCAACGCCAAGCGCCGCCGCTCCTCCGCCGCAACGCGCGCCAGTGCCGTGTTCAACTGCGACCCCAACGATTGTATCTGCACATTTGCTTGCACATCAGCGTTTTCCGCCAAATCCAAAAGCGCCTGTAACGTCCCGATCTGAGTGCGCAATTGCGCAGTTTGCTCATTGAGCAATGCGACCTGCCGCTGACTTTCCGCCGACAAAGCCTTCTCATCCGACAGCGCCCGATTGGCCGCCGACAAAAGTGCCGCCTGCCGCTCGGCCTCGGTCAATTGCGTCACGCGACCTTGCTTTTCTGCCTCAGCCGCAGCCAAAGCGGCCGCCAATTGCGCCCGCAAGTCCGCCTGATCCAACGCTGTTACATTCTGCGCCGCCGTCAAATCCGCATTCGCCAAAACTGCCGCCGCAAGCTTTGCATCCAAATCCGCGCTCGCAGCCTCAGCCGCCGCGAGCAAGGTCAATGTATCCTCGGCCTCTTTGCGTCTCGCCTCCAAGGCAAGCGTCATCGCGGTGAGTTCCGTGTCGGCATTTGCCAACCTTTCGCGTAACGCCTCTGCTGCGGCACCATCAACTAACCGCTCAGCCTCCAACGCGGAAATTCGCGTCTCGCCCTCGGCCACCAAAGCCTCTAGCGCCTCGCGTCGCGCTGCCGCCAATCGCGCCTCTTCCACGCCCTTATCGACTTCAGTTCGCGCCTGTGCGAGCGCCAAATTCAGCGCTTCTTGCTCCGTCATCAGCCGCGTCTGTTCGGCCTGCAAATCCGTAATCTGCGCCGTGGCCTCCGCCCGCTGCGACAGCAATCCCGCCACCTGCGCTTCAAACCCAGTGATCTTGTTTTGCGCCTCGGAAAGCGCCAAAGACGCCTCATCCCGTTCAATCGACAACCTTGATATCAACGCCGCTTGCGCATCCGTCGCCTCGGTCAGCGCCAGTGATTTATCCTGTTCCAACCCCAATGCCGCAGCCAATGTCGTGATCTCAGCCGCCAGTTCATCAAGCTGCGTCGCCTGCCCCGTGATCGTCTCGCGTAGCACAAACTGAATCACCATAAAGATGGTCAGCACGAACATCAGCACCAGCAAAAGACCGGTCATCGCATCCACGAAACCGGGCCAAATAGCATTCTTCATTTGCCCTGAATTGCGACGGCTAAGCGCCATTGCTAGCTCCCGCCGGTGGGGTTTCGCCCACGTCCAGCACGCAGCGCGCGGGTCAAACCCGCGATATCGCCGCGCAAATCAGCAACCGTTTCTTGGCGACCAGCAGACATCTCTTCCAATATCCGCAGCATTTGCACATCGATTGACCGCAGGCGCATCCGGCTCTCGGCATCAATCCCGTCAACGCCGCTATCTTGCAATTTGCCCAGCAACCGCTCTTGCCCATCGGCCACTTTTGCAAGCAGTGCGTCGGTCGTCCCCGATCCACCGCCACCTTTAAGCGCCTCGGTCAATTCCGCCAAACGCTCGTTCAACGCCGCGCGATCCGCTTGGGTCTGCATCAAGGCATTATGCTGCGCATCCATTTGCTGCGCCATGTGATCAAGAAAATCGGACAACATGCTCGTCTCGCCGCCGCCTTCATCACCAGAGGCAAAACCAAGTCGCGTGATCGTCGACAGCCATTCTTCCAATTCTCGGTAAAAACGGTTCTGACCGTGGGAGGCGAACAGTTCAAGCAAACCAACGACCAGCGATCCCGCAAGCCCCAAAAGCGAGGATGAAAACGCCGTGCCCATACCGCCAAGCTGGCTTTCCAACCCCTGCTGCAAACGACCAAAAATATCCGCGCCATCCTCGCCCTCGGCAGGGTTGAGCGAACGGATCGTCTCAACCAGCGCAGGGACAGTCGTGGCCAGTCCGTAAAACGTGCCTAAAAGCCCAAGGAAAATCAGCGTGTTACCAATATATCGGGTAATTTCGCGATCTTCGTCGATCCGCTGCGCCACCGATTCCAAGATCGAGCGCGACGACGACGACGAAATCTGCATTCTCGCGCCACGTGACCGCAGCAGCGTCGCCAATGGCGCCAACAACCCGGGCGCCTTATCCTCTTCATAGCCCAACCGTTGCTTGGCAAATCCTTCGATCCATTGGACAGAGCGCATCAATTGCGCCACCTGCCCAAAGCACGACAAAACGCCCAAGACAAAGACGATCAAAATCGCCCCGTTCAGATAGGGGTTCGACCAAAAAATCGCGTCTAGCTGTGCAAATCCGATATAAAGCCCCGCACCAACCAGCCCAAGTGCGACCATCATCGATGTGATCTGGCGCACGGGTTGGGAAAACTGCGGCTCTATCTCGATTTCCTTTGTTAATGGGTCCACAAAGGCGTCCTCATCATTATTGTTAACGTCACCATAGGCAATGCCCGCACGCAAACCAATGAAATTCCGAAGTTCAGAAAATCACCCTTCCGCGATGGCTTTTACACGGGTCACAAGCCACGCCATATCCGCGTCGGCAATGCCCATCTGGTCCAGATGCGCCGCCGTATTATACAAATACTCTGGGTTCGGGCCGCGCCCGCCAACAGCCCCCGCAATCATCTGCGCCTGCTTTTCCAGTTCAAACTGACAATATTGTTCGTGGTCTGGATCAATCACATAGGCCAAGGCTTCAACCTCGCCCGCTTCGGTCATCAGCATCACATTGGCCTCAACATACGCCGATGAAATCAGTTCCCGCGCCCGCAGTTCGGCCAAGACCTGTGCCTCTTCCTCGGGCTTCACCTGAAACGCTACGCCTGTGCATTGCCCGCCAACCACGGCATCGAGTGCCAGCACCAGTCCGGGATTTTCAACCGTGCCGCGGTGATGGATCGACAACATGCAAAAACTGCGATGGTAGTCTTTGAGGACAGCTTTCACCTTTGCCGCAGGTTCGAACCCGGGGTTCCAAAGAAGTGATCCATATCCGAAAACCCACAGCGCCATGATATCTGGTCCTTTTCAACTGGCCCCTATAAACACGACCGCAACAAAGACGCCAAGGGGGAACCATGCGCAAACTCACTTTCATCGTCGCCATTCTGGCCGCACTCTATGCGGGCTACTGGTTCATCGGCTCCTCCGCTGTCGAAAAGGGCGTCACAGGCCAGATTGCAAAGATGAACGAGGCAGGCTGGGACATCACCTATAGCGACCTTGGTACCAAAGGTTTCCCATCGCGTTTTGACACCTCGGCCACCGATCTTTCGGTCACAACGCCAGAGGCTGGGTTCACGTGGAATGTGCCGTTTGTGCAGGCCAACGCCCTGTCCTATCGCCCCAATAGTGTGATCGCGGTCTTTCCCAACCAGCAAGAAATCATCGTGAATGGTCAGCCGATTGTTGTAAATTCGGATGGTCTGCGTGCCAACCTCGCGGTCGCTGCGGGCACCGATCTTGAGCTGTCGAACCTGACTGCCGAAGTCGGAGAAATGTCACTTGAGCTGCCAAGCGGCCCACTGACTTCAATCTCCAGCGGCCTTTTCGCCCTGCGCCCCGCTATTGCGCCGCTGACTTATGACGCTTACCTGACGCTCGATAACCTCGACTTGCCCCCGGCATTGCGCGCCCTGCTTGACCCCCGCGGCACCTTACCAGAGACCCTGAGCCAGACGGTAATTGACGCCCAAATCACGCTGGACGAAAAACTGGACCGCCACGCACTTGCAAGCAAACAACTGCCGCTTGTCGACAAAGTCGAGCTGAATAGCGC
>Ga0102872_1000435_pt1 | contig 11286 bp, 8 predicted proteins | sample Colrivmeta1547A3_FD_78438 | JGI IMG/M metagenome (GOLD analysis project Ga0102872, IMG submission 78438) | Estuarine microbial communities from the Columbia River estuary - metaG 1547A-3 | ecosystem: Environmental > Aquatic > Marine > Intertidal zone > Estuary | place: USA: Columbia River Estuary...
CCTAGCAATAAATCTTGAGCCAGCTCTGCAATTCTGATCGCAGCCTTGGCGTTACTGCCTATTGATTTAGCCTGATACTTTCCAGCATTACTTAAGGCAGTTGCAAGATTCTTCTCGAGCCACTCTGCTGAAAAATCATCATTTGAAACCATCAGCGCTGATCCTTGAGCCACCAAAGCTGCAGCATTATCAAATTGTTCCCCATTGCCATGAGGCAGTGGAATAAGTATTGAGTACTTGCCAAGGGAGGATAGCTCAGAGCAGGTGACTGCGCCGGAACGAGTAATTAGTAAATCAGCGCTGCCATATATTGAAGCCATATCATGAAAGTAAGGTTGAGGCAGATAATTAACTGAGGCCTTAGGTAGTTCATTATTTATTCCTAGAGCATGAATGATTTGAACTTGTTGGTATTTACCTTGATATTTCTGTAGGAAATCTGCAATTACTGCATTGATATGAGTTGAGCCAAGGGAGCCACCAAATATGGCAACTACAGGGCGATTGGCATCAAATCCCCAGCTCTGACAGTTGAGTTGCTTGAAACTTGTTTTGTTGGGTAGCTCTGCAAGACTATTTAGTGATTGACGAATGGGCATTCCAGTTAAAACTGAGCCTGACCATTGTTGTGCTACTTCTTCGAAGTTAACCGCAGTAACTTTAGCGAGCCGCCTTCCTACCCGATTGGCTAGCCCTGGCTTGGCATTTGCCTCGTGAATCAAAATTGGAACCTTTAGGTTAAAAGCAGCAAGGTATGCCGGAGTTGAGACATATCCTCCAAAGCCAATTAATAAATCTGCACCCTTAATAATGGATCTCGCCTTAAATATCGCCTTCACTAATAGAAAGGGAAAGAGGATGATTCTTAGAGAGATTTTTCTTGGAAATGAAGCTTTTGGAATGTAATGAATTCGATAACCTCTTTTGGGAATCAAAAACGATTCTAGGCCACCTAAAACACCGATAAATTCGCAAGAAACTTTTGGGTCTTTTAATAACAAAGCTTCAGCAACAGCTAAAGCGGGTTCAATATGTCCGGCTGTTCCCCCACCTGCAAAGACCACACGATGCGCCATGGGCTTTATCCTCTCGCAGTTCTTGCCGCCTTACGCTGGCGAATCTCTGAAGCAATCTGAGGGTCGCGTCGCAGAACCCCGAGTACATAGCCAAGAGCTATAAAGGTAGCAATTAGCGAGGAACCTCCATAGGAAATCAGTGGCAGCGTTACTCCAACTACCGGAATTACGCTAATTACCGTTCCGATATTTAATAGCACCTGAACTGATATCCAACATCCAATTCCAGCACAGACATAGCGATCAAAGGAGTTCTGGGCATTGATCGCAACTTTAAATATTCCCAGAATCAAAATTCCAAACAGACCAAGAGTTGCTAGCGTTCCAAGCAAACCAAGCTCTTCCCCAATGACAGCAAAAATGAAGTCGGTGTGAACCTCAGGAAGACTTCCCCACTTCTGCTTACTACTACCAAGACCAGTTCCTACCGCACCTCCCGAGGCAAGTCCCATAATGCTATGCGCTTGTTGCCAACCAACGCCTTGATAATTCTCTTCTGCAAAGGGATCAAAAAAGGCAGAAAATCTATTCATACGATTGGCGTTTGGCAGAATTAAAGCTGCGAATAACAACCCAGCGCCCACTGCTAATAGTCCAAAAACTTTGAATGCTAAGCCTGAGATAAAGAGAATTCCTGCAACAATCCCAGTAACAAGCACGGCAGTTCCTAAATCCTTACCCAAAAGAATCAAGGCCATAATGAGCATAAAGCCAGGGACAATCAGGGTCGCTGGATTACTTGCAATCCCCTGGCTTGCTCTCTCATCATGGATACGAAGCCTTAACGCGCACCATAGGATTAAACCTAGTTTGGCAAACTCACTAGGCTGCAAGGTAAAGCTTCCAAAACCAATCCAGTTGGTATTTCCTCCAACGGTCTTTCCAATTCCGCCAATCTGAGGAAGGACTAAAAGTGCGCAGGAAACAAGTAAAGAAACTTGCGCTATCGGCTTCCAAAGTTCATAACGAAGTTTCATCGCTACCCATGCAAGTCCAGCTGCCAAAATAAGAAATAGGGCCTGGCGAAGTACGAAGCTAAAAGAGTTACCAGACTCTCTTAAGGATTTAACCGATGAAGCACTGAGCACCATCACTAATCCGAGTGAAGATAAGGCAACAACTGAGCCTAAAATCAGGTAATAAGCAGATGCAGGAGTTGCAAATAACGGCTTTGATTTATTCATTAAATGCCTGCTTAGCTGCCGCAGTAAAACTCTCGCCACGATCGGCATAGTTTTTAAATTGATCCATCGATGCACACGCTGGAGCTAGGAGTACTACATCCCCACTAACAGCAATTTCCTTGACAATACTCATAACGCTGCGCATCACATCCATTCCTTTTAGGTTTAAATCAGTTGTATAGATAGCAAGATTTGGGGCTTGCTTTAATAACGCTTCTTTAATGATTGGCGCATCACTTCCTATCAATATTGCAGCCTTGATTCTGTTCTTGCACCTTTGAGCTAGTTCATCCATAGCCGCTCCCTTTGCAAGGCCCCCCGCTATCCAAATTGATTCCATTTGAGAATAAAGAGCAGCAATGGCGGCATGAGGATTAGTTGCTTTTGAGTCATTTATGAAAGTAATTCCACCGCTTTTATGTACCACTTCTAATCGGTGATGATCTAGTTTAAAGTTTCGCAAAGCATTAGCTATCGCATCAGATTTCGCTCCAACACTTCTGGCCAGTGTTGCAGCAGCCATTGCATTTGAAACATTATGGCCCACAGAGGGAGTTACATCGCTTATTTCAAAGAGTGCTTCGGCATCATCTTTGATAAAGGCGCGATCAACAATTAAGTTTTCAACAAGCCCAATCTCGCCCTTACTTGGAACTTGAAGTGAAATCCAGGTGATTGGCTTTGAGAGAGTTTTGCCGTTCTTTGCTAAGTGTTGATCATCTTTATTGAGGATAACTAAGTCAGCAAGTTGAGAGATTTTCAACTTTGCAGCTAGATATTTCTCAAAACTTTGATGCCAATCAATATGGTCTTCTGCAATATTGAGAATGGCTCCCGCTTCAAAGTGAGCCAAATTGCTCCACTCCAATTGAAATGATGAGAGTTCAAGGGCCAAAATATCGGCTCTTGAGTTAACTACAGCTTCAATTGCGGTATATCCCAAATTTCCGCAAGCTTTTGCGTTAATTCCAGATTCAATCAGCATCGATTCCAGCATTTGAACTGTCGTTGTTTTACCGTTGGTGCCGGTTAGCGCTATCCAGCGCTGATTGGGGCAGATCTGCTGCTTTACCTTCCAAGCAAGATCAATCTCGCTAATCATTTCAATTCCCGCTTCTCGCACTAGCGAGATTAAGGGATGATCAACTCTCCAGCCGGGTGAGACAATCGCAAGGCCAACTCCTACCAAATCCTTTTTTTCTAAGGTGTGCTTTATTCCATCACCTTGAACTTTCTCGTCAACTGAAATTACCGTTGCGCCCTTTGATTTCAAATAATCAAGAGTCGGTGCCCCAGTAACGCCCGCGCCAAAGAGTATGCACTTTGCTCCCTTTAGAGAATCAATGAAGTTCTGACTCACGCAACCACCCATTGCGCATAGAAGAGTCCAAGGCCAGCGGCTACACAGAGACCAGCAATAATCCAGAAACGGATAACTATTGTTACCTCGCCCCAGCCGAGTAATTCAAAGTGATGTTGTAGCGGCGCCATCTTAAATACTCTCTTGCCACCGCTAATTTTAAAGTAAGTAGTTTGAATAATTACTGAGAGAGTAATAATCACAAATAGGCCGCCAATAGGAATAAGGAGCAGTTCTGTCCGCAGCGTCATTGCAAGGCCAGCTAGTGCTCCGCCGAGAGCTAGGGAGCCGGTGTCCCCCATAAAAATTCTTGCAGGAGATGCGTTCCACCATAGAAATCCTGCACAAGAGCCAGCAAGGGCTGCAGCAAGTACTGCAAGATCTAATGGATCGCGAACGTTATAACAATTTCCACTACTTACTGTTTCGCAGCGTTGTCCAAACTCCCAAACCCCAATTAGAACGAAGGCAAGAAATGACATCACTGCGGCTCCTGTGGCTAAACCATCTAAGCCATCAGTTAAATTCACACCATTACTTGCGCCAAGCACCATCAAGATTGCCAGAAGAATTAGAAGCACAATTCCGAGCTTTATCGAAGTATCTCTTACTGTTGATAGATATTGCGACATGGGAGTAAGCCCAAGATTGTCTGGGAATCTGGTGGCTAAATACCCAAATGCTCCAGCAACAATGCCTTGGGTCAGTAGTTTCTCTCTTGCTTTAAGTCCCAGAGAGCGCTGTTTTACAACCTTTAGCCAATCATCAAGATAACCGATTAAGCCAAGGCTAACTACGAGTCCAATTACCAATACGGCCGAGGTTGTTAAAGCTGCTCCAGTAAATAGATGTGAAAGCAAGTAACCAGCAATTGCTGCCAGAATCAGAATTACGCCACCCATTGTTGGCGTTCCACGCTTTGTGTGATGAGTCTTTGGGCCATCATCTCTGATCTGTTGACCATATCCTTTGCGCGACAAGAACTTTATAAATACAGGCGTTAGAAGGAAGCTAATTAGAAAGGCAGTAGCCCCGGAAATTAAAATACCTCTCATATGCTCTCTCCCTCTCCCTCACTCATTACTCTTGCCTTAATTGCACTTGCTAATTCATCAAGGCCCTCAGCTCTTGATGCTTTTACAAGAATTACATCCCCTGGATTAAACTCTTGAAAGATTTCTAAGGATTCTTGCCAGGAAGAAAGACTTCTTGCGCTGGTTATCGAAGCCTCAATTTTGCTCAAGTAGGCTTTACTCTTAATTGCTACCAAGTAATCAATCCCTAAATCCTGAACTTTCTTTCCAATTTCTTCATGCATCTGATCCGAATTATCTCCTAGCTCATGCATTATTCCTAGGAATGCCCAAGAGCGTCCACCTTTTTCTTGTGTAAGCAGAGCGAGCACATTAAGTGCTGCCTCCATACTTTCCGGATTTGCATTGTATGAATCATTGATCAGAGTTAAGCCATTTGCCTCACTTAGCTCCATGCGCCACTTGCTTAGTGATTGGTGATTGGAAAGAGCAGATGCAATGCGAGATACGCCGATATTCAAAGCGTTAGCAATTGCCGCTGCAGCAAGAGCATTGGAGATTTGATGTAAACCAAGAATTTGTAGCCCCACCGCCTGGCGCTCATTGCCAATTACTAAATCAAAATGAGCGTAGCCCCCTCTGGCTTCAATATCTGCAGCACGAATATCGCACTTTGGGCTATCTCCAAAGGTAACTCTCTTTACCCCTTGGGCGCTCTCCATCTTGGGAGTGAAGGAGTCATAGCTTCCCAAAACTGCAACAGCGCCACTTTTTAGACCAGATATTAGCTCACCTTTAGTTTTGGCAATCATCTCCTGTGAGCCAAATTGGCCAATATGAGCATTGCCCACCTTCAATACTGCGCCAACATCAGGATTTGCAATAGCAGTAAGGGAGGCAATATCTCCACTATTTCGAGCTCCCATTTCTAATATGCAGTATTTGCTCTTCGTTGTGCAACGAAGAAGGGTTAAGGGAACTCCAAGTTCATTATTGAAAGAGGCGAGAGAGGCAATAGTTTCTCCTTCGGCCATAAGTATTGAGAGTAATAAATCTTTAGTCGTTGTCTTTCCTTGGCTTCCTGTTATTCCAACAACTTTTAAATCCTTTAATTCTCTTCTAACATAAGTCGCCAACTTAGCTAAGGCATGTAAAACATTGTCTACCAAGATGTGAGGCGATGAAACTGGGCGATTCACAATACTTAGCGATGCCCCTCTGGACATCGCATCAGATATGAACTCATGACCATCAGCACTCTCGCCCTTTAGAGCAAGGAAGATATCACCAGAATTAATCTGCCTTGAATCAAATTGAAATACTGCCCCACTTGTAATCAGAACTTTGCCGTGGGCGCTACCCTGCATAATCTGAGCCATCTGCTCAATGCTCATTTCAATCATAGTTCGCCCTCAATAGACTTTCGCAAAACTTCTTGATCGCTAAAGGCAAGCTTTACTCCCCTTATTTCTTGACCAACTTCATGGCCCTTGCCCAGAATTACTAATATATCTCCGGCTTGAGCTCTCTCAACTCCATATTTAATTGCTGTTTGGCGATCACTTATTACAGCACTTGGAGAAGTTAGCTGCAGAGATCCAAGCATTTCCCTCAAGATTTCCTCAGGATCTTCATCTCTTGGATTATCGCTTGTAAATATGGCGATATCACTGCCAGAGGTTAAAGCCTTTCCCATTAAAGGACGCTTTGATTTATCGCGATTACCACCGCAGCCAAGAATTGCAATTAACTTTGAGTTGGTATTTTTTCTAAGCGTTGCAAGAACTTTCTCAACTGCATCTGGAGTGTGAGCGTAATCAACCAAAGCGAGAAAGTTTTGACCGCAATCAATACTCTCTAAGCGACCCGGAGCTGCCTTAAGAGTTGCTAAAGAGTTACCAATCACAAGCGGATCTACTCCGCTCTCAAAGGCAATTGCTATAGCCATAAGAGCGTTATCTAAGTTGTGCTCGCCAATTAGGTTCAATTCACCTGAGATCAGGATGCCGTCAATACCTCTAATCTCAACCCGATACCCCACAGAGGTGCTTTTAATATCTTGGTAGTACCAACTCGCTTTACTATTGCTTCGAGAGATAGTTTTTGATGGCAGCGAAATCTCACCTGCTAGGCGCACTCCATATGAATCATCAAGATTGATAAAAGAGATATGGCTACGCATGGAATCAAATAGTTTCTTCTTAGCTTGGTAGTAATTTTCCATACTGCCATGAAAATCTAGATGATCCTGTGTCAAGTTAGTAAAAGCGGCTGCAGAGAAGTAGGCACCATCTACTCGATTAAGTGAAAGCGCATGGCTACTTACCTCAACAGCTGCTGCGCGAATCTGTCGTTTTTGCATCGTAGCGAGAATTTCATGAAGTTGATCAGCTTCAGGGGTGGTGTGGGTAGCGCTTAATTGCTCTGTGCCTATTTCGATTCCAAGGGTTCCAATCAGGCCAGCTTTCATCCCAGCAAATTCCCAAATCTGCTTTAATAGAAAAGAAGTTGTCGTCTTTCCATTAGTGCCAGTTATTCCTGCCAGAAATAAAGCTCTACTTGGAGAGTTGTTAAGCCAATCTGCCAAATAACCACTTATGCCTCTGGGGTTTTCAACTATCAGGATTGGGAAGTTGCCGAGTGATTTAGAGGCAAGTTCTAAACCCGCGCTATCTGTGAGCAGAGCTATTGCGCCAGAGTTTTTGGCATCTAAAGCAAATTTTGCGCCATGGTGTTTTTCGCCAGGTAAGGCTATGAATAATTCTCCAGGTTTAATTCTCTTAGATGAACTCGAAAGACCAGTTATCTCAAGTGCTTCAAACTTTTCACTGACTTTAGCGCCTAAAAATGAAGCAACATCGCCGAGCTTTTTAATGTTGGCTTCAAAGCGAGGCGTCTCAGCCATTTTCACTCGCTTTATCCCTATTTGCTCCTGATGCTTGAGCTCCACCAGTCATTAATTCAATCTTCGCCTTTAACTCTTTGGCATTATGAGCATAGATAACTGTTGCAGGTGCTGTTGGTTTAATTGCTTTATCTTTCAGCACAAAGCTCATAACTTTTTTAAACACTGGCCCACCTAGATAGCCGCCCCAATGAAGTCCTTTTGGATCTTGGATAGTTACGGACACTACGTACTCAGGCTTATCAGCTGGGGCAAAACCTATAAAGGATGCGGTGTATCCGCTATAGCAACCACATTTAGGGTTATATCTTTGAGCAGTTCCAGTTTTTCCTGCCACTCGGTAGCCTTCAATAGCAGCTGAAGCAGCAGTTCCCCGATTAGTTGCAACGCTCTCCATCATTAATCGCATCTTCTTTGCAGTATCTGGGCTAATAACTCTTACTGACTTTTGCTGACTTGCTGGGGTGTAGCGCCCTGCTCCATCGCTAATTCCTGCAATAACAGTTGGGGTTACACGAAGACCATCATTTGCAATAGTGGCAAATACAGATGTTGCTTGAAGTGCGGTTAGCGAATAACCCTGACCAAATGCCACAGTTGGCGCAGTAGTTCCTGACCAATCTTTAACATCAAGTAATTTTCCAGTTTCCTCGCCAGGAAGTCCTGAGTTAGCTTTCTCTGCGATGCCAAACTTCTTTAAATATGAGTGAAGCGTGTCATTAGAGAGCATCTCCCCCACTTTTATTGCGCCAGTATTACTAGATACGGCAAGTGCGCCGGTGAGAGTTAATTTCTGCGTGGGATGTTTTTCATGATCACTAAATGTCTTGTTTGAGCGCTTCAATTTCCACGGAATAGTCATAACCGTTTCAGGCGAAATCTTTCCCTCTTCAACTGCTGCAGCAATAGTCATGACTTTGCCAGTTGAACCTGGTTCATAGACCTCTTGTACTGAAGGATTTTGCCAGCGATATGGATCTACTCCTTTAGTATCTCCTGGAGTAAATGATGGATAAGTAGCATGAGCTAAAACCTGGCCGGTTTTTGGATCCATTACGACAACTGTTCCTGATAACGCCCTTGAGCTCTTAACTACAGTTCTAATTGCCTCTTGAGCGACCCATTGCACATCTCTATCAATTGTTAATTTCACAGTATTTCCGCGAACTGCCTCTGCTGTTATCTTCTGTGTTCCAGGAATTATTGCTCCTGCTGCATTTGCATAGGTGTAAAGCCCGTCAATTCCAGTAAGAGTGGAATTCATGCTGTATTCAAGCCCTGCAGCACCAACTCCAGCGCGATTAATAAAACCAATTACCGCAGCTGCTAATTCACCTTCCGGGTATTCGCGGACATAAATTCGCTCCGCAAAGAAGCCCATTAATCTCTTTGCAAGCTTATTTTCACCTTTAGCAACTGTTTCATTATAAGAATCAATGGCTGCTTCTAGTTTTCTCCAAACTTCAGGTTTAACTGCTTGGCTGATTACTACATATCTTCTCTCGCCAATTAATTGTTCTTTGAGCCAACTTTGATCAACATCTAAAATTGGAGCTGCAAGCTCTGCTAGCGCTTTAGGGTGATCTACAATTACTTGATCAACCAGGATTCGATAGGCGCTAACGCTTCTAGCAAACTCGGTGCCATTGATATCTGTGATAGCGCCCCTTGGAGCCATAATTACTGACTTCTTGGTTAACTCATTCTCTGCTTTGTTTGCAAGGCCAGCTGCCCTTACTCCTTGAATATCAATTAATCGAACTGCGAAAGCTAGGAGAATGACTAAGGAGATAGCAACTAGATAACTAATCCTTTTCTCAACTAACTTATGGTGGCTCATGGTTTGGCCTTAGCCACCTTTTCTGGCTCAAGAGGGACTGGCTCTGAAATATCAAGAAATGTAGGCGAACTACTTGGAATCATTCCAAGGGATATTGCTCGCTCTGCTAGTGATTCAGAAGTTGAGAGCAGAGCCACTTGTCTCAGTGCATCTTCCCGCTCTTCATTAACCATTATTGCTTCGATTTTTAGCTCTCTAACCTTTACTGCATCGTTTCCTAAAAGAATGTTTATTCCCAAAAGTCCTAGTAGACCAAGAGCTAATGTGGCACCAACTATCGAATAAAAGATGCGATCTGTTGCTTGTTGCCCAGGTGTTGGGCGAAGCTCAGGAACGAGTTTAAGTATTACCTTTGAAGACTTTTGTATTGCTAATTTCTTTGATCGTTCAAAGGCTGGACTAAGAACTGAGAGAGCCATTAGGCAGCCACCCGCTCAATTGCCCTAAGTCTCACAGACTTTGCACGAGAGTTATCTAAAATCTCATCTTCACTAGCTTTCTGACTTCCATTAAATACCAGGGAGAATTTTGCAGATAAGGCTTTAATCTCAACTGGAAGTCCAAGTGGGGTCTTTGACTCAGTTGCTTGAGTGAAGAAGTTTTTAACAATTTTGTCCTCTAACGATTGAAATGACATCACAACCATCCGTCCACCAACACTTAAACGCTCTAGGCAGGCAGGAATTGCTCTCTCTAATATTGCTAGCTCTTGATTAACTTCAATGCGAAGTGCTTGGAAAGTCCGCTTAGCAGGATTTCCCCCAAGGCGTCTTGCAGGAGCTGGAATAGATCGCTTAATTAACTCTGCAAGATCACTAGTGCTCTTTATTGAATTATTCGCTCTTGCCTCAATGATGTTATCGACAATTCTTTGAGCAAACTTCTCTTCGCCATATCTGCGAATAATGCGAATCAACTCGCCTCTGGAGTAGCTATCGATAATCTCTTGGGCTGTAATTCCGCTGCTTTGATCCATACGCATATCAAGTGGGGCGCTCTGAGCGTAGGAGAAGCCACGCTCAGATTGATCCAACTGCATCGATGAAGTTCCTAGATCAAAGAGAATTCCATCTACCGATGAAATCCCCAGTGAATCAAGGAGTTTTGGGGTCTGGTCATAAACAGCATGAAAAATAGTGATGCGATCTAAGTGAGAAGAGAGTCGTTGACTAGCTTTATCAATTGCGCTCTTATCTCTATCAATACCAATTATCTTTAACTTTGGAAACTTCTCTAATAGGGCCAGTGAGTGACCACCTAGACCTAAGGTGGCATCGACTAATACTGGCTTCTCTTTATTTTCTAGCGAGGTTGATAGAACAGTGATGCAGCGATTTAGTAGAACTGATGTGTGTTCCAGCTTCATCCCTGCAACTCCTTTTCTTAGTCGTTGTTATTACTTTTGCTTTTTTCTTACTCTCTTCTCTGGTCACCGCCGGCCGACGGATTGCGGGGGATAAACGGCACCGGGGAAGGGGCGCCGTTTATTTGAAGGTCGGCGGTGGCCAGAGAAGAGAGGAGTTATTTATTTATTGCCCCTTGTTAAAAGAGGCCTGGAAATACCTCCTCGGAAACATCGGCAAAGCCTTTTTCACGATCTTTTAGATAGCTCTTCCATGCCTTGGAATCCCAAATTTCGACTCGAGTATTTGCGCCAATTACTACGCACTCTTTCTCTAAATCTGCATACTCTCTTAAGCCGGCAGGAATCATTACGCGACCTTGCTTATCTGGAATTTCATCATGTGCACCGGCAAACATCACGCGCATGTAATCGCGAGCTGCTTTTGCAGTAAGTGGCGCTTGTTTTAGCTGCTCTGTAATTCGCGCAAATTCAGCAGATGGAAAAACAAATAAACAACGCTCTTGTCCTTTAGTAATTACTAA
>Ga0102872_1000489_pt1 | contig 10583 bp, 9 predicted proteins | sample Colrivmeta1547A3_FD_78438 | JGI IMG/M metagenome (GOLD analysis project Ga0102872, IMG submission 78438) | Estuarine microbial communities from the Columbia River estuary - metaG 1547A-3 | ecosystem: Environmental > Aquatic > Marine > Intertidal zone > Estuary | place: USA: Columbia River Estuary...
CCCAGTTCACGGTTTATGATCAACTGAATCGCCATCGCACGACGTACAGATTCCTCTGGTGGTGTCGTGATCGCCTCGTCATACGCATTCGTATGTAGGGAATTACAGTTGTCGTATATCGCGTACAACGCTTGAAGTGTCGTACGAATGTCGTTAAAGTCAATTTCTTGCGCGTGGAGCGAGCGTCCAGATGTTTGAATGTGGTACTTCAACATTTGCGCACGTGGATTCGCACCGTATTTCTTCGCCAAAGCTTTCGCCCATAAACGACGAGCAACGCGTCCAATCACAGCGTATTCTGGATCAATTCCGTTGGAGAAGAAGAAGGACAAGTTTGGACCGAAGTCGTTGATGTCCATGCCGCGACTCAAATAGTATTCCACATACGTAAATCCATTCGCCAAGGTAAATGCCAATTGTGTAATTGGATTCGCTCCGGCTTCCGCAATGTGGTATCCTGAAATGGACACCGAGTAGAAGTTTCGCACGCCATTTTCGATGAAATACTGTTGTACGTCTCCCATCAAGCGCAGCGCGAATTCAGTCGAGAAAATGCAGGTATTCTGTGCTTGATCTTCTTTTAAAATATCTGCTTGAACGGTTCCACGCACTTGTTTCAATGTTTCCGTTTTGATGTCCAAATAGACATCCGCTGGAAGTACTTGATCGCCCGTTACACCGAGTAACATCAATCCAAGTCCATCGTTTCCTTCCGGTAACTCACCTTGGTAACTTGGGCGCGCAACGCTTTTCGCTTGGTAAATCGCAGCGATTTTCGCTTCCACTTCCGCTTCAAGTCCGTTGGCTTTGATGTATTTCTCACAATTTTGATCGATCGCTGCATTCATGAAGAAGGCCAACAACATCGGTGCTGGACCATTAATCGTCATGGAAACAGACGTCGCCGGATGACTCAAGTCAAATCCAGAATATAATTTTTTCGCATCGTCCAAACAGCAAATGGAAACTCCTGAATTTCCGATTTTCCCATAAATATCGGGACGAATTGCGGGGTCATTTCCATATAAAGTCACGGAGTCAAACGCTGTAGAAAGTCGTTTCGCTGGCATGCCCAAACTCACGTAGTGAAAACGCTTGTTCGTGCGCTCTGGTCCACCTTCCCCCGCAAACATACGCGTTGGATCTTCTCCCTCGCGTTTGAATGGGAACAATCCGGAAGTGTAAGGGAATTCACCTGGGAAATTCTCTTGAAGAACCCAACGTAAAATATCACCCCAGCTGCTGTATCTTGGTGCCGCAACTTTCGGGATTTGTGAATGGGACAACGATTCGGTGTGCGTTTGAATGCTCAAAACTTTATCGCGTACCTTGAATTGGTATTCCGGATTTTTGAAGGATTGTTTCTTCGCATCCCAGTTTTGAAGGATTTCCCAGTTACGTGGATCGAAGTTTAATTTTTCTTTGTCCAAAGTCTCTTGCAATCCTTTGATCAAGCGGTCTTTGTCCTCAATCGTTGATTGCTCCAATGTTCCGATGGAGGATTGTAATCCTTGCAGTCTATCCGCAACTTTTACTTGCTCATTCACCCACTTGTCGTAGGCTCTGTTGTTTTCAGAAATCTCGGACAAGTAACGTGTTCTTTCTGGTGGAATCACGTAAATTTTCTCGGACATCTCTCGTGTAATCTGGAAAGTCGAATGCAAGTCAGCGCCTGTTTTCTCGACCATTTTGTCCATGATTACCTTGTACAAGGAATTCATCCCTGGATCATTGAATTGAGAAGCAATCGTTCCGTACACCGGCATGTCATCCACATTGGAATCCCACAAGTTATGGTTGCGTTGGTATTGTTTGCGGACATCGCGCAAGGCATCGAGTGCTCCACGTTTGTCGAATTTATTTAAGGAAATCACGTCGGCAAAGTCCAACATGTCGATTTTTTCTAATTGTGTCGCAGCACCGTATTCCGGCGTCATCACGTACAAAGAAACATCAGAGTGATCCAAGATTTCTGTATCCGATTGACCAATTCCAGAAGTTTCCAAAATGATCAAATCGTAGTTCGCTGCTTTCAAAATACTGATGGCTTCAGCAACGTGTTTCGATAAAGCCAAATTGGATTGACGTGTTGCCAATGAGCGCATGTAAACGCGTTCACTTTTGATCGAGTTCATGCGAATACGGTCACCCAACAAGGCTCCGCCCGTTTTGCGTTTCGATGGATCCACGGAAACCACCGCAATTTGTTTATCCGTAAAGTCAATCAAGAAACGACGCACCAATTCATCTACTAAAGATGATTTTCCAGATCCACCAGTTCCCGTAATTCCTAATACAGGAATCGCAGATTTATCTGAAATGGCATGAATTTCTTTCAATAAGGCACTGTTTTCCGCTGGGAAATTTTCTGCTCCCGAAATCACACGTGCAATTGTTGGAACGAATTTGTCTGCCAATTTCGTGATTACTTCCGGCGTACTTGGCAAAGAACTCGGTTCTCCCACGGGAAAATCACATTTCTCGATCAAATCGTTGATCATTCCTTGCAATCCCATAGAACGTCCATCGTCAGGATGGTAGATGCGGGTAATCCCGTATCCTTGTAATTCTGCGATTTCGGATGGAAGAATGGTTCCACCACCACCACCAAAAATTTTCACATGTGGCGCTCCTTTTTCCTGAAGCAAATCGTACATGTATTTGAAGTATTCGATATGTCCACCTTGGTACGATGTCATCGCAATCGCCTGTGCATCCTCTTGAATGGCACAATCCACCACTTCTTCTACAGAACGATCGTGGCCGAGGTGAATGACTTCACATCCCGTTGCTTGGATGATGCGACGCATGATGTTGATGGCAGCGTCATGTCCATCAAATAAGGAGGCTGCAGTAACGATGCGAATTTTGTTAACTGGTATGTAGGGAGCTACTTGTTCCATGCTATTTCACGTGTTGTTTGATGGACAAAACTACGCAAAAAATGCTGATTTTAGGGAACAAATCGGGATGAAATACAAACGAAGTTTAAGGAAGACTATGCTAGATGTGGCGGGATGTTTTCCGTTCCGATGGACTCAAACTCGTCTTTGGAAGAAACCAAGAATCCCTCCGCGCAATCCAACATGTCCTGAATGCGAAGAATTTCTGGATATTGCTTCGCTTCTATATGAATCGTAAATACTTGTTTGCCAATGCGTTGTTTTTCGGTGAAATGACGATCATCGACAAGCTCGTAGAACGATTTTTCGTTTGCTAATTTTCGGTATTGCGGAAAAGCGAACCCGGACATCAGAGGCGTTCAAGTGGTGTTTTTACGCCATCAACAAGCGAATAACACGCTAATTTGTCCTTGAATACGGAAGACTTGAAGATCGAACGATTCAATAACATGCGCACACATTCTTGAATTCCTTCAACGATGGATGGATGCGGGTGAATCAATTCGGAAAGTACTTCGATGGACATGTTGAGCTTGATTAACAAGCCAACTGCCTGAATCGCTGTCGAAGCATGTGCTCCCACAACACGCATTCCGAGGATGCGCATGTCTTTGTCGTTTGTCACAATTATTTTGAAGAATCCCTGAGTTTTGCGCATTGCAATGGCTCTGGTGATCAAGGAATAATCGATTTTCACCACTTTCACTGGAATGCTTTGCTCCACACATTGTTGTTCGTTCAGTCCGACCGAAGCAACTTCTGGTGAGAGAAACATGATTGTACACACATTGTCGTAGTTCAAGCGTTCTGGAATATTGCCAAATGCTTTTTCGACAGCGTGTCGTGCTTCAATCTCGCCCATATTCACCAGCGCGATTCTTCCGGAAACATCTCCGACTGCATAAATATTAGGAACACTGGTCACGGTGTCATCGTCGCCGATGTGCACTCCGCGTTGGGACATTTCAACGCCTGCGTTTTCGAGTCCGAGTCCTTCGACATTTGGAATTCTACCGACGGATAACAGTGCTTTTTCTACTCGGATGATCTCATGGCTTCCATCTGGATACGACAATTCGTATTCGACTTCGCCATCGATTTTTTCCAAGCGTTCTAATTTCGCGTTGGAGTGAATCGTTACGCCATGTTTTTTCATGTTATTGGCCACCAAGGTGGAAATGTCTTCATCCTCGAAAGGAAGAATACGCTCTTGACGGTCGATCAAATACACTTTGGTTTTTCCGAAATTGGAGAAAATAGTCGCGTACTCACAACCAATCACTCCTGCTCCGACAATCACGAGGCTTTTCGGGAAATCGGTGATGTGATCAATGCCGTCGCTGGTCAAAATGATTTCCTCGTCTACTTCGATGTTCGGAAGTGACCTCGGACGACTTCCCGTGGCTAAAATGATTTTTTCTCCTCGAATGATCTTTTTTTCGCCTTCATGGTCAATTTCTACTTCATGCTTGGACAACAACTTTGCTTTTCCTCGCTCATATTGAAGCAGTTTTTTCATGGTTTCCGTCTGCAGCAATTTAATGTGCGCAGCATATTGGAATTTGCGTTCGAAAATGGCTTCCGATAAGTTTTTACGCACGTCGTCCCACGTTAATTCGAATTTCGTTCTTCCTTTCGAAACGATCATGTCGTTGATGTCCGCCACACGACTCGCAAGTTCCCACAAAGTCTTCGAGGATAAAGCGCCATTGTACACGCCGGCCCCTCCAACTCGGTCTTTTTCGATGAGGCAAACGTTCTTACCAAAATCAATTCCGCGCATGGCCGCTGCATAACCTGCAGGACCTCCACCAATCACTATTAAGTCAAATTCTTCCATGAATGTGTAAATTCGCGTCAAAGATACAGAGAAAAGAGATGAGTCAATTGAAGGAAAATGATCAAAATGCCTTAGAGTTAGCTAAACAGCAACTCGAACAGACGAAAAAGACATTCCGCAAGTGGAAACAAAGCAAGCCGAAAGAATTGGATCAACGCTTTCATCAAGCGCATACCCAAGAATTCCAAAAGATGGATTGTTTGACTTGTGCGAATTGCTGTAAAACGACGAGTCCTATTTTTCGCGATGCGGATATTCGACGCATTGCCAAACGTTTACGCATGAAAGAAGCGCAGTTGATCGATCAATACTTAAAGATGGACGAAGAAAGTGACTACGTTTTGAAAAAATCTCCTTGTTCCTTCTTGTACGACGACAATACTTGTTCCATTTACGAGGATCGTCCGCTGGCGTGTCGTGAATACCCGCACACGGACCGAAAAAACATGTTTCAAATTCTGGAACTCACTGCCACGAATACAACGGTTTGTCCCGCAGTCGCACGCATCGTAGAGAAAATCACGAATCCATGATTGCTTTTCATCCGATTTATGTTCATCCTTTGCCGGAAAACCACCGTTTTCCCATGGAGAAATACGATTTATTGCCCAAGCAATTAGTGTATGAAGGAACGGCGAATGAAGCGGATTTTTTTGAGCCTGGATTCCTTTCGGAGGAGCACCTGTTGTCTGTTCATAATGACAACTATTGGCGCAATCTGAGCGCATTGAAGTTGAGTGAACGCGAACAACGAGTATCCGGATTTGTCCATTCAAAAGCCCTGGTCGATCGAGAAAGATGCATCATGGAAGGAACGCTTCGTGCAGCAGAAATCGCGTTGACAACACACATCGCCTTCAATATTGCTGGTGGAACGCATCATGCATTCGCAGATCGAGGAGAAGGATTTTGTTTGTTGAATGATCAAGTCATCGCGGCTCACTTTTTACTCAAAAACCGGGGAATTGGCAAGATTCTCATCGTCGATTTGGATGTCCACCAAGGAAATGGAACAGCCGCTTTAGTGCGCAACGATGAGCGTATTTTTTCCTTCAGCATGCACGGACGCAATAATTACCCACTGCAAAAAGAACAATCGGATGTGGATGTCGAGCTAGAAGATGGCATTCAAGACAAGGAATATTTAACGCTTTTGGCTCGAAACCTCGACGGCATCTTGGATAAGTTCCAACCGGACTTCGTCTTTTATCAATGTGGAGTGGATATTTTAGCAACGGATAAACTAGGTAAATTGGCAGTTTCCATGAACGGTTGCCGCGAACGAGACCGCTTCGTTTTTGATCGGATCCGTCAATTGGGTGTTCCGGTTGTTTGCACAATGGGCGGTGGTTACAGTCCACAAACAAAGGACATCGTTGAAGCGCACGCACAAACCTTTCGCACAGGAATGGATCTTTTGCGCTGATAATTGCGTATTTTTGACTCCAAAATCGACCAAATGAAATTCCTTGTAGTACTCTTGCTCGTAGTTTGCTGTCCGATCGTTTTCGCGCAGAAAACCTCCGTTCAATTGCATTTAGAGAAAGGAAAAACCTATGCACATGTCCTGAATTCACAATCGGAGATTTATCAAAGGTCCAACGGGAAAACCACAAAAACCAACATGGTAATCACGGCAAAAATCACCTACAAAGTAAAGTCGGTTAAAAAGGATGCTTATTACATTGAGACGCAGTATAGAAACATGAATATTTCCATCGATCAAGCGGATGGTAAACCATTGAATTTCAACTCGGATAAGCCTTCCAATGATCTGTTGTCGAACTTTTTTTACCAAATGTGTCGCACTCCTTTTTACATCACCATGAATTCTTTAGGTGAAATTAATTCCGTGGAAGGCATCGATCGTCTTGTAGCTAATGGCATCAAAGGACTAGATCTTCCAGAGGAAAAAGTGGAGCAGATCAAGGCGAATTTAACCGATGCTTATGGCGAGAAAGCCTTTAAAGGAAACTTTGAAATCATTACCTTGATTTATCCCAAAGAGGCTGTTGAATTCAATGAATCATGGGAAACCGAAACAGCGATTTACTCGAAAAGTATTGAAGCTACCTTGAAAACGAATTATCACTTGGTACAGTCCAACGGGGAATATTTACAAGTGGAAGGTGAGTCTGAAATGATTTCAAAAGAACAATCGGAAATGTCGAATTTGGTCGGGTCAGCAAGCATTCATCTATCGCTGGATAAAGATTCAGGATGGATACATTCCGCGAAGGTGGATCAAATCATTCGAATTGGAAAAAAAGAAGATGAGAATTATTCGTTTACGAAAATGAAAACGACCTATTCCGATCAATAAATAGTTAAAACAGAAAAAAATAATATGAAAACAGCCCTTATAACTGGCGCATCAAGCGGAATTGGGAAAGAATTGGCGAGAATCCATGCGTCAAAAGGTGGTAACTTGATTTTAGTTGCTCGTCGAACAGAAGCATTGGAAGCCTTGAAAACGGAATTGGAGTCCACATACAAGGTTCAGGTTTCTACCTTCACACAGGACTTAACGCAAGCGCACGCTGCGAAAAAAGTTTACGACTTTGTGAATCACTCAGGATTAGAAGTGGACTACTTGATGAACAATGCTGGTTTCGGTGGACACGGTGAATTTATTGATCGTCCATTGGAGAAAGATTTGGAAATGATTCAATTGAATGTAACTGCGTTGGTTGAATTGACACATTTGTTTCTTCAGGACATGAAAGCACGTGGACACGGTAAAATTCTAAACACGGCAAGTACGGCTGGATTCCTTCCTGGACCATTGCAAGCGACATACTTTGCCACAAAAGCGTTCGTTGTTTCCTTTACGGAGGGAATTTCATATGAGCTGAGAAATTCGGGGGTGACAGTAACCGCACTTTGTCCGGGTCCAGTGAAAACCGAATTTGAATACGTTGCTGGACTTGAAGGCGGAACGATGTTCGACAAAGGAGCAAGCGCATTTAAAACCGCAAAATCGGGTTATGATGGAATGATGAAAGGAAAAGTAATTCAGATTTCTGAGTTTTCCTTCGCGTTTTTAATAAAAATGGTGCCATTTATTCCTTTAAAAATGCTTTCTGCGGTGATTGAAAAAATGCAAACAGTGCCTAAGAAGTCTTAGGTTCTGTCAAAATAATTATACCTTTGCTTTATGTACATGCTGCCATTGTTTTTAGGAGATGTTGCCGGATCTGAAATCGTTGTTATTTTAATCGTGATTTTGCTGTTTTTTGGTTCAAAAAGCATTCCGGGCATTGCGAAAACAATGGGACAAGCCATGTATCAAATCCGCAATGCTTCGAACGAATTACAACAGGAGATTAAGAAGTCTGGTGTTGGCATTAAGGAGGAGTTAAATATCGATTCCCTGCTAAAAGAAACACAGGAACAATTGGTTCAACCGTTGGACCAAATGTATACCGACGTCGAAAACAGCGTTCATTACACTGGACGGCCACAAACACCGATAGAGAAAGCAAGGGCACAAGATGCTCTTCCAACTTCAGAGGAAGTTCCAGTGAACGAGCCTGAAGAACAGACAGCATCCGAAGTGACTCCTGTCGCAGAAGAAAAAAGCACAGAACCTAATAAACCAATTGAATAATGGTACACGTTGGAATCATCATGGGCAGCAAGTCAGATTTGCCAATTATGAAGGAAGCAAAACTCATTTTGGATGAATTTGGCATTCAATCAGAGGTAGAAATCGTTTCTGCGCACCGCACACCTGAGAAAATGGTGTCCTACGCGAGAGAAGCTGCTGGAAGAGGAATCAAAGTCATTATTGCTGGAGCAGGAGGTGCTGCGCATCTTCCAGGAATGACTGCTTCCATGACATCGTTGCCAGTTATTGGTGTTCCCATCAAATCTTCCAATTCCATTGACGGTTGGGATTCAATCCTAAGCATTCTTCAAATGCCTAATGGCATTCCAGTCGCAACAGTTGCATTAAATGGAGCAAAAAACGCTGGAATTCTAGCGGCTCGTATCATCGGAGCTTTTGATCCACAAGTACAAGCGAAAATGGACGCATACGCTATTTCCATGAAGGAAATGGTAGAAGAAAGCGGTAAAAACTTGGAAATCTAATCCTACTCGTACAACAAGTACTTCTTGCGTGTGATCATAAAGGTGTCTAGTCCTGGTTTCCACGTCTCTCTGATTTCTTTCGAGGACCATCCTTTGTACAATTGTTCTTTCAAGGTAGCTGTTCCAGCTAAACGATTAAAGAAGCCATTTTGATCGATGAACACCGCTGAGTCACCGAGTAAATCCCTTGCTTGAATTAAGTAATTCAAATTAATCTCGTAGCTTCTTTTGGAACTTCCACTGGATAAATCGTATCCGTAACACAATTTATTCATTTGAGGTGGTGTCTTTGCCCCAGGCGTTGGAACCGGTGTAAAGGAAAAGTCCATTTTTGGGAATCGTGGGTGTCCGAAAAACTCAAAGGGTTTGTCTGTTCCGCGTCCAATGCTCACTGTCGTTGCCTCGAACAAACACAAACTTGGATACAAAGCAATCGCTCCATCGGTGCGTAAATTCGGAGATGGTGCGACCGGCAAGGTGTACTTCAATTTGTGTTTGTAATTTTTACAAGGAATCACCCACAAATTACAACGAATGCCATTGTTCAACCAGCCTTCACCGTTAATCATCATCGCGTATTCTCCAATCGTCATTCCATAAACAATCGGAACGGGGTGCATGCCCACGAAGGACTTGAATTCCTTCTCTAAAATCGGTCCGTCGACGTAATGTCCATTTGGATTCGGGCGATCCAACACCACCACTTGCTTGTTGTTCTCCGCACAGGCTTCCATCACGTAATGAAGGGTGGAAATGAAGGTGTAAAAACGAACACCCACATCTTGAATGTCGTAAATAACAATATCAACATCTTCTAATTGTTGTGGACTTGGTTTTTTGTTGTTCCCGTAGAGTGAAACCAAGGGAATTCCGGTTTTTTCATCAATGGAATGGTGTACTTTTTCTCCTGCGTCCACGTCACCTCTGAACCCATGTTCTGGTGAAAATACTTTGACTACATTTAGTTTTAAGGATAAAAGCGTATCCACCAAATGGACACCTTGCACGACTGATGTTTGATTTCCAACAACGGCGATGCGCTTGCCAGCCAAAGAATCCACAAATAAATGCAAGCGATCAATTCCAAGTAAGGGTTTTTTCACTTCTTGTTTTTCCATCGGAAATAAGGATCTTGCTACTTTCACGGTGTCGTCAATAACGACTGTTCCAACGGTCGCCGCATGTTCACCTTTCACATTTTGTACGCAGCTGAAAAGTAAAAACACGAAAATTGTTTTCAAGCACAGAAGCTTTGTGTATTTTTGAATCTTAAATAAAAGCACTTTGTCCTTCGAAATTTTCATATCACGTCGTCTCATCCAAAATAAGCTACAAGGTATTAAAGTTTCTAAACCGATTGTACGCATATCTATTTTAAGTATTGCACTAGCTATTGTTGTTAACGTCGTAACAGTTGCAATCGTTACAGGTTTCCAACATGAAGTGCGCAACAAAATTACGGGTTTTAATGCTCCACTTTTCATTTCGAAGAAAGGAACCAAACAGATTTTTGAAGGAGATGCTGTTTTCAAGGACCAAAAAGCATTCAATGAACTAGCAGGGATAAACGGATTGAAGGGAATTTCTCCCGTCGTGTTCAAGCCAGCAATGTTGCAATCCACGCGTTTTTCGGACACCATTCATCTATCGAACGGAAAAGATTCCCTCATCAACAGACAGGATATTCTCGGTGTGGTGATGAAAGGGGTGATGGAAGAGTACGATTGGACCTTCATCAAGAAGCA
>Ga0102872_1000502_pt1 | contig 10436 bp, 10 predicted proteins | sample Colrivmeta1547A3_FD_78438 | JGI IMG/M metagenome (GOLD analysis project Ga0102872, IMG submission 78438) | Estuarine microbial communities from the Columbia River estuary - metaG 1547A-3 | ecosystem: Environmental > Aquatic > Marine > Intertidal zone > Estuary | place: USA: Columbia River...
GCGCTTGGGCGCGCAGGTAAAGTGTGCGGTGGAACTCCAAGTTCATCCGAATATAGCCTGTCGCATCATGCCGCGCGATCATTTGGCTGACGCCGTTATTGATCGCCTCAAGCCGTTCAATCAAGGCAAAGTGAGCACGCGGTAACGCGCGACTGGCCAACTCAGGCTCCAACAGTGCCCGCAAAGTCGCCAGTTCCTCAATCCGTTCATTCGACAATTCAGGGGTCGAGACACGCCCCGAAGACGAGAGAAATAACGCCCCCTCCGCAGCCAACCTGCGCACCGCCTCGCGGGCGGGCGTCATCGAGACATCAAAATTCTTACCGATTCCCCGTATGGTTAATGCCTCACCAGGGCCAATCTCGCCATGCATGATACGCTGGCGCAACGTGCGGTACACGCGCTCATGAGCGGGGGTTGAGGGGTCAATGGCACGAGGTTGAGACAACATGCCCCTTTGTGATCACAACGTCAGGCTGGGTCAATCACCGAAGTTGACGCGGTGCAATTGATCGCCGTTTTTCTTAAGCCAAATGCGATGCCGATCATAATCTGGGCAAATGCGCGCAACTACAGCCCAAAACGCATCCGAATGGTTCATCTCGACCAAATGCGCCGCCTCGTGGGCAGCGACATAGTGCAAGACCTCGTGCGGGGCCATAATCAACCGCCACGAATACATCAGCACCCCCTCAGAGGAGCATGACCCCCAACGCGACCGTGTATCGCGGATACTTAAGCGATTGTATCTCTTACCCAATTGGGCAGCGTAGAAATCCGAGGCGGCCGCCAATTCATCCCGCGCTTTCGTCTTCAAAAACGCCTTGGCCCGTACCCCTGCTGTTACCTCATCAGGCACGTGCAGCACACCGTCACGCAGGACAGTGCGCTTCACCTGCCCCGCAACGACAGGCAGTTCACCGCCAAGGTATGGGACAGCCCCACCGGCATGGACAGCTGCCATCGGTGCAAGCTTAATCAGGTGTGTCCGCAGCCAAATTTCGCGAGTCTCAAGGAAATGAATCCCCTCGCGCAACGGGCTTCTCTTGGGAATCGTCAGCGTCACCCGCCCGTCAAGCCGTGACACGCGCAGCGACAACCGCTTGGCCCGCGCAGATTTCACTACTTTTACATCAATCGGGGGGTTGCCATGAAGCCTATGAACGCTCATATCCTGCTTTCTCATTAAACCAACGCCAAAGCCTTTGACACTATCTGTTTCATATGGCACGAGGCCTTGATGCGCTACAAGCGCGACCAGAATTTGAAGGGGTATTACATGCCTAAGGAAGAATGGGGCACAAAGCGCCTTTGCCCGGAAACCGGCAAGCGCTTTTACGACCTGAACGCGAAACCGATCATCAGCCCATACACTGGCAAAGAAGTGGCAGTCGACACTTCCAAAACCCGTACGATGGTTGCTGACGCAGAAGATGCGCAGACCACAAAAATGCAAGTGGCGGACGAAGAGGACGATCTCGTACTCGACGACGAAGAAGATGATGATGACGTTGATCTGGCCGATGATGTGCTGGACGACGATGACGATGATACAGTGAGCCTTGACGAATTGGCTGACGTAGCGGTCAACGACGACGAATAAATCGAAAAGCTGGGCGAGATTACACCTTGATCTCGCCTCGCTAGCTGCTAGATAGCGGCACAGGTTTGGGGCCTTAGCTCAGCTGGGAGAGCGCTTGCATGGCATGCAAGAGGTCAGGGGTTCGATCCCCCTAGGCTCCACCAAATCCTTCTTGATAAATACAGCATTTTAGTTCCTGTTTGCAGGGAAATTGGCGATTTTGCGATAGCCACTCAATTGAGCAGGCTAGATTGGCGAATTGCATGCTGTCGCAGGCACGGGCACTTTACGCATAATCGGAAACCATCGACATTACGATTCTTGATCGGCGCGACTTTTATTGCGTCAAATGGGCTGTTTGTTACTGACGGAATGGCCAGCGTGCGACTTGCTCAAGGTGATAAATCCAACCGCTGGCGGTATATGGTCGCTCCCTCGCAAATGTATGAGCGCGACAACTACCGATGTCTAAACCTCGATATCTGCGAGAAGGTTTGCAAAAGAGGCCCCGTGCATATCGCGATCCGCAGCCGTGCCTTGAATATTCGGCCTTGGCAGGCTGAATTTCACGACGTGAAGATCCGCAAGATCGAACCGCTTGAGCGTCGCAGGCGCAATCTGAAAAAGCGACGCGACACCCTCAGTGCTGAGCGCTTTGCTTACCTGCTCATACGCCTCCGCACTCCCACAAAAGATATCTATTGTCAGCCAAAATGGCCCCGCGTTCTTTGATCGGACTTTGTCCGCCACAACTGCAAGGCGGGTCATGGTGCGATGTCCTCAACGGTCAGGCGGAATGCGTCCATTGGGCTGTCGATCTCCAGCAAATGATGGAGGCAAAACGCGTGGATCGCCCCGCGTGGCATTTCAGGTGGAGAGAACGGAAAAGCAAAGGTTGGCATTTCTTCCTGCTCGGTCAAAGGGTGGTGCAAAAGATAGGGGTTCAGCATCTTGGCAACCTCACGTGACAGCGCCTCAGTCTCGGCCGTCACAATCCCCATCACGCCAATTTCAGTGCCGACGACATGGGCGGTATCTAACGGCCCGAGGGTCGCGTCAGCGCCGATAAGGCGTAGTTCAATCGCGAATGCGCCATCAACCCGCGCCTTTGCTTTCGCCGTGCATTTGGCCACAATGTCATCGCACCAAGTGCGAATGTTTTTGACGTAATGCGCATCTCGGACCAGCACCAAAGACACCGTCTGAAATCCAACCCGCCGCGCCCCTTCTAGCTTGACCGTATAGCGATCCGACACGATCCATTCGGAGCCAGTGACACGGACCTCGCGGTCATTCAGGGCGGTATAAGTCGCCCCACGCACATCCAAATGTCCGCCCGGTTCATAGAGGATATGCGGATCGGAATTTTCGTAGAGCATATGCGCAGAGACAGTCCGCGGCGTTGCACGCGCCTCTGCACCCATAGGCGTCATGGTGAAACCCTCCGCATCAAATGCGATCATGATTGTGCCTGAATTCGGGCTGGTGGTGGCTAGCGCCCCGCATTCTCCGATCTTGGCACCATGCCAACAACCGCCCGCATGACAGCCTCGCGCCAGCGGCAGCGCCGAGATAATCGCCGTATCCGTCGTGCGACCTGCGATGATAATATCCGCACCTGTGTTCAACGCCTCTTGGATTTGCTCGGCCCCAGCGAGGGCCACGATATTGGTGCATTCGAGTAGCAAGGTGTCGGAGATTTCGGGGGCGGCAGGCAATGGCGTAATCCGCCCTGCCCTCAATGCCGCGACCATCGTTTGGTTATCCTGCCCGCTTTTCAGTACGGCAAGGCGCAGGCTTTCACCTGTCTCCGCCGCGATTTCGCGGGTGATCTCCACCAACCAGTCAACCGCATCGTCAGCACCACACGTACCCGCTGTGCCAATGACCAAAGGCACGCCTGCCTCGGCCCTTGCGGCCATCAACTCGCGCCACTCCGCCTTGGTGGAATTGCGCGAATATTTTGATGTGCCGGTGCCCAGATAATGGGGTCCTGAATCCGTCGAGCCGCCGTCAATCGCGATGATGTCTGGCTTTTGCGCAATCCCGCGCGCAAGCGCCGCGCGGTCATAACCAAGGCCCAGCGCACCCGACGGGATCAGAACTTTTACCATTAGTCAGAGACCCTTTGTGGTTTAGTCAGGAAGCGGCGCAGGAAGATAGGTGCAATGAACCCAAGCACAGCCGCGACAATTAGACCTGTCGAGATGCTAGACCCAAACAAATAGGTCCAATCGCCATCCGACAGCACCATCGCATCGCGCAAGGATTTCTCCATCGCATTGCCCAACAGGATGCCCATGATCACTGGCACCGTTGGGATATCGAGCTTGCGCAGAACATATCCCATCACACCAAAACCAACGACAAGCAGCAGATCAAAGTAGCTGCCCGTCAGCGAGTAAATCCCGACAAAGCTGATCATCGTCACACCGGGCATCAGGACCGCAGGCGGCACTTGCAGGATTTTTACGAAGATTTTGACCATCGGCACGTTCATTGCCAAAAGCACAAAGTTCGAGATCAGCAGCGAGGCGATCAGGCCCCAAACCACGTCAGGACGATCGGTGAACAGCGTCGGACCAGGTGTGATATTGAGCGTCATGAGCACAGCCAACAGCACCGCCGTTGTCCCTGATCCGGGCACACCAAGCGTCAACATCGGCACCAGCGCACCACCCGCAGCAGCGTTATTTCCCGCCTCTGGGGCTGCGACGCCCTTGACCGCCCCTTTGCCAAATCCGCCTTTTTCACCCGCGATGGACTTCTCCATCATATAGGTCAGGAAACTACCCAAGGACGCGCCCGCACCGGGCAGAACCCCTGCGATAAAGCCAAGCACGGAAGAACGCAGCATCGTCCATTTGGTCTCCCAAATATCGCGCCAAGGCACGGTGACCTTGTCGAGCTTTACACCCAAGGCGCCGGATTTGCCGTGGCTTTCGATGAAGAAGAAAACTTCGGAAACCGCGAACAGTCCCACAATCGCCACAAGGAAATCGACTCCATCCATGAGGTGCAGATTGCCCCCCGTCAGGCGCGGCATGCCAGAGTTCGGGTCAAGCCCGATCATAGCGATCATCAGGCCAAAACAGGACGCAAGTGCTGCCTTCGCTTGGTTATTGGACGAAATACCTCCGAGGGTTGAGAAAGCCAGCAGGTAAAGCGCGAAGTATTCCGCAGGCCCAAATTGGTAAGCGATACGGCTAAGCATTGGCGCGAGGAACGCGAGGCCAATCGTTGCGAGCAGTGCGCCAACAAAAGACGCCACGCCAGAGATCACCAGCGCATCACCCGCGCGGCCTTGTTTGGCCATCGGATAGCCATCAAGCGTGGTCATCAACGCAGGCTCGTCGCCCGGAATATTGAGCAGGATCGACGAAATTCGCCCGCCATACATCGCGCCGTAATAGATCGACGTCAGCAGCACGAGCGCCGCTGTTGCATCGAGGCCAAGGGTAAACGTCAGCGGGATCATAATCGCCACGCCGTTTGATGGCCCCAGCCCCGGCAACGCACCAATGATCGTGCCAAGAAAACAACCGATTACAGCAAGGAAAAGCGTCCAAGGCGAGAAAGCGATCTCAAAGCCCATCGCGAGGTTTGAAAAGATATCCATTTAGAGACCCATCCCTTTTGGTAGACCAGACAGGCCAAGCCCCAAGATAAACTTGAACAGCACGAACAACCCAATCGAGAGGCCGATCCCAGCAAGGGCGGCAAAACGCGGGCGCGGCGAAATCTGATAGCTGATCGCACCAGCGACAACAGCCGTCGGGATCAAAAAGCCAACAGGCTTCAGCGCGTAAGAATAGCCGATGAGCAAAGCGACACTGATAGCAATCGACAGCAGGGTATAACCCTCGGGCCAATCAGGTTCGGCATCGGGGCGCAAGATCATCACGCCGCCACAGATCACAGCGACAACCGCCACAATGATCGGAAATGTTTTAGACCCAACAGGGTCCGACAAGAAGCTGGCCTGTATCTGCGTGGCGCTCATGATATACATGAACGCCACCAGAATTGTGACCAGACCAAAGATACGGTCTGTCAGGCGTGTCATTTTACTGGATCACACCGATTTTGCGGGACAACTCTTCTGTCTCTGCAACAACGCCATCAACCCAAGACTGGAAATCGCCACCAACTTTGGTGAACGGTGCAAGGCCGTTGTCGACCATGGCTTGCTTCCACTCTGCGCTGTCTGCAACAGCCTGAAGACGGTCTGCCCATTTCTGGAAATCGGCGTCAGAAATGCCACCCGGTACGTAGAGACCGCGCCAGTTGACCGCAACAACATCAAAGCCCTGCTCGATTGCAGTTGGGATGTCGTCAAAGCCCGGTACGCGCTCTTCGGTCAGAACAGCAAGAACACGGACTTCGCCAGAGTTCACAAAACCAACGATCTCGGACATGTCGCCTGTCATCGCTTGTGTGAAACCACCAACAGTCTGCGTGATCGCATCTGCACCACCGTCAACACCGATGTATTTGATCGCTGTGATGTCGTCAAAACCAGCGGCAAGCATCACCTGCAAAGGCTTCATGTGGTCAAAACCACCAACGGCAGAACCGCCAGCAAATGCAACCGAACCTGGATCAGCTTTGATCGCTTCGACCATGTCACCAAGTGTTTGGAATGGGCTGTCAGCAGCGACAACGATCACACCTGGATCGGCACCGATCGCACCAACAAAGCGCACCTGATCAGCAGTTGCACCGCCGTAAGCGTTTTGCGCCAAACGCGTTGTCGTCGCAGAGGACGCCGCAACGATCAATTCGGCGTCGTCGTTACGCTCGTTGACAACAGTGCTAAACGCCAAGCCGCCGCCAGCACCAGCAAGGTTGGTGACCTGAACAGGCGCGTCAACTTGACCGATGTCGAAAAGGATTTTGCCGATCTGACGGCACGTGAAGTCCCATCCACCACCAGGGTTCGCAGGCGCGATGCACTCAGCCGCGGACGCAGCAGTTGTGGCACCAAGGCCCAAAACAGCACTCGTCACGAGCGCCTTGAAAAGACGATTTGTCATGTAGTTTCCTCCCGTTTGACATGGCGGATTTCCCCGCCCATGTTGACAGCCAAACGCCCCAACCTGACACCAACCTGTCACGCCCCCAAAAAGGTTACCCATGCGCTATCTGCTGATTGAGGATAATTCCAAGCTTGCAGGCGCTGTCGTGGAGCGGTTGCAACTCGATGGACACGCGGTGGATCATGCGGATACACTTGCAGGGGCGGACGCCTGCATCGCGGTTGCCGATTACGATCTGATATTGCTCGACATTATGCTGCCAGATGGCGATGGGCGCAGCTTCCTTGAACGGCACCGACGGGCGGAAAAACGCACGCCAATCATCGTCATCACGGCCCGTTCTGCGGTGTCCGATCGGGTCAGTTTACTCGACCTCGGGGCCTACGATTACCTGACAAAACCTTTCGACTTTTCCGAGCTAGAGGCCCGCTGCCGCGCCGTTTTACGCCGTCAAAGTGGGGCGGCAGCCAACCAAAAGACATTCGCAGACACCGTTCTTGATTCGACAAAAGGCGAAATCACTTGGGGCGATCAAGCCGTGGCCTTGCGCAACCGCGAACTGCGTCTGCTCGAAATCTTCTACAATGCACCGGGCCAAGTATTCTCAAAAACCCACCTGATGGACAGGCTGTTTGCTTTCTCAGACGGAGCCTCTGAAAATGCGATCGAGGTCTATGTAGGGCGCTTGCGCAAGCGCCTCGAAGGATCAGGCGCAACATTGGAAACCGTGCGCGGCATGGGCTACCGCTTGGTCGCGCGATGAAGGTTCAAGGCTCTATTCGCAGACGGCTGTTTTTCCAACTTGCGGGCATTGCGGCGCTCTTGTCGATGACGTTCTTTTTCACCCTGCGCGAGGTGGCCGAACGGACAGCAGAAGGCACCCAAGACAGCATCATCGCGGCCTCGGCCACCGCCATTGCCGACAGCCTGCGCAGCGACGACGGAGAGGTTTCGCTCGAACTGCCCTACTCTGCACTTTCCATGCTTGGCACGGTCAGCGAAGACCGCGTTTTTTACCATGTTGTCGTCAGCGGCAAGAGTTTGACAGGCTATAGCGACCTGCCTCCACCATCATCAGTCCCGCGTCCCGGATTTCCAGTTTTCGGCACCTTCAACTATCGCGGCGATCAGGTCCGCTCGGTCTCTGTCATGCGCCCCGTAGGTTCTGCCGCACAATCAGCAAACGTCATCGTAACCGTCGCCCAAACGCGGTTGGGCCTAGAGGCCACATCGCGGCGGATCACCACGACAGCCACGGGTGTAGGCGTTGGCTTCTTCTTACTGGCAACAGCACTTAGCCTTTGGGCCGCGAGCAGCGCCTTGGCCCCCATCGACCGCATGACCGCGGCAGTCACACGGCGCGGTCCAAAGGATCTACGCCCAGTCACCGCCGAAACGCCAACCGAGCTGGCCCCCCTTGTCGAAGCGCTCAATAGCTTCATGGCGCGACTGCGCACTTCACTGGGACGCAGCGAAGATTTCATCGCCGAGGCCGCGCACCGCGTGCGCACCCCGCTTGCCACCGTGCGCACCCAAGCCGAAATCACCCACCGCAAACTCAACAAGCCCGAGCATAAGAAAGCGATCCGCGAAATGATCCGTGCGATTGACGAAAGCGCGCGGTCGGCGGGCCAAATGCTTGATCATGCGATGGTGACATTTCGCGCCGATAGCCTCGCGCAAGACAAACTCGACATGGTCACTTTACTTGCGGAAACCTGCGACAGGCTGGGCCCTACGGCGGACCTGAAAGACATCACGATACACCGCGCCTTTGGTCACGATCCGATTTATTTCCAAGGGGACGGCATCTTGCTGCAAGCCGCCCTGCAAAACATTCTCGACAACGCCATCAAATACTCACCCGAAGACAGCGACATCACGGCCACCGCAGAGATCGGTGACACTATTCGACTGTCCATCACCGACCAAGGACGCGGGTTTGGCGAAACCGATATGACACGTGTGACGACGCGCTATCAACGTGGCGCGAACGTTGGCGATATCGTCGGCTCTGGCCTTGGCCTAACAATCGCGGATGAGGTTGCGCGCGCGCACGGTGGCGGCATCGAAATCATTCAAAATCCAGAAGGGACTGGCACATGCGTTTGCCTATTCTTGCCGCGTTAGGCCTCGCGGCTCTGGCCCTTGCAACACCCGCAACTGCCTTCGAGATCGAAGAACACCGCAGCTATCCTGCCGCGAATGAACTTGGCGTTTTTCGGATCATCTCAACAGCCGACCTTGGTATTTTCGATCCGATTCTTCGTGCGTTCCAGGCCACCCAACCCAATCTGACGATTGAATATACTGTGACGGGAACGACCGATCTGATGCAGGCGATCGAAGTGGAAGGGGCTCAGTTTGATCTGGCCATCTCATCTGCAATGGATTTGCAGACCAAACTGGCCAATGACGGTTTTGCACAGACCTATGACGGGGCGTCTGGCCTGCCGACATGGGCAAATTGGCGCGATCAGGTCTTTGCCTTTACCCAAGAACCCGCCGTATTGGTGGTTTCAGACGCATTCTTTGATGCGGGCGAAGCCCCCCGAAACCGTGACGAGTTGATCGAAGTTTTGCGCGCTGATCCCGAACGGTTCTATGGCCGCGTCGGGACATATGACGTGCGCACCTCTGGCTTTGGATACCTGATGGCCACCCAAGACAGCCGCAACAGCGACGCATTCTGGCGATTGATGGAAGTGATGGGGCGGCTCGACGCCCAACTTTATTGTTGCTCTGGCGAAATGATCCGCGACGTCGCAAGCGGCAAACTTGGCCTCGCCTATAATGTGCTTGGCAGCTACGCCGCGACAGAAATGACCACGACCAAGGGATTCTATATCATTGAACTTGATGACTACGTGAACGTTATGCTGCGGACATCGTTGATCCCGAAAACCGCCAAGAACACGCAGGCCGCCCATGCCATGATCGAGTTTCTCTCGCGCCTCAATCAGCGGCCAGATTTGGTCGAGGCGTCGGGCCTACCACCAATCGATACGGATGCATTGCAGGCCAATTCATCGCTCCGCCCCATCCGCTTTGGTCCGGGGCTTCTGGTATTCATGGATCAACTCAAACGGCGAAACTTTTTGCGAAATTGGGAAAACTCGCTCGTTCAGGATCCCTGATCTGCTCATTCGCGCTGTCTATACGATCAGGACTTGCTTATTTGGAGCACGCAACTTAATCGGACACCCCACAACACCCAATCAACACATGAAAAGAGCCGTAAAATGCAAACGCCCTTTTACCTGATTGATAAATCAAAGCTTCTTCTCAATCTGGAAAAAATCGCGTGGTTGCGAGAGAAATCAGGCGCGAAATCTTTGCTTGCGCTAAAATGTTTTGCCACATGGTCGGTGTTCGATTTCATGGCCGACTACATGGACGGCTCAACCTCTTCGTCGCTTTATGAGGTCCGTCTTGGTGCCGAGAAATTTCGCGGTGAAACGCACGCCTATTCCGTGGCCTATGCTGATCATGAAATCGCAGAAGTTTTGGACCACGCCGACAAAATCATCTTCAATTCCATCGGGCAATTGACCCGATTTGAAACCCAATCTGTGGGGCACACGCGCGGCTTGCGCGTCAATCCGGGTGTATCGACCTCTGGCTTTGACCTCGCCGACCCCGCCCGTCCGTTTAGCCGTTTGGGCGAACATGACCCCGCGCTGGTGGCGTCGGTCGCAGATAAAATCAGTGGCCTGATGTTTCACAACAACTGTGAAAACGACGACTTCGCTCGGTTTGACGAGATGCTCACTTTGATCGAGGACCGTTTTGGCGCGACGATCAAGAAGATGGAC
>Ga0102872_1000507_pt1 | contig 10381 bp, 9 predicted proteins | sample Colrivmeta1547A3_FD_78438 | JGI IMG/M metagenome (GOLD analysis project Ga0102872, IMG submission 78438) | Estuarine microbial communities from the Columbia River estuary - metaG 1547A-3 | ecosystem: Environmental > Aquatic > Marine > Intertidal zone > Estuary | place: USA: Columbia River Estuary...
ATTAGAAGCATAACCCAAAAAAACAAACCAAAGGCAACTTTTTACCCTTTAGAAAAATTTCCGACGGATAAAAGTAGACTTCCAGGTTTTGATTGGAAGGGAATATTTCGTCCCACAAAGTCAATATTTTATTAATTGATTACATTTGCATCAGATGTCGAGTATAACATTACCTAAATTTGGATCAGCAGCAGGCAGTACTTTTAGTAGAGAACTACGAGCCAATGTAGAGAATTATTTTAGAGAATCTAACATTTCTAAGTTTGCGAACAAAGCATTAAAGTTTAAAGCAGCAGTATTACTAGTTACTTTTTTTGGCGCATATCTAGCTATTTTATTTTCAGGTTTACCAATTTGGACCTTATTCTTTTTTGCTGTTTTAATGGGTTTAGCCAAAGCAGGAATTGGAATGGGCCTAATGCATGATGCCAATCATGGATCATGGAGTAAAAATAAAACAGTAAACAAGATATTTGGTATGACTGCAGATATGTTGGGCGTAAGCAGTAGCAACTGGATAAATCAACACAATAAGCTTCACCACACATACACGAACATATATGAACATGATGAAGATGTAGATGGAAAAGGGCTTTTCCGTTTCACCAAAGATGCACCACGTAAAAAATTGCATAAATTTCAACATATTTATTGGGCGTTATTTTATGGGTTCCTTACTTTGGGATGGTTCTTTGCAGATTTTACAAAATACAAAGAATACCGTAAACGAGGTCTAAATAAAGCGCAAGGCAAAGAGGTTTTGAGGGAGTTTGGAACAATCATACTTTTTAAAATCATGTACCTTACGTACATGATTGTATTGCCTATAGTATTTCTTGACTTGCCCTTGTGGCAAGCCCTAATCGGGTTGCTAACTGTAGAATTTACAGCAGGATGGATATTAGCGGTTATTTTTTCTTTAGCGCATGTTGTCGATAAATTTGATTTATCTAACCACGATAAATTTAGTGGTACTACAGATGATGAGTGGACGGTACACCAAATAAAAAATACTTTTGATTTTGCTGTAAAAAATAAAGTGCTTACGTGGTATTGTGGGGGTTTAAATTTTCAAGTAATTCATCACTTGTTCCCAAATATATCGCATGCTCACTATCCTAAATTATATGAAATAGTTAAGGAAACTGCACGTAAACATGGTGTGAACTACCAAGAATTTTTAACATTTAGAGAGGCGTTAGCTTCGCATGTTACTTTTCTAAGAAAACTTGGGAATCCCCAGTTAGCCTAAAAACCAATTGTACTATTTACCAAACACTTACGTTTATAAGTAAGGGTTAGTCTTTTGCTCATTTTCAGGCATTTAGAATCTAATTTGTAACTTTAAATCCAACAAAACGGTTCTTATGATAAAATGGCTGAAATACACCACAATACTTTTCTTAATTTGTTCATTTTATCAGCTATTTGCCCCCCCCAGAAAGGGTCAAGTTAACCTTAAAAAACAAACAAATACCTGGGCACAGCAAACTTTCGATTCTATGTCGGAGGATGAAAGATTGGGACAGCTTTTTATGATAGAGTGTCGACCAACATATGGTCGAGCGCATATTGCCGAGGTTGAGCGGATGGTGCAACAGCATCACGTTGGAGGTATTATTTTTTTTAAAGGCGACCCAACCGAGGAGGTGATGATGACCAATAGGTTTCAAGCAATGTCTAAAACCAAACTTATGATTGCTATAGACGGGGAGTGGGGTTTGGCAATGAGACTAGCAAACACTATTTCTTATCCTTATCAGCTTGGTCTTGGAGGTATTCAAAACAATGATCTCATTTATGAAATGGGAGTCGAGATTGGGCGCCAATGCAAACGCATGGGGATTCATGTAAATTTTGCTCCTGTAATAGACATTAATAACAACCCTAATAATCCTGTAATTAATTATAGATCCTTTGGAGAAGATCCGGAAAATGTAAGTAAAAAGGGTTGGGCTTACGCAAAAGGAATGCAGGATGCAGGAATTATTGCATGTGCAAAACACTTTCCAGGCCATGGCGATACAGACGTTGATTCACACAAAGATCTTCCCGTAATTAATCACTCCTTGGAACGACTTAGAGAAGTCGAGTTTAAGCCATTTGAATATTTGATAGATAAAGGTATTATGTCAGTTATGACGGCACACTTGTTTATACCTGCCATAGATGACCGAAAGAATATGGCAATGAGCATTTCTGATAAAGCTATTAACGGAATACTACGACAAGAAATGGGCTTTACGGGACTTTCGTTTACCGATGCACTCAATATGCAAGGTGTTGCTAAATATCACCCTGACGGTGAGTTAGAGTACAAAGCGCTTGCGGCTGGCAACGATATCTTACTTTCTCCGGGAGATATTCCTAAAGCGATACGAATTATCAAAGAAGCGTTAAAAGATGGCCGTCTTACGGAGGAATACGTGAACGGTAAGATTTTAAAAATTTTAAATTACAAACAGGCTTTAGGCTTGGATGATTTTAAACCGCTAAATGAGGAAAATGTCGAGAAAGATTTAAACAACGCTCATGCCCAGTACATTAATTATAAATTAATAGCACAAGAACTTTGTTTGGTTAAAGATGAAAACAAACTAATACCGATTGATCCTAACGATAAAAAGAAAATACTGGCAATAGCCATAGGTGATGGCACAAAAAATTCTTTTCAAAAAGAACTTGCAAAACAAAAAGGAGTTACAACCTTGAGCATAAGCAAGGATGCGAGTTTCGATCAGTTCAAAGCATTAAAGACAAAAATGGCAGGATACGACTTAACTATTTTGTCTCTGCACAACATGAGCAAGTACCCGCCAACGTATGGCGTTACTGCTAATATGGCCAGCTTTGTAAATCAATTAAGCGGAAAAAATAATGTGGTGTTGGTGGATTTTGGTAATCCGTATAATCTTAAAAGCTTTAACCATCAAAAAACAGTGTTGCTGGCCTATGATGATTTACCAGGCAATCATTTAAAGGCGGCAGAGGCAATATTCGGAGTCATTGGCGTTAATGCTTTGTTGTCCGTATCCATTGGTACAGAATATAAAGCAAAAATGGGGCTTACTACGTTACCGATAAGTGAGTTAGATGTCGCTTTTCCGGAGGAAGTAGGAATCTCAACATTAAAACTGGACAAAATTGATCAGATTGCAAGAGAGGCTATAGCCTTGGGAGCTACTCCGGGTTGTCAGATTTTAGTTGCCAAAGATGGACGTATAGTCTACAACAAAAGTTTTGGTAAGCATACATTCAGTAGCCAAAGCGTAGTAAAAAACTCTGATTTATATGATCTTGCATCTATAACAAAAGTGGCTGCGACTACGGTAACATTGATGAAATTGCAAGAGAACGGTCTCATTTCTGTTGACGATGAAATGTCTAAATACTTACCCGAGCTAGAAGGCACAAATAAATCTGAGATGACCATAAAAATGGTTTTAGAGCATAAGGCCGGACTAAAAGATTGGATACCGTTTTATACGGAAACGATGGGAAATCAAGAGATTTATGATTCGGTATATGCATGTGAGATGAATGATAGCCACTGCATTTATGTTGGCAATCAATTGTATGTTCTAAACGATTATAAAGACCATATTTTAAAAAGAATATACCAGTCAGAATTAGGCCAAGTGGGTCACTATAAATATAGCGACTTGGGTATGATTTTGATGAAGGAATTAATAGAGCGTGTCACAAAATCTACTTTTGAGCAATACGTAAGTGATGTATTCTATACACCAATGGGTATTGATAGACTTACTTTTTTGCCACTTTATAAATTTAAACCCGACGAAATAGTCCCGACCTCCATAAGTCCTGATATGAGAAAGGGGCTAGTGCAAGGAATGGTACACGACCCTGCTGCGGCGATGTTGGGTGGAGTTTCAGGTCATGCCGGTCTCTTTGGCAACGCAGAATCGCTTGCGTCTTTAATGCAAATGCTTTTGAACGGTGGAGAGTATAAAAACGTACGATACCTTAAACCAGAAACCATCAATTCTTTTACTGCTAAACAATCTACCAATTCCAGAAGAGGTTTAGGTTGGGATAAACCAGAAATGGATAAAAACCGCGCTAATCCTGCATGTGATTATGCTTCCGAAGAGACCTTTGGGCATTCTGGTTTTACGGGAACCATTGTATGGGTTGACCCTAAATACGATTTGATATATGTTTTCTTATCAAACAGAGTTTATCCAACTCAAGACAACAGAAAGTTGATAGAAATGGGCGTTAGAAAGAATATAATGAATGCTGTTTACGAAAGTTTTCTATTCCCGTAGGTTTCGGCAATGTTTTTGTTAATAGATTAGTTCAATCTGAAAAGAAATAAATACATATGAAAAAATTAATATTCCCAATTGCCCTGGTACTTGCCCTTACCTCATGTCAAGAACTGCTAAATGTGATTCAAACAACAAGTCAGGGAAGCACTATTGCAGGTATTACCCAAAATGAAGCAGCTTCTGGTTTAAAGCAGGCGTTAGAAACAGGTGTTATTAATGGAACCTCTTTTTTAGGAAAAAAAGATGGCTTTTTAAAAAATGCAACTTACAAAATTCTTATGCCTGATGAAGTTCAAAATGCTATTTCTAAGATAGAAGGAAATCGTCTAGCAAATGCATTGGCAAGTCCTTATTTAGAAAAAGTAGTTAATTCTATGAATGCTGGAGCTGAAAATGCTATGTCAGAGGCAAAGCCGATTTTTTTAAATGCGATTACATCCATGAGTATAACAGATGCTATAAAAATTGTTACAGGTGGAGATGGAGCCGCAACCAATTATCTAAAAAATGCAACATCTACTCAGCTCAAGGAGAAGTTTACCCCAGTTATTAAAAAATCACTCGATAATCTCAAGATTGACGAGCCATGGACTAAAGTGTCTAGTGCATATAATATGGTAATGGGCAAAAGTGTACAAACCAATCTCAATGATTATGTGACCGATAAAGCTATGGCTGCATTGTTTATCCAAGTCAAATTGGAAGAAGATAAAATAAGACAAAATCCAGCTGCAAGGGGAACTGATTTATTAAAAAAAGTATTTGGTTATGCAGACTCCAATAAATAAAAGAACAGACATTAAATCTATAGAAAAGCACTCGTTACTAACGGGTGCTTTTTTGTTGGCACTGGTTCTTTCAGCAAAGGCAGATATAGACCTTGGGGGTTTGGTTAGTTTTACCTTGCAAACATTGGTTTTAGGTATTGGATATTTTTTGCTTCCTAAAATATGGAGATTTGTATTGATACTTGCCTATATCGCTTTGGGCATAGCTGGATTAAGAGTGTTTAATGGTGGCGTGGGTTGGGCTTATGTTATTTCTTGGCCGTTGGGTTTCTTTGTTGGTTTTGTCTTAGCGGCATATATATCTACTCCAAAAAAAATAACATTATCAAATCTGTTTAGCTATTTTTTACAAATTCATATAGTAATAGTGACCTTAGGAATTTGTGTGTTAGGTTGGCATACGGGTTCGGTTCATAAGGCGATAGACACCCTTTTTGAACTGCTTCCCGGTATAGTGATCAAAAGTTTGCTGGGTACGGGTTTAATTTGGGTATGGAATAGGTATTACTATTCTCAGATTTGATACTAAAAAAAGGAGCTTACTCTTTGTAAGCTCCTTTTTTTGATCAATGCATAAACTTATGCTTCGATTGCCGCTATTCCAGGTAATTCTTTACCCTCAAAAAATTCAAGTAAAGCACCCCCCCCGGTCGAAACATAGCTAACATTACTGGTAAAGCCAAATTTCTTAACTGCAGCACTACTGTCGCCACCACCTATAAGAGAAAATGCTCCCAGTTTGGTAGCATCTGCGACAGCCTGTGCCACAGCTTTTGTTCCGTGCTCAAAACTGGTCATTTCAAACACGCCCATAGGCCCGTTCCAGAGTATGGTTTTAGATTTAAGAAGCACTTCTGAAAAAGATTGTATCGCTTTTTCGCCTATGTCTAAACCCATCCACTCATCAGGTATTGCTCCACTGTCACATAATTGCGTATTTGCCTCATTACTAAATGCGTCTGCAATTATATTGTCTTGAGGTAAGTGAATTTGTACCCCTTTAGCTTCTGCCTTTTTAAGTATTTCAGCACATTTTTCTACTCGGTCTGCTTCAAAGAGGGAGTTGCCTATTTGTCCACCCTTTGCTACTGAAAATGTATATGCCATTCCACCACCAATTATAATATGATCTGCTATGTTGAGTAAGTTTTCAATGATTAAAATCTTGTCGCTTACTTTGGCACCTCCCACAATACTGGTAAAAGGTCTATCGGGATTGTTCATTAACTTTTTGGCATTTGCTACCTCTTTAGCCATAAGATAACCAAAGCATTTAAGCTTAAAAAAGGAAGCTACGATAGCTGTACTTGCATGAGCTCTGTGTGCCGTCCCAAATGCATCATTTACATAGATATCACCGTGTTTAGCTAATGATGCTGCAAAAGCAGTATCACCAGATTCTTCTTCTTTATAAAATCGTAGATTCTCTAACAAATGGATACTTCCAGGTGTCATATTTGTACTGGTTTCAAACGCCTCTTTGCTGATGCAATCATCGGAAAATATAACTTCGGTGCCGGTTATTTCAGCTAAGTGAGACACTAAAGGACGAAGAGAGTACTTAACTTCAGGTCCTCCTTTGGGTCTACCTAAGTGTGACATAAGCACTACTGAGCCGCCATCGTTCAATATTTTTTGAATGGTAGGCAATACAGCAGTCATACGACTATCATCGGTTATTTTAAACGCATCAGTAAGCGGCACATTAAAATCTACACGTATTAATGCCCGTTTACCAGCAAAGTTTATAGAATCTACGGTGATCATTATTTCAAAGCTTCAAACGTTTTAGCTGCGTCAAATGCTTCGGCAGCCTCGCCCACACGAACTATTTCCATACTGTTAATAAATATAGGAGTGTGTGGCATATCTCGTCCATCTCTTGGAGCACCGGCTATTGCATATGCTGCATCCATACCCTCAACTACATAACCAAAAACCGAGTGTCTTCCGTTAAGGTGAGGTGTTGCTGCTACTGTTAAGAAAAATTGGCTTCCATTAGTTCCAGGTCCTGAGTTAGCCATTGACAATGTTCCAGGTCTGTCATGGATTAATTCTGGATGGAACTCATCTTTAAATTTGTAACCTGGGCCGCCCATTCCTAGGCCTAAAGGATCGCCACCTTGAATCATGAAATCGGGTATAACTCTGTGAAAAGTCAAACCATCGAAGTATGGCTTACCTGATTCTTTTGCGGTGTTTTGTATCACACCCTCTGAAAGACCAACAAAATTGGCCACTGTTAGTGGTGTTTTTTCAAATTCAAGTTTAATTAAGATACTTCCCATAGAAGTATTCATTTTGGCATAAAGTCCGTTTTCCATTATTTTATTATTAGGTATTTTGATTGGTGTGTCTTGTACATGAATAGTGTCAACTGCAGCAATAGCAGTATCGGCGGTATTATTGTCTTCAGAAGGACGAGAGCATGCTGTAATGCAAAATAGCGCACTTATAAGGGTTACATATATTACTTTCATGGAACTAATTCTAGCTGCAAATTTATAATTTAGATTGGATTAGGTCACAAGGGTTTCATTGAATTCATAGTTGTCTGTATGATGAAATGCTTTTTAGTGATTTAATTTAGGTACAATTCTAAACAGCTTTGTACTCCTCTTCTTGTACGTATCATCAAAGTAAATGGAAGTTACTTTTTTGCTTTAGTCAAGCCAGCATAAATGTACATTTGTAATGTTCAAAGCTTATCTTGTACATATTTTATGAAATTATTAAAAGGCACTCTTTATTTTCTTCTAATTATGCTTGCAGCTATTTTATTAGCTTCATTATTCGCTCCAAGCAACAAAGTTATAACTCGTATCATAAGTATTGATGCACCCAGAGAAGTTGTCTTTGCTCAATTAGCAGATTTACGAAAGTGGCCCAAATGGGACGCTTGGTATCCTAAAGATTTAAGTCAAGAGAGAACATTTGATGGAGGTTTAGGTGACAAAATTCAGAGCTTTTCGTGGTCCTCAGAACATGAAAAACTTGGGAACGGAAGGATTGTAGTAAAAAGCTTTGTAAGTAATGTCAGTTTAGACTTCATGCTTATTTTGATAAATAATGGCCGGAAATATAGTTTTGATGGTAATTTTATGCTCAAAGAGAGAAATGGACAAACCGTAGTAACATGGAATGTCGAATCAGAGCAGCGTTACCCAATTAAAATCATCAATTATTTTTGGGAAAAATGGATAGGACCTGATTTTTCTGCTGGACTAGAAAATCTTAAAACCTATGTTGAAACAAGCACTAATCAAGAATTGGGAGTAACCGAGAATAGTATTGTAACTATAGAAGAATACGGAATGATGTACGCCTCGCTTGCCCAAGAACGTATAGCTAGAAAGGGTATAGAAACATTTTTCAGCTATTCGTTTGAAAAAATATACAGCTACTTAAAAACAAACAATATAAAACCTAAAGGAGCTCCGAGAGGCCTGATTTATGAATGGAATATAGAGAATAATAATGTAAACCTGGCGGCAGCAATACCTACGACGACTAGTATACAGCGCCCAGATTCAATAGTTTTGCTAGAAACATGGGATGCTGAACTTTATTCCAACCATATCTCTGTAATGCACAAAGGAGGCTATGAAACTATAAAAGAAGCGCATACTGTACTTCAAACGTGGTTAAAAGAGAATTCCATAGTGCACAAGACACCTGTTATAGAGGAATATATAAAAGGACCTGCAGATGGAATAGATACAAGTCAATACATCACCAGAGTTTCCTATTATTTTGAGTAATTCTTTTCATCTAACGAATCTATAGTAGACCGAAATCAGATGCTGTAAAGATTAAATAGGGGATTCAGTGGTTAGTTTTTTACGCCAAGTTGTAAGACCATAAATGGAGAGTAAGGTGTAAATAATCATCTTAAAAGCCATAAAATTAAGCTCTTTAATGCCGTAAAGCCAGATAGTATATCCGTTTATGAACACCCAAAAACTCCAAGCCACGAAGTACTTGTACAGCTCTAAGAATGTAGCGAGCACTCCAAATACCGTGCTTAAAGCGTCATAATAGGGCTTACTTGCTTCAGTTTTACTCATTAGGTAACCCAGCCCTAAAGTGCCTAGTACACCCCCAAAAAGGAGTAATATGATTTGAGCCGGCGAACTTCTCTTAATGGTAAAATCTTTTTTGGACTTTTGATCCCAATAATAATATCCGTAGCATCCAACACAGGCATAAAACAAGTACAATAATGATTCGGAGTAATATCCACTATGATAAATAACATAAGCGCCTAGCAGAGACCCAATAATCCCGTATATCCAACATCTCTTTTGTTCTTTGATTAGTAAAACCAAAAAAGTAATATCAAATAAAACACTAACTAATTCAATGATCAGCATTAGCTTCATTTAAGATTTTTTATTTTTTTAAGTGAATATAGTTGTGCTTCCTTAACGTAGTGCGATGAATTAAGAACAAGTTTGCTCATCTTGTTAATGGCAATGTGCGCAGATAATTCTGCCTTGGCAAACAGGTCTTTCAAAAAATCATGTAACACCATTGTTGTTTTTTATTTTTAGATTCGCAAATCTAATGAATATCCAAGCAATTAAACGTGTTCTCTTACTTGTGGGATTTATAATGACGGTGTCTTTAACTCTAGCACAAAACAGAGAAGTGGCGCAGCAAACCATCGATACGCTGTGTGGCGAAGACTTTTCGGGTCGTGGCTACATTAATAAAGGTGACAGTATGGCTAGTGCGTTTATTGCTAAAAGAATGAAAGATATAGGTTTACAAGGATATAGTTCAGATTTTTTAAATCCGTTTTTACTTAATGTAAATACATTTAATACGACCCAGGTCAAAGTAGACCAAAAGGTTTTGCGCCCTGGTTTTGACTTTTTAGTAGCCCCTGAGGCAAAATCTGCTGAGGGAAAATACAAAGTATTTTACGTTTCGCCCAAGCTATTGTCGTCTTCTAAGGCAGTTAAGAAGGTTAAAAGTGCAATTAAAAAAGGGTTTATACCTGTGTTATGTTCCTATGAAGCAACGAATAAAGTACTCGCAGAAAATGCAGCTAAAATAAAAAAAAGTCTTTCAGGCGCTATATTTATACAGCTAAAATCAAGTCTTACATGGAGCGTAGCTACAAACCAAAGTAAAAATACGGAGATAGAATTACTAGACTCTTTATTTGATCGCTATGCCTCAGAGATAAAAATAACCATAGAAGCTAATTTTATAAAGAACTACGCATCTCAAAACGTGATAGGTTATGTGCCTGGTGCAGAAAAACCGGATAGTTTTATTATTCTCTGCGGG
>Ga0102872_1000528_pt1 | contig 10205 bp, 2 predicted proteins | sample Colrivmeta1547A3_FD_78438 | JGI IMG/M metagenome (GOLD analysis project Ga0102872, IMG submission 78438) | Estuarine microbial communities from the Columbia River estuary - metaG 1547A-3 | ecosystem: Environmental > Aquatic > Marine > Intertidal zone > Estuary | place: USA: Columbia River Estuary...
CCACAGCATTTGCTAATGAACCATTGGCATCCCAAATCCAAACATTTCCTCCAAAAGAAGCCGTTGCATTGGAAGCAGGGTTCAATACTGCAGTTAAATCCAGAGGGCTCGCATACGGATTTCCAATGAAAGTGTATTTATTGGATGTAGTAGGGTACGATTGATCGCCTGTTAGTAAAGTTCCTGTTGCTCTGATTTTAGTATCAGTAGCACCAGAAGAAATGTTATTTGAACCGTTAGGCCCCGTTACAAATGCCATGAAAGGTCTGTTTTTAGTACCGTCCATCATTGTACTAGTTGCCTGAGTATTGGTAATTCCTGTCCAAGTATTGGAAGAAGAATTGTAACTTAATAATGAACTTCCAGATCCTCCTGTAAGTATTCCTGTTCCGCCATTTGGGTTCCAAATGTCAAAACCATTAACCGTGTTTCCAATACCATTTTCTTGCCAGTTGGCATAGATTGAAGTGGTGGTACTTACAGGAGCTGTAATGGCTCTCCAAGAACGTTTGGCAGGAATATATCTCTCTACGGTTACGTTTCCGGTAATTGTGTTACCCGAGTTTACTCCTGCATTTGTTAAATCAGCAATACTAGCTGTAGCAGAAGAAGTAGATATCAAAGTTAAATTACTTCCAGTTGTTATAGTTCTATCATTTACACTTCCAAAAGAAAGAGTACCAGTTATTGATAAAGCGCTGTTTAAGGTGATTGATTCCGTTGTGCTAAAATTATTAGCTGAGATAGCAACACCCAAAGGAGTAGTGGTAGCTACAGAAACAGCATAATTTGCTCCATCTGTAAAAGTTTTACCACCACTAAAAGTTCCTGTTGCGGTAGCCAAGCCACTTGCATTACCAATTGTTACATTAGCGCTACTTGCTATAGTTAAAGTTCTTGTTCCTGTAGAAGTTAATACACCATTTAATATTAAATTAGCCCCGCTAGGTATAGATACATTACCAGCAATTGTTAAAGTAACTCCTGCATCTACTTTTACAGTTCCACTAGTAACCGTTAAAGCTGCTAATGTTTGATTTGAACTAATTTGAAGTGTTCCTCCATCAACTGTAACATTATTCGTATTTGGTATGGTTGTGCCACCTGATTTATTTAACCGTAATGTGCCACCGCTAACAGTTGTTAAACCAGTGTAAGTATTTGTTGCGGTCAATTCAGTTGTACCAGTACCTCCTCTAGTTAGTGATGTTGTAGATGTTCCATCTGCAATTACCAGTGCAAATGCAGCTGGGGTAGTTGAGCCATTAATTGTTAAAGTTGCATTAGAAGAAACTCCATTGTTTCTTATAGAACCACCACCAACACCTGATGTAAGAGACGCAATAGTTTGATTAAATCCATTTAAATCTAGTATCCCACCATTACTAGCTGAGTTCGCCATAGTTACATTTGTGGATGTAGGCAAAGCATTGGCAATTCCTAATCTAATAACGCCACTATTTGCTGCATTAAATATGGTTGCACCAGTATAAGTATTGGCAGCATTTAGTGTGACTGTACCGGCACCACCTGATCCACCAGCAGAGAACTGTAAATCAGCACTTCCACTTATTACACCATTTACAGTTATATCATTTCCACCTGTAGCACCAATTGCAGTTTTTATAGCTGTGTTATTGGTAATAGTTGCTGTACTGGATAAGCTTGTCCCAGTTGATGTAGCAGCTATATTTGCAATGCTTAAGGCACCAGTTCCGCCTGTTGAAACAATATTAATAGGAACGGAGATGGAAGAATTAACTGAAACCAAATTTATTCGTTGTGTTTGGGTTGATGATGAACCTTGTGCAGAGTTAATAGTAATATTTGCAGATCCTGTTCCGCTTATGCTACCAACACCAATTGTTCCGCTTGCAGGTGTAGTAACATTTACATTTGGTGAAAATGTTAAGCCTACATTGTTTGCTAAAACAATTGGTCCTGTTAATGTTGTGGTTCCTGTAGGTGTTAAAAGTTCATATCCAGTAGTATTAAAATAAAATGCGGTCGCAATTCTAGGAGTTCCATCTACAGTTACTGAACCTGCTGTTCCTCCAAAAATAGCATTGTTGTTATCTGCCCAAGTAGCTTGAGCACCAGTTGCTGATGGTTGTCTCCATGAATTAGCTGTACTCCATGTTCCAGTTCCTCCTCCTGCAGGATTAGCTGCTATAGATGCTCCATTCCAATAGTAACCTGCAATATTTGGAGTAGCACTAACTTCTGTACCACTTGTCCAAGTAGTTCCTCTTCTTGTAAAAAATTTATAAAAGTATTGAGTTCCATTTGTTAATCCAGTAACAGTTTGGCTACTAGTTGAGCCTTTATAAACAACAAATCCATTACCTAGCGCAGTACCACTTCCATAAACCAAATTTCCTGTATAAGCTGAACCGTTTCCATTAGGTGTGCCACTATTGCTAGTTAAGGAAGCAACTATTACTATTTCATCATAACAAGTAGGATTAACCCAAGTTAAAACCGAACTATTGCTTATACTTGAAGCCGCTGGACTTGTTACATCTGCAGGTGTACAATCAATAATTGTTTTAGTGCCGCTTGCATTAGCAGTACCCGTTTTGTTACCTGTAGCAAATGTAAGGTCAGCTGTAGTAATAGCACTTACAATGATTGTATTATTAGGAGTTGCAGTCAAAGGAACATCTGCGGTAATAAATATATAATAGGTAGAACCAAATGTTAAACTTTGAGAGCTAAATGTTGGAAACACTTGCGAGCCTGCTGCCAAACTTGTTGTTTTAGTTGAAAGTAACATATCTGTTCCTGAACTAAAAGTATTATCGGAGGAATACCAGCATTTTAAATTAGTTAAGTCATCAGATACGTTACTACCTGTTGATGTATTTATAGTAACACCAGTTAATGAAGGAGTTGCTGTGGTAATAGCTAAATCAAATCGGTAAATAACATTATTTGTTGTACCAACAGTAATGTTAGATGCAGATGCTCCAGGAGAACTTAATGCGATACCAGGGGTTGCGACTGTAATCGTTTGTAATCCTCCAGCAGCAACCGGGTCTGTTCCTGTTTTTGTACCTGACGAAAATGTAATATTTGAAAAAGCAGTTGTAGCTATATTTATGGTATTTCCATTTGTAGCTCCTGAAGCTATATCAGCTGTTACAAAAATATAACCTGTACTACCCGAAGTAATGGATTGTGAAGTAAATGATGGAAAAACCTGAGACCCTGGTGCTAAACTAGAAGTTTTTGTGCTTAAGGTTGCATCTGCTCCATCTAAAGTTGCATCAGTAGAATAACGTACTTTTAAATTGGTTAAATCAGCAGCAGCATATGTACCTGCAGTAGTAACTGTTAAACCAGTTAAAGTTGCATCAGCAGTTGTTACTGCCATATCATAACGTTGTAAAACCACATTGGTTTGGCCGTTGTTAGGACTGCTTGCTGCGATGGTACCATTTGAAATAGAAATTGATGGAATGGCTGAAGAAACAGTAATGTCATCAACTGATAAAGATGGTCTATTTCCAGATCCACTTACATCTCTATAAATCCAACGGAGTTGAACTACACTTTGATTTTCACAAGCAGCAGGTAATGAAAAACTTAAAGTTGAAGTATTTGATGAAGCAGTCCCTGTATTAATTGTTGAGGTAGCGTTGTTCTGATATGTAGAACCTGCAATATTAGTAAAGGTTCCGCTTGTTCCAACTCTGTATTGAACACCTATTTCATTTATTCTCCCTGCAGAAATTTGTGCTTGTGTTCCTGCAAGATATGATAATGTAATATTAGTTTTACTAGTCGTAACTATCGATAAACAGATCCCTCTGAGGGTGCTACCTGTGCAAATTAGTCCAATTTTACTATTCATATCATAAACACCAGCTGTAGTGGATGCATTGGACCCACCTACTAATGTAAAATCTCCATTAGGGGCAGTTGTTAAATAATTTGTACTTAGAGAGCCAGCAATGGTCCAGCCTTGAATACCGGCAGGATATGTAGTTGTGGACCCCGTAAAAGTTGAAAAGTTTTGAGTGTATGGTAATGATTGAGCAGTCGGATTTGTCTGCCCCATCACATTCCCACCAACCATCACCATTAAAAAAAGCGCCAATAATCCATTAAAGCGTGTAGTGTTTTTTTTATTGCTAGGAGTATCACAAAGTGTCGTACACTTAGAAAGTAAATTATTTTTCATCTTTAATAGAATTAGTTACGTGATGGATTATAAAGTAATTAGTTGGTACAAAGTTAATTTTGATAACTGAATTCAATTAAAGAAACAGTTTACTAAATTATTAATAAATAGTTTAGTAATTGAGTGAACGATGTTAAAATTGAAGTTTAGTTACTGCTTTTATATTAAAGATTTTTCCTTGCGAACCCTGCGTAAAACTATGCGCTCTTTGCGGTTAAGAAAGTTGATGGTTGTTGGTTCGTCTTTACGAGGAGGAATGACGCGGCAATCTCAATTAGACTATTTCGTAGTATGAAAAAGATTGCTTCTCTTCACTGCGTTGCGCTCGCAATGACGGGTAATAAATAACCGAATTAACGATTAAACAACTGATTATCAATACACAACGTACAAACTGCATGCAAAAGTTAATATGTTTGTTAAAAACAACTGTCAATTGTGAATAAGTTAGGGATTTAATAACCTCAATTGGGTCGTATCTTTGTACAAGTCAGTTAGACAATCCCTCCACGTACTAAGACAAATTTTAATTTGTTAATTTAAATTTATTAGCCATGGCAGTAAAATTTAAAGTCCTTCCACGGAAGAATCCTCAAGACCTCTTGGCTCCTGAGAAGTATTATGCCGCTGTTAGCAGTAACGGCGAAGTTGATATGGAAACCCTAGCGGGTATGATCGCCTATCAAAGTACCCTAACCGATACCGATTGCTATGCAGTGTTGATGTCATTAGAACACAACATTATCAGCGAACTCAGTCAGGGTAGGATCGTACGTCTTGGAAAGTTGGGTAACTTTCAGGTAAGTATTAGTTCTGGAGGTAAAGACACCCCAGAGGAAGTATCGGCCAACGACATTGTAAACAACCGCATTTTGTTCCGTCCTGGAAAAAAACTGCGCAGCATGTTGTCTATTTTAACGTACCGAAAAGCAAGCTAGAACCCCGTTTTTTAGTTGCGTTAAGTAAATGTAAGTCCTCGAGTATACCGCGCTCGGGGCTTTTTTATGCCCTTTTTTTAACGAAAATTTTCGCCACTGCGACCTGATGCGACTTTTGTCGCGTCCTGACCCGGCAACTACCGCCCCCTGACGCGATGAAACCTTCGTCCCGTCCCATTGAAAAACACTCCCTATTAACAAAAAAAGGCTTCCAAAAGGGAAAGTCAAGGTTGTATTTCCAAAAATTTCAGAGAAAACAAATAGCGCAAATGAGAATTTTAGGGTAAAAAAATCTGCTTTTACAGTAAAAAAAAACCATTTTAACGTCATTTTTAAGCATAAAAAAAGCTCAAAAAAGCAGCTAGAACCCCGATTTTGAGCGTTTGTAAATGTAAGTCCTCGAGTAGTTACCGCTAACTGCGTCGATCAGAGTATAAAATTATAGTTAAAAGTGATTTAAATAACGCCTTTTCTATTTAGTTATGAACAAATTGCAGGGACTGGTGGGAATGTTGATGGTTGTAGATACGTCTTTGCGAGGAGGAATGACGCGGCAATCTCAATTAAACTAATTCGTTGTATGGAAAAGATTGCTTCTCTTCACACCAATTAATCCCCTCGTGACATTGTCATGCTGAACTTGTTTCAGTATCTCAATTAAAACAGAATCTGAAATAAATTCAGATTGACAAAACTGAAATAACGTAAATTCAATCTCAATCACAATCACAATATCAATAACAAAACTTATAGTTCATAATTCTTTGCGAACCTAGTGTAAAACCTTGCGCTCTTTGCGGTTAAAGCTATTATTGTTTTTGGTAGTTGAACTTTTTTCGCTGAAAGCTAAAAGCCAATAGCTGAAAGCGGATCTCTAATTAACACTTAGCTAACCTTTTAACAAGGATAATATAAATATTTGGTAACACTATTTTTACTCAATAACTTTTTCAACAAGATAATTTTACTAATTAAAATAAAATAAATTATTATGAAAAAAAATTACCTACTTTTTCAACTAACTATGGTGTTAGTTGCCTTATTTAGCAGTGTTGAATTTGCCAATGCTCAAACGATTAATCTTAACAATTATGTAAGAGTAGGTCGTTATGATTTGCCAGAACCAACAAGAACGGCGCATCCTGTTAATAATTTGTTATGTCAAGAAGCCTCTGCTGTAACCTACAATTGGGATACTGATACTCTTTTTATTGTTGGCGACGGAAGTACGGCAATTGTTCAAGTTTCAAAAACAGGAGCTTTAATTAATACCATGACTTTAGCTCAAGGAACCAGCCCACAAGGAACCGAGTTTTATGATACGGAAGGATTAACTTACATTGGAAATGGCCAATTTGTTTTGACAGAAGAAAGAGACCGAAAGTTGGTTAAATTTACCTATGTTGCCGGAGGAACTTTAACCAGAAGCAACACACAAACCGTTACATTAGGAACTTTTGTAAATAATACTGGAACCGAAGGACTTTCATTTGATCCAATAACTAACGGTTTTATTGTATTAAAAGAAATTACTCCAATGGGGATATTCCAAACAGGAGTTGATTTTGCTGCTGGTACGGCAACTAATGGTTCTTCAACAACAATTGATTCGATTAATTTATTTGACCCTGCATTATTACCTATAACCGATGTAGCTGATGTATTTGCACTATCTAATATTCCCGCTTTAGCAACCAACAATTTGTATCCTAACTTATTAGTTTTAAGCCAAGAAAGCGCAAAAATTGTTAATGTAAATAGAAGTGGCGTAATTTCAAGTACCTTGAATATTGCTTCCGATTTAGGAAATCCATTGGACCTTCCTAATCAACAACATGAAGGTTTAACGATGGATCGTGATTATAAATTGTACGTTGTAAGTGAAAATGGAGGAGGGGGTATCGACTACCCACAATTATGGGTTTATCAACCATCTTCTGCTGCAAATATTGCGCCAACTGCTATTGTCTTAAACAATGTAACTAATTCTATTTTAGAAAATAGCAATACTACATCGGCAGTTAGAGTGGCTGATATTGTAGTTACAGACGATGGTTTAGGAACAAACAACTTAACTATTTCAGGTCCAGATGCGGCTTATTTTCAAATAGTAGGTTCTAGTTTATTCATTAGATCAGGAACAGTATTGGATTATGAAACTAAAACTAGTTACAATATCACAATAAATGTAGACGATTCTTCGATAGGTGCTACTCCTGACGCAACCGTAAATTATTTATTAACTGTTATAGATGTTGCTGTAGAAACTACTCCAGCTGCAACAGTATCTATTACAGAAGTGGCTTCTTGGTCAAGTAGTACCACAAGTGTAGCTGCCGACTGGTTTGAAATTACCAATTACGGAACCACTGCTTTAGATATTACAGGTTGGAAAGTAGATGACAACTCTAATTTGTTCACTGCAGCACTACCTTTAACAGGAATTACAAGTATAGCTCCCGGGCAATCCGTAATTTTTCTAGAAACTAGCGCAACGAATGCGGCGACAATTATTGCCAATTTTAAATCGACTTGGTTTGGAATTAATCCTCCAGCCAATTTACAAGTAGGTTCGTATACTGGTGCTAGTATTGGTTTAAGTTCCTCTGGAGACGCAGTAAATTTATATGATGCCAACGGAAATTTAAAGGCCAATGTAGTTTTTGGAGCTGCTACCACGAATTATTCATTTAATAATGCTGCGGGTTTAAACAACGCAACTATCACTTTGTTAAGTCAAATTGGTGTTAACGGAGCGTTTGCAGCAATTAATGATTTGCCTCAAATAGGTTCGCCAGGAAACGTAGGAAAATTAATCATCTCTGAAGTAGCGCCTTGGGCAAGTAGCAATAGTCCAGTGGCTGCGGATTGGTTTGAATTAACCAATAATAAAGCAGTGGCTATTGATATTACTGGATGGAAAATAGATGACAATTCTCAGTCTCCAGTTGCCGCAGTAGCATTAAGTGGAATAACAAGTATCAATCCTGGAGAATCAGTAATTTTTATTGAAACAACTGATTTACCTGGTAAAACAGCAGCATTTAAAAGCAACTGGTTTGGAGCGAATCCACCTGCCGGTTTAAGAATTGGAAATTACACAGGTAGTGGAGTAGGTTTAGGATCAGGTGGCGATCAGGTTAATATTTACAATGCTACCAGTAATATACCAGAAGCTTCTGTATTATTTGGTACTTCACCTACAACTACATTTGCAACTTTTGATAATACTGCCGGATTTAACACTACGACTACCGCGGTTTCAAGTCTAAGTGCTGTGGGAGTAAATGGTGCCTTTGTAGCTGTAAATAGCGCAACCGAAATAGGTTCGCCTGGAGTTTACTTAATTTCAAATCCAAATTTAAATACGGTAGATTCTTCATTGTATTCAAATGAAATAAAATTGGTAGCGTATCCAAATCCTACAAATTCTAATTTTCAATTGAATTTAATTAATGGTACTGAAGAAAAAGTTGCTATTAAAATATACGACATGATGGGTAGATTATTAGAATTTCACACCGTTAATTCAATTGAATTAAATAACCAAAAATTGGGCAATAATTTCCCAAGTGGAATTTACAATGTTGTGGTTAACCAGGGCGAAGTTTCAAAATCAGTGAGAGTGATTAAGAGGTAGTTATAATAGTACTCGAACGAATTTAATATATTTTTTAAATAGAGAAGGGTATTGGTATTTAGTATATCAATACCCTTACTCTTTTGCCAACTTTTTAGGATAGTGTCAATTATTTACATATTTTCGCATTATAACTGAATTCAAGTTCCGTTTTTGTCAATTAATTTGACTTTGAAACTCTTTTAATTGGTGTTATTTTATGAAATTAGCTACAGAAACTAAGTTGCATTTTACAGGATTTGAAAAAATCATCGGCATCATTATTCTGTTAATTCATGTCAACAATTTGTTTTTAGATATCATGAAAATAGATGCTGCCCAATACGCTTCTATTTCACTAGAAATGCTACAAAACCATTCCTATCTTCAGGTGTTCGATTTACAAAGCGATTATTTAGACAAACCACCATTGTTATTTTGGATTTCAAGTTGGAGTATGAACGCTTTAGGAATTTGCAATTTTGCCTATAAAATTGGTGCTTTTCTTTTCCTACTCTTATCATTGGTAGCAATTTTCAAATTCACAACCCTATATTACAACCAAAAAATAGCGAAAAATGCCGTAATTGTATTTGCCACTTGCCAAGCTTTTTTTCTAATGTCTAATGATGTTAGAACCGATGGATTATTGACATCATGTGTAATTATAGCGATTTGGCTCATTGCCGAATATTGGCATAAAAACAAACTGATTTACTTGTTTTTTGCAGCTGTTTTTACTGCATTTGCTATGATGGCAAAAGGCCCCATTGGAATTATTGCGGTTTTAATGCCTGTTGGACTTCATTTGTTGTACCAAAAACAATGGAATAAAATATTTAATTTATCGTGGTTGTTATACGTTTTTATAGTTGCCGTTTTGTTAATTCCGATGTCTTACGGACTTTACACCCAATTTGACTTACATCCCGAAAAGATTATTAGTGGAAAGACACACCAAAGCGGACTCTATTTTTATTATTGGTTACAAAGTTTTGGTAGAATTACTGGTGAAAATGTTTGGGATAATGGCTTGCCGTGGCATTTTTTCATTGGTTCCATTAGCTGGGACTTTTTCCCATGGATTTTGATTTTATACGCAGGTTTATTCGTTCAAATAAAAAAAGTAGTAACCGCCAAGAATCAAAAGGTGACTGAAATAATTACTCTAACTGGATTTATTTTACTTTTTGCTTTGCTTTCCCTATCCAAATATAAGTTGCCTCATTACATTTTTGTAACGCTTCCTTTTGCAAGTATTATTTGCGCCGTTTACATTGATAAATTAACTCAAAAACAGCATTTAATTTGGGAACGAATTTATTTTGCTTTTGGGGTTTTAGTTGCTATTTTAATTACTATTTACCCATTATTTTTCTTTACAGAAGTAAATTATCTGAATTATCTTTTGATAGGACTTCAACTTTTTTTACTGCTAAAACTAAAGAAACTCCCCATAAAG
>Ga0102872_1000543_pt1 | contig 9957 bp, 3 predicted proteins | sample Colrivmeta1547A3_FD_78438 | JGI IMG/M metagenome (GOLD analysis project Ga0102872, IMG submission 78438) | Estuarine microbial communities from the Columbia River estuary - metaG 1547A-3 | ecosystem: Environmental > Aquatic > Marine > Intertidal zone > Estuary | place: USA: Columbia River Estuary...
ATGCAGATGTCTTGAATCGACATGTTGTAGAAAGTCTTGAATCGACTTTATCACATAAAAGTCTTAGTCGACTTTGTATGCAGATGTCTTGAATCGACATGTTTATTCACTTTTATTCACTTTTTTTTTCACTTTTTCACTTTTCATTCACTCTTACCAACTTCGTCGGAGTTGGGTTTCACTCTTTTACATTCATAAATATCTCTATACATGCAACACGCATTTTTATTTTATTTTTTGGCAAACTTTGCAGCAGCTCTAGTTAATCGTTTCCAAGGATTACTGGGTACAGAGGATGTGATAGGATTGGATATAGGATTGATAGGTTGGTGCTCAATGGGATCAAGGATTGGGGTAGGATTAAGATCGGCAGGAGTGGAGGATACGTCAGAGTTAGGATTAACGCTATTTGTTTCAGGATGAAATTCGTCAAGGAGAGGAGAGAGATTGGAGGTAATTGGATGTGCAATACTAGGAGAATGGAAAGGAGAGGAGTTCGAGGACAAGGAGGACAAGGACGAGGAGGGTGGGAATGGAGGTTGCGATACAGTTACGACAGGTAAATCAAAAGCGTCAGAAATCGGGGGATAAACGCTTACTTGGGAGCTGTCAGAGAGAATTGATCGATTATCATTAGGATCTTGATGATCTTGATCGTCGATTAATTGGTTTTCAGAAAGAAAATCGATCAAATCTCGTCTAGATTTGAAATTCAGAGGGTTAAAGGGTTTACCCAAAACTTTCTGAAGCTCTGGGGACAGCTCCCTGAAGACTTCATCTCTCGATTTATATCGCTTAACAAATTTCACATTTTGATAAATAACATTTCCTGTGAGTGGGTCTTCAAGTACAGCTAATAAATCTTTTACAAATCTTAGAATATAAATTTCATTCTTGTAAGGGGCAAAATATTTTTTGGGGAGGGCCCCTGCCCGGGGGGGGGACATTATCTCTTAATAAACATAAGTCTCCAGGTTTAAAAATGGATGGACGAGTATTTTTATTCATCTTTGAAATATAAAGTGCATTTTGATCTGCCAGAAACTTTGCAACAAATTTATCAAGTTTTTCTATGTCTTGTTTACTTTTTTGAAAATGTTCATCAGCTGAGGGGTCTGAGATAAGAGAGGGATTAGGAAATATGGGCAGGGGTTTACGTCTTAGGAAGAGCTCAAAGGGACTAGCAAGTACAGTTCCGTCTTTTCCTATGAAAGTCCGGGGTGTTGAATTATGTATGAAAGTTAAGCGATTTAAATTCGGAAACCAACCTGTCACTTTTTCAGGAGACATAGAACGAACCAGGGCGCGGAACGCTCTGATTGATCTTTCAACCTTTCCGTTGTGAACAGGAGTATAAGGTAAAGATAAAGTCGCTACTTCCACCCCCCACAGTGCCAATAGATGTTTTACTTGACGGGATCGCAAAAGACTGGTACCGTTGTCAGATTTTAAACATATCGGTGAACCAAAGTTTGCGAAAATGTGTGACAAGAATTTTATCACTTCTGAAGCGGATTCACTCTTACACGCCTGTGTAAATATGAATCCACTGAAGTGGTCAATACCTATTAGCACTGTGGAGTACCCTTTAAACGGGGGTACTGTAAAAAAATCTATCGCCATAACGTTCATAGGAAAGGACGCGGTTTTACTAGGTACAAGGGGGGGTAATCTTGCATTTCCTGGCTTTATAAGTTGACATAAATGACAGCCTTGTACGATACTAAGACAAGTTTTTTGTAGTTTGGGAGAAAAATAAAGGGCGGTGAGCATTGAAATAAGTTTGTCTCGGCCAAGATGGCCGAAAGCAACATGAAATTCGCCGATCACGTCTGGCAACATTTTTTCCGGCAAAACTAAAACTGAATTTTCCGTACTTATTTCTTTAGTCAAATCTTTCAACTTATGCAAGATTAAATTTTTAAGAAAAAACCCTTTATGATTAACTTCCAGATCCGGATTTTCGGTTAATTCTTCTACAATGGAACAAATAAATTTGTCATCCGATTGTTTCTGAATTAATTCCGTTGCAGACAAGTCTCTTCTTAAAAATAACAATCTATGCAATATTTTAGGAGAGTCTGTATCTGGATCCAGAATTGGAAGAGAGATCGGAGGGGAATTTTCTTGAAATGCAAGATCATCCCTGTTAAAAGTCGGGAGATCAGGAAGAAACGGAGACCTGGGTGTGGGAAAGTGAGTGAACCATTCAGGGTGCTTATCAACCTGTTCTATCAGATCTTTCAAGGTAAAATTTGCACCGTTAGGGAGGGAATGTTGAATGTGTTCCTTTGTAATTTTGCGAAAAGATGGCATTGGGGGAGGGGGGGGAAAGGTCTCAGAATCGTCCTTCTCCCTACTTCTACTAAGGAAATCAGCAATTAAAAATTTTTGATCTCCGTCTGGTTTACAATACTCAATTTGAAAGTTTAATTGGAATTCTGCTAATTTACTGGCTAATCTGGCCAGTTTTGGATTTGGACCCTCTTTCACAGCTTTTAGTAAAAAGATTATTGCTTTTGCATCAGTAAAAAGTTTTATGGGTTTACTTGATAAATTAATAAAAGCTTTGAGCCGTGAAAGAGAGTCGATCAGGTTGATAAGTTCGAGTTCAAGTGAACTGTAATGTAAAGTTTGTTGGGTGTTATATTTTCGACTGAAAAAGCAAATGGGAATCGGTTGCTTTGTAGTTTTGTCTTCTTGAAATAAAACTGATCCCCCTGCTTTTTTAGACGAATCACAATACAGACTTAATTCTCGATTTGCATCTATGAATCTTAGGGTCATCTTGTTTTTTATTATCTGTTTTAAATTTGTCAAAGCATCGGATTGTTCTTTGCCCCAAATAAAAGGGACATTTTTATTCAGCAAATGAGTGAGCGGAAGTAGATGTGTTGACAAATCACTGATAAAACGTCCAATATAAACCATAGATCCTAAAATTCTTTGAAGGCCTTTTAAGTTACATGGTGGTTCCAAATTAAGTATTCCGGAGATTCTTTCATCTGTCAGAGAGATACCATTGCTATCAAAAGTAAACCCGAGGAATTGAAATTTTTCAACAAAACAGTTACATTTGTTCAGGCTGAGTTTCACGTTGTACTTTGTTAGAATTCGGAATACTTCAATCAGGACTAACCTGTGTAACTTCCTTCCTTTTGCAAGTATTAATAAATCGTCGGCGTAGACGACGACTAGCTTGCGTTGGATTAAATCATGAAGGACTGTTGTTATAAAGGAATTCCAACGCGAGTTAATCGTTTTCAGGCCGAAGGGACTTTGCAAAAATCTGATCAAGCTATAATCTGGCAAAATTACATTGAGATAGTGTGAGGCTCTTTCAGTGAGAACCAGACTAGTGTGAGCTGATCTTATGTCTAAAGAAGAATAGTACATACAATCATCGTCTTCAATATCATCTTCAAAATATTTTTTTAATGAGTCTGGGATATTAGACATAAGATCGGCGTTTGCAGATAAATTAAGTTGATCTGATGGTAAAAACATTAATTCTGAGATCATAAGATCAGGGTTTGGTGAGCAGACAATCTCGTCTTGGGTTAGATTATTGAGAGCTCGTGCATCTAGGCAGACTCTATAGCCTTTACTAAGTTCATATGCAGTAAGTAAGCTGGGAGGGATTCTGGAAAATTCTGATTGTTCCAGATTCGAATAATCTAACCCAAGTTCAGATTGCAATCTGTCTACAATTTTCTTAAAATCTGTTTTATTTAGATGTTTGTTTGCAATGGTGAGCCGGGAGGCATGAGTACGTGTCGATGAACGAGTAACAATTCCAGACTGCAACCATCCTTCGACTATGCGGGAGCAAGCTAGTTTTTTATTAGTTGCAGTCTGATAAGGCAGTTCTAAAGGTAAAGGGTGATTATTATCTTTTAAAATAATATCCATCAGAAACCTTTTATCATCAACACGTCCTATGTCTCCGGGATGTTTACTGGCAACATTGTTAAATTCTTGAAGTAAATCCTGGAGAAATGGCTTCTCCTCCCCCCCACTGAGACGAAGAAAGGTGCGGAGGTCGTCTTCCGCCGTAGTGACGTTTAAAAAAGGGAATGCTTCTTGTTCAAGTAAGACTGAGTCCGGTATAATGCTATCAGAACCCCGCATTCCTTGATTTTTAACAATTTGAACATTATGCATAGTCTCCGGGAAAGGGAGGGGGGGATGAAGTTCTAATGCAGGATTTACTCCAGGTATAAATAAATTGTATACAGTCGGAGAATTCGTTGCCACCTCTCTAAATCCATCTTGTAAATCAGAAATCAAGTTTGGAAGGGATGGATGAGAAAGGTGGGAAGGAATATCTAAAATAATGTTAGTGATCTCGAATTTTTGTAACAGTTTGATTAACAATGATATTTTGAAAGTGTGGTTGACCCTTTTTTCAGGGGAAATGCAGAAAAAGACATCTTTATTGTGATCTTGTCTGTCTGTTACAATAATTTTAGATCTTTTATCATTAAAACAATGACGATAATGTTTACTATTAATCTTGTAATTTAGTTGTTTGCATGAACAAGATTTGCCGTCAGAAAATAAACAGTTGAACTCAGGACCATCTCCAAGGAACCATAGGTAAAAACATTTATTTTCTGGCGGTGGCCGAGATTCTGAATTATGAACAACTAACGAGGGATGGTTTTCAGATTTACATTCTTCAATGGAAATAGGGGACAGTACGGTTTCGTTATTAATGAAACCAGGTTCGATGAATTGTTCATTATCAGAATCCGACCCGGACGAACAGCCGCCCGAATCTGAAACAGAGTCAAGGTTGCGCGGACTACCATAGTCAGATTTGACGTTTTTATGAATATTTGGCCGTAATATTTTTTTAATGGCGCCATAAGGTAGGGCGGATACTAGTTCCGCCGTACCAATCAGACCAGGTAGCACGGCTCCCGGACTCAATTTCAGATCCACGCAGGTGTTAGATTTAACAATAAAAGTGTCATCCATCTTACAGTTAGAACTAGATTTCGAAAAATAAATATTTGTGTCACAATACGAAGTTGTCGAACCACAGGATACTCTAGTATCATGGGCTGAATGACAGGATTCTTCATGGAAATCCTGATTAGAATAAGATTGTATATGATACAATCCATCTTTCACTGGTATACAACTCGGTATACTTACGTCACCATTTTCATCACATAGCACAGGGATAGGTGACACTGGTAAGATTTGTGTAAAATTGTTATATAAAGACAAAGTACAAGTACTGAAGATAGATTTGACGTGTACATTTAGACAACGTATGTTGCCAATACCTAGAATAATATCCGAACCAGCACAGTCTTCTAAGAGAAACGGAATTTCCATGATTTTCGAAATATTGTTTATATCGACAAATTTGAAAGGAATGATCGCTCCAAATGTTTTAAGTTTCAAAGCTCCGGAATTGTGAGCCTGGAGTTCTAGTTCATTTTGAAACCGGGTGCATTTAAAACCAGTTTCAGACTCAAATCTGGTCAACAAATGATATGGAAGTACATTTGTTGGACAACCGCTATCTACAATAATTTGGAAATTCCGTTCTCCTAAAGAGGACTGTACAAGCGGTACACAATTACGAATTTGTAAGGGTACGGTTAGGTCACCCCTTTCTATGTATTCAGAACCTTTCAAGTGGTTTAACTGGAGTATGGCGTTTTTACCCCTTCTCAATTTCATTGCTTTAAATTGTCGAACGGAGGAGCTTTTAAAACCCTCATGATGATAAATGAAGGATTTCAGTTTTTTCAATTTTTCATTGAACAAAACAGACATTTGTGATTTTTGATTAGATAAAAATACTCCTGAAAATCTCTCCAAAAACTTGAAAATCTTGAGTAGATACCGAGTTCTAACTTTTCTTATCCATGTTTTAGGCTGGAATCTAGCGAAGTGTATCCTGGTCCTGGCGGAGAGAAACTCTAGGAATCCCTCAAGACAGGAAAAAAATACATCAAGTCCGGAGCCCAGCAGAAAACACGAATGGAAAAACAAAGGAATGAGTGAGTCACCCAGGAATAGACAAGAAATTAGAGACGTGATCAAGACTACATTCATGTTACCAAAGAAAAACGAAGCAAGAAATTGTACCAGAGACCAAGAGACAAACCTAAAATAATCATGCTCATTGAGTGCATGAATATTGTCAATCTGAGGCGTTGGACCCTGGTAACTGGACTGATAATAAGCGGACTCCAGAGAGGCAGGAGTGTTTAAAATTTCCGGGTCAGGGAAGACGACATCATCCAAGTTGAACCACCTTTGGATTTTGAGTTTAAAATCATCTTTAGGTAAATTATCTAAATAAGTTTTTAATTCTAAAGATCTCTTCTGTTTTTTACAACTGTTCACAGAGGGGGGAGGTCTCTCACAACATTCATAGTGCCGAGCATTGTGAAAAATCTCCACGTTAAATGGCGGGTTGTTAGATAAATGACCCTGCAACGCGGAAAAAGTATCAACAAAATAGCCGGCGGCGCCGGTTTTATCAAAATTCGACAAATCTTTGAACCATGAGAAATAACTTTTCGGTAGTTTGAACTGTGACGATTTAGAAATGTCGTCATTATTCGTATGAGCAGTTGTAATTAACGGAAGGGGTTTACAAATTAAAGGTACTGATTTATTGCAACTGGTTAACATGTCAGGAATATTATTTTCTTCGGAAGCAACCCCTTTATTTTCAGAATCTATCCCTTTATCATTTTGAACCCATACAAAAGGTTCGTCACAACTGTCTTCGCAGTTGAAGAAATCGCTAGCTCTCAAGTAATCTAAATCGGTTGGTTCAGGTAAAATACGATGACATTTTACCGTGTCAGGGATGGGAGGGGGAGTTTCCGAAGAATTTAATATATCAACACTTAAAATCTCAATTTTATCATACTCGTCTTGATTAGCAATTTTTTTCTCAGTTATATTTGAATTTATTTTCTCAGTTATTGACACTGGATCCTTGGGATAGCGAGGTTCCTCATGAACATCGACTGTAACATCTATTGTGTTTGGAACAGGTAGGTCTATAGGAAGATTAAAATTGTCTGTTTCAACATCATCATGGAAAATAATTCCATCTTCACTACAAGTATCCTCATGCACAGAAAGGGGGGGTGATGTAAGGTCGATCTCAGAGGGGCGAACATAATTAATACCAATATAAGGGTTTGCATTCATCAAATTATCACCACTCCCATCATAATTGTCCTCATGCACAGAAGGGTGGGGGGATGTAAGGTCAATCTCAGAAGGGCGAACATAGTTAATACCAATGTAAGGTTTATCATGCAGTAAAGGAAAGGATTGGGAAGGACTACCAAGTTCATCATTAAGACTATTTACATGCACAGATTTATTTATAAATTTCTCAATCAATTTATTAATTTTAGATTGAGAGTCCTGGAGGTAGGCAGAACCGGCCATATTCCGCCCGCGCCCTCATTCCGTGAGTGCTGTCAGAGCTGCAATGAGAGCTTCCCTGGTTCTAGCATCCAAGTCGAATGAATCCTGAGGGGCTGAGACCGGAGGCGGCTGCGGAATCTGCGAAGGATTGGGATGGAGAGGATTGGACACATGGTGTGCTCTACCAGGTTGCGGTTGAGGACCTTGCTGAGGATGAGATGGATATGCAGGCTGTTGAGGATAAGTCTGCTGGTTTGGGTATGGGGGGTATTGTTGAAACTGGGGGCGAGGATTGAAACGAGGTTGACCCTGAGGACGAGGAGGAGTGATCGGAGGATATTCCATCCTCTTGCAGTTTGCGGCGGTGTGTGCTCCTCCTGGATGAATGCTACATTCAGTCCTGAGTTGGAGGAAGCATTCAGAGTTTAGATGAGAGGCATTTCTATGGAGGAAGCACTGCATAGAGCAGTAGGATTGACGGGCCGGCTTAGAAGAGTCCCTGGAGGCTGAGCCGGTGTTCTGAGGACGTGTGTTTTGGTTCTGTCGAGGACGAGGACCTGCAGAAGCGAGTGGGCATTCAGCTATTAAGTGGTTGGGATCACCGCAGGAAAAACACGTGAGGGGTTTGTTCGATTTGCCCAGGATTTGTCGGAGGACGAATTCAAGCTGACCGACATTGTTCAGAGGCGAATCATCAGTGCTGGCAAGGGCAGGAGCGTGGGAGATCTGTCTGACCTTCCTGGTCTCCGCGCGTTTCTCCTTCCAGCGGGAGAGAAGGATCTCCGAATATTGTTCCTTGCAGATGAGATACAAGGAAGAGAAGGGTCCGTCTTGCAGATACATTTTTAATGTTAAAAATGTATCTGGTCCTAAAAGTAATCGTAGATATGAGAGAGAGTCCCGCAGAGCAGCCATTTCGCATTCAGCCTCGGATTCCGACACTTGAAGGAGAAGTTTGGAAATCTTATCCAACACTTGCATTGGTTCCAGGTCTCCGATGGAGGAGGTTAGAATAGAGAGTGACTGGAAAACTTCCTGTCGACTGCGGACATTTCCCATGTGCGTTTGGAGGTAGGAATACACGAGGTGTAAGCTGGCGTCGCGTTTCATCCTGATATATTCGACAGCCTCCAAGGTATTGAGGGGTAGAAAGGTGTGTAGAACGTCGAGGATAGCTTTTTCACTTATGTGAGGGCGTTCTGCACAGAATTTGTTCAGGTAACGGAGACAAAATTCCAGAGTGGCAGAACCCTTCGTGTCTTTCCGCAGAGATGATAGTCGAAGTTCGTCCTCGGAGGTTAGAGGAGAGAATCCAAAGGATGTCGGAGGTTGGATGAAATGAGAAGGCATCTTCTTTGCCTCAGCAAGTTGGAGGAGCTTCGTTATAACATCTGTGGTAAGTGTATGGTGAGCCTGCATGGGGAGACTGGAGGCCCCTGGAACTTGTTGGATAGGTCTGGAGGCCGTCACAGCATCCTCACTTACACCTAAAGGTTCTAAAAATACGGACGAGGCTGAGGTAATGTTCTCTGGAGTCAACGTCTGGATAGTCGCTAGCGCCAGAGAGTCCAGCCAAGCCTTGAGCCGTGGATTACCCTTGGAGAGGGTGTCAACCAATATGGTCCTCTCGGCCTCCGGAGAAATAGAATTTGCATTGGGGTTTTCTTCTGACATTTTATCAACAGGTAAACAACTTAGTACTAATGAACTAAATGAGAAAGTTTTAAGACAGTTTGGAAATCAATGAGAGAATTTTCACTGAATGAGTGTAACCGCACAGAGTCGAAAGAATTTTAGCCCAGTGTAGATTTTTAACCTAGTTTGCGATAAGCGCGTATCTGAGAGTATTAGCGAGTAGATGTGTAGACTAGACCGTAGACAGGACGCAGAGTATACACAGACTATCTATCTATCAAAGGTCTAGGCAGTTTAGACAGAAAGAGAGAGCGGGGGGGATAGACTAAGGAGTAGAAGGGGGGGGATCAAACAAAGACGGGCATAGGAAACATTATCCAGACAAACATAGAAACGTAGATGCAATCATAAACCATTCCTAAAAATCCCTAAAAACAACTTTGAAAAAAGACATGCACAACTCCTGAAAAATCATAATGAAGATATATGTTTTAGGACTGGGATGAGAAAAATGTTAACTTACACGAGATTGAACTGCATGACGGAGAACAAGGAAGAAATGGTAGAAGTATCCAGGTGAGGAGAAGTTTACGGTCCCGGCTCTATGGAGCTCTGGGAGGGTGGGATGGCCAAACTAGACGTCGACCCAGATGAGGAGCTTCCCGGCCCTTACGGAGCTCGCGGGAAGGGGTGGGATGGCCAAACTAGACGTCGACCCAGATGGTTATTCCTTCTTCTGCTTCCAGTCTTCTTTTATGCTGCGGACGATCTGAACTGGAGGAGTCTGGATGTGTATCTGAAAATCACTGGTGGAGTATCATTAATGCACTGGGGATCCTATGATGCACTGGAGTGCGTTTTATGTAAATAAACGGGTTTAGGATATTCTTTGATCACGAGATA
>Ga0102872_1000572_pt1 | contig 9703 bp, 10 predicted proteins | sample Colrivmeta1547A3_FD_78438 | JGI IMG/M metagenome (GOLD analysis project Ga0102872, IMG submission 78438) | Estuarine microbial communities from the Columbia River estuary - metaG 1547A-3 | ecosystem: Environmental > Aquatic > Marine > Intertidal zone > Estuary | place: USA: Columbia River Estuary...
AAATTTGCAGTTCGTTTTTTATGTCTATAACACCATAAAAACTGCAGAAACTCAATAAAATAATGAAAAAATACATCTATATAGTTTTAATAATTATCGGTTTTTCGTCTTGTAGCGAATATCAAAAAGCCTTAAAATCTGAAGATCTTACGGTTAAATTTGATCAAGCTTCAAAAAAATACGAAAAAGGTAAATACTACAAAGCTATCACTCTTTTCGAGCAAATGGCTCCTTCTTTTAGAGGTAATACCCAATCAGAAAAGATGTTTTATATGTTTTCTCAATCGTATTATAAAACCAAACAATATTATTTAGCTGGTTATCAATTTGAAAGTTTTGCTGCAGGATACCCTAAAAGTGATAAATTAGAAGAAGCTTCTTTTTTAGGTGCCAAATGTTATACAATGTTATCACCAGAATATAGTTTAGATCAAACAGACACAGAAAAAGCTATTAATAAATTGCAATCATTTATTGATACATTTCCAAATTCATCTTACATGCCTGAAGCAAATTTATCTGTTAAAACTTTAAGAGAAAAAATCGAGAAAAAAGCATATGAAAATGCTTACGGTTATAATAAAATTGCTGACTATAAATCGGCCTTAATTGCCTTGGACAACTTTATTATAGATTATCCGGGTACCCCATTTAAAGAAAAAGCATTGTATTATCGATTGGATTCAGCTTATCAATTAGCAATAAATAGTATTCCTTCAAAAATGGAAGAAAGATTAAATGTGGCTAAAACCGCATATGCTAATTTGATGAAATTCAAATCAAATACAGAATACAAACAAAAAGCTGATGAAATGTTAGCTAAGATTAATACAGATTTAAAACAATTTTCAAAATAATTAGAAAGTCATGGATTTAAAAAAGACGAATGCTCCAGTAAATACGATTACTTACAACAAAAGTAAAATTGAAGAGCCAACGGGTAATGTTTATGAAGCAATTACTATTATGGCTAAAAGAGCGAATCAAATTAACTCTGAAATCAAAAAAGAATTGACTGAAAAGTTGGAAGAATTTGCAACTTACAATGACAGTTTAGAAGAAGTGTTCGAAAATAAGGAACAGATTGAAGTTTCTAAATTTTACGAAAAATTGCCTAAACCACACGCTTTAGCAGTTCAAGAGTGGTTAGATGACAAAATCTACTACAGAGAAACAAATAAATAAACTAAAATGTCAGTTTTAAGCGGTAAAAAAATAGTACTAGGAATTTCTGGTGGAATTGCTGCTTATAAAACTGCCTTATTAGTTAGGTTATTCATAAAAGCAGGTGCACATGTCCAAGTGATAATGACACCTGCTTCTAAGGATTTTATAACCCCTTTAACTTTATCTACACTATCCAAGAGACCCGTTTTTTCTAGCTTTTATAAAGAAGATGAAACGTTAGATTCAGGAGTCGAAAATTCAAATCAAAATTTAGAGTGGAACAATCATGTTGAAATTGGACTTTGGGCTGATTTCATGATTATAGCACCAGCTACTGCAAATACCTTATCTAAAATGGCTAATGGAATTTGTGATAACTTACTTGTAGCGACCTATTTATCAGCAAAATGTCCCGTTTTTTTTGCACCTGCAATGGATTTGGACATGTATAAGCATCCTTCAACAATTGAGAGTTTCAAAAAACTTAAATCTTTCGGAAATACAATCATTCCTGCCGAAACTGGAGAATTGGCTAGCGGACTTTCTGGAGAAGGTAGAATGGCCGAACCTGAAAATATTGTTTCTTTTATAGAAAATAAATTGGATTCGGAGTTGCCACTCAAAGGAAAAAAAATTCTAATAACAGCTGGACCAACCTATGAAGCAATAGATCCTGTTCGATTTATTGGAAACCATTCCTCAGGAAAAATGGGTTATGATTTGGCTATATGTGCTGCAAATTATGGAGCTTCAGTACTATTAATTTCTGGACCAACTCATTTATCAATTAGTAATGATTTAGTTCAGGTTGTTAATGTTAATTCTGCTGAGGAAATGCATTCTCAATGTCATAAATATTTTAATACTGCCGATGTTTTTATCGGTGCTGCGGCTGTAGCAGATTATCGGCCAAAAAATACGGCACTTCATAAAATAAAAAAGACAGAAGAATCGTTTGTTATTGAATTGGAAAAAACAATAGATATATTAGAATCTTTAGGAAACATAAAGGAAAAACAATTTTTAATCGGTTTTGCATTAGAAACAGATAATGAAATTGAAAATGCAAAGCTTAAAGTTCAGAAAAAAAACTTAGATTTGATAGTTTTAAATTCCTTACAAGACAAAGGAGCTGGTTTTGGTGGCACAACTAATAAAGTTACTTTTATTGACAGTGATTTCAATGTGTTTCCAATGGAATTAAAAACTAAAGAAGAGGTTGCTAACGATATTTTAATTAAAATAATTGCTCGCTATGAAGCTTAAATTATATAGTTTTCTTTTATTATTATTATTTGGTATTACTCAAGCGCAACAATTAAATTGTACTGTAAATGTGAATGCCGATCAAATTACAATTACAAACAAACAAATTTTTAGTACTTTAGAAAAATCACTAAATGATTTTATAAACAAAACAGATTGGACAGGAAAAGTATACAAACAAGAAGAAAAAATTAATTGTTCAATGTATATTACGGTAACGGCCTATGATTCTAATCAATTTACTGCTACAATTCAAGTTCAATCTTCTCGACCAATTTATAATTCCTCTTATTCTTCACCAATTTTGAATTTTAACGACAAAGATTTTTCATTTAAATACAATGAATTTGAAAATTTAAATTTCAATCCTACCAATTTTGAATCTAATTTAATTTCTGTAGTTGCCTTTTATAGTTATGTAATTATTGGAATGGATGCAGATACATTTACGAAACTAGGTGGTAGTAAATATCTTGAAACTGCTCAGGATGTTTCCAATGTTGCAATTTCTGGAGGTTATAAAGGTTGGGGGCAAGCTGACGGTACACAAAACCGTTATTTTCTAATAAATGACATGCTTTCCAATACTTTTAGTCCGTTTAGGGAAGCATTATACGAATATCATTTTGAAGGACTTGATATTATGCACAGTGATTTAAAAACTGCAAAACTTAAAATCAGTGATGCCATTTCTACACTTGGTAAAATTAATGAAACACGTCCAAATGCTTTTATTACCAGGATTTTCTTTGATGCTAAATCAGATGAAATTGTTTCTGTTTTTTCAGCCGGACCATCAATAGATATCAAAGAATTAATGGGAAAATTAAATTCGATTTCTCCAATTAATTCATCTAAATGGGCGCAAATTAAGTATTAATAGGTTTAAATATATATTGATTTAATGCTAGCTTCACTTTCAATAAGTAATTTTGCTTTGATTGATAAATTAGGAATTGATTTTTCTGATGGATTTTCAATTATAACTGGTGAAACGGGTGCCGGAAAATCAATTTTACTCGGTGCTTTAGGATTAGTTTTAGGAAAAAGAGCCGACTTGTCTTCCCTTAAAAATAAAGAGGAGAAATGTGTTATTGAGGCTCATTTCCAAATTGCAAATTACAAACTTCAACCTTTTTTTGAATCCAATGATTTAGATTATGAGGACGAAACTATAATTCGAAGAGAAATATTGCCTTCAGGAAAATCTAGAGCCTTTATAAATGACAGCCCAGTGAATCTTCAGGAATTGCAAGAGCTAAGTGTATTTCTAATTGATATTCATTCTCAACATCAAACTCAAGAGCTTTCAGAAGAACTTTTTCAATTTCAAATAATTGATTCAGTTGCTCATAATCAAGAGAATATTAATCTATACTCAGCAATTTTAAGTTCTTTTAAAAAAGATAAATCACAACTTTCAACTCTTACTTCTAAATTACAATCGCTATTAAAAGAGCAAGATTACAATACATTTCTATTAGAAGAATTGTTGTCGGCTAATTTAAAAGTGAAGGATCAAGAGGAATTAGAACAAGTATATGAACAGCTTAATAATGTCGAATTTATTAAGGAAAATATAGATAAATCTTTGGCTTTGGCCAATGAGGAGCAATTTGGAATACTTCAAAATCTTAAGGAAATTAAAATTGCCTTACAGAAAACAATTGCTTTTTCACCAGAATACCAATCCTTATTTGACAGAATTAATAGCGTAACTATTGAATTTGACGACATCATCAGTGAATTAAGTCAGCAAACTGATAATTTAGTTCACGATCCTGAAAATTTAGAATTGGTCAATCAAAAATTGCAAAACATTTATAATCTACAAAAGAAACACCAAGTTAACTCAGTTGCAGAACTTTTAGATATTCAAAATGATTTGGACAATAAAGTGGTTTCAGTAGTAGAATTAGAATTTGAGATAAATAAATTGGCTGCTAAAATCGAAAAAGCAACCACTGAATTAGATACTTTAGCAATTAATATACGCAACAATAGATTAAAAGCTGTTCCTGTATTATCTGAAAAATTGATATTTATTTTAGAACAATTGGGAATGCCAAACGTTCGCTTTAATATGGAATTAAAAGAAACGGATCACTATTTTGCAAATGGGAAAGACGAATTACAATTTTTATTTTCTGCCAATAAAGGTTCTGATTTCGGATTATTGAAAAAGGTAGCGTCGGGCGGTGAATTATCAAGAATAATGCTTGCAGTAAAAGGAATTTTGGCGCAATATTCTAGTTTACCCACCATAATATTTGATGAAATTGATACTGGTGTTTCCGGTGAAATTGCTAATAAAATGGCAGCTATTATGAAAGACATGAGCGGTAAAATGCAAGTTTTTTCAATTACACATTTACCACAAATTGCCGCAAAAGGAAAAATGCATTATAAAGTATATAAGTCGATTCAGGGTAACACGACTATTTCAGAATTAAAACTGCTCACATTTGAAGAAAGAATTGTTGAAATTGCAGAAATGCTATCTGGAAAAGACATTTCTGATTCTGCTTTAAATCACGCAAAAGCCTTATTAAATTAAATATTTTTTTAATTTTGCAACACAATAAATACAACTACTATTATTAATTAGTTTAAAATAAGAAAATGATTATAGAACCAAGAATGAGAGGGTTTATTTGCTTAACAGCACATCCAAAAGGTTGTGAGCAAAGTGTAAAAAATCAAATTGAATATGTTAAATCAAAAGGACCAATTGATGGAGCTAAAAAAGTTCTAGTTATTGGAGCATCAACAGGATTTGGTTTGGCATCAAGAATTACAAGTGCTTTTGGTTCAAATGCCTCTACTATTGGTGTATTTTTTGAAAAACCACCATCAGAAGGAAAAACTGCTTCACCAGGTTGGTATAATTCAGCAGCTTTTGAAAAATTAGCTCATGAATCAGGATTGTACGCAAAAAGTATCAATGGTGATGCTTTTTCAAATGAAATAAAACAACAAACTATCGATTTAATTAAAGCCGATTTAGGACAAATTGATTTGGTTATTTATAGTTTAGCATCACCGGTTAGGTTAAATCCAAATACTGGTATTGCACCGTTCTGTACTAAAACCAATAGGAAAAACATTTACAAATAAAACAGTTGATTTCCATTCAGGTAACGTTACAGAAGTTTCAATTGAGCCTGCTAATCAAGAAGATATTGACAATACTGTTGTTGTAATGGGTGGTGAAGATTGGCAAATGTGGATGAATGCATTAAATGAGGCAGGAGTTTTAGCTAATGATGCTTTAACTTTAGCCTATTCTTATATAGGACCAGAAGTTACTGAAGCCGTTTATAGAAAAGGAACAATTGGTCGTGCAAAAGATCATTTAGAAGCTACTGCTTTTGAAATTACAAAACAATTAGAAAGTGTTAACTGCAAAGCTTACGTTTCGGTGAATAAAGCTTTGGTAACTCAAGCAAGTTCTGCAATTCCAGTAATTCCATTGTATATTTCTTTATTGTATAAAATAATGAAAGAGGATGGAATTCACGAAGGTTGTATCGAACAAATCCAACGTTTATTTGAACATAGATTGTATTCAGGTTCTGAAATTCCAACAGATGATAAAGGCAGAATAAGAATTGATGATTGGGAAATGAGAGATGATGTTCAAGAAAAAGTGGCTAAGTTGTGGAAAGAAGCAACAACAGAATCTTTACCAAAAATTGGAGATTTAAAAGGTTATACAAGTGATTTTCATAATTTATTTGGTTTCGGATTCGATGGTGTAGATTATCAAGCTGATACCAATGAAATGGTAAATATTTCAAGTATCTCATAAATAGAAATTATAGTTATATTCCATAAATTAGAAATGTATTTTTCAATAATAATTCCGGTTTTCAATCGTCCAGACGAGATAAAAGAACTTCTAGATAGTTTAGTTCAAACTGACTATAAAGAAGATTTTGAGTTGGTTATTATTGAAGATGGCTCTAATTTGACTTGTGAAAATGTGATAGATTCATTTAAAAGCAAATTAAATATATCCTATTATATTAAAGAAAATACCGGACCTGGTGATTCTAGAAACTATGGAATGAAAAAGGCAAAAGGGGATTATTTTTTGATTTTTGATTCCGACTGTATTATCCCTAAAAGCTATTTATCCGCAGTTTCAAAGCAGTTGAAACGAGATTATGTTGATTGCTTTGGTGGCCCTGACCGAGCGATGGCTAGTTTTTCAAATATTCAAAAAGCTATTGACTTTACAATGACTTCGTTTCTAACAACGGGCGGAATTCGTGGTGGTTCTGAAAAAATAGATCGCTTCCAACCTCGAAGTTTTAATATGGGATTGTCTAAAAAAGCTTATGAAATTTCTGGTGGTTTTGGTGCTATTCACCCAGGAGAAGATCCTGATTTGTCAATTAGATTATGGAAATTAGGTTTTGAAACTAAATTATATTCTGATGCTTTCGTTTATCACAAAAGAAGAATTGATTGGGATAAATTTTACCTTCAAGTGAATAAATTTGGTAAAGCCAGACCAATTTTAAATAGCTGGTATCCAGAATACAATAAGATCACTTATTTTTTACCGTCTCTTTTTATTGTAGGATTTTATTTTTCAATTTTCCTATTAGTATTTGCCCAGGATTTACTTCTAAAACTCTATTTTATTTACTTTTTCATTTTGTTTTTAGTTTCAACTTATAAATCCAGAAACTTTATTGTTGGCTATTTATCAATAAAAGCCGCTTGGAAACAGTTTTCAGGATACGGATTTGGTTTTATTGAATCGTTCTTTAAAATTTTAGTTTTAAAACAAAAACCAGAAGAAGCTTTTCCTGAATTATTCTTTAAGAAATGACAAAAATAGTTGGATTAACTGGCGGAATAGGAAGTGGTAAAACAACGATTGCTAATCATTTAATATCGTTAGGGATTCCAGTTTATAATTCTGATGAACAAGCTAAAAAAATTCTTTATTTACCAAAAACCATAGATTCTTTAAAGTTAGTTTTTGGAAATACCATTTTTTCTAATGAAATGCTTGATAAAAACAAACTATCAAAACTTGTTTTTAATAACCCAGACCAATTAAAGTTACTCAATCAAATAATACATCCCGCTGTAAAAATTGATTTTAAAAAGTGGCTTAACGCAAATAAAAATTCACCACTCGTAATAAAAGAAGCTGCAATTTTATTTGAAAGTGGTAGTTATAAAGATTGTGACGCGATAATTTCCATTTCTGCACCTCAAGAAATGAGAATCCAAAGAGTTATTGAAAGAGATCATCTAACTTATGAAGAGGTGATGTCTAGAATTAACAACCAGTGGACGGATGAAATGCGAAAAAACAAGAGTGATTACATTATTGATAATCAAAATATTAAAAAAGCGTGTACCCAAACAGAAAATACTATTAAAAAATTATTAAATTATTAAAAAAAGTATTAATTGTTAATGTTTGGTTAATATATTAATAGAATAAATGTTAAAATATTAAATTTGATTGATGAATAAATTATTTTTCCGTTTACTGATTGTATTAATGAGTTTGTCTCTAATTGGGATAATATTAGTACAAGTTTATTGGTTTAATTCTTCATTTCAGAATAATGATGAGCAATTTCGTTTTCACGTTCAGCAAGCGATTGTAAATGTTTCTAATAAATTACAAAAAAGAGAAGCATATAGTTTCTATGATAAATACAATCGTTTCAAGGACAGTACCGGAAAAGCGCCTCAAAAAAAAGATTTATTAGAGTTTTATTATGTTCAAAAAAACACACAAACTAATGAAACTATAATATATTCGAACAGTATCATAGCCGAAGATTATTCATTATCATCATCTCTTTTTAATAAAAAAGTTGATAGTGTTAAATTAAAGAGTTTTTCTTCGAAAAGGACTACTGAAATATATAATGATAATAAAATTGATAATTCGTCCGTTCAAAATAGTATAATTCCGGATTCTAAAATTCAAAAATCAGGAAGTTTAGATATATTAGATAACGCACAGTTTGAGATTTTCTTTAAAGATATTGCTTCAACAATGCCAATTCAAGAAAGAGTTTCTAATGAAATTCTTCAAAAATTATTGTTGAATGAGTTGGATGAGTTCGGCATAAAAACGCCTTTTGAATATGGAATTTACAGTAATGGTTTAGCCACCAAAATTAAATCTGAAAAATTTAATTACGACAAACACAATACGTATTCAATTCCCGTTTTTACAGACAATGAAGGCACAAGTTCTTATCAATTATTGGTTAGCTTTCCGCATAAAAAGACTTTTTTATTTTCGGAATTGTTAGGAATAACAGTATTGTCAATAATTTTTACATTGATTATCATTATTGCTTACTCCAGTGCTTTGAATCAATTAATTCGTCAAAGACAGATTTCTGAAATTAAAACAGATTTCATTAATAATATGACGCATGAATTTAAAACACCAATTGCGACTATAAATTTGGCTTTAGATGCGATTAAAAATCCTAAGATAATTGACGATAAGGATAAAGTTCAGCGCTATTTACAAATGATAAGGGATGAAAATAAGAGGATGCACGCGCAAGTTGAAAATGTTTTAAGAATTTCTAAATTAGAAAAAAGAGAATTAGAAATCAACAAGGAAAATAACAACTTACACGACATTATTGATGAAGCAGTTGAACATATCAATTTGATAATTGAAGACCGTCAAGGTACTATAACAACTCATTTTGATGCGACTAGAACATCAGTTTTATTGAATGACGTTCATTTTACAAATGTAATTGTAAATATTTTGGACAATGCAATTAAATATTCTCCAGAAACACCTTTGATAGATATTTATACTGAAAACGTAAAAGATTTCATTATAGTTAAAATAAAAGACCAAGGTGCTGGAATGAGTAAAGTAGCTCAAAAGAGAATATTTGAAAAGTTCTACAGAGAACACACTGGAGATTTACACAATGTTAAAGGCCACGGATTAGGACTGGCGTATGTTAAGAAAATTGTAGAAAATCATGAAGGTGAAGTTTATGTAGAAAGTGAAAAAGGAAAAGGAAGTACATTTATAATAAAATTACCACTAATTAATTAATAATATTATGGAAACAGACAACAAAAAAATTCTTTTAGTAGAAGACGATCAAAATTTTGGAGCCATATTAAAAGACTATTTAATGCTAAATGATTTTGATGTTACTTTAGCTAAAAATGGAATGGAAGGTTTTGAAAAATTCAAAAAAGATACCTACGACTTGTGTATTTTAGATGTAATGATGCCTTATAA
>Ga0102872_1000577_pt1 | contig 9661 bp, 8 predicted proteins | sample Colrivmeta1547A3_FD_78438 | JGI IMG/M metagenome (GOLD analysis project Ga0102872, IMG submission 78438) | Estuarine microbial communities from the Columbia River estuary - metaG 1547A-3 | ecosystem: Environmental > Aquatic > Marine > Intertidal zone > Estuary | place: USA: Columbia River Estuary...
AAAAGAGACTGGGCTAAACGGCGAACAGTTGTCGGCATTGATAATACCGGCACTGAAAAGTGGGGATCTTATTCAGTTGAGTCAAAAACGGTATATGCTCGCTGAAACGAGAGAGGCCATTAAAACAGCCATAATTGAACTGGCGAAGGACAGCCAATGTTTTACGGTTATTCACGCAAAGGCTCAGTTGGGGCTCGGCAGAGGTCTGACAATAGAGATTCTAGAATACCTCGATTCAGTTCAGTTTACTCGCAGACACAATGATGGAAGAGAACTATTTTCTAAAGGGCGTTTTTCTTGAACAGCAGCTTAAGTGAGTAGGTGTTTTTTTCTGATAATGGAAGGGCGACATCCCCGGTGGGATGCCTGGTTTTCAAAACCAATGAGACGCTGATAAAGTGTTTGGTGGGTTCGACTCCTACCCCTTCCGCCATTTTCTTTTTTGATCGCGCCGACAATTTATAACCCGAGGTTTTTTGTGTCTACAGATAAACTGGTTCAGTCGCATCCCCTCAGTGAGGCTATCTATGAAGGGGTTTTGGAAACACCTCCATGGCATAGTCTGCTGAAATTACTTGAGCGGTATGTCGCAACCAAAAGCGCATCACTGGTAATTCGCCGCCCCACAGAAGAGGGTCCCGGATCAACAATAACGCTCTTTGATAACCAAGACGCGCTGCTGGATTTTCAAACCAATAGTTACAAAGATTCGCCTTTTGCTGAGTTGCCAGAAGACCGCGTATTTTGCCTAAACGATCGAGTCACCCAGCGTGAACTGGAAAATTTGGACCATTATAAGTATTTTTTAAAAGTCTATGATGTCACCGACATCATGGGTTTTGATATTTGCGACAACAATAATGACAACCATAGCAGGCTTAGGTTACGGGTTGTTCGTATGGGGGATGAGCCTAAATTTTCCGATGATGACAGACGACGATTGGCCACTATTATTCCATTGATGAAAAAGTCGTTGGCCATCTATTCTCGAATGGAGATCGGTGGCGTTAGCCAAGCGATATATCAACAGCTACTGTCCTCCATGGGGATTGCCTGTTTTATTCTCGGTGCAAACTATGAGGTGATGGCGAAAAATTATTTAGCCGAGATGGTGCTGAGTAATAAAGATGGTCTATCTCTAGTTGGCAAAAAACTATGCTGCGTGGATGCGGATGACCAGCTAACACTGACGACTATTTGCGAAAAGCTTCGTCACAATATTGCCCAGGCCAAACCGCAACAGCTACCCGATAAATTTACTATTAATCGTCCGCAAGCTATCTCAAGTTGGGGGGCGTTGATTCGCCCAGTAGACAGTGGTGATTTTATGGGCGCCGAAAATAACCCGGAACTGTTACTGCTGTTGCGCGACGCCAATCGCCGTCAATTGCCGACCCCCAGTTTATTAATCGATATATTTGGGGTGACCCTAGCTGAGGCGAGGCTTACGCTAAAATTACTTGAGGGTTTAAGCTTGACCGCTGCAGCTGAAGCTCTTGGCGTGTCTCGCAATACGGCGCGTACACAATTAAGTTCGGTATTTTATAAGACCGACCTCAACAGTCAGACACAGTTGGTGAAGTTAGTCTCAGATGTCTTGAGTGATCACTGGCTGTAAAGCGCTGTCAAAGACACTGTAGTTGCTCATATCCCCGCGTGCGGAAATGCCCCTGCGGGCTGCGTCGCGTTGCGACTTGTCTTAAATGCTACGCATTTAATCGAACCCGGGGATTTACCTCAAATCAACCGGGAGGGCCAAATAAAAAACCCCAGCTTATAAAAGCTGGGGTTTTTTATTTGGTGCACCCGGAGGGATTCGAACCCCCGACCAATTGGTTCGAAGCCAACTACTCTATCCAGCTGAGCTACGGGTGCGTGGTGGAAAATTGTAACTGATTTGCCGTTACTATACAGCGGCTAAATTAGTGGGGCCCTTATTTAGCGTTCTAAATACTGCAACTTATCGGGTACGCCGTCCCACTCTGCTGCGTCCGGGGAGGGATCCTTTTGCGAGGTGATATTTGGCCAAATGTTAGCGAGTTCGGCGTTCAGCTCGAGATAAATTTCTTGGCCTGCGGGGATTTCATCTTCCGCATAGATCGCGCCAGCTGGGCATTCTGGTTCGCACAAGGCGCAGTCGATACACTCATCCGGGTGAATAACGAGGAAATTCGGGCCTTCATAAAAACAGTCTACAGGGCATACTTCTACACAGTCCGTGTATTTGCACTTGATGCAGTTGTCTCCAACGATAAAGGTCATGGCGTGTTCTCTTTGGTCTGTGTGCCTAGGCGGCTTGCGCGGCCTATCTGATTTGCGCGGCATTATAGCAGGAAGCCTCCCGCTGTGAATGCCTTGTTAAGGTTTTTTGCCTCTATCTTATAACTGAAAAATCTAGAGTAGCTTTTTCAATTCATACAGCGCGTCGAGGGCGTCTCTCGGCGACAGGTTGTCTGGTTTGAGCTGTTCGAGACGCTCTATTAATTTCTTATTGCTGGCTGGTGCGTACAGCTCACTTTGCAGCGGAGCTGGCGCGCCTGCTGTGGCTATTTTTGGCGTGACGAGGGCTAGACTGCCGGCTTCGAGATTGGCTAACTCTTGGCGAGCGAGGAGGATTACTTCTTCTGGAATGCCGGCAAGCTTTGCCACTTGAATACCATAGCTTTTGCTGGCTGGCCCATCTTCGATACTGTGTAAGAAAACGATGTTCTCGTTGTACTCGGTTGCGCCCAAGTGAACATTGACGGCTCCAGCGACTTTTTCGGGTAGCGATGTTAGCTCGAAGTAATGGGTGGCAAAGAGTGTGAACGCTTTTAGTTTTTCGCCTAAATAAAAGGCGCAGGCCCAGGCGAGTGAAAGCCCGTCGAATGTGCTGGTGCCGCGGCCCACTTCGTCCATTAAGACGAGGCTGCGGGCTGTTGCGTTGTGAAGGATGTTGGCGGTTTCGGTCATTTCTACCATAAAGGTGGAACGGCCACCGGCGAGATCATCGGAGGAGCCTATCCGGGTAAAAACGCGGTCGACGATACCGATGCGCGCGCTGCTGGCGGGGACAAAGCTACCGATTTGGGCGAGCAGAACGATGAGCGCTGCTTGGCGCATGTAGGTTGATTTTCCGCCCATATTGGGGCCGGTGATAACGAGCATTTTGCGCGAATTGTTCATGACTATGTCATTTGCGACAAAGGGTTTGTCGGACACTTTTTCGACCACGGGATGGCGTCCGCCACGTATATCGATCCCTGGGCTTTCTTGCAGTTCTGGACGGCAGAAGTTGAGGCAATGGGCGCGTTCGGAGAGGTTTGCCAGCACGTCGTGTTCGGCAACAGCAGCGGCGCAGTTTTGCATGGCATCGAGGCTTTCATTTAGTCGCTCAAGCAGCTCGTCGTAGAGATATTTCTCCCGAGAGAGTGAGCGGCTCTTTGCACTGAGAGCTTTGTCTTCAAAGGTTTTTAATTCTGGGGTGATGAATCGCTCGGCATTTTTTAAGGTCTGGCGGCGAATATAGTCTACTGGCGCATTGTCACTTTGGCCTCGAGAGATTTCAATGTAGTAGCCGTGCACTCTGTTGTAGCCGACCTTTAATGTGGCAATTCCTGTCCGTGTTTTCTCGCGCTCTTCCATTGCCAACAGAAAATCACCGGCGTTGGTGTTGAGTGCGCGCAGCTCGTCAAGTTCAGCATCGTAGCCATCGGCAATAACGCCGCCCTCGCGAATGACCACTGGTGGGTTTTCCTTGATCGCGCTAGCCAAAAGCGCCACCAATTCAGGCAGTGGTTGAGCCGCTTGAGCAAGATTGGCGAGGTGAGTGAGGGACGTATTGGCGAGCGCTGACTGGATCTCTGGCAACACAGCAAGCGACTGGTGGAGTCGCGTGAGATCTCGCGGCCGAGCTGAACGCAGTGCGACGCGAGTAAGAATACGCTCCATGTCACCCACCTGTTTTAGTTGGTCGTGCAGGGGTTCATAGAGGTAATCGGTTTGCAGTGCGGCGATGGTCTGTTGGCGAGCATCGAGAGTGACTAAATCTTGCAGGGGGCGATTAAGCCAGCGTCGCAACAGTCTGCTGGCCATGGCTGTCGCTGTGTTATCCAGCACATCGAGCAGAGTATTTTCATGGCTGCCCGATAGATTGGTATCCAGCTCTAGATTTCTGCGGCTAGAAGCATCTAATGACACGCTATCTTCGCGGTTTTCGGCACTAATACTGCGAATATGCGGCAGCGATCCGCGCTGGGTATCTTTTGCGTACTGCAGCAGGCAGCCGGCCGCGCTGATCGCGATGGGGAGATGATCGCAACCGAAACCACTTAAACTGCCGGTTCCAAATTGCTGATTTAGCTGTCGTTCGGCGCTGTCGAAGTCAAACTCCCAGCTATTACGGCGACGTACGCTGGGACGGTTAGCCAAAAAGTCGTGGTCGGCTAGCGCGTCTGAGATCAATATTTCAACGGGATCTAGTCGCTGAAGTTCGCTGATCAGTTCTTCCTCGCTGGTTAACTCGAGCAGCTGAAACCGCCCGCTGCTCATATCCAGAGAGGCGATGCCGAAGGTCTGATGCTGATAGGCAATCGCCAGCAGGAGATTATCGCGTCGGGCATCAAGCAGTGCTTCGTCGCTAATCGTGCCGGGTGTCAGCACGCGCATAACCTGACGTTCAACCGGGCCTTTACTGGTTTCAGGGTCGCCAATTTGCTCGCAGATCGCGACGGAATGCCCCTGTTTGACTAACTTGGCGAGGTAATTTTCAGCGGCGTGGTAGGGCACACCACACATTGGGATCGGGTTGCCGTTGGTTTTGCCTCGAGCGGTGAGGGTGATATCTAAGATTTGACTGGCGCGTTTGGCGTCATCGAAAAACAGCTCGTAAAAATCGCCCATGCGATAGAACACAATATCGTGAGGATGTTGCGCCTTTATACGCAGATATTGCTGCATCATTGGAGTGTGAGTGTCAGAACTCGCTGGTTGATTGGCGCTCATGAATACCGGGCTCTTTCAAAGATGACTAAACCGACCACTATATAAGTCGGGGCTAACAAGGGACCGAATTCTACCAGACGAACTGATTTATAATAGTAGCCACGCTAAGTTTGCAAAAAAGCTATAGCCAGCCACCAAACGAAGATACACTTTCCCTATGCAGGCAGAAATCTATCATCTTTCCGAACAATTAGGCAGTGCTCTGTTACAGCAGGGCACAACAGTCACGACTGCTGAATCGTGCACAGGCGGTGGAGTGGCCCATGCTATTACCGCTGTTGCTGGCAGTTCTTCGTGGTTTAATTGCGGCTTTGTCACCTACGCCAACAGCGCCAAACAACGCATGCTGGGAGTGCCGTCTGACATTATTGAACGCGACGGCGCGGTGAGTGAAGCGGTGGTGCGGCAGATGGCAATCGGTGCCGCCGAGGAGGCCGGGGCGGACTATGCCGTCGCTATTAGTGGCGTTGCGGGCCCGGGCGGCGGCAGCGCAGACAAGCCAGTCGGCACTGTCTGGTTTGCCTGGCGCAGTCCGAAGGGGGTGAAGGCGGAAAAATATTTGTTCAGTGGTGATCGCGCGGCGATTCGTGATCAAGCTATCAAAATTTCTCTAGAGGAACTATTGCATCAAGTTACCGGATGTAATACTGTACACCCATACAGTTAATCGCTGAGAATAAAATAGTAGTTTCGTTGGGCCCCTAGGACTCGGGACGCGTATAAACGCACTAACTTATTTCAAGATCGCGGCTTAGGTTAAAGGCTACATTCAAACAGAGATTCAAACAGAGGTTAAAACAGAGGTTAAAACTATGGACGCCAACAAATCAAAAGCACTAGAAGCCGCACTGGGTCAGATTGAGCGCCAGTTTGGTAAGGGATCAGTCATGCGTATGGGCGAGGGTGTTCGCCAAGCTATCCCCGCCATTTCTACAGGGTCACTTGGGCTGGATATTGCTCTTGGTATTGGCGGCCTTCCTAAAGGGCGCATCGTTGAAATCTATGGCCCTGAGTCATCAGGTAAAACAACACTCACGTTGCAGGTTATTGCAGAGGCGCAAAAAGCGGGTGGTACCTGTGCCTTTATCGACGCAGAGCACGCGCTTGACCCGGAATATGCGGAAAAACTGGGCGTTGTTGTTGATGATTTGATTGTATCTCAGCCAGATACTGGCGAGCAGGCACTCGAAGTGACTGATATGCTCGTGCGTTCTGGCGCGATCGACGTGTTGGTTGTGGACTCCGTTGCAGCACTCACACCGCGCGCTGAAATTGAAGGCGAGATGGGCGATCACCACGTTGGCTTGCAGGCACGTTTAATGTCGCAGGCACTGCGCAAGTTGACCGGCAACATTAAAAACGCCAACTGTTTAGTTATTTTTATCAACCAAATCCGTATGAAAATCGGCGTCATGTTTGGTAACCCAGAGACAACCACCGGCGGTAATGCGCTGAAATTTTATGCTTCCGTGCGCCTTGATATCCGACGTATCGGTGCAGTGAAGGAGGGTGAAGAGATTGTTGGAAGCGAAACGCGTGTCAAAGTGGTCAAGAACAAGGTGGCTCCACCATTCAGACAAACCGAATTCCAGATTTTATATGGCAAGGGCATTAACCGAAACGGCGAACTCGTTGATTTGGGTGTCAAGAATGGCTTGATTGATAAGTCGGGTGCTTGGTATGCCTATAAAGGCAACAAGATTGGTCAAGGCAAGGCTAATGTCGGTGTGTTCTTGACTGAAAATCCAAAAATTGCCGCCGAAATTGAAGCAGCAATACGTGAAAAAGAACTGAAAAAACCAACGCCCGTCAAAGATGAGCCACTGGGTGAGTTCACGGAAGAATAAAATAATGGACCAATGTTCAATCAACTCTGAACATGACTGCCATCCTGCAAAAAGCGCCCTGTGGCGCTTTTTGTTCAACTGCGGTTTGCTCAATTGCCCTTCCAATTCTGGGGTAGCGAATTCGTATAGGGTGTCCATTACCTCATGTTAGATCTGCCGCCAGTTATAACGCCCAGCAAGTTGCGCATAGCGGCCATGGATCTTCTGACGGGACGCGAGTATTCGCGCGCTGAACTCGCAGAAAAATTGGCCAAACGTTTTGACAATCATGAAGCGATTCCGGTCGTGCTGGACCAGCTTGCCGACGAGGGACTGCAGTCGGACACTCGCTTTGCCGAAGCCTTTATACGCTCCCGTATTTATCGCTGTCACGGGTTGTTGAGGATACGCCAAGATATTCGACAGAAAGGCATTAGCGATGAATTGGTCGCGCAAGCCCTCGACAAAGCCGAGGTCGACTGGTTCGAACTGGCGCGAGAATTAGCTCAAAGGAAATTTGGCCCTGACCCTGCGGTCGACCAACGAGCCAAGGCCAAGCGCATGCGGTTTTTGCAATACCGTGGATTCAACTATGATCAGATTAAATACGCGCTGGCAGCAACAGAGCCCCGTGAGACTGGCGATTCTTGGGACTAACGTGGCCCGTATTAGTCTCGACAGTCACAGGGTTGTTTAACCGGCCGTGGTTCAGCAGTTTATTCCGAATCCATTCTTACTTGCGTTTTATTGCTGAGGATTTATTGGTGAGGTTTTTTTGCCAGCGCTCTATTACGGTGACTATCGGCACAAAGCGCCGGCAGTGCCGCTCACTATAAATAGCGATCAAATAGCTCGACCAGTTTTGGCTCTATCCAGCTGTGCCCAGCGAGATTTTTAATAAAGCCGCAGTGTCCGCCGTAGGGCTGTATATCAATTGATAACGACTCGTTGGAATCAATACGGGCAATATCCGTCACCGGTAGAATGGGGTCATCCGCGGAGGCAATCAGATGTGTCGGCACGCGAAGGTTGGCCAAACGACTGCCGGTCAATGCGTAGGAGCGAAAGTAGGTATCTACGTCATCAAACGGTGTGTAGCGATGAATAAAGAGTGTATTCATATCGCTTAGACAGCGTGCTCGGTGGAGATCGTCGGCGAAGTCGTATTCTGGGAAATGTTCAAGCTTTTTACGCAGCGACGTGCTCCAGCGTTTGAAAAAATACTTTTCGTAAATAACCGGCGCATTGTCCAGCGCCGTCATGGCATTAACAGGATCAATTGGCGGGCATATTGCCACTGCCGCCGTTAAATTGAGGTCTTGTCCCGAATCAGCGGCGATACGCAACGTAAAATTGCCGCCCAGAGAAAAGCCGGCGAGAAAGATTTTCGAGAAAGTGTGCTGGGCGGTAAACGCAGCGATAACGTCCGCGACTTCAGGCGTTAGAGTTGAATTGAAAAGCCCGTAGTTTAAATGCTGAGTATCACCATGGTCGCGCATATTTAGTCGCAGCACATGGTAGCCGTGCTTTAGCAAATAGTTGGCTGTTGTCACTGTATAGGCTGACTGACTTGAACCCTCCCAGCCGTGAAGCAAAATAACCAGTGCATTTTTGCCCGAGTCACTGCGATCAAACTCTGCTTTTAGGCGAGTTCCATCAGACGCCGTGAGAATAAGCTGTTGGCTGCACAGTTTTCGTGCGAGGCGTTTAGCGCGAATTTTTCGCGGGCCGACACTGTTCAATATGCTTTGAACATGGGGGTTTCTCAACGACCATGGCGGAGTAAAAGTGCAGTTTGCAGTCATAGGCGGTAAAGGCAGCTATATTTGTAGAGATATATGCGCTTAATGGTGAGCGCGCTTTATAGGTGGATAACTTTAGAGGTTACCAATGGGTGGGTCAATGACTGCTGTTGACTCTCAGGTCGATCTTGCTTGTGGAGGGAGATGACAATGGAAAAAATTATGGCAAACGTCGCTGGCGCGCTAATAGGGGCTTTGTGGTTTTCTTGCGCTCTGGCAGCGGAATCCGCGGCTTGGGATGAGACAACAGTCGAGACCGACCGTTCACTGACGGAAGAGATGGAGTCGATTGATCAAGCTGTCACGGCGGATGCTTGGAATATCAGAAATGGTTGTGTACCCTTGCGCAGCGTCCGGCGCATTGAATTTGTCGACGACCAGACGGCGATCATAACGTTGTTCGGAAAAAAGAAAGTGGTGCTGCGACTGCAGAGAGTGTGCCCTGGAATCAAGCGCAATGGCTTTTTGCATGAAAACAGAGGTCATCGACTTTGCGAAGGATTTGATCGATTTACTGTCCTTGGTGGTTCGATGACAAGTTGTCGAGTAGAGTCCCTTGAACCCTATATTACAATCGAAGCGGCTGAGCCTGAGGGCAATCCTTAAAACGATAGCTGGCGGCTGATGTGCTGCCATTGAATACCACCTGCGGAAGTAGCCCCATGACAGCGTTGTTAAATTCTCGTAAAGCCATTTTTTCTGTTGTAAATATTCTTCAAGGGGCGCTTTTAGGCAGTCTTCTAGTCTCTGGGATGGTGGTTGCAGAGTCCGCCATTGAGTGGCGGGGAAGTTGGCAGCAGGGTGCGCTGCTGCTAGGGCGAGTTAAGCCGGGGCAAGTTGTCACTTACGGTGGGGAGTCGCTCGAGACAACTTCCCAAGGATATTTTTTACTCGGTCTCGACCGCGAAGCGGGGCCAGTGTCACGTGTGACCGTTCGCAATGCCGATGGCACTGAAGTAAACGAAGAGCAGAGGGTTGCTGCGCGCAGCTACGCCATTCAGCGAGTGAATGGTGTTCCCCAGAAAACTGTTGAGCCTGCGCAAGAAGATT
>Ga0102872_1000591_pt1 | contig 9554 bp, 7 predicted proteins | sample Colrivmeta1547A3_FD_78438 | JGI IMG/M metagenome (GOLD analysis project Ga0102872, IMG submission 78438) | Estuarine microbial communities from the Columbia River estuary - metaG 1547A-3 | ecosystem: Environmental > Aquatic > Marine > Intertidal zone > Estuary | place: USA: Columbia River Estuary...
CCTCGATTACGCAAAGTAGACAGCGCCGCGCGAGACAGGTTTTAGGTGATGTCACATGTTGTTTGCTTGCTGAAGTTCTGCTTTGCCAGATCGATCAACTAAAAGCTGCCTGTCCGCACCCGACACAGGAGCCGACTTTATGCTTCTGTGCGGGTATGGATGGATAGCTGCCGCTTGCAACGGTCGGAACGCTTGTTTTTACCGCTAACTTTTCAGACGATCGTTCAATCAGACTAACTCCTTATAGCTACCGTCTGTTCACCCGCCCGCATTCAAAAGATTGGGGGTGGCAGAACATCTCCCGTCGGGTACCTTTGGAAGGCAGCACTTAGCTGATTGGGACTATGTTTGGCGGTGCCCATCGTTTTGATCGAAGTGTTAAAGTTGGATGGTATGCTCTTAGAACAAGTCGAAAAGGTCCATCTGCAATCGGCAACCAAACGGAAGAGTATTCCGAGGGCTTGCTCGTTGAAGCAATTACAACACCTCCATTTCTGAGTTCCTGGTTCGAACTGCCAACAGCGTATCGGTTAAGAGGGTTGTCTATAAAAAAATATCTGCCATCTGGCTCAGCTCGGTATGCACTCAACGACCAAAATGCATCAACTGGCGGCGGTGTTGCGAAGTCGATTCGGTATTGTCTTGATGACGATAATGGTGCCCCTTTTATGTCCGTCATTGCAGTCAGATATACCGCTTCCATCTCGGGTAATGCGCCGAGCCCTGATAACGCAACTGCTGCACGGAAGCGTTCGTTCTTGCCGTATTGGGCTATAGCCTTGTCAGGCCAATGCCAGCCGTTAATTATCTCACCAAATTCCGTAATATCTCCGATAGCGCCAGCATCAAGCGCGAAAACTGCTTTTCGCCAAGCTGTGTTTGCGGCGGGTGACACTTGTGTCATTTTACCCAAACCAAATTGTCGATGCCGCCGGGCACGCATTGCTAACGGCGAACGAGGCGTTGTCCGCTCTAGGACTGCATTAACCTGCTCGAGCAAACGTTTTGGTCTATCTTGGACTAGGGGCGCAGTAATTCGCTGCAGCGATCTTGAAGTCTCAATATTAGAAACGATTTTAGATTGTACGGCTTGCGCGGCCGCTAAATCTTGTTTGTCGCTGACACCAATTCGAACTAGTGCCCAAGCGTCAGCACTGGGGATCCGGATGAGAAGACGATCGTCTGGGGCTTTTTTTCTCCAACCCGGACCCACAATTCGATACTTTCCTGTTGCCGTCGACTGGCCGTTTGAGCTTGCGAGGGCCAAGACGTCTGTATCCATACCCATAATGGCCAAACTGACGTACCTTCCCGAATTCAAAGGTATGTCCAGGTCGGCATGTACTCCGGTGGGCAAATCCAACCAGCAAGACGAATAAAGCGTATCATTGTTAGGCATTGTAACGCCACGATTTGTGTGATCACTAAGCGTGCGCCGATGACTAAAACGGTTACGAGCAGGTGAAGCAGCCGCGACCCTGGCCATTTCGCCAATAGAAAATGCGAAGAGTGCAGCTTGCAAAGCTTCTTGATCAAGTGCTTTGTTCGATCTTGACCCAGCAGGATATGAAGTGGCTGCCGCTAGAAGTGCTCCTAAGATTGTGCGGCGATCAATCATTTGCGACCGCTGATATCAGTGGACCGAAAAGCTGACTAATTGGAGCGCTAAACATCTTTGCCTTAGAGATCATTGCAAGCGCCTTGCCCATCTCTTAGAGCTTCTGCATCAAGCTACTGCAAGCAACGCCGCTGCGAGGGCGTTGTCGTGAACTTTGCGGCCTAAATCGTCCGCGACAGTTGCATCACGTTCTGTTATTGCGGTCTGGATAGCTTTCCAATTTCTCAAAGCCTCTTGCCGCAGCTTCTCACTAGTAAAGCCCAGCGGCCCAAAATAGTCCGGCGCGCCAAAGCGTGTATCCTCAACCATCCTCATCAACCGCGGGCTGCGGGCTGCTTGCCCTATTGAGCGACCGATCCTTAACGTCTGGGTAAAGAACTGGCGAGGTGAACTGTATTCGTCGCATAACGTTTCAAGTTGAGAGATTTTTTCTGCGATCTTTGCTATATCAATGTTAGTTCGCCGTTCACATGCTAGACGGCACACTAAGCCAAACAATGCGCCGGCCGCGGCCACTGCATCTAGAACCTCATCATCCTTAAGCCGGGTAATCGTTGCGCCACGCATCGGCTCTAAATGAACAATTGACCGCGCCTCAAGTATACGGAGTGCTTCGCGCACTGGGCCCCGACTGACGTTGAACCTATCTGCGAGCTCTTGTTCCCTGAGCCTGTCCCCAGGTTGAAATCCGCGGGACCCGATCAAGGTGACCACGTCTAATGCAATTTGTTCAGCGGACACGCGACGGCGCGGTACAGTTTGGACCTCTCGAGTTATGATCGCAATTCCTTCAATTGGTTCAGCGTGTAACAACAGCCTCTCCCGTCGCCTTAGAACACCGAGCTACTACAAGCCAAGAGAATCTATGTCTACCATATTGTTGACAATATTGTTTTCCAATCTATGGATACTATCAGAAGTTCGCCGTACAAACTCAGTTGAAAAGAACAAACGGGAGAGGAACACATCATGAAATCAGCACTTTACTTAGCCTCAGCGCTCGGTTTGGTTGCAGGTGCGCAAGCTAATCCGGCTCTTGCGCAAACTGCGGTGCCTGAAGATACAGAGGCTAGTGTTCCCGAAATTTTAGTTGTTGCCCGAAAGCGCGAAGAGTCGCTTGATGATGTTCCGGCGTCAGTCAGTGCACTCTCCGCAGCTGATCAAGAAAATCTTGTTCTCGATGGTATGGGTGATTACTTGCGTCAAACCGCCGGTGTTCTGCTTGTTTCGTCAGGCCCGGACTACCTCGCCGACATTTCTATCCGGGGGCAGGGCGGCGGGCGCAACGGCTTTTCGGAGAGCGCGACAGGTGTCTATCGGAATGGAATATTCGTTGCTGGTGGCGGCTTTGGTGGTCGGTCTTTTAACCGTCTCGACTATTTCGACAACGCGCGTGTGGAAGTGTATCGTGGACCGCAGGGCGCACTTTATGGTCGAAACGCGGTTGGCGGCGCCGTCAATGTCGTCAGCAACCGACCTACGATGGACCTTGGGCTTGCCAGCAACTTGGAATATGGTGCGGCTGACCGTTTGAAACTCGAGGGCATCGTTAACGGCGCTTTGATAGAAGACAGAGTTTCTGTCCGTTTGGGAGGTCTTATGATCAACCAGCGCGGAGGCGACATTGTCGATATCAACACTCTCAAAATACTAGACAGTCAGAAGTATGAAGGTGGCCGAGCGCAACTGCTCACCAAAATCGCATCGGGTTGGGAAGCACGACTGACCTATGAGGTGTACTCTTCCGAGGCTGCTGGCTTTACTGCCCTCGGTCAACGTCTCGCTGCTGGACTACCAGCTGGGCGTGTTTCAGATCCCAGCCCCTATCTGCGCAATGCTAGCCGAGTTGGTCGTGTAAAGATCAACGATAAGACCTTTCTTGCTGAACTAGATGGAGAAGTTGGCTTCGCCAATCTTGCCGCTGTTTTTGTGCACAAGAACAGGGACGGTCGCCGCCTTAATGAGGATCTAGATCATTTCCTTGGCCTCGAAGGTCTGGCTGGCGTCGACATGATCGGTAACCAGAGTGAAGATTTTAAACGTGATGGCGCTGAGATTCGACTTTCATCCAATGGGGATGGCCCTCTGAACTGGCTGGTCGGAACTGACTATCAAGATACACTCTCGGATGCTGTCGCGTTCAATGGTGGGACTGTTCCTGCGACCTCGTCTGCTGCGTTACGATCACAGGCAGTGCGCCGTGACACGGCACTTGAGAAGCTAACCTCATGGTCAATATTTGGGTCTATTGACTACGCAATTAGTAATCGATTTTCAGCCGGAATTGAATTGCGGTCTCAGCGCGATGAAAAGAACTTTCGGTTCCAGCGCATTGATCTGGTTACCGGGCCAGTGCAAACTTCTAACCCCGTTTGGCAGGAAACCTTGCCAGTAGCGTCTATCCGCTACAAGCTAGGAGATAATTCAAATTTATATGCCCGTTATGCAACCGGTTTTCGGCCAGGTGGTTTCAATCAGGGCGTAACCAATCTGGCCCAGCTAGAGTATAATCCCGAGACAGCGCAGTCTTTCGAGATGGGATTTAAAGGCCGCATCCCCGACCTGCGAATGCGGTTCGGTGTCGTCGGTTACTATACAATTACCGATGATATGCAGGTAGTGACAGCGGCAAGCGCTACAGACACGACCTTCACTCTTTCCAATGTAGCTGGAGCCAAGCAATGGGGCGCAGAGGCTGAACTGTCTGGGATAGTGACACTCGGGAATGGGCGCTTGAACTATAACCTGAGTGCAGCAACCCAAGATGGCCGTTTCGACGATGGTTCGACGATCATCGTCACTGGGCAGCTAGTTGATATCTCAGGAGGGCGCGTCAATCGTGCGCGTGACCTAACCCTGAATCTTTCGTCATTTTATTCGCATCAACTCTGGGATGGCGTCGACCTCGTGGTCGGTGGAAGCCTTAGGGCCGAACGGGGGGGATATGAAAATGCTACGGGGGGTACAACACACGTATCAGGTCGCAAATTAGAGAACTTTACCATTATAGATGCCCGCATCTCGCTTAAGAGCAAAGCTTGGCAATTGTCTGCCTTTGGAAAAAACCTGACCGATAAAACGTATATTATACAAAACGTAAACGGCAATAATTACTATAATGAGCGCGCTCGTTACGGTGTTGAGCTGAGCTTCAAGTTCGGAGGTGAACAATAGATGCGACCAGTTTGCACTTATTGAAGATCGAGAAGGGTTTTATCAAAGCGGTCAATGAGGGAGGTGCTATGCTGCGACGGCGTTTAGTCAAAGTCTCACTTGGCCTTATAATGTTGTTCTCCAATGGACATTTGCTTGCCAAGAGCTGGGATCCAGCCGTTGGGTCATTTGAACACGGGGACTCTGCGCGAACTGGTTTATTTGCAGATGCGTTGCCCTTCGCCGCGTCTGAAGGCGAACCGAAGGCCTCGGCAGTAGCCAGTCTGCCAGGTCTTTGGAGTGTAGCCATTGACGGCAAAGATCGAGTTTTTGCTTTTGCCGGCGTTGTTGGTGATCTTTCGACTGCCAAGCCCTTTGTTAGCCGACTTGATCCAACGAGCCATCGTGAATTGTGGCGCACTACATTGCCTATGGTTGAGGGGAAGGATGTCTGGATCTATCCTGGCGGAATTGGTGTTCACGCTAATGGATACCTATATGTGGCGTATGCTGCGCGCCTTGCCAAGCTCGATCCTGCAAATGGCAATGTCTTATCGTTCATTGATCTACCTACACCCAATGGGCTGACGAACAGCAGCTATAATGGCTTTATCGTTCTAAATGATGGGATGATTGTGACCAAGTCTCATCATCGCAAAGCCAATTGTCCGTCGCAGGGTTACCGTGCCTTCATAGTCTGCGGGGTCGATGGATTGCCAGCTTCGGCATTGGTAATGATCGATCCGGATAGGATGAAAATCATTTGGACTGGAGAAGCGAATGAGTTGATCGGAGGGCGGATCACAGCCACCCAGTTTCGTGGTAAGGAATATGTCTATCTGGCTGGCCTCGACAAGCTATACCGAATGCGCCGCGATGGAGCTAGGCTGGTGCCCGATACAGGATGGGGCCCAGTCACTTACCGTGAGGGCAAAGAGACCCCGGGAACCGCCGCAGTCGGTTTCGGGGATTTCGTGGTCATCCAGACCAACGCGCTGCCTACAGCAGCGCCGATGCGGATAACAGCAGTGTCACAGAGCAATGCATTGCAGCGTTTCTCGGTTCATCCTTTTGTAGATTCGAATGCAAAATGGTCATTCACTCCATCGAAGGCGTCGTCCGATTGGGCGGCAAGGCGAATATATACAAGTGAAGCCTATGGCGGCTTTGCTGCGTTGGATTTTGACCCGGAACGGGGTTTCTCAGTCGCTTGGAAGGCTAAGCAATATACCGGCTCCTTCATGACTTTGATGGGCAAAAGTGCGGAGCGTGTCGTGGTCGCGACAGATATGGGTGTTGCAGAAGCAGACGATTATGGCGCGCCCCAACACCGACAGGAGCATTTGGTCTGGCGTCGGGCCTCTGACGGTACGGAATTAGGCCGGGCTGAGAGGCTACCCCGCAACTTCGGCCTTACGCTCACGCCAAGTCAAAGCGGCGCTATCTATTACGCTACTGGAACAAAAGGGCTCTGGTATGCAACACCGCCAACGAGCAAAACGCGGCGATGAGGTTTGTGATCCCCATATTGCTTGCATCTAAGTTACCCTACGCCGCTTACGCAAGCTAATGCATGAAAGTGCGCCTAGCTATGCGGTAACCTCAAGTGTAGCTGGAAATGGGGGGCAGTTGCTGCTGAAGCCCATGATGATGACATTTCGTCGGAAGTTCTTGATCGAGGAGAATGTCCCCCGCTCGATAACTTTGATACGCTAGCAACGACTTCCAGTATGACCTTCAGAGATCATTACGTGCGGCGCGCTCAGCAAAAGTGTAGTGCAAAAGAAGCGCTAGCCAGTGGATGTACGTCTGCCCCACCTCAATAAATTGTTCACAAGACTTGAATGAATTACAACAAATCGACACAATTCATCGTCTAATCGGATTTGCGCAGCCCAATGTCTCAACACTAACTTTGCTGGCATAGTGCCCCACTGGTTCAAAGAGACCCAAGACGGGGCCCGCCAGCTGACTAGATGAAAGACCGGAGGTTGTATTCGTGAAACCTTTTGCGGGAGCAACGTGACGCAGCAGGAGTGCTCCTGTGCCTTCAGTCATAGACTCTACCCATCCAATACCGCATTCGGCACGCGCATTTTTGGGTCTAAGGTGGCGGGGACTAACTACCACTTTATATCGGCGCGACTTATCTAATTCGATCATCTCGTCAGCGAGGCATGATGCCGATCGGTCGGAAGGGTGGCGGTAGCTACAAAGAGACCAATAACGCACTTGGCCATGCCGAGCGTGTCGTTGACCATTCCAAGTCATCGGATACGAAGGGGCAATACCCGTCAACACCAGTACCTCGCCATATCGGAAATCAGTGAGGGCGATTGCATAGGCATTATCGCGATTGATGAATAAATCACCCTGACTTTGGTTACTGGGCGAGCCGCCTCCGCGCCATTCTATAGGATTTTGTGGAGATCCCTGGGCAGCGGGAAGCCTAGTTGGCCCAATCGTCTGGAGGCCATCGACTTCTTCCGGGACAGGGCATTGGCCGCCCAGCTCGACACTTGTGCCATTGGGCGCGACAAGCCAGACACGTGGGAGGCCAACACCGCCGCCGCGGAAACGCCGATCCGGCAGATATATACGATATAGCAATCGCAGTTTGGTTAATTCCTTTATAGAATAACCGACGGTCAAGTCGCCTTCTTTGCGGTCACGGTTCGCTGCTAGAGAGAAAGTATAGTCTCGTTTTACTGCATAGCGTTTCGCTCCGCTCAAAAATGGATTCGTAGAGCCTGCTGTCGGCGATAACTGAGTATCCGTGACCGCATCGAGCAAGGCATTGTCCGAACGTCGATGCAGGTTGAAGCTCATAAGACGCGCAAATGGAAATGTACCACGAAATTCAAGTCGTTCGCCATCTGAAAGATCGAAATCTGCGCGCCAATATCTCGCATTTGTGTCAACAAGAGGCAGGTCGTTAGGGCTGTGCCAGAAGCAGGGCTGCGTAACTTCCGCAGCCAGCGGTTGGGGAGCCATAAAGGAAAATGCGCAGGCAAGGAAGAGCGCGGGTCTCATCTGTCAATCTGCGTTGTAAAGAAGCGCCAGATCTCCTCTGGGCCATCAATATCGCCATTCTGTGGACCCAACTGCGCAAACCTGCCGCGTATTTCTTGCGGTGGCATTCTCGGCTCCCGATGCCCGCCATCATTAACACGGTAGTGTATGACCGGCGCGCCTGATTTGCAGGTACGATACTCGATACGAGTGACAGTTGAACGGTCATTCTTGTTCAAGTTGGGTAGGTCTTTGGCAACCCCCTTGACCGTGCAACCATTTCGAGCACGCCATAAGTCGAGCGTCGCAGGCATAGACAACATTGGTGTATTGTTTCCTCGTGCCAAGAGAAAAGCGTTGGGCGTGCCGTCATAAGGCATCAACGGATCAGCCGTTCCTGCCATGAACATCGCAGGCAAAGGCCTTGCAGATCTGCACATCTGCGCAATAACTTCAGGCATGGTAGAAATGACTGGTGCAATTGCACCAACAAGTGACGGCTTCTCGCAGCCAAGGCGCATGGACATCAGCCCCCCGTTGGAAACACCGGTGACAAAGATTGCACGCGGGTCAGCACCATAATCACGGATTAATGTTTCGATCAGGCTGGACAAAAAGCCGACATCATCTGCCGTGCTCCGCGTTCCCGAAATGGTTACGTCACGGCCATCATTCCATTGATTGTTGACCCCTTGTGGCGCCACCAACAAAAACTTTTCCCGTTCGGCCAACTTGGGCCAACTTGTCCATTTGAATATGTCGTTCGCTCCGCGTGTGCCACCATGCAGCACGATTACAGCTGGCCTGCTGCCATACTTGCTGCGCGGTGCTAGGACAAAGGCTTCCCGCTTAAACCCGCCAGAGGCAATCGCCACCGCTTCCGTCTGAATTTCCTGCTTTGCGTCATTTTTAGTAGCGAGCTGCTCTCTATCTTTTATCAATTTGCCGCTTGGCGGCGTCGCACTTGCAGAAGATTCACACGTGATCGCCAGGGTTGTGGCTGCAATAATTGTAAGCGAAGATCTCGCAACATCAGAAAAGCGCCTAATCAACATTTTGCATCTCCAACATGGTAGAAAAGTTGTATGCAAGATTGTCGACAATAGTTCAATTCGTTTTGTTATAGTTCGACGCTGTTGATCGGTAGTCGAGGCTGCCGCTGCCAAACGCGACGGATAATCGGCGAGTTGATCGCGCATCTAAAGGCCATCGGCGCATATGAAAACATCATCTTCGTGTTTCTGTCGGACAATGGCGCCGAATCCACAGATCCAATGAACATGGGTGCATGCAAGCGCTTGCAAGAGCCATTTGTATGCCAAGTGAAGCGCCTCGGTTGACTGCGGAAGACTTATTATGAGCTGGGCTTGATAGCACGCTGACGTATTGACCATCTTCGTCTGGGCACGGAGAGTGAGCCCTTTCTCGCGCCCAATTGAAAAGTGCTACGCCAAAGTGCATCCATTGGGATATTTGGAAAGTCTCCGTTAGCCTATTTTCTCGCTTCACGTGACCCAGCAGATCAATCCGAATATCACCGTCTTTAGCCATAATCCGCCTTCCTCCGACTCTCTCAGCCTAATCAGGAAGTTTGCGAATGAACATAGAAATTTGTGCACTATTTGTGCATAGCTAAAAAGCGCTATTTTAGCCGCAATCAGCACAACGCTGCGTTTAAATATTGTTATATATCAATGGTTTGAATGGCGCACCCAAGAGGATTCGAACCTCTGGCCTCTGCCTTCGGAGGGCAGCGCTCTATCCAGCTGAG
>Ga0102872_1000594_pt1 | contig 9544 bp, 8 predicted proteins | sample Colrivmeta1547A3_FD_78438 | JGI IMG/M metagenome (GOLD analysis project Ga0102872, IMG submission 78438) | Estuarine microbial communities from the Columbia River estuary - metaG 1547A-3 | ecosystem: Environmental > Aquatic > Marine > Intertidal zone > Estuary | place: USA: Columbia River Estuary...
ATGATCTCGCGGATATCGCCCACGCCGGTGCGCGAGGCGGCGTCCATCTCCATCACGTCAACGTGCCGGCCCTCCATGATCGCCACGCAATGCTCGCACTGGCCACAAGGCTCGGTCGTCGGGCCGCCGGTGCCATCAGGGCCGACACAGTTCATCCCCTTGGCGATGATCCGCGCGGTGGTGGTTTTGCCGGTGCCACGGATGCCCGTCATGATGAAGGCCTGCGCGATCCGGTCGGCGGCAAAGGCATTCTTGAGCGTGCGGACCATCGCATCCTGCCCGACCAGATCGGCAAATGTCTCAGGCCGATACTTTCGGGCGAGAACCTGATATGGTTTGGTGGTGGTTTCGGTCATTCTGCTCTTCGTCCTGTGCTCCAGAGCACGGTAATGGGCGGCAGGGCCGAGGTCCACCGGGAAGGAGCGAGTATGGCCGAGTTTGTGGTCAACGAAATTGAAGCGGGCGGCGGGTGGCTCGCCATTACGCCGCTGCCGGGTCGCGGAGGTTTGTTTCAGGCCGACTTCGCACGGCTTGTCGCGTGGGATCCGTCCCTTGTGATCAGCATGACGCCGACGCAGGAGATGGAAAGCCGCGGCGCGGCAAGTCTCGGGCGAGACCTCGCAGCAATGGGAATCGCTTGGGAGCATTTGCCGGTCATAGATTTTGGCGCGCCGGGGGGCGATGTCGAAGAGGCATGGCCGGCGCTTTCGCTCGTTGTCCGATCAATCCTAGTTGGCGGCGGTAGGGTTCTGGTGCATTGCCATGGCGGCTGCGGGCGCTCGGGCATGATCGTTTTGCGGCTGATGGTTGAGCTTGGCGAAGCGCCAGAGGCCGCGCTCGCCCGTTTGCGCGGCGTCCGGCCTTGCGCCGTCGAAACGGAGGCGCAATTCGCCTGGGCGAGCGGCCCGCCTATCCCGACCAGCCGCGGCGTTTGAAGTCTGACCTTTCCATGCCGCCTCTTGCTCGCTTGGAGAACTGGCGCGCGCGGGCATGGGCCTCGTGCACAGTTTCCGTGTTGTAATGATCCTCGCGCAAAAGCTTTTGCCACCGCGCCAGACGCGCCGGATCAAGCTTCCCCTCTCCGATTGCGCCGAGAATCGCGCAGCCCGGTTCGGTCTCGTGTCGGCAATCGCTGAACCTGCATTGGCTTGCCAGCTCGGTCAGATCGGAAAAGACCTGTTCGATCCCTTCTGCCGCATCCGTCAGGCGCAGCTCGCGCATTCCCGGCGTGTCGATCAGCCAGCCGCCTGCCAGTGTCGGACGTAGGGCGCGTGAGGTGGTCGTGTGGCGACCTTTGGCATCGTCCAAGCGGACACCTTGAGTCGCATCCGTGATTCCCGTGAGGCTATTTTGGATGGTCGTCTTGCCGACGCCCGAAGATCCGACGAGCGCAAGGGTCTGACCATTACTGCACCAAGGTTCCAGCCTCGCCACATCTTCGGGATCGCAAGCATTGATCGCGATTGCGGTGGCTATAGGCGACAGGTGTTGCGCCTTTTGCCTGTAGTCATCGGCATCGACGGCCAGATCGGCCTTGGTCAGGATGATCAGCGGCAAAGCTCCGCCCGCCGCGCAGATTGCCAGATACCGTTCAAGACGCGCCGGATTGAAATCGGCGTTGCAGCTGGTGACGATTCCCAGAGCGTCGACATTGGTCGCAATGATTTGGCTTTTGGACTCCTCACCCGCCGCGCGACGACCGATCGAGGTGAGTGGGTCAAGCCGTCGCTGGATCGTCGAGTCTTCGTGCACGACCCAGTCGCCGACCGCAAAGCGGCCGGTTTCATCATGGCTGATGAGCGACAAGGCACCTTCGGGCGAGATCGCCTCGAACCTGTCGCGGTGAACGGCGCTGATCCGCGCCGGAGTTTCGCCGTCAGCAATCTGACGGGCGAAGTGGGCCGACCATCCGAGGCCGGCAAGAATGTGTTCTGTCAACGTGAGGTGCCCTTCGAGAACTTATGAAAACGCGCCATAGAATGACGCAGTGGTTCACAACGGGCGGCGGCCAATGCTCAGGCGGCGGCCCGGAGGCGGGTTGCAAGATCCATGGATTGTCCTCCTCCGTTCAACTGAAGATGGCGCAGCCTAGCCCAGGATGGGCCATTCTGCAAAGAGTATTGGGAAAGGTGAGAGGCTGGACAACGACCCAAGCGGGGCTCGTTACGGCTGCTTCCTTCCGGACCTGACCGGGTTGGCGAGGCGCTCGCCCGCGCCAACCTCTCGGGGGCTGATATAGCGGCGGCGGTGGCGGGGTTCAAGGCTAGTTGGCAGCGGGAGCGCATCGAAGCCGCTCGGACAGATCAACCTCAAAACGTTGGAGGCCGTTGCGCGCCTGACCGATGGGCCGCAGAGAGCTATCTTTAGCAAGATATGGCATGATCGCTTTGTCGGCGTCGATCCAAACAGAGGTATTGGGCTGCGGAACGAAGCGCCACACAGGTGGATCTTCGGCGGTTATCGGCCCATTCCGCAAATAGTGCTGGATCGCTGTCGAAAGTAGATCACCGTTCTTGCATACCACCGGACAGCCGGCCAATAGATCGCCCCCCCCGTCACCTAGTCTGTGGCTGCTCAGCGCGACGATGAAATTGTCGTCGTCGGTGACCTCGATCCCTCTATGGCACAGGTCGGTGATCCGGTCCCTCCCCGGACTGAGGTCGATGCCGTAGGTAAGGCCATAGAGCATGTCGAAAGTGTAGGGAGGCTTGGCCGGATCGGTGAGAGGCTGAAGGCGCGCGCCTGAGCGAACGGGCAGAAATGCCGACGCTGAACGCGTGAGCCACTGTCGCAGCTGTGCCCCAGTCGCGATGACCGCGTCGCAGTGATCGGGGAAAGGCGCGAGTTCATAGATCTGCCGACGGCGAATCTCACCAGCTGGAAATGCGATGAGAGATTGTCTTGGGGCAACGGCAGAAAGGAGCGGTAGCTCGGCCCAAGGTGAGCCAACAAGTCGCGCCGAAACAGACCGTGCTTGAGCGCGGGCAATAAGTGCGAGGCATGGGTCTGGAACCAGAACTGGCGTCAGACTCTGGAGTGGCGCTAGGGACGTGCCGACGACCTGATCGCAGATGTGCCGCGTCGCCCGATGGGCGATGTCGAGCGCTTTGGCAATCGCCGGGTGAGCAGGCGTTTCCGATGCCTTTGGCGAAAGCAGGTCAACCTCGGAGGTCTCGATGCGCCAACCTCCGTGTTCTTGACGAAGCCCCAAAACGATTCTCCCAAGCTGGCTGCCAAAGGCGCCGGGGGCGACAACCGGCTTTCCGAAAATATGGCCTGTGGTTGCATCAATTTCGGGCAGCGGGACCGTCTGCGGGCCGGGAAAAGGTTGGTGTGTATGGCCGCCAATGACTGCGTCGATCCCTTCTATCGCGGCGATCCGAAGAAGATGGTCTTGCCCCGAAGTGCCGGTGGCCGATATCCCGGAATGACACAGGGCCAGAACAATATCCGCCGACGCTTTGCGAAGGCGCCCCAAAGCGGTTTTCGCCGCCGTGACCATATCGTCGATTACTATTTCGGCAGTGCCTGCGCCGGGCGGGGTCAGGCCCAGAATGCCAACGCGCAGTGGAACCTGTTGCCCCTCTGACCCCTGAATTCGCCGCTCGAGGACTATCTCTTGCCGAAGGTTTGGCAGGCCGCCATGTGCAAGGTCGGTGAGCCGCAGATTGGCGGATAGGAAGGGAAAATTGGCTTGGGACATGGCGGCCGACAATATCGAAAGGCCATAGTCCAATTCGTGATTGCCAACCCCCGCCGCATCGTAACCGGCCAGGTTCATCGCCGAGATGGCAGGATGGAGGGTCTGGGCGTTCTCGGCGGCGACATCCGCCATCGGCGTTCCCTGAAGAAAGTCACCGTTGTCGACGAGCAGTGTATTAGGATGGTCGGCCCTCAGGGCTTCGATCAAGGTCGCGAGCGTGGCGAGATCGCCCGAGTGGCTCGGAACGTCGCGAAGGTAGTCGAATGGCAAGAGCCGCATATGCAGATCGGTCGTCGCAAGAATCTGCAGACTGAACGTCAGTCCTTCTTGGGGTTCTTGGTGTTTCAACCTATTTTCAGCCTCCCACGGTCAAACTCAACCATAGGGAGAGTTCTAGGGAAAGTCAGCAGTTCTGTTCTTGGCATTTGAAAAAATGCACCCGTCATGCCAGTTCTGCCGTATGGAAACAGCTCTCTCGAAAATTGCTTTTGTTGGCGCAGTCTTGGATCGCTGTGCGCAGCTTCGTGGCAAGTCCGAAGAGATGAACAACCTGATCGCGGGCGATAATGGCGACTGTCTTGTGTTTTGGCGCGGACGCCCGCTTGTGTGCGGGGACCAGAAGCAAAGACTGGCTCTTCTGCCCGGCGGCCACCCCGTCCTCGAAGACGCGGACGCCCCGCCCATTTTTCTCGGGATGTCGGAGGGCAAAGCCTATTTCGCACATGAGCTTTCCAAATGGGTGCCAGATACGGAAGGGGAAGAAGCGACCGGCATCTTTGATCCCGGCGAGTTTCATCATCCCGATCTGCCGCACGATCATTTGTTTTGCGATCTCAGGGCGGTGATGACCAGGCTCTCGCCGCTTGAGGCCGAACTGGCCGCGACAGCCAAGAGCCTTTTGGTGTGGCACGCAAGCCATCGTTTCTGTTCGGCCTGCGGAACGGAAAGCCAAAGCATTCAATCGGGGTGGCAGCGCAAATGCCCGGCCTGCGGGGCCATGCACTTTCCGCGTACCGATCCGGTGGTGATCATGCTGGTGACACTGGGCAACGAGGTCTTGCTCGGACGATCGCCGGGCTGGCCCGATGGGATGTATTCGCTGCTTGCAGGTTTCATGGAGCCGGGCGAGACGATCGAAGCCGCGGTCAGGCGCGAAGTTTTCGAAGAGACAGGGGTCAGGGTCGGCACGGTCGGGCTTCTGGCGAGCCAGCCTTGGCCCTATCCAAGTTCGCTGATGATCGGCTGCCGGGGAAAAGCATTGAGCCAAGAGATCACTCTAGATCCGGTCGAACTCGAGCACGCCCTTTGGGTGAGCCGAGAAACTATGGTTGATGTGTTCGCAGGTCGGCATCCGGTCATTCGACCCTCCCGTCGGGGATCCATCGCTCACGCTCTGCTGTTTGATTGGCTTGCAGACCAAGCGGATTGACCTAATAAGAGCCGGAAAAAAAGCGGAAGACAGGGCCATGAAACTTAGCGCTCGCGAAGATATCGAAGCACCGATCGACTATGTCTTTGACAAGGTGGGCGATTTTGCATTGCTCGAACGGTCCGGGATGCGCCGCGGGGTTGAGGTAGTCCGAAAAGAGGCCGAGGGCAGGACAAGCTGGGATCTTGGGTTTTCGTTTCGCGGCCGACCGCGCAAGGCACTTGTCACCTTGGAAAAGGTCGAGGCTCCAAATTCGCTTGTTGCCTCGTTTTCCTCAGGTGGGCTCACCGGTCATACGGTTGTTGAGCTGATCGCACTTTCGCGCAACCGGACCCGTCTTTCCATATCGGTCGAGTTTGCGCCGCAGAGCCTTTCTGCGCGTCTCTTGGTCCAGTCCCTGCGGCTCGCGAAAATGACGATCACGCGCCGGTTCAAGACCCGTGTCGCCGATATCGCCGAGGATATCGAAGAGAGCTACCGCGGCTGATCAGTCGCGAACCTTTTCATGCCGGCGGGCAGCAGTCGGATAGACCCCGAGGAGCTTGAGGTGATCCGTGAAATAATCCAGCTCTTCAAAGGCGAGCTGGACGTTTCGATCGTCTGGATGGCCTTCGATCTCGGCATAGAATTGAGTGGCGGTGAAATGGCCGCCGACCATGTAGCTCTCGAGCTTGGTCATGTTGACGCCATTTGTCGCGAATCCGCCCATCGCCTTGTAGAGCGCGGCAGGGATGTTGCGGACGCGGAAGACGAAGCTCGTCATCATACCAAACTTGCCACGGCGTTTCAGGTCTGGTTCGCGGGCCATGATCAGGAAGCGGGTAGTGTTGCGGTCGTGGTCTTCGACATGGCGGGCCAATATGTCGAGACCATAGATCTTGGCCGCAATCTCAGAGGCCAAAGCGCCCTCCGCGGGATTGTTGAGCGTGGCAACTTCGCGAGCGGCGGCCGCGTTGTCCGACCAGTTGAGGGTTTCCAGCCCGTTGTCGCGGATGAACTCGCGAGCCTGCCCCAAAAGGATCGACATACTCCGAACCCGTTTCAGGTCGGATAGTTTTGATCCCGGCACACCAAGGGCGTTGATATGCACCCGAACGAATGCCTCGTCGACGATATGCAGCCCGCTATCGGGCAGAAGCTGATGGACATCGGCCACGCGTCCGTAGGTCGAATTTTCCACCCCGATCATGCCAAGCTCGGCGTCGCCCTTGCGGACGGCTTCAATCGCTTCTTCGAAGGTCGCGCAGGGCAGAGGCTCAAAGTCGGGGCGGGCCTCGATGCAGGCCTGATGGCCATATGCGCCGGGTTCCCCCTGGAATGCGATGCGTGCCGTCATGGCGTCTCTCCCCTCAAATACCCGAAATGGGCAATAAGTCGCGCCACTACAGCTTGCAAGACCCAGCGGGAAGCGGATACATAGCCCCGAAACTGCGAACAAAATGGAACGCGACATGTTCGACACAATGACTATCACTAAGACCATCGCCGGCGTCTGCACCGCATTGCTGATTTTCCTGTTCGGCAAATGGGCCGCTGAATCGCTCTACGGTGGGGCGGAGGCTGGCCACGGCGAAGAGCATGCGCAAGCCTATGTGATCCCGGTCGAGAACGCCGAAGGCGATGCTCACGGCGAAGAAGCCGCAGAAGAGGGCCCGGATTTCGCGACGCTCTACGCCTCGGCTGACGCCGCTGCCGGTGAAGGCCTGTGGCGCAATTGCCGCGCCTGTCACTCGCTCGAGGCAGGCAAGAACGGCACCGGCCCGTCGCTGCACGGCGTCGTTGGCCGTGCGGTCGATACCGCTGAAGGCTATAACTATTCGGGCGCTCTCGAGGCTGTCTTCGATGTCTGGAGCCCCGAGCATCTGAACACCTTCCTCGAAAACCCGAAAGGCGCCGCGCCGGGCACCAAGATGACCTTCAAGGGCATTTCGAAGCCTGAGGATCGCGCCAACCTGATCGCCTATCTCGCGACCCAGGGCTGATCCTAGCAACCTGCCGAAATCAGAGGCCGCTCTTCGGAGCGGCCTTTTTCTTTGCCCAGTGCCTTGCGTTGGACCTCGTCCAAAACTGAAGGGATTAAGCTCGGGGTGCAGGAGCAAGGGTGGGGCGTAAGGGAGAGCCTGTCAACGGCGGCTGCAAGAACCCTACGCCAAGCACGAGCATTGGTGTCAGGTTGCTGCCGTTCTAGTCCGTTTGCTTCTAACCTGCCTCACCGATCAAGGTGCAGCCCACGGCGCGCGCCAGCAGGCGACGGCAGGCAAGCTCGGCGGTTTCTCGGCTTAGGCCCATGAAATTCGCCTCATAGCCACGCGAGCCTTGGGTGATCTTGCGAAGCGATCCGTCAAGCGTGCTCATCTCGTTGAGGGCAACACGCAACAGCACGCGCTCGGCCTCGTAGCGGGTATTATAGATGCCAACATTGATGCCCCAGTGGCGCCCGCCAGAGGTTGAGATTCGGGTCACGATTTCGGGCTCGGACGGCGAGGGAAGGGCACCAACAACGGCCGACGCCATCACAACGTCGCTTGGGCGCGGCTGTGTCGCAACGCTCGCGGCAATGGCAGCGGCGATCTGATCCGCCTCGGCGGCTTCGGCGCTTGGGCCCGCCTCTTCAAAAGCCTCCGCGCCCGCTATCGCCATTTCCAGCGCCTCGGCAATCGTGTCTGCCTCAGCAACTTGAAGGGGCGCGGAGGCGGCGGTCGGCCGCGCGGCGGGCCTTAGGCTTGTCGTCACGAGGCCGGTGATACGGATTGTCTTGCCAGCGGTGCCTTGGGTCGACTCGCTTGCCGAGGCGACGACGACAGTGTTGTCGGCGGGCATTGCGCCCATGCTGGGCATGACGATCTTGACGTTCGGCTGCGCGCGGGCAAATCCCATGTCGAGAAGCTCGGACACTTTGGCATTGCGGTCAGCGGTCGATGATCCACCAAAAACCGTCGCGATGATCCGCTCCGATCCGCGTTCTGCCGAGGCGACGAGGTTGTAGCCGGCAGCGCGGGTGTAGCCTGTCTTGATCCCGTCCGCGCCGCGATAGGCATCGAGGAAGCGGCGGTTGGTATTGTTCACCTGTGCGATGCCGGCGTCAGCCGAACGGCGCGAGAACAGGTTATAATACTGCGGAAAATCATAGATCAGGTGGCGGCCGAGGATGCTCATGTCATTGGCCGTCGACAGGTGCCCTGTCTCTGTCAGGCCATTGGCATTTCGGAAGGTGGTGCGCGTCATGCCCATCGCGGCAGCGGTCCGGTTCATGCGCCGGGCAAAGGCCGCTTCGGATCCCTCAAGCGCGATACCAATGGCAGTCGCAGCGTCGTTGGCCGATTTTACAGCGGCGGCGCGGATCAGATAGCGCAGGCGGATTTCCTGCCCCACCCGCAAGCCGAGCTTCGACGGAGGCTCATTGGCCGCCTCGGAGGTTATCTTCACAGGCGTGTCGAGGGTGATCTCGCCTCTCTCGATCGCTTGAAACGCGATGTAGAGGGTCATCATCTTGGTCAGCGAAGCAGGGTGCAGGCGTGTGTCGGCATTGCGGGAATGAAGGATCTCGCCGGTGCGGGCATCCATGACGATTGCGGCATAGGGGGCAGCAGAAACGCTAACCGGCGCCGTAAGGGCGGTAAATGTCCACAACACAATGAAAAGCCCGATACGGGCTTTCTGCCAAAAACGACCCAGCACGTCGTCGCCTCATACTGCCTCATGGCGTCGACTTCATGGTGACGCCTAATTATGCCGAGACCGTAGCACGAAGCGATTCTCAGGAAAACACTTTATTTTCAATGGTTTTCCGGCGTCGATAAGCTCTGGATATCTACATTTTGTGGTGAATATTGAAATACACCCAATATGAAGGGTGCCTTAGAGGCGCGCTAAAAGATCCGGAAGCTCGCCAAGATGCGCGATCCGGTGAAAACGCGCCGAATTCTCAGGTGCTTCGGCGCGTTCATGTTCCCAAGTCAAATCATGCGGCACATAGGTCCCCCACGCGCCCGCCGCGATGGCCGGAAGCACATCGGACCGCATCGAATTGCCAACCATCATCGCCCTCGGCCGGTCGCGCCGCGCGAAAATGCGTTGATAGACCCCGGGTGTCTTTTCGCTGACGATCTCGACCGCGTCGAAATAGTCGCCCAGCCCTGATTGGGCGAGTTTCTGCTCCTGATGAAGCAGATCACCCTTGGTGATAAGAATGATATCGGGCTCGCTCCCCAATGTTTCGAGGCATTCCCGAACGTGCGGCAGAAGATCTATCGGGTGATCAAGCATCTCGCGCCCCATCTTGAGGATTGCGGCGATGGTGGAGGTTGGCACCTTGCTGTCCGACACTTCGATAGCAGTCTCTATCATCGAGAGGGTGAACCCTTTGATCCCGTAACCATAGACGGCAAGGTTTCGCATCTCGGCCGCAGTCA